>WNFG01010865.1_pt1 | contig 13037 bp, 15 predicted proteins | sample 5400431 | NCBI WGS metagenome assembly WNFG01 (sample SAMN13153346, study PRJNA577476) | soil metagenome | isolation source: 120 cm saprolite under Douglas fir tree site 2 hole 3 replicate 2 | place: USA:California | collected 2015-04-18
AGTGCCACTTCAATTAGAACGAGGTGGCGGATTTTCCCGCGCTGCAGCCCGTGCTCAAAACACTTCGTGTGGCCCTATTCAAATTTTGGATCCCCGTGGCCTCGTGCCCACGTGACATCTCGTGTTCCCTGTCTCGCCTCTGCTTGCCTCATTCTCTTTTGTATTCTTGTACTCCGTGTCCATCTGACATCCTACATTATACAGCGCGTGCCCACTCCCTTTCAGCATAGAGCACGCGCCGTCAAACTATCTGCTTATCCATGAGTCCCTTTTATCTTTTTTCTATCTTACTAACGCTTTACTTCTCGTCTTTTATACTTAGTACGATCACTTACCCCGTGTTATTAAACGCGACGAGCCCAAAGGCTCCCCCTCGCCTACTTAATTTCCGACTCCACGATTGTCTTACAGTTCTGCGCTCCGATACTCAAAGACTCCATCTGATACTGTACCTTACTTGTAGTACAAAGGTATTCTCGGTATCCAACAAGCCTCGTCGTCTCCGAACCATACAGTGTTGTGTATTCTCTTCCTCTCGAATCGTGTGCCACCGCCTCCTCGCGTCGACTCTTTCCTCATCGCCTCTCTCGTTGCTGTGCACGTCTCGCTCGGCATCTTCACCACACGTTCACCGCGCTACGAGGCAGCCAGGCCATCAGTAAAGCCACGTCGTTTGTTTTCAGTTACTTTTGGAGAAATTATACACTGCGTGTAAGCGGCGCAACTGATGTGGCCAATCGGCATTCGTAGACCTTTGTCGGGTTGCAGCCCAGGGGATGGCAAGTGAGGTCGGTTCAGGATATTATCCGCGCACCTAATTTCAGGATCATACTGAAGTCCTTCTGTACTCGAGTACTAACGGAAGGGAAGCTACGATGGTCGTAAATGGTTGCAATGATGATATTGTCCGAACGATCATGTGGGAATAATCGTAACGAGGGTAACTTGTCGTACATCGGACACCGAGCGATGAGATATAAGTTATGCTACGTACAAGTGCTACTATTTGAATTGCAGAAATACAGGGAGACATGTGCTTGGAGAATGAACGTTATTCTAACAATGCGAAGATCAATCAATATCTACTCCTTCCTACTCATTATTTTCTCCGGCCCCGAGGCTTGACATTTGAGGCCTTCGCTTTCGAGGACACCCTGGCTTTCTTCAACGTAGGTGGACTTTCGATGACCTCGATATCTGAACCTACACTGGCCGAGGACGCCTTGCGCTTACCCGGTTGTCTGCTGCCCACTGACGATCGCTCCATATCAGGAGGTTCATCCGATCTTGATGTTGACCCACGGGTCAGCGACTGCTGCGTTGGGCTCTGTAGTCGTGATGACCCCGCGGACTGACGAGACCAGGCTGGCGATGCTGGCGACATGCCTCTGCGCGCGGCTGCAATAGCCTGCAGGACACCTGTGTCTTCCTCTTCTCTCCGCGCCGAGCTCTCGTCTGTAAGTGGTATCCGCGTCTCCGCCCAGTCGCGCGCAAAAACACTCTCACTACAGAGTGCGTCGTGGAAGCCACGAGGGTTCTTCTCCGAACGCACGCTGTCACCTGTTGCCCGCGCAGCAAAAAGTTCCAGAGAGAGTGAGGCATTGTTACGTATACCGCCTTCTGTAGGGGCATCGCCGGGGGCGTTATCCCCCAAGCACTCTACCCAATCCCACGGTCGGTTTATTACGGGATGTCCAGGAACTGTCTGTCCCGAGGGATCGAGAGAAGCATATACCAAGTCAGCCACGCCTTCGTGAGGTGGTGGATATGGAAGAAGACAGCGAAGCTGCTGTCGGTATTCGGTAGGCATGTCGGCTGGAAGTTCGGCCAAGTGAATTTGTGGGTAATTGCGGAAGATATCAATCAGGTTGGCCTTGGTGTCAATGGCAAGCTCTACAAAACATAGGTAAGAGATGGTGAGGTCGGGTACAGGACCGAGACAATCAAGCCTACCATCGATAAGGTACATATAGGTATCAAGAAAGAGTGGGAAAGCAGCGGGATTGAGATGGTCCCCTGCACCATGAGCCTGATCACTGTGAGGGATAATCGACTCGTACATGACGTTTGCTACTTACCAACGCCAGGCTGAAGATGGACTTGCAAAGGTCCTCGCTCAGAGATCGAGCCTTGGGAGTCCAGACGCCACGGAAGGCCATGTTAAATTGCAATAGACGTGCCACGAGAATGGCACCTTGTGTCGCCTGGTCTGGGGGAACATCCGGTTTTGACATAGGCTGAGAAAGAATGGCCTCAAAGGCTTGGATCTTGCTTGCAAGAGCCTTGATGAAACTATCCTGTGCCACCGAGTCGACAACAGGCAGCGCAGTTTGGTCGTCCCTGGCAAGTTCAACGACATGGGCGAGCAGGCGGAGCTGCTCGCTAGCCACGTCGAGGATCTCTTGTACGCCCTGGCTGGTCAGTGGTGTTCTTACACCCTCAAGGATATTAGCAATACAAGTGAATCCGGTGTTCACAAACTATTCCAGAATAAGCTCAACTATCTTTGAAATTATGATCAAGAAAATACCTTGCATGCAATTGTTGGTCCAACCCCACGGGCCATTTCCGCAACGAAGTCAGCTTCCTCAGTCGACATGTGATGGTGCATGAATTTGGCAATTAGGCGGTCTACTTTGGTGTTCCTGTTAGGGGTCCCGAAGGCCAGGCGTTCACCCATTTGCTTCAAAGAGAACTGCACTTCAATTGTAGTCGCTGCCAACTTCCAAGGGCTGAGTAGAGCAGACGTGTCGAGCCATTCCGAAGATCCAATCGTCGCAGTATCTGACCCATTTCTTTAGTCAGGTACATGGACATTCAATACGTGGTCATTCGTACCTGTACGCGTGACGTTGAGAATGAGCCGTAATGCATCCATCAGTGGCTCAACGAGGCTTTCGTCCAGCGCGTCATATTGTAATGACTTATCGAAAGCATCGCGTACGGCATTGAGGTCTCGATATACCCCTTGACGGAACTCGATGGAGCCACACACCGCGTCACGTAGCGCAACAGCACGGCGGCGTAGCTCGGAAGGGACATGCGGGGCGTGCTCGAGGAAAACGAGAGTCGGAATGGCGCCGACGAGAAGGGAGAGATGGGGGGAGCAGAAAACGTCCTGCCGTCTCACGCGTACGCGTTGCAGTTCCACAATATCATTGCCCCAGTCTGCTTCGCTGGACAACACGAGGCGCGCGAAAATGTCATGCGCGGCGCGGAGGTATACCTCACAGTCTGCTGAGCCCGAGGATAGAGCGTAGCTCCACAAAGGGTAAACCAAACCTTTCAAGATCGTGGTGGTTGCGAGCACGTTCTGCACGACGAGGTGCAACAGGGTATGTGTGAGGTTTGTCCAAGCTACGCTGTCAATCGATATAAGCTCCACTTTTCCGGTTTCTTGAAGCCACCGAGCGACATGCTCATCGAGTCCATCAGGGAGGTGCTGGTCTATATGCAGCAAGAAGCTAGCATATCGTGCGTCACATGGGGCTTCGGCATTGACCTGGACGCGTAGTGCCGCAAAAGTGTTGTCCCAAATGCTCCAAGCCCAGTCTGGCGATTTGTGATAGTGGAACCAAAGGCTGTTGGCAAGAATATAAGCCGCGTCAGGTCCTGCATCATTTGAGAGCAAGAGTATTTCAGGAATCTTCTTGGGACATGGTTCCGTCTCGCTACCCGAGGGACGTAGAGCCTTTAAACTACTTGTGAAACACCCCTGACTCGGTTGAGAAAAACATTTACTTACCTGAGCATAGCTAGCAATTTCCATTTCGACGGTTTTGCGAGCTGAATATTCCAGATATCGACCAGCATCGACTTCCAACAGAAACCCCAGCAATGCACGGCAGTGGATCCCTCGGCTCTTACAGGACTGATTAGCAGCATGCAGTGCCAAGGTGATGTCCCGCAACACGCCCATGCCCGCCCAAATAGGGGAGTACCGGCGAAGCATCTCCGCAACAATCGTCAGGCACTCCGATTGGCATGGGCGCTCCAAGACTCCAAGGCTCAGCTGTAGTCGAAAGGTCATGACAAATCAGGTCGACTTGTGTGTGGACTAAACTCAGCTTACCTCAAGCACAGCGCGATAGCACTTGACTAGGGCCATCAGATCAATAGCAACGCAGTACGTCCTCACGAAGACATGCGTGAGTGGATTGTCCAGAAAGCTGAGGTGATAGTCGATGAACACGAGAATAAGGGGAAAAAAAAGAGGGGTCACACCTTGTAAGTTGCTTCAGGAGCAGTGGAAGAAACCATTGTTTGATCGTTCGGACTTGCTGGTACCGTGGTGCTCTCAACAACGTGATACAAGCAGATGGAAGTGACGGAGGCCCATTTTCGTTGCCTTATTATTCCGAGTACATAGCATTAGCAGAACGAATGACAAAGCTCGGTTTGGTGATTGGTAACATACCGGGATTGAATATCTCGGGAAACACGAGTCGCACCTCCCTACGCATCTCACGTTCGTTGCTTTCCTCGGGCGTACTACGTGCTCGTACGCCATATAATGTCACTCGGCGCTGATTGACGATCGCAAGAGTTGAGTCGTGTAACGGGATCCACCGCAAGAAATCGCGATGCCGGGACTCATTCTCCTAGACACTTTAGTCAAAAACTGGTCCCAAGTGGTCGCATGTCTAGGCCTACCTCTGAGCAAAGAAGTCCTGGCTCACACCGTGCGATCAAGCGTTGCACATACGATGCGTATGAGAAAAGCTCGCTTCGGACAAGCTCTCCAAATAGCAATGCTACGGAAGCCACATCGTTACTTGATCCGTCCCGGTCTAGCCACTCGAACAGCAGGTCCTGGAGTTTTCCATCGGGCGCAGCTGAATTCAGTCTCGCCGCCCGCGCACCCCATTGCGCTCGTGCGCGGCGGAGGATCGTGGCCGCAACGTACGGACGATGGTCACCAAATTGGAGAAGCGTGACAGACCAAGTAAGGAGGCGGTCTAGCTTTGCGGCGAAGAGCTGCACGCTTTCGATACCGCCGTCGAAAAAAGTGAAGGTCTCGAGGTCGGTCGTTGGCCCGATTGAATTCAATTTCTGTATGCAGAGGAGATCAGGAGAAAATGACATGAAATGACAGCGTGCGCACAGTAACATCCGATACTGCTTCAGTTAACCGCGCAAGCACTCGCGGTGGGAGATTACGGAACCACATGGCGTCGTTACGCTTCTGAATATCAGCGAAATTGTCGGCGAGCATGGTATAAATAGTTTCCGTCGGGCGAGGGGTGTGATCTTGCTTGGGGTTACCATTCAAGATCTCTTGTAGGAGCGTTGCATGCGCAATCCACATCCTCGGAGAAATAAAAGCATCGGGGATGACAAGACAAGCACGCTAAGGTAATTCTTAGCCCCGTGTTTTAAATACCCTAAAGTATACGTACTCGTATAAATACTCTTAGAGAATTCTCAACCGAGGGGAGGATTTCCTTAGCGGAAGAACTTCTCATCTAAATACTTGTTAGTGGTGTCGATAACAGTAGTCAGCATAATTTGTACCTCGGAGATCTTAGAGAGACAAGCGTCCATGAATGGTCTTGAAAGAGCACGGCAAGCCAGTATTCCATCGAGATACTCATCCGCGAGCCGAGCCACGAAACTAGCCTGGGCCAGATTACAAGTACACATCTGAAGCACCAGCCACGATAAAAAGGTCCTATTATCTACCAAACCCTCTGAATAGAAGCTGCGCAGCAGGTCGAGACTGCACGACGAGGTCAGTCCGCAAGTTAAATGTCGAGGACAGGGCAGCTTTACCTGTATGTAAATCGGGATATCCATCGTGCCCTTGCCTCGCTATCTGCTAACACACTTCGGAACACGCTCTTGATATTGAGGGTTGGACGGGGTGCACTGGGAAGAATGATGTCACCAAGCTGCTTCTTCAGGTAGCTTGTTACGACGTTCGCCCATTCAACGCTGTATTGAGTCGGGTCATAAGTAGGCTTATGGCGTAGACCGGTGACCTCATTTGCACCGAAGACACGGAGGAACCAGACTGCTCGCGGGGTTGCAACAGCGTGGGCGTGTAGCAGATCGAGCAGGTCTTGACCTTTCGCCCCATGTGGGACGCATTTTCCGAGCTTGTGAAGAGGCACAGAGGGATTTGCCAGGTCTGCAAACCAGGCCTGCCTCTTTGCATCATTTGGAGTTACCCGCTGGGGAATGCGGAATGTAGATGGCCTGCATGGGGGCCTACATTTAACGGATTAAGAATCTAAGGAGGGACAAACAGACATACGGGATGACAACAGCATCTGCCCTGCGAGTAAAAATCTGATTCATGAGGTCCTCGAGTTCTGCAATTGTATCGCTCGCCTTTGAGCGTCGCCGAAAGGTCTCCTGCGCTCCCCATGTTTCAGCCTAGCCAGGCGTTTCAATTAAGCGCAGTCTTCAGAATGTAAAAATGTACGCACAATGACTGGAGTGGGTAGGTGTAAGCCATCTTTGACATTATCCGCCGTTAAGATATGCTCTTCTTGTCCGGGATGCGGAAAGTGGTATCCAAAACGACCTAGAAGACATTTACGTCAGTAGTTGCCAAGGCATGTGACCAAGCCTGGGATATGGGCAATTCTCCTGCAAGGCCCACGGATCCCATAGCTACGCAAAACGATGGACGCACCTAGGTCTGCAGACGTGTGCACATCGGGTAGCCAGTCTGGCGGATGTGCCACCTGGAGTCGAAGTGGCGGCTTTGCTTGTCTTGCCTCGCGCATGTCCTGCTATGTTGTCATGGATGTTAAGAGTAGAGTAGAAGGGCCTAAGAACGCCAGACCGCTATGACATTCCCGGAGTCGAACCCGCACCGGGCCGTCGGACCGAGCTCACATTCCGAGTGCTTAGTAAGCTGTCAGTGACTCTCCCCCCACTTCCACAGTAAGTCGTACTGACGAACTTCCGTATTTTCTTGGTCACATGTCACTTATAAAAGCAGACCTCAAAAAAGGGATCATCCGGGAAAATGTACATGAACTTTTCGACTTTTCAACTTTTTGCCATGACAGCTATATATAAAGTGACAAAACTGGAACTCAGTCATGCTAGATGACTAAGATGAATGACAATAAAGTGATACATTTTTTGTACTTTTCATACTTTGTAACTTTTTACAGCTTTTTACCTTTTTTTTTTGCAGTGGTTAGATTGAAGGCAGCTTTCTGCATACTAGGTTACTTGTCGACTTCAGGACTTTCCACACTTTCCCCCCCTTTTCCCAACTTTTGCCACTTTTTGAGCTCGTACGAGTCAAAAAAGTTTGGTGCAGGGTTACCGATGGTCGCGAGTGTACAGCACTGCAGGTGTTGTCATTTATTGTTACTAGTGTGGAAAGCGAATAAGGCTAGTGATTGAGTTCCGAGGGATGCGATCAATTGAGTGTGCGCTGTAAGCACGAGAACTGAGGGGCCGAAAACAACTGACTACGGTACTGTATATAACGGGTGTCTATGGTCCAGAAAATGTATCTAAACTAAGGAACGGCTAAAGCGTGCTGAAACACGCTAGGATTAGTGGCTGGCATCATACCAGCGTCGAATGCAAACTGTCTACTAGTGAATGCATGTATTGCAAATTTCGGATCTAGAGGTCCGAGTCCGCGCGTTCCGTGGACTCACATTTCAACAAGTAGGGCCGTTGAGACCATCGATTGAGGCCTCCAGCTTCCGGTTTCAAATGTAGGCAGCAGAGCTCGACTCTTCTCTCCAATTTCCGGCACAAATATGAATAACGAGAGATTCTCGAGTCCGAGTCCACGTAAGAGAGGGGAAATACAACATTAGTTTACAAGCCAGAACAACGAAAAAAATCCAAGAAACCCAACCTAAATGTCTCCGATGTATATACTGTCGATGCGCAGCAAGACAGCAGTTAACCACGCCACGACAACCTACGCTTAAGACATTATCCCATGACCTTGGATTTCATTTCGTCGGTCACACCGAAGTCATCTGTGTCATGTCGGTCATGTCGAGTGTCAGATCCAGTAGGAGAACTGGCGAACTATCAAAGAAGCACCGTTTCAGCAATCTTCACACCTTTTCAATCCTCCTGTAGAATGAAGAAATGTGCCTCACCGAGGACCCATGACGTGGAGTGTGAGGAGCACGTGCAACATAGTCTTTGAGCTCTACAACCTGTTCGAATGTCCTCAGGCCGACGGTGCGATCCACATTCCAGGCGGTGAACGTTTGGCCCTTCTCGAAGATCGCTTCAACCTCTTCAAGTGTGCGTCCAGCAGTCTCCGGAAACATGAAGAATATGTGGATAAATGCTGCGAGGTTGAAGGCGCCGAACATGAAGTAGGTCTTGTACGCGATAGTGGAGAGGCTGGGGGGAACGGCCCACGCAAGCCCGAAGTTGAACAACCAGTTTGATGCCGTCGACAAGGCAATCGCCTTGGCGCGAACACGCATTGGGAATATTTCCGCAGGATACGTCCAGGAAACAGGTCCCATGGTAATAGCGAAGCTGGGAATAATGAACACAAAAGAGCAAATTAGGCAGAGTGGGTGGGCGAACCTGCACACGAAGAGGTATGAACACACGATTACGCCTTTGGTGATGCTGCTATGGCCGTGTATGACCCACACGCGAGCACCGTCAAGTACTGTCCAACTACCGAAGTGGCCTTGAAGTACGCCGACAAGGAAGAGGAAGAACGCCATAAACAGCGTGCCGAAGAGGAGCATCGGTCGCCGCCCCCACTTATCAATATATAGAATTGCGGGGACTGTGAATGCGACGTTGAGCACATACTGCACTGAGTCAGCAATGAGGTTGCCTCGACGGGGGGTAAGGCCAGCCCCCTGGAATACGTAGATAATGTAGTACCTGGCAGCGCATCAGAACTGACGACAACAGAAGCCGAGCACAAACATACATCATGAGGTTCACACCTGCACCCTCGGTTCGTTCAAAGTACACTTGCTCCTTAATCTCTTCGAACTCCAGCTGTACCATACCGTTCGTAGGGTCTCCATTTCCGTGTAAGTCTGCCAACACAGTGAGCGCTTCCGCCTCTCTGAGAGATAAAAAGAGTCAGACGAAGATGAATTGGGCTTGCAGCCGAAAGTGCGCACCTATGATGGTCAATGAGCCATCGGGGAGACTCGGGAAAGGAAAGCATGCCAACGGAAAGAATGATGGCCGGAATTGCCTGGAGACCCCATGGAATCCGGAAAGACGCTCTACCCCCGATGTAAGAGCAACCGAACTGGATAAAATATTGTATGAGAATTCCCCATGTGATAGACCACTGTTGAACAGAGACGAGACGACCGCGGATCGAGGGTAAAGTTATTTCTGCCTGATAAAGTGGAATGGTAGTCGAAGCAATCCCAACAGAAACACCGGAAATAACGCGGCCAATAATTAGCATACCGCGGTCCTGTGAAGTGACTCAGGATGCGATATGCCTGGGAAAAGAAACGTAGGTGCATACGATGGCAGCGCATTGTAATGTGGAGCCGGCGATCCATACAAGCCCAGACAGGATAACGGTTTTTTTGCGGCCGATCCGGTCTGCCACGTAACTGACCAGCAAGGCGCCGCCGAAAGAGCCAGCGGGCATGGCGGAGACAATGGCGCCCTGTACGTTCGGATCGGGCTATATTCTCGTAGAGTAAGATGCTGATCGTCCGGTTGAATAAATAAGAGCCCAACATACGTTGCCAAAGGTATTTTGGTACGCATTGTTCTGAAAGGAGCATTTACACGAGGTCTACTCTCGAACCACGTACACTGGACGCACACTCAGTACTCCGGACATGGACGAGATGTCCATTCCGAAAAGAAATCCACCGAGACATGCGAAGGAACCGACCACATACTGTGCTGATATCAATGCCTGTTTATAAAACAACGCAACGCTGACCGCTGAGACGTACAGGGTTGGATGCTATTGCAGCATTGTACTGCAGGTAGAGACAGATGAGAAAAATATCGAAATAGATAACAACCAGCTACATGCCCCTTTACCCATATTATCGCCTGACAGAGCGACACTGAATTGAGAAGAGAAGGGGGGGAAGGAAACGAGAATTACTCGAACGAATTGCTTTTAATATTAAATGAGGCGTTTGACATCATGATCTCATTGATCTGTGCCTGCTTAGGTCCACGATAGCGAAATCCGGTGACCGGTTAGGCGCTAACTGAAGGCATCATATCTGAGCCATACAGTAGACTCAAGGATGACAGATGGGTTTGATCCTCGAAGCAAAACCTATTTAGGCCGGTAATGCGGACCGAGAACATGGCTGGGTGCCTTTGCCACGTAGAGTCGGACCAAACCGTGCGAGATCAACATGCGACGCAACGACAGTCACGGTCCTGCCGACTGCTGCCATGGGACACTGGAGGTTGAGACGGTAAGAGACAGCGTCGCAAAGCCCATGTGATTTGCCTGCAAAAAGATCGTTTTCGGAAAAAACTTCCGATCGTTACCGTCGACCCGTGCTACGCACGGTTCTTTGTTCGTTGTCACAGTCGGACTCAATCACCTCCGAGTCGTGCAAACCTGTCCCAGATCTTTCATGTCATCTCCTTCCATCTATCACAGGCACCCCCGTATCACCAGCAGACTACGGTGTGTGAGTGTACTCGTGAGGGGTAAATGAAACGGGACACCCCATGCAAGGAAGCGATACCTTAATAACGCTAGTCAGGAACAAAAGACGACTTGGAAACTCTTATTGTAAATTGAGAGCAAACTGAGCAAGGGAAAGGAGGAAACTGAGATGGTGATGATCCGAGGCCAAGATCAAAACCAAAGAAGGGAATTTTTCAACCGAGACCAACTTGAGACCCCGCCGCGATTTACAATTCTACTCTAATGTGCAATGCAATTAGAATAAATTTACTCCAAGAGTACACACAATTGATTGACCCATCTCCATCCCGCGTGAATTACCCGCCCATGCTGTGGGTACTGGGATTTATATGGTAAACTTCTGATGAGAATGGGAAGCCCCCGATACCCATTGGTGAAGCGTCAATAATTACGTACAGGGAGAAAAAGCTTACTTACACCCGGTTTGAAACAATTGTACTGTGGTTCAAAATTTGAGAGCGAGAACGGCGCGATCAAGCATCTGGGGCCTAGCTGGGTGAAACCTGATGGAGGCACTGTGCCAAAGTCCCCGACCGATGACTTCGGGTCGTAGATAAACGAGACCCCTTATGAAGCGCCCCACTCTGGATGTGGGGCGCATCGCCACCGCAACCTTATGTGATTTTTTGCGTAAGTGAACTTACGCATAAGTTACGGATACGGGTTTTCAAAAATTTCCGGGTAATATCCTCGACGGGCCAAACATCCCGTCCGCCCCTGGCGGCCGACCTTTTTCGACTAATCCATGACGCCGCAATATTCCCATCTCCTTCCCCCTTCCTGGAAGTCACAAGTCGTGGCATGGCTTGATGAAGATACTCCATCTTTTGATTACGGTGGCTTCGTCGTAGGGGAGGCTCAGCGCGAGGCATTTCTTTTAGGCAAGGGATCAAAGCGTGCCGTCCTCGCTGGTACGCCATTCGTGGACGAGATATTCCACCATCTGGACTGCATGTATGTATTCACATTATGAGCTCGCTCGCATACACAGGTAGACGCCCAGCCGCTAATTGACAATTAATTTCCCTGACCAACAGAGTCGAGTGGCACGTCGCGGAGGGTGACGAGTTCGAACCCATAAAACACATTGCGACTGTCCGCGGAAAGGCTCGCTATCTACTCCTAGGCGAGCGTGTGGCACTTAATATACTTGCGCGATGCAGTGGCATTGCTACTGCGTGCGTCTCATAAGTGGTCTTCCTTTCATGGTCAAGGACTCACAGTACTTCGTGTCACAGCTCGAAGCGCACAAAGGACCTGGCACAGAGCTATGGCTTCCGCGGCATCATCGCAGGCACACGCAAGACAACGCCTGGTATTGTCGTGCGGCAGTTTTGTCTCACCTCACTTATATAAAAATTTATTTAGGATTCCGACTCGCGGAGAAGTACGGAATGCTTGTCGGTGGGATAGACCCGCATCGATTCGATCTTTCGAGTATGATCATGCTCAAAGATAATCACATCTGGTCAGCTGGTAGGACATCTCTCACGTAGTCTTAATCTTTGCGATTTTTTCTCTTTATACCCGGGACAGGATCGATCACCGCGGCGATCGCGCGCGCACGTGAAGTTGGTGGTTTTACGCTTCTCTTGGATGTCGAGGTGCGCGACGAAGATGAGGCCAACGAAGCCATCGCGGCTGGCGCTGATGTGATAATGCTCGACAATATCGAGGGCAACGAGCTGGTTTCCGTGGCGCGACGTTTGCGTGAATGCTGGAAAGGGGAGGGCAAGAAATTCCTGCTCGAGACGAGCGGGGGTATAACCGAAACTAACTTGCGCCAGCGTGCGATCGCTGGTAAGTGTACCGTACTCTACGTGAGGATTCATGGTCATATTGTGCGAGTAGAGATTGATATCTTAAGCACGAGCGCTGTGCACCAGTCCGTTCCACACATTGACTTCAGTCTGAAAATTCAGTTGTGCCCAAGTTGAAAGTATGCGACCACTTAGGCCCCAGCAAGGTCATTCCCTCGCCTATCTCACATTTGTTCGTATAGGGCATATAGAAGGAAGGAACCATAAATACACAAAGTAGAACAAGTTAGATAAATTTGACAAAGCCATCGTGCAAGATTTCATCGAAGAGTTGCTCAATGCTCTCTGTCCCAGACTCACCCGTACGTGGGCCCGTTGCAGGCACTCCCCATTCAGGGATGTCCATTGTGGGGTACCAGTCAGGGAGCAGGATTGTGGGGATCACTGCAGAGAGCCCTAATGGAGTTTCCTGTATCGCTGCCACCAGTTGTAGGTATGGATTGGAGCTGCTGAACCAGTGGTGACTGTCCTCGCTCCGCCATCGGCGGCGACGGTTCTGGAAGCTACACAGGAGGTGCCTCCCAGTCTGTCGCAATCTGCAATTGAGTCGCTGATGATGCCCCCCGTCTCCGAGGTCCCCACGTTGCCTC
>WNFG01006977.1_pt1 | contig 13035 bp, 10 predicted proteins | sample 5400431 | NCBI WGS metagenome assembly WNFG01 (sample SAMN13153346, study PRJNA577476) | soil metagenome | isolation source: 120 cm saprolite under Douglas fir tree site 2 hole 3 replicate 2 | place: USA:California | collected 2015-04-18
TTGCGAGGACCCCGGATGAAGTTGGGCGTGCTAGGAGGCACCTTCGACCCGATCCACCTCGGCCATCTCGCCGCCGCCGAGGCGGCCGTCGAATGCGCCGATCTGGACCAGGTCGTGTTCGTGCCCACCGGCACCCCGCCTCACAGGCCGCGGGCGATGGCCTCAGGTGACCAGCGCCTCGAGATGTGCCGCCTCGCCACCGCGGGCGATTCGCGTTTCAGCATCTCTGACGTCGAGCTGGAGCGCGCGGGACCCTCGTACACGCTCGACACGCTCCTGGCGCTGCGGGGCGCGAACCCGCACGCGGAGATGTTCCTGGTCCTCGGGTGGGACGCAGCCTCGCAGCTGCGATCGTGGTACCGGCCCGATGAGGTGCTGGCGCTCGCGCCGGTGATCGTGATCACGCGACCGGGAAGAGCCGCTCCGACGATCGACGACGTGAAGACGGCCGGCCTCGATCCCACGCGCGTGATCCTGTGCCCGCGGCCGACGCCGTCCGTGTCAGGCAGCGAGCTGCGGCGTGACCTCATGGCGGGGCGAGCGGTCACGGGCCGGGTGCCGGTGGCCGTCGAGCATTACATCGCGACCCATCACATCTACAGGGGATAATCGAGTTGGCCTTGAAGAAGAGTCCCACGCCGCTGCAGCTGGCAAGGCTGCTGCGCGGCGCGGCCGTCGACAAGAAGGCATGGGACTGCGTCGTGATCGACGTCCGGGAAAAGACCTCACTCGCCGACTACTTCGTGATCTGCGAGGGCGAGACGGATCGGCAGGTGCGGGCCATCGCAGACGCGATGGTCGGGGCCGCGAAGGAGAAGGAGCTCAGGCCCCTCGGGGTCGACGGCTACGAAGACGCCGGGTGGATCCTGCTCGACTTCGACTCGGTGCTCGCGCACGTTTTCCTGCCGGGCGAGCGGAGCTACTACGATCTCGAAAGTCTGTGGACCACCGCGGCCAAACGGCGCAAGAAGGCGAGCTGATGGGCTCTATCTCGACGTGAGCTGCGGCAACTGCAACTGGCAGGGAGAGATTCCGACCCAGACCTGGTAAGCAGGTTAAAGTGGCGAGCCCCTGGCCGATGATGGCTTCGCCATGACGATCAGCGGCTCGCGGCAGACGGCTGCGATCATCGGCGTAGCTGCCGCCGGATGGAGCGCTGTGCTCGCGGCGTCAGGTCTCCTCATGGGGCAGCCGCGGATTGTGCTCCTGGCCGCCCCGCTCGTACTGCTGGGGATCGCCGCTGCTGCGATGCAGGCGCGGCCCATGACCCTGGCCTTCGACGGGTCTGACGTGGTGTACCGCGTGATGTCGAGCGAGAAGCGGATCGCCAAAACCGACATCGCCCAGTGCGCTCTGGTAGGGCAGTTGTGGGTGTTCAGCGACTCCGCGGGTGCACAGCTCTTGGCTGTGCCCACGGTCCGCTTCAACCAGGCGGTCATGACCGCCTTCTGCAATACGACCGGCATCACCCTGCAGGCGCCCGTTGTGCGACCAATCGACCAGCTGCGCAAGGACGTCAGGTCTGGCAAGTGGAATCGGGCGTTCGGCGTGGGGCTGCTGCTGTTCTTCCTGGCCGCCATGGCAGGCGCGGCCTACGCGCAGTACAGCTCGCGCGAGGACCTCCGCCGGTATCAGGCGGCGCCCGTTTGCGAATCAACCGCTCCGACCGACACGTCGAGCTGCCGCCTCGAGCTCCAGGCCGTGGTCAGAAGCGTCGACACGTACAAGAGTGGCGCCACCCTGCATCTTTCCCCTGCGGGCATTGCCGGCGACTACATCGCCTTCCTGGGCTACCCGACGCCCAGCCAGGGCGACACAGTCGAGGCAGAGCTGTGGAATGGTGAGGTCAGGCAGGTCAACTGGCGGCCGACAGGCTCCAACCCAACGCTGAGCCAGAGCCTCGACCTCGCGGGAGCCATCGCCGTTGTGGGCTTGTTCGCGCTCATCTGCATGCTCTACGCCGCCATCGGGCAGTACCAGCTGATGAGGGCGACCGCCGGCCTGAGTCATGCGCTGAGCGTGGCGGGGCCGGGCGCTGGACGTGCTCAACGCCTACACCCAGAAGGGCGCGTCGGCGTGGCCGGCTTGCCTCCATGTGGAATCCAGCATCAGCCCAGAGAGGAGTTCTATGCACACGAGGATCCCGCCACCATCAGAAAGGGCGTGATTATCGTCAGCGCGGTCGCGGCTGTCATCCTCGTCATCCTCGTACTCCTGGCGATTTTCATATCGGCGCCGATTTTCGGAGGCATCGCGGCGGTGGGCCTGGCCTGGTACATGGTCCAGCTGTTCGGCCAGCGGCGCGAGATGACCGTCGGTGGCGTCTACGCCGATGACCTGCACGTGGCGAAGATCGATACCGGGTTCGTGGCCGAATTCCGTCGCGCGGTCTACGAGCGGAGCGTCGTGCGGGAAGTCCGCATGGACTCTCTCTCGATGACCCTGGTCGGCGTGGACGGCTCGAACCTCTTCATGTCAGGCCTCGTCTCGAGAGCCGACCGCGATCGGTTCGCCGCGTTTCTCGGCGTGCCGGTAACAAGCGACACGCCACCTGCTCAGCCGGACGCGCTCGCCACAGCGCCAGTCAGGACGCCAAGCGGCGTGCTGCCGCTGCGCGTCCGACGCGCGGCGGGCCTGTTCCAGGCCATAGGAGGTCTGATGCTCGGCCTGGGCGTATTGAACATCCCTTTGCGGCTCCCGACCCAACCGGTGGCGGAGCGAGGTTTGCTGCTGGGGGTACTCGGTGCCGTGGCGGTTTATGGGTGCGTACTACTGGCACTGGGGCTGCTGCTGGCCCGCGGCCGTGCTCACGCGCGCGAGATCGCGTTGGTCGGTGCAGGCGTTGCAGGCGTCGCTATGCCGGTGGCGATATTCGTAGCCACGGAGAATCCGGTTGCGACAGGGATCTTTGCGGCTATCGCGATTGGAATCTACGCGCTGGCGTTCTACTGGTTGCGAGAACCCCTGCCGGCTTAGATGATATGGGCATAGCGGTCGAACACTTCGCGCAGCTCGCTCGGCGGCTCGACCTTGTGGCGCTTCATCACCTCGAACAGGCTCAGGATGTGGCGCACGCCGGCGAGCGTCACGCCCTTCTCACGCGTCAGGTTCTGGATGACCTGCACCTTGACGATGTCCCGCTGCGAGTAGCGCCGCCGGTTCGTGGGGGTGCGGTGGGGCTCGAGCAGGTTCGCGTCCTCGTAAAGCATCAGCGTGCGCGGATGCGTCTCGAGGATCTCGGCCGCGACGCTGATCGTGTACAGCGGCTTGTCGAGGTCACCGAAGGAGCTCTGTGGCACGCGCAGTCCGAAGCGATTGCTCATCAGTGGAGCGACCTGACGATCTGGATGATGGCGGGTCCCAGGAGCACGATCCACAGCACTGGGAAGATGCAGCCGACCATCGGGAACACCATGCGGGACGACGCCTGGGCCGCCCGCTCCTGAGCGGTCTGTCGCTGCCGCCGGCGCATCTCGGTGGCCTGCACGCGCAGGAGGCGCGCGATCGGAACGCCCATCTGGTCTGACTGCACGATCGACTCCACGAGGTGGTGCAGGTCGGCGACCCCGCTCTTGTCGGCCATGTTCTCGAGCGCGTCCATCCGCGGCCTGCCGAGGCGAATCTCGCGGAGGACCTTGCCGATCTCGTCGCCCAGCGCGTTGTGGAATCGCTCGGTGATGCTCAGCAGGCCTTCGTCCAGGCTCATGCCCGACTCGACGACGAGCGTGAGCAGGTCAGTCGCCTCCGCGAGCGAGCGCTGGATCTGGTGCTTGCGCGACGAGATCCTGTACTCGAGCCACACGCTCGGCGCCATGTAACCAACTACGGCGAGAATCGCGCCGCTCAGGGGCGCGACGATCACCGGCGGCAGCGGCAGCTGCAGGATGAGACCCACGGTCAGCCCGACGATCGCCAGCAGCGCGCCGAGTCCGTAACGCACAGACTGGAAGCCGGCGGGCGTGAGGCTGCCCGGGTCACCCGCGCGGCTCAGCTTCTCGCGCAGCTGGCCCGCGGCCAGCGCGGGAAGGCGGTTGGCGACCGGGCGCATGAATTCTTCGAGCTGCTTCAGCGCGGTGGTGCGTTCGACGGGACGGGCCCACGTCCCGTTGGCGGTCGCCCTGGCCGCCCTGCGGCTCACATCGATGGCAACGAAGAACGCGATCACGACCACGCCGCTGATCGTGCCCGCGATGATCGCCTCCAGAAAAATCGCGCTCATGTCTCGAGCTGCGTCATACGGGAGATGACGATGTTGCCGATGAGGACGAGAAACCCCGCGACGCCCAGCAGAATGTAGCCGACGAAGGTGCTTGTCATCGGCGCGAAGTAGCCCGGCACGAACACATAAAGGCCGAGCGCCAGCAGGATTGGCAGGGCGGTGATGATCGTCGCCGAGGCTCGGGATTGGGCGGTGAGCACGCGCATGTCCCGCTTGGTCTGCAGCCGGTCGCGCAACGTGTCGGAGATGTTGTCCAGGACCTCCGCAAGGTTGCCGCCGACGCGGACGTGCAGGAGGATGGCCGTGACGATGAACTCCAGGTCGGGGCTGTCGATGCGCAGCAGCAGGGAGCTCAACGCGTCCTCCACCGAAGTCCCGAGCGCGATCTCCGTGGTAACGCGCTCGAACTCAGTCGACACCGGGGGCGGCGACTTCGCAGCCACGGTCTCTAGGGCGCGGTCGATGGCGTATCCCGTCTTCAGCGAGTTGGAAAGCAGCTGCAGCATGCCGGCCAGCTGCTCGTTGAACCGGTCGCGGCGGCGGCTCTGGAGGTAGCGGACGACCAGCGGCGGGACGAGGAACGCGACCACGCCCAGGATGAGCGGGCCGACGGAGAGGCCGAAACGGAACAGGCCGATCAGCACACCGAGGGCGACTGCGCCGATGCGGACCATGAGGTACTCGGCCGGCGTGATGCTCAGGCCGGCGCGGCCGAGGTCCTCGGCGAGGGTGGGCTTGCCCTGCACCCGCCGGCGCTGGCTCAGCGTGTCGGCGGCGGGACGGAGCAGGCGCTCGACGAGCTCGCGCGGCGTCGCGCGCGGCTGTGTCGGCCTCTCCGGCGCCGGGGCACGTTCACGCCGGATCCGGTCGACGCTCCAGAAGAAGATGGCAATGGCCAGCGCCGCAGGCACCGCGATGACGACGGCAACGAGCTGGCTACTCAAGCGTCGACCCTGGGATGGGCACCCTCTCCCGCTTGCGGGAGAGGGATCGGGGGTGAGGGCTGAACGAAACCCACCGCCGCTAGAAAAGCGAAGGGAAGGCGGTCTGGACTGTCTGCAGGGTGACCCCTTTGGCCGAAGTCAAGCCCGGGCAGGTCGGATCCGAGGCCTGGGAGCTCGACGGCTGGTAGTCGTGGTACGACTCGAGCTCGTACTTGAGCGATGCGTATGTCAGGAACCACGTGATGAACTCGGACTGGCAGTACGAAACCACGACCGTGAGGCTCGAAGCCGTCGCGGACGAGGAAGCACCGTTCGGCGAGGCCGATCCGACGCGGATCACGTGGACGTCGTGAAAGATCGTCTTGGTGGCGATCTTGCCGTTAGCGTCCACCGTGGCGATGATCGAGATGTAGTCGTCGGGCTGGATGTTGCCGCCGACGCCCTGCAGGTCGCTGGTCGGTAGCTGCAGGGCGACGTATCCCGACGGAATTGGGAGGTACTCGGACTGAGCGCCGAGCGCCGCGCCCGGCTTGGCGATCACATTGGCGGTGATCGGCTCGCCCGACACAATCGTTACCAGAGGGATCATGCCCTTCACGTCGGCGGTGTTGTGGAAGAAGAGCGACAGCGGGTAGCCGGCGACCGGGATGCTCCTCATTTCGAGCGCCGAAGCGTCGATCGGGATTCGCGGCGGCAGGTCCCTCGTGGCGACGACCACCGTTTGCTGGGCCGTTTCCTGGCCCGAGCTGGCGTTGATGGCGACCAGCACGAAGGCCGCGATCACCAGCAGGGCCAGCACAATGCCGATGATCGTGAATGGCAGGCGGGAGGTCAGTCCGGGAGGGTTAAGGCGCGCCAAGGCCGGACCATCATAGGCAAGATATCCGCGTGTCGCGCCGCTTAGAGCGGGCTCGCCGTGGCCCGGAAATCAGCCAGCGAGGGCAGTCCCTGGTGGAGTTCGCGCTGTCCTCCGTGGTGCTCCTGCTGCTTGTCGGCGGGCTCGTCGACATCGGGCGAGCGATTTACATCACGGAGGCGCTCTCGAACGCAGCCAGGGAGGGAGCCCGGCACGGCATCTGGTTCGAAGCGCCCCGCCAGCAGTCGTCCTATTTGTACGACGCCCAGATCAAGTCGGTGGTCGACCAGGAGCTGGCGACGGCCTCGCTGCCTGCGTCGGTGCTCAAGAACCCAGGCACGACGTGCCCAGGTGTCACGGACGGGAACGCGTATCACAACCCGCCCTACGCGAACTCGGCTTACCCGCCGACAGCGAACGTGACCTGGCTCTACATCTGCTACGACAACACGCCGAGCATCGACTTCACTGGTCCGCCGTCGGGCCAGGGCAACCAGGACCTCAACGTCATCGTCCTTTACACATACGCGCCGCTGACGCCCCTTGTAGGCGGCCAGTTCGGCACCTTCCACCTGGCCGCCAACCAGCACATGACGGTGCAGGGACCATAGATGAGGCCCGCGACGGACCGTAGGCACGAGGGTCAGAGGTCGCAGGCGCTGATCGAGTTCGCGCTCATCTCGCCGGTGCTGCTGCTTCTGATCTTTGGCGTCATCGACATCGGCCGCGCCGTCTTCTACTACGACACGCTCTCCCACGCGGCCCGCGAGGGCGCGCGCACCGCGGTTCAAGCCTCGAACACGCTGCCGACCGACGCGGACGTGCTGGCGACCGTGTCGCAGCAGCTCGTCGGGGCGCCGGTGTCCGAGCCATGCCCCCAGGGTCCGATCACCGCGGCGGTGCCTCCGGACAACACCGCGTGGCTGTTCGTGACCGAGCCCAATCCCCCTGCCACTGTGGAGGACAACCCGCCCATGAATGCGCCGGGCGGCGAATATCCCGCCAGCGCGCTCGGCTCGTGCAGCGCGGTCAATCCGGCCGCGGGGAACGCCAGCCTGCAGGTGACGCTCAAATTCAACCTGGTGCTGATCACGCCGATCATCTCCCAGGCGACCGCCAATCGAATCCTGCTGACGGCGATCGCGATCTTCCGCACGGAGTACTGATGGCGGCTGGTAGGGCTGAGGCCGGGCAGGCAATCGTGATCGTGGCGCTGATGATCGCCGTGGTCGTCGGCATGGCCGCGCTCGCGATCGACGGCTCGCGCGCCTATGCACTGCGGAGGGATCTACAGGCGGCGACCGATTCTGCCGCGCTCGCGGCCGCGGACAACTTTCGGCGCACGTCCAGCTACAGCTCGGCGGAGCAGGCGGCCAACACCGTGTTTGGGGTCAACCTACGGCTCTACGGGTCGCCCTCGTGCTCGCCCGGCTTCGGTGCGCCGGGCGCGTCGGGGTGGACCATCCAATGCACTTACAGCGACGGCACCACGCTGACCGATGTCGTCACCAACCAGGGAGCGACCGGAGTGAGGTTCAGCCTCACCGCCTCGCGCACGCTGGCGCTCCAGTTCGGGCGCATCCTGACGAACGGCACCACCCCAACCCTCGGGACGTCCGCGGGGGGGCGCGTCAACAACCTGCTCTTCTCGCCGACGATCGCGGCGCTCGACCAGTCCGGCTGCGGTGGCGTCGGGGGTTCCGCGATCACCATCGGCTCCGGCGCCGGAACGCTCTCCGTCTATGGCGACATCGTGTCGAACGGTTCGATCTCGATCTCAGGTGCCTCCGCGCGAGTCAGCGGGGACGTCTATGCGCGCTGCCAGTCGTCGGTGTCGGGCGTGACCACCGCGTGCTACCCGAGCGCTGCTTCGGCGCCCTGCACCTATCCCGACGTGGCCGGCGCCACACGTGCGGGGTTCAACCTGGCCGACCCCGGTTATCCCTTGCCCGCGGTGACGGGGGGCAGCGAGCCGGCGCCCAGCAGCAACATCGTCCTCCTGCCCGGCGCGTATGCGTCGAACCCGAACTTCACCGGCGGCCATTGCTGGTTCCTCAGCGCCGGCGTCTACGAATGGCTGGGCGGCTACACCAACACCGCGGATTTCGTCAGCAACGAGCTGAAGCCCCCTGACGAATCTGTGGTGGGCAACAACACGATTCTCTCCAGCTACCAGTTCTGGAACACTGGCGGCTTCCGCTGCGCGGGCTCGTTCCTCACGAACACTTCGAACGACCCACGCAACCCCGTGCGCAACGGGACGTGGGCCGTCGAGCTGACCTCGGTTCGCACCGAGACGTACGGCGGCGTGACGTACAACCGCGAGAGCGCCCCTTCGATGTGCCGTACCGTCAACACGGCGACCCGCAACGACATCGTTGTCCAGGTCAGCAACGTTCCCGGCGCCACCTCGTACAACGTCTACCTCGGCGCGCCCGGAAACGCCTGCAACGGCCCGTTGGGGTTTCTCACCAACATCCCGGTGAGCGGCACGGGGTCGAACAACCTGACCACCCCGTGCCCCATCTACTCGGGCGGCGGCTGCAGCCTCGGCAACGAGCAGCTGACCATCGATTCGATCCTGCTGGGCTCGTGGGCACCAAACGCCCTGGCCTCGCCTGACACGTTGGGTGCGTATCCACCCGACCCCGAGACCGCGCCCCTGTCGGGCACCCTGCCGAACCAGGGCCCAACGCGCGGGGCTGGAGCGGCCGGGGATCGCGCGAACGAGAACGCATGCATGGACTCTGGCGGCAACCTGGTGAGCTGCCCGGGCGCGATCACGCCCGGCGCGGTCGAGTTCTACGTGCCATCGGGAGGATGCATGAACATGTCCGGCCTCGGGGACAACTTCCTGTTCAGCGGCTATCAACACGACTGGGTGCAGGTGTACGAGCCGCTGGGCAACGCGTGCTCCAACGTACTCGGCGCAGCAGGTAACTCCGCCCTGACCGGGTTGACCTACGCTCCCGGCGCCTCGATCAGCATGCCGTCGAGCTTCCTGTTCGAATCCGAGGGCATGGGCGGCGTGATCGCCGACGCATTGAGCATCACGGGCTCGCCAGCCCTGCAGTACAGCCCGATCTACGCACCGGTTCCGTTTTCCGCCCGGCTGGTGGCCTGAACGTCCGCGGCCGGCGCCGCTTCGTGGCCGTCGCCTGACGGTTCGGTCGCCTCGGCAGTCGGTGCCTGCGTAGCCGCAGGCGCCTGTAGGCGGGAGCGGATCGAGCCTGCGGACCGTTTGTCGCCCGCGTCCTCGAACCGCTGCGCCGCCACGCCCCACGCCGAACGGGCCTCATCGCGGCGGCCCAGGCCCGCGAAGGCGTCGCCGCGCACGGCCAGCGCCGCGGCGCGGTCCTTCGTCTTGTCCGCCGGCAGGAGCATGAGCTCGCTTTCGATCAGGCGAAGCACCTCTTCGTAGGCGCCGACCGCGAGCGCGTTCTTCGCCGCCGCGGCGAGGAACGACGACGTGCGCATGGCATCGGCCGCCGTGCGCGATCTCGGCGGCGTGGTCTTTGGCCGTCTTGCCGTAGACGCGCTCCAGGGTGTCGGCTATCGCCAGGTGATATGCCTGCAGCCGCGGCAGCGGCATGCCTGCCAGCACGCGCTGGCGGACGAGGTCGTGCGAGAACCGGTAGCGCTCGTTTCCGGCCCTGGACAGCAGCCGCGCCTTGGTCGCCTCATCCAGCGCCTCGCGCAGCTCGCCGCCGGACAGCTCGCCGAAGGCCTCGAACAGCGCGACGTCGAAGTCGCGCCCGATCACCGCGGCCGCCGTCAGCATGCGGTGCGCCGGCTCGCTGAGCCGCTCGAGGCGACGGCCGATGAGGCCGCGCACGCTCTGCGCGAGCTCGAGGTCTTCCTCTGTGTAGCTGGCCTGCGATCGAGCGCGCACGCCGCCGAGGAGGCCTTCGGACTCCGCCATGTAGAGGTATGAGTGCTCGACGAACAAGGGGTTGCCCTCGGTCGCGGCCTGGATGCCGATCAGCTGTACAGCCGTCAGCGCGCCGCCGGCGAGGCTCATCAGCATCTTCTCGACCTCGGCATCCGTCAGCCTGCCGAGCGCGATGCGCTGCGCCCGGCGGCGGCGGAGAAGTCGCGCGCCCACACCGGTGAACGGCCGCTCCGGGTCGAGGTCGGTCTCCCAGTAAGTGCCGATGAGGACGATCTTGCTGTTGCCGAGCCGCTCGGCAAGGTCACGCAGCAGCAGCACAGTCGCCTCGTCGGCCCACTGGAGGTCGTCGAGCACGACCAGCAGCGGCTTGGCGCCCTGCGAGGCGACGAGCACGTCGAAGACCGATTTGAACAGCAACTCGCGCCGCCCGTCGGGCGTGGTGTTCGAACCCAGCGTCGTGCCTCGCACCTTGGTGCGGAGGCCGGGCACGAGCTCGGCCAGCATCGCGCCGCTGGCGGCTGCGAGCTCCTGAAGAGGTCTTTGTGGTGCCACGGCGATCGCGCCGGCCAGGACATCGCGGAACGGCGCGTACGGGGCTTCCTCCTGCTCGGCGCAGCGGCCGCTGAGCACGATCCATCCCTTGCGTGCGGCTTCAGTGGAGACTTCCGCGACCAGGCGCGAAGCGCCGATGCCAGGCGCCCCGGCGATGAGGATCATGCCGCCGGTGCCGGTGGCGGCGCGGTCCAGGACGAGGCGGATGTCGAGCTTCTCCTGGGCGCGACCCACGAAGCCGTCGCCCGGCGTGGTGACGGCTGGGGCGATGGCGGCAGGCATTTCGCCGGGGGTCGCCTCGTGCAGGCGCCATCGGTCTGGGAATCCCTTCAGCTTGTAGTGGCCGCGGTACGTGAAGTGGATCTCGGCCACGGGCCCCACCAGCTGGCGGACGACCTCGGAGACGAGCACCTGCCCGCCCTTGGCCTTGCCCGCCACGCGCGCGGCCATGTTGACGGCCGCGCCGAAGAAGTCGCCCGCCTCCTCGACTACCTCGCCGGTGTTGATGCCGATGCGGATCCGGAGCCTGCGGTGAGGGTTCGCCTTGCTGTAGTCGGTGATCGCGCGCTGGATGTCGAGCGCGCACTCGACCGCGTGCCGCGTCGAGCCGAAGCTCACCATCACGCCGTCGCCGAGACCTTTGATGCGCCGTCCCGCGTGCTCGGTGATCATCTCGCCGACGATGGTCTCGTAGGCCTTCATGATCTCGTGCGACTCGGTGAAGCCGCGCGTCGTCAGCAGGTTGGTCGAGCCTTCGACGTCGGTGAACATGATCGAGACCGTGCCTTCCGTCTGACCCGTCGAGAGGCTGCCGATGATCGTCTCCGCCGTCAGCGGCGACGACGCGTCGATGGCCTGGCCGAGCCCGGCGGCGACCTCGCGGAGCAGTGAAGGCCCGGATCGGAACCCGGCCTCCCCCTGAGCGTACTTGACCATCTCGAGCAGTCCCGCCTCCGCCGCCTGGCGAAGCTCGCGCGCCGCGGACTCCCTGGACAGGTGGTTCGGCTTGGCGTAGTCGCTGGCCTTGATCTCGGCGCCCTCGAAGACCTGGGTGATCGCAGGCGCAAGGCGGAGGTTCAGGTTCTTGTTCGACACGATGCTCTCGATCACGGCCTTCAGGCGGCGGCTGACGCCGAGGCTGCCGTGGCCGCCCTCGGTCTGGACGGTTGGCAGCATGCCCGCGTTGGCGATGAAGCCGCTCTGAGCGGCCGCGGCCATGCGGCCGAGCTCGGTGGTGGCGCGAGCCATCGCGGTGGCGGCCTGCAGTGCCTGCGATGCCGCAGCCGAGTCCCCCGGGGAGACACGGGACGTCGGTGCGGCCGGCACCGGCCCTGCGGCGATGGGAGCCACTCCCTGCACCGGCACGGCACGGACCTCGCCGGGGAGTGGGGCGGGTGGTTGCTGGGGACCGGCAGGCACTGGAGGCGGCTGGTACACCGGCAGCGGCTCGGCGACCGGGGCCCCCGGCGGCGGAGCGGCGGCCTGCAGGTCGGCGACGGCCGACCGGGCCGCGTCGATCAGCTTGCGCATCTCTTCCTGCATCTCGGGCGTGGACGCCATCGCCTGCGCGGGCGCGGACGCGGTCGCCTGCGTTTGCACCGTCTGCTGCAGACCAGGGCGGTCCGAGCTGAACGGCACCACCACGACCTGGCGGACGACCTTCTCCTCGCCCCCGCGCTGGCCGCTGATCAGCGGGTCCTTGACGACCGGCATCATGCTGTCCGACCCGGCGGGAATGAAGCGCGCCTTCACCGGGTCGAACAGGTCCTGGTCGACCTGAACGCCGTAGAACGCCGCCTTGTCCAGCGCGGTGGGCACGTAGCCGGTCGCGTTGTATTCGAGGCGCAGGTCGCCGCCCATGCCGAGCAGGAAGATGTCGCGCAGGATCGGGCCGTTCTGGTCGTAGCCCACGACCTCTGCGATCTGTGCGATCTTGCGCCGCCCGTCGGGCATGCGCGCCTGGTGGACGATGAGGTTCACGGCCGAAGCGATCTGCGCGCGTACGGCCTCGAACGGGATGTCGATCGAGGCCATCATCACCATCGTCTCCAGGCGGGACAGGGCGTCGCGCGCGGAGTTGGAGTGGATGGTCGACATGCTTCCGTCATGGCCCGTGTTCATGGCCTGCAGCATGTCCAGCGCCTCGGAGCCGCGAACCTCACCGACGAGGATCCGGTCGGGGCGCATTCGCAGGCTGTTGCGGAGCAGCTGCCTGATGGTCAGCTCGCCCTTGCCCTCCACGTTCGGTGGGCGGTGCTCGAGTGAGATGACGTGGGGGTGGTCGATCTGGAGCTCGGCCGCGTCCTCGATCGTGATCACGCGCTGGTTGTGCGGGATGAAGCGTGCGATCACGTTGAGCGAGGTCGTCTTGCCGGAGCCGGTACCGCCGGACACCAGGATGTTCATGCGACCGAGCACGGCGGCCTTGAGAAACTCCGACATGGCCGGGCTCAGGCTGCCCTCGCGCGTGAGGTCGTCCATGCCGAGGACCGCGTCCTTGAATTTCCTGATCGTCAGCGCGGGGCCGTGTATGGATGCCGGCCGGATGATCGCGTTGACGCGACTGCCATCG
>WNFG01003556.1_pt1 | contig 13025 bp, 8 predicted proteins | sample 5400431 | NCBI WGS metagenome assembly WNFG01 (sample SAMN13153346, study PRJNA577476) | soil metagenome | isolation source: 120 cm saprolite under Douglas fir tree site 2 hole 3 replicate 2 | place: USA:California | collected 2015-04-18
GCGAGGCAACCCCGGTCGTCCACTAGCGAATCTGACACAACGCACGGCTGATCCCGGCAGAGTCGGGATCAACGCACGGCTGACCCACACCGGGTCCGGCGGGAGAAAAACAACTTGAGTTTGGGGGCGCGGCCTTGACAACCTCATCGGCCGCTCAAAGAAGAGTTTGTTCGCCGTTTGGGTTTTTTGCGGCTCGCGTGACGTGGATGATCGCCCTTGCCTTTCCTTTTGCGATCGCGTCACCCGCGGCGCCGCGGGAAAACCCCCGCGCGGACGCATCCGCAGTTGCAGAATCCTATCTCTTCTCCGCTTACTTTGATTACGCTAGCGGCAAAGAAGTTATACAGGACCGTTCCTCAGCGAATCCGCAGGCCGCCGCCCAGCGCCAGGCCGCCGCGCTACAGCAGCAGTTTGTCATCGACCGCATCGAATTTCTCGGCAACCGCCGCGTGCGCAGCGACACGCTGAAAGCGCGCATCTTTAGCAGGGAAGGCGACAATTACAACGAGGAGACACTGCGCCGCGATTTTCAGGCGCTGTGGAACACGCAATTCTTCGAGGACGTTAGGCTTCGCGTGGAAGATTCTCCCAATCGCGCGAGCGGCAAAATCATTATCTTTGATGTGAAGGAACGCCCGCAGATCCGCCGCATCCGCTACGACGGCATCCACTCCGTTTCGGAATCGGACATTCTCGATCGCTTCAAACAGGCTAAGGTCGGACTCAGCGTCGAAAGCCAGTTCGATCCCACGAAAATCAAGAAGGCGGAAGTCGTGTTGAAGGATTTGCTGGGTGAGCACGGCCGGCAGTTCGCCAAAGTCACTCCGCAGTACGAGCGCATTGCCTCCAGCAACGCCGTCATCCTCGTGTTCAAGATCGAGGAAGGCCCGAAGGTCAAGGTCGGCAAAATCAATTTCACCGGAAACCACGCTTTCAGCGACCGTAAATTGATCCGCGCCATGCGTCACGACCGGCCCTACTCGATTCCTCTCTACTTCTGGTATATCCCGGTGCTCACCAAGACCTACGACCGCCAAAAGTTGAGCGAGGATTTGGAAGTCGGCGTTCGCGGCTTATATCGCGACAACGGCTATTTCAAGGTCTCCGTTGGCGAACCCGTTCTCGAAAACATTGACACCGCAAGTAACCGCCTTGGCGTTCCGCTGATCGCCGGGCGAAGCCATGGCAAGGCCGTCAATATCACCATTCACGTCGAGGAAGGCGAGCGGTACCACATGGGTACGCTGAAGATCGTCAGCGCCGATCCCGACAAAGCCCTGTCCCTAAAGGTCGAGGCGCTGAAGGGCGCTTTCCCGCTCAAACAAGGCGACATCTTCTCCACTGAAAAAGTTCGCAAGGCCCTGGAAACCTACGGCAAGATCTACGGCGAATACGGATTCATCGACTTCACTCCCGAGCCGGACACGGAAATCGACGAAGATAAAAAAATCATCAACCTGACGCTGAAGTTCGACGAGCAGAAACAGTATTTCGTCCACCGCATCGACTTCAGCGGCAACACCACCACGCGCGACAAAGTAATTCGCCGCGAACTGATGATCGATGAGGGCCAGCTCTTCAACAAACGCCTGTGGGAATTAAGCATTCTGCGCTTAAACCAGCTCGACTACTTCGACAGGATCGAAGCGGACAAGGCCGCGGAGATCAAACGCAACAACAAAGACGGTACCGTCGATATCAACCTCAAGCTCAAGGAGAAGGGCAAACAGTCGATCGGCTTGCAGGGCGGTGTCAGCGGTCTGGCCGGCAGCTTTATCGGCCTCACCTATCAGACCAACAACTTTCTCGGTCTTGGCGAAACTCTGACCTTTTCGGCGCAGTTCGGCGATCTTTCCCGCAGTTTCCTTTTCGGTTTCACCGAGCCCTATCTCTTCGACCGGCCCATCTCCTCGGGTTTCACGATCTTTTCCAGCCGCTACAAGTTTGACCAGGCTAGGCAAGCCGCGCTCTTCACCGGACAGGCCGTCAGCATCAACCCGCAATTTATTCAGAATTACAACCAGGACAGCACCGGCTTCACGGTCTTTGCCAGCTATCCGGTTCGAAAACTTTCCTTCACCCGCGTCGCGCTGAATTACGGCCTCACGCGCACCAACATTACTGCCTTCAACGACGCTTCCAAGCTCTTGTTCACCCAGTTGCAATTCCGCAGCATTGCCGGTCCCAGCGCGCTCAATGGAATTGTCTCCAGCACCATCACGCCGACAATTACCTATAACACCGTCAACAATCCGATGAATCCCACCGGCGGCAAGAGCTATTTCTATTCGATGGGGTTTTCGGGGCTCGGCGGCAACGTCAAGAGCATCAGCAACATTTTCGATTGGAAGTACTTCCATTCGGTGAACAAACACCGCAACGTTTTGGCTTTTCACGCTTCGGGTGCGTTCATCACCGGTTATGGCGGCGGGGAACCGCCTCCCTACAGCCGCTTCTACATGGGCGGAGAGTCCGACATCCGCGGTTTTGATATTCGCTCGATCTCGCCGGTCACTTTCATTCCGACAGCGTCGTCCCAGCAATTCACCTACACGTGCGGAACCTGCTTGAATGCTTTCGGTCAGCCGACTCAGCGCACCATCAGTGTGCCCGTCCTTGGTTACACGATCTCGTTCCCCGGCGGCGACACGCAAGGCTACGGAAACGTCGAATACCGCATCCCCATCGTCGGCCCGGTGCAGGCCGCGCTCTTCTTTGACGGCGGCACGACCGGCATTTTCCGCAAGAACGCCTTGCGGCTCGATCCGACCGGCTTCACCAATCTGCAAACTCAATTCCCGCAAGCCACGCAACTTACCGGCTTGTCGCAGCAGCTTTCCATCGCCCCGGGAACGAATTTCCGGCCCCGCGCTTCCACCGGTATCGAATTTGTCGTGCAGCTTCCCATCATTCAGGCGCCCTTCCGGATCTACTACGCGTATAACATCAACCGTCTGCATTCACAGATTGCTGCCCCTCCGGATTTCATCAATCCGAGCGAGATTTGCGACAAGGTTGGGCCGAACTGTCCGCAGCTCGGATTGTTACCCAGCACCCTGCCGCCGGATGTATGGCTCAATCAAATCAAACCTACGATCTCGCAGTTACAGAACAATCCGGGGCGTCTTAACTATTTCGAGCCGCTGCGGACGTTCCGCTTCACCGTCAGCCGGACATTCTAGGGTGTGAGGATGATTGTGATTCTCGGAAAGACTCGGGACGTCAGCACCGCGGCAGATTCGAAACTCTTGAAGAGTGTGCAAATGTGGGGGAGACAGTGGGTATGAAGTGGCATAAGAGTGCGAGAAGCATCCTGCTGGCGATTGCGTTCGCCAGTCTTTGGGGCACTGGTTGCGGCAGCAAGAGTGCTGCCAACGTGGTGGTTGTTCAGGTCATGGGCACCACGGCCGTCATGGTGCCGACGCAATCGCAGACACTCGTCGCCAACGTCACCGGCGCGACCGACGTGTCTGCAACGTTCGCCTGCACCTATACCACCACTGCAAATCCCACGACCGCTGTTCCCAGCCCCACGCCCTCTGCTGCCGCGGCGTGCGATACCGCCAAGACCGCCAGCGGCGATCCCGCCGTCGGCACGCTTACCCCTATTGCGAGCACCAGCACCACCGTTGCATCCACCGCCACGTTCACCGCTCCGAAGGTTTTTCCGGATCAGACCAAACTCCCCAACGTGATCGTCACCATCACCGCAACCTCAAACGCCGACAAAACGAAAACTGGCAAGTTCAGCATTGCCTTCGATTCCGGTATCCGCCTCACCCTCGTACCTTCCACTGCGACCCTGGGCACCAGTGCGCAGCAATTGTTTATCGCGGAGGATTTCAACGGCAATGTTCTCCCGGCCAGTCAGCTTACCTGGGGGGTGACTTTCGAATCCACGGCCAAAACGAGCAGCGCCACTTGCAGCACGGGGAGCAACCTTTGCGGTTCGATTGACGCGACCGGACTTTATACCGCGCCTGCGGCCGTGCCCGTGGCTGCGCCGGCTTCGACGACCACGCCGGTGAATGCCGCCGGTATTGTCACCGTGTACGCTTTCTCGACCGTCGACAGCGCTCGCATCGCCCAGGCGGCCGTCACCATCGTCAAGGCGGGTAACATTACCTTCAGCGGCATTTCCCCATCCATTGCGCCTCAGGGCGGCTTGCAGCAGGACATTTTTCTTGCGGCCACCAACGCCACCTCGCAGATCGGCGTTACGCTCATCGGCCCCCAAGGCAGCGTGCCGATCAACGCCCAGTCCCAGGTCAAAGTGGTCTTCGCGGCAGGGTCCGCTACCTCGTCCATCGGAGCTCGTGTTCGCCTGACCTCGGCGCAGTTGACGACCCCCGGGCACTACACGGTGCAGGTGACCAGCCCCAACACTTCCATCAGTGTCACCGGCGGGCCGTTTCCGCTGGACATCGTTCCGGTCCGCCCAACCATCGTCAGCTCTTCTCCGAACAATTTTCAGGAGTCGACGCTGGGCCAGAGCGGTGGTGTGCCGTTCGTCATTGACGGCGGATTTTTCGGTCTTGCTCCCGTTCCCGCCGTCACACCGGAAGTCAATGGACATTCGCTGCTGGCCAATACGATTACCCCGCGGCGCATCAGCGGTGGCCTGCCCCTCCCCATCGGGAGCACCTCCAATGCCGGTTTGTTCCCAGTCAGCGTGAAGTACTCGACATCTCCGGGGCCTTTTGCCGCACCCGCTTCGACCACCGCCTATACCAACATCGCCGTGATCCCGGATTATGGCGGAACGAATCCACCCTTGGACGTCACCAACAACCCGTTGAGTTTAAAACCGGTAGCGTCGCCCCCTCCGCCGATCCCTCCAAAAATATACGTCGGACCCGCCACCCCGTTGGTGTCCTTTGGCGCCTCCTCCGCGCCTAGCAGCATAGCTATGGACCCTGCGGACGGCTTGGCCATCGTGACCCTGGCGGGCGTGAATTCGAATAATGTCCAAATCATCAATTTAGCGGGCGGCACGCCTGCGCCGCCGTCATCCGCATCTTCGGGAGGCAGTGTCGCCACCGGCGTCGCGGTGGACGATCAACTCACTTCTCTGACTCCACCGCAGCCCAACGTCGCCGCCGTCGTGAATTACGCGAGCCGGTCCCTTTCCATCATGTCCATTCCCACCGGCACTCTCTTGGCAACCGTCGATCTCAGCAGCGTGATTCCTGCCGGCGGTTCCGCCACCGTCGAGCCCTTCCCCTATTCCGTGGGCATCGATCCTTTTTCGCATCGCGCGGTCGTGGCCTTTGCTTCCACCAACGTCGGGCTCATCATCAATTTAAATCCCAATCCCAGCACAACGCTCAAGTGCCTCCCGAGCACCGTTTGGACGCCACCCTACTGTCCCGTCGGCTATGTCACGCTAAACAGCGGGCCAAATCCTCAGGTTGCTTTTGAACCGGGCGCACGTCTGGCTTATGTGACTCCCGGTGGAGCAGGCGTTCTCTCCGCGGTGGATCTCGCCCACCCTTCCAACGGATCGCTCGGAAGCCCCATCGTCAGCGCCACTCGCGCCTCCAACGTTGTTACCGTTACTACGTCCTCTTCTCACAATCTCAATCCCGGCAATCCTGGCACCGTGCTTATCAGCGGTTTGCCCGTGGGACTAACCAATTTCAACGGATCTTTTTCCGTCGGCAACGTTCTCGATGCCACTCACTTTCAGTATTCGCAGGCCGATAAAGATGATACTTCCACTTGCACCGCCACTTGTCTTGCCAGTTCCGGAGTGCCGTTCTTGACCTATACGATCTCCCCGTCGATTGCAGGGATCGCTTTCAATCCCCTGACCCGTCAGGCCGTTCTCGCCGACCCCAATGCCACTTCCAGCCAGATTACCTTCATCGAGCCCCAGAGCCAATCTGTCAGCTCCATGTCGCTCTTTTCCGAGGAAACCGGTCAGGTGAGTTCGGGTTCTCCGGAGCTCGGCGCGGCCGACGTGGCCTTCCAGCTTTTTTCCAATACCGCGGTCTCTTTCAACCCCAAGACGAACGAGGTGTCACTGCTCGATCCTTCCCTCTTACAGCGCCCCGCCATCGTCACCACGGGTCAAACTGGGCTCGCTACCGGATGCCCGGCAAGTCCTCCACCCCCATCCCCTTGCGCCTTCACCTTGCCGGCGAATGTGACGACGAATGTGACTATTCCCGGGGCCATCGCCGTGGATTCCGTCAATAATCTGGTTCTCACGCTGAACTCGGGCAGCGGCACTCTCACCGGCTTCAAACTTGGCAAGATTAAGGCCGTTCACATCGAACAGGTTGCCACACCAGGCATCGACGGTTCAACGATATCTACGCCTGCAAATCTCGCTCCCGCAGTGAAAATCACACTGGGGGTGGCCCCGGCGGCTGTCGGTCCCGTGAAGATTCTCGGCGCTGGTTTCGACTCCGGATCTCAGGTCCGCCTCGATGGCGTACCCTTCGCTTCATCCAGCCTCGGGAATTTCACCTTTGTGAATAGCCACGAAATCGACGTGACTATTCCGGTTTCGACTCCCGATCCGATCTCTCCGGGCGGCACACTTAATATCCTTGCAGGTCCGCGCCACTTCGCTCTCGATGTGGTCGATAGTTCCGGCACCGGTTCGAACGTCTCGGACTTCACCGTCCTGGAAGAAGTTCCCCTGACTTGTCCCTCTGGTAGCACTGCTGCCTCTGCTCCCGGCGGCGTCGCCATCGACGAGGTCAACAATCTCGCGGTCGTCACCAACACGGGCTGCCATCAGGTTTCCGTCTTCAGCTTGAACTCCGCGAGTCTGAATCCCGCCAACCCTCTCAATGTGACCGTCAAGACCATTCAGACCGGCGACACGCCTGCTGGCGTCGCCGTTCTTCCCAGGCTCGCGTATACCGGGCAAGCCGCCGGAACGTCCGGCGTCGCCGTCGTCACTAACACCGGCTCAAACTCCGTCTCCCTTGTTGACCTCGTGAATGCCGTTCAGATCAAGGATGCCTCCGGAAACGCTATCTCTGTGAATGTCGGCACCGCTCCCAGCGGCGTAGCCATCGATCAAGAAACCAATCTCGCGGTCATCGCTAACACCGGTTCGAACACCGTTACCACTATCGATCTCACTCCGTTGACCTCCACTCCCATCGGCGCTCTTGCACCCATCAGTGTGGCTGTCGACCAGAACCCCATCGCCGTCGCCATTGACCCCGATCGCGGCACCAACGGCCGCGGCCTCGCCGTGGTCACCGCGCTCGTGCTCGGCGGCGCCGCGGCACCTTCCGGTGTGCTCGATAGCGTGGACATCGGAGGCACCACGCCAATCAAAGTGAGCGTGGCGTCGGCATGTGGCGGTCTGCAGTCGTGTGGAACTCCGACCGGTGTCGTTTTCGATCCAGTCGTGTCACCCGCGCTCTTTTATGCGGTTTCCACCCAGGGCAACGTGATCACTGCATTCAATCCGGACTCCGGCGCCACGCAAACGATCAAGGTTGGCATCAATCCCAACGCCATTGCTTACAATTTCCAGACCGGTACAGTCCTCACCGTGAATTCGCTGAGCAATACGATCTCGGTCGTGGACTCGCAGACCTTCGCGACCAAGGCAACGCTTGGAATCGGCGCGACTTCTAAATTTGCCGCGGCCATCCAGACCTTTACGAACCTGGCCGTCATTGCCGATCAGGCCAACAACCGGGTGATCCTGTTCCCGTTGCCGAAATAAACGGTAGCCCGGATGGGCTCTTGACGCGCGAGCCGTTTTACTCCCGGGGCTCTGGCAGACGACTGAGGTTTCTGATTGCGAGAAGCAAACCGCGTCGGCTATACTTTGAAGTTTGCAATACCCTCCTAAAGCTCGTTGGGAGCAGAATCAGTTTTAAGCCAAGCTGACTTGGCGCGGGTTCGTCCCGGTCTTTCCGTGGCGGACCACAACAAGGAGAAAAAAGTGAATTCTAGATTGTTGACCGTTTTGCGGTCACGAAATATGTTGACTCGTACAGCTGCCCTGGCCGCCGCGTGCGTATTGAGCACCGGAGCCGCCTGGGCACAGGCACCGGCCGCGACCAGCTCGGCCGCATCGAGCAAGGTTGGCGTCATCAGCATTCGCCAGGCCATCGTTACCACGGCCGAGGGCAAGGTGGCTTCCGCGGAGTTGCAATCGCAATTCGCTTCGCGCCAGAATGAGATCGAGAATGTCAATAAGCAGATCAATGATCTGCAGCAGCGTCTTCAGGCCGGCGCGAATAAGCTGAGCCAGGAAGAAGAAGCCCGCCTGAGACAGCAAGGTCAGCGGCTGGCGCAGCGGCTCGATCGCATGAACACCGAATACCAGGAAGACGTAAACGCCGCGCAGGCCGACGTCATCGACCGCATCGGCCGCAAGATGGTCGACGTGCTGGACCGCTACGCGCGCGAAAACGGTTACGCCGTCGTCCTGGATTCTTCGGCGCAGAGCACTCCGATTCTCTACGCTTCCACGCAGATCGACGTCACCCAGGATATTGTCCGCCTCTACGATCAGGCTTACCCGGTCAAGGCCGGCGCCACGCCGCAGCCGAAGCCGGCTGCACCGAAGCCAGCCGCTTCTCAGCCGCCGGCTGCCAAGCCATAACGATCACCTATTTTTTCGCTGGATTCCGAGCTTCGTCAAAACGCCCCCTGTCTTTTCGGGGGCGTTTTGTTTTTCAAGCGGCCGCCTTCTGTGGCGGGCGCTTGGCCTTCTCATTTCCTCGCGGCTGCGCGATTGATCTATCCCGACCATCGCCGACCGCATCGATCGGCACCGCTCCGTTTTACCTCGGCGCAGCTCCGCGTTTCTCACGGACAAAGTTCAGCCAACTCTGCGAAGCTTGTGGCCTTGCCGGAAGTCGCTTTCCCGCCGGTATACGCAATCGAGAATCGAGGGACACTCTGTTCCCGCCACATCGCGGGATGTCCCGCCGCCGCTCTGACCATTCGGTCAGGTTCTCGCAGGAAACGGCCCTGTACCATTTCGGCGTTGCCTTCTCTTGTAGCCAAGGCCTAATGTGAAGGTGCATTGGTCTTCTCGTTGGGATCATGGAATCTGTACTCGGTATCCACGCTGGCAAACCCAATTCCTCACCTCTTGAGGGATCCGATGCTTTCCGCGCTCAGCAAGCGGAATCCGGCCTGCGGCAAATCGCGCGGCGCGAGTGGTGGCTTTGGTTCTCCGCATCTTTCGTCGTCACGCTCTCGGCGCTGGCCTTTTTGCTTTCCTCATTCCCCTCTTTATTCCAGCATAGCGAGCATTTCTACGAACTCCGTTCCGATCAGGCTCGTTGGGGAATTTTGTGCCTGCTTCTTCTTTTCAATGGCTGGATGCTCTACCGCCAATGGTTCTTTCGCCGCCAGCGAAAGCAGTTGAGCGCTCAGGACGCCGGCGCGGACGCGGACCGCGGTCAAATTTCCAATCCTTCCGGCGTCGACCCGGTCACGGGTTTGCATACGCGAGCGTTCATCGAGCAGCAGCTTGGGAAAGAGATTGCCCGCGCGCGGCGGCAGAATACGGCGCTGAGCCTGGCCACCGTTCATCTGGACGAGTTTGCCGAAATCAAGAAGCGCTACGGTCAATCGGCAATGGACGAGGCTTTGAAAGAACTCGCCCGGCGTTTGAAAAAGGCGTGCCGCGGCTCCGATTTTGCGGTGCGCCTGGCCAGCGACGATTTCCTGCTGGTGCTGCCCGAATGCAATCTGGGTGAAGTCCAGACAGTCTTGAACCGGCTCGGCGCCCTCGAAATGGTCTGTTCCGGCCGCAAGATGAACCTTGTCTACACGACAGGGTGGGTGGACTATCAACCCGGCGACCTGCCCGCGGATTTGCTCAAGCGCGCCGCGCATCTCCTGCACCTTTACGAAAACGCCGCCAAAGAAAGTTTTTCCTCGACGCGGGCGCCCCATTGAGTGGCTGCCTGAGCCTTAGCGTTTGCGCCGTCCGACTGGTTACGCAGGTCAGCTTCCGGCCGGTGACTGCAGCCACCTGATCGCTCTGCGCCAGGGAGCGACGCTTCCGCTGCTCATCGGCGTCTGCAACCACGCGATCACGCTGTGCCGTACAACCGCCCACCGGCTCGGACCGCTCTCCTGGGGCTCCGGCGAGACAACAGCAGGTAATTCCGCCGGCGTAAGCCAGTACGGGCTTGCAGTGGCGAAGGGCCGCTCGGCGGGACTCGGCCAGTGCCGATCCGCGACCGCGCCCGTAACTGACATTTTTAGCAGCGCCCCGACCTGCTCCTGGGACGCTCTCATGGTTCTCAGAATTTTCCGCGCAAACCAGATACCTGCGGCTAAGAAAACAAACTGACCGAGGAGGTTTCCCAGCGCATACCAATTGTTTTGCATCCAAGCAGTGAATTCGCTCATGGCCTCACCTTGGACTGGGACACCTTCAAAATACGACTCCCTTCTGCCCCGCGATACTGGTGGGAAGTCCAGGAAACGGGCAGGTGGTTTCCTGCCCCAGCGGGTCGGGAGGAAGTAAGGAGGTAAAAAAGTAGGGAGGTAAGGAAAGAGGGGGAAACGGGCCGAAGATTGAGAAATAGCCGGACGCCCAATTCTTTCTGCAGCGAAGGGCGGAAAAGTCCTCGAAGTCCGCCGCACAAAACCAAATTCGAAGAGGGGGGGCGGGGACCACTTCGACCAAAAGCATCACGGTCGAAGAAGTGTATAGAATCTATATAGAAGTATAGAATCTTTCCAAGGGGCGTGGTAACCTGCTTGACGGAGCGCGGTGTGAACTTCGAATAGGGGGCGACCCAGGTGCCGATTAGCATTAAGAATGCGGAAACCGACCGGCTAGCGCGGGAACTTGCCAAAGAGACCGGGGAGACCATTACCGAGGTCATAAAAAGGTCTTTGCAGGACCGGCTGCAGCGCGTGCGGGGGCGGCGGCATGCGAAGGGGCTTCCCGAGCAGGTTGCGGACATCCTACAGCGCATGGACGCCCTGCCGACGCTTGACGAACGGGCCGAGGATGAAATCCTAGGCTACGATCAGGGCGGCATTCCGGCGAGTTTGCCCAAGGACGGCAGTTCCGGTGGTCATTGAAACTGCGGCTTTGCTGGCGATCCTTCTGGGCGAGCCGGAACGAGGGAACTTTCTCCAACTACTCAGCGAATCGGAAACTCGTTTGTTGTCGGCTGCAAACGCTATGGAGACGGCGATCATTGTGGAGTCGCGCCGCGGCGAAGTAGCAGGCCGAGAACTCGACCTGTTCCTGCACAGGACGAAAATTGAGATTGTTGCGGTTGATGAGGAGCAGTTTTCCATTGCGCGCTTTGCGTGGCGAAAATTCGGGAAGGGGCGTCATGCGGCGGGTCTGAATTTTGGAGATTGCTTTGCCTACGCCCTGACGAAAACGTCCAGCGAGCCGCTGCTTGCCAGGAGCGAGGGCTTCCGGCGAACTGATTTGCAAGTGCTGTAAGCGGTGAGGGGAGCGTTCGAACGTTTGAAGGTTGAAGGTCGGGAGGGGAAAAGGCGAGTTAGAACGTTCAAGGTTTGAACGTTTTGAAGCTGGCGGACGGTCTAAAGACCCGTCCCTACAAGGAACAAAGACGGCAGGCTAAAGCCTGCTGGCACGAAGAGGGGAAGAGAAACGCCAGCAAGGATGCTGGCGCTCCCGGGGGACGCGGAAGCCCCGTATCTTGCTTTTACCTTGCAGCGGGAATATACTCTATTTTCGCTCTGAAGCAGGTCGCACGGAGAAGTGGGCGCAAGCCCACTTTTTTGTTGGGCCGGTAGGAGTGTACGGCGAACCGGCTAGGGTCGAGGAGTCTCTGCGTGGATTTGGAAAAAATCCGCGGCGCTGCCGAGCGGGTGGCGCGTTCGGAAGGGCTGGAAATCGTTGATGTCGAATGGAAAGTCGGCAAGCAGCGGTTCCTGCGGGTGTACATCGATCGGATACCGAAGCCGACGGCGGCGATGAGCGATGCGGCGGGGGAGATGGGGGCGACAGACGTTGCGCATGACCCCTATCCGAAGATCAGCCACTCCGATTGCCAGCGCGTGAGCCAGCAATTGAGCGTGATCCTCGACGTCGAGGAGTTGATTCCCGGGCCGGGGTACGTCCTGGAAGTCAGTTCGCCGGGGATGGACCGGGCGCTGAAGAGGCCGGCGGATTTCGAGCGCTTTGCGGGGAGGCTGGCGAAAATTTCGACCAGCGAGCCGGTGGGGGAAGCGAAGTTTTTTGAAGGGCGGCTGGCGGGATTTGCGGACGGGAAAGTCCGCATGGAGTTGAAGGGCAAGGAAGCGCGGACGGTCGAGGTGCCGCTGGAGGCGATTCGGAAGGCGAATTTGGTGGTGGAGTTTTGAGGAGAGTTTTCAGTTATTAGTTTTTAGTTGTAAGTAAGAAGATCAGGAAAAAGAAAGAATTTACGCAGAGGGCGCTGAGATCACAGAGAAGAAAGAAAAGATAACGCGGAGACGCAGAGGACGCTGAGGCGCGCAGAGATAACGGAAGAGCGCAGTGCCACTGCGAGGACAGCGCGACGAACGAAAGTAAGACACGGGATTAGGAAGCGGAGATTTCAGGAACGAGACATGGCGAATTTGCTCTACCAACAGATTGAAATGCTGAGCCGCGAGAAGCACATTGAGCCGGCGGTGGTGGTGTCGGCGATTGAAGACGCGATGGTCGTGGCGGCGCGGAAATATTACAAGACGGAAGAGGACTTGCGCGCGAAGTTCAACCCGGAAACCGGACAGGTGGACGTGTACTCGGTGCACATGGTCGTCGAGGAAGTGACCGACCCGAAAAAAGAGATCGGCCTGGCGGAGGCGAAGAAAAAGAATCCGGCGGCGGAGGTCGGCACGGAGATTGTGGAGGCGAAGCCGACGGACGTGCTGGGACGCATCGCGGCGCAGACGGCCAAGCAGGTGATTCTGCAAAAGGTGCGCGAGGCCGAGCGCGACACGATTTTCAACGAGTATCACACGCGCGTGGGCGAGCTGGTCACGGTGATCGTGAAGCGCGCCGAGGGTCCGGACCTGATCGTGGACATGGGGCGCACGGAAGCGCGGCTGCCGAAGCGCGA
>WNFG01003558.1_pt1 | contig 13022 bp, 14 predicted proteins | sample 5400431 | NCBI WGS metagenome assembly WNFG01 (sample SAMN13153346, study PRJNA577476) | soil metagenome | isolation source: 120 cm saprolite under Douglas fir tree site 2 hole 3 replicate 2 | place: USA:California | collected 2015-04-18
CCCGTCCTGGGATTCGTCGCTCTGGGGCTCTTCTTCCTCGGTGGCATCTGTTTCTATGCCGCCCCCCGGATCAATAAGCCTCCTTCCTGACGCTCGGCTTCATCCTTATGTTCATCCAAAAACAAGAACGGCGCTCCGAGCGCATCGGAGCGCCGTATCTCGCAAATATTTTGAGGCGTGGACTTAGTTCTTGTTCGCCACCTGCGCCGGAGTGTCTTGCCGCGGCGTCATCGACACCACGATATATTCCCGCTCCTTATCATCCGCGCCTTCCGCCACCTTCAGAATCAATTTATCCTTATGAATCCGAAATTGGGCCGTCTCTCCGATCGGCAGCAGCACCGGGCGCTTGTCATCTTTCGGCCGTATCCGGTAGACCACTCTCTCGGCCTGCAGCACGTATTCCTGGCAAAGCATTTCCTGGGTCTTCTTGCTCTGCGCGTCGGTGCCCAGAATTTCGCCCGTCAAGGACTTCGATCCTTTTTCCTGCATCCCGCATGCCGTCGAGTCCATCCGCAGCAAAGTCCCTTTTTGATAGTCGTGTTCCTTCGCGGCGCACACGCCCGCAAACATCAGGCAGGCCGCCAGCGTATAAGTCTTCATGCGCATATGGACGATCCCCTTTCTCCTCGAACATAAGGGACCTCACCAGCCCAGAAAATAGTACCCCCCTACTCTTGTGCCCAATTCTTAAAGCCCTCCGCTGCAGGCTCCTTCGCCCAGTCCTTACCGGCACGCGATTCGGCCACCATCAGGCGCCCGTCAGGCCCAAACCGTGCCGTGCGTTCAGTTGGTGCGCGTGGCGAACTGGCGATCTATGCTCATGGACAGGTTTTGGTCAAGAACCACTGCCACATAGCGCGAGCAGATTTGCATTTCACCGTTTGCCCACGCCGAAATAGCCGGCAGCCTCACACTGAAAGCGCGGTCGAGTTTCTCAACCGCGCGGTAGTACACCGATACTTCTCGCAGCCAGGGGGTTTTCTTTTTCAAATCAGGCGACAACTCGTTGCACAAATGCATGAGTGTGCAGAAATCACGTCCGCCAATGGCCTTACCGTCAATTCCAGCCGTCGCTTGCAACGAGTCCGACAGTGGCTGATTGGCGGTTGTTAGCCAAATTGCCCGCCATTGCGAAATTCCGAATTTCACCAGGGCAAAGGCGGCAAACGCGAGAATGAAGATCGAAACCATGTTTTGCTCGACGTCAGTTTCTCTCAATTCTCTAATTTCCCCTATGGAACGCGAGTACTAGCTAGATGGAACTCTTACACGGTCCGAGTGTAACCATAACTCGTTCATGAGAAAGGCGTTAGGATTCCAGTGGCGCGGCGGATTCTCTCGTGTTCTTCACCCCGGGAGTTACCAGACCACAAACTGCTACTTGAAAGGGTGTTGACCTAACAATCCGGTCAGTCTAACCTTAGTTAATCCGGTGACGACTCGTCTCTCCCTTTCACTATTATGAGTGTGCCTCCCATCAATCCCATCGCGGCTTCTCTTAAGGCGAGGGATCAAGAGTTAGCGCGCGAATTTCAGAAAATGCACAAGCGCGATTGGTGGCTCTGGGGTTACTCGATTTTTGTCCTTCTTCTCTTCGCCTTCGCAGTTACCGCTTTTTGTTTCCCGGCAGTACGTAGCGGCGTGGAGACCATCTTCAGGGTCAACATGGTCGATGTTGTTTTTGGCTTGATCGCTTTGGTCGTGCTCTTTAACGTCTATGCGATTTCTCAAGCCATTCTCATCAAAAGGCTTCGCCGCCAACTGGCCGAGAAACAGGGTCATTCGGACCTTCTCCGTAACCTCGCCATGGTTGATCCCTTGACCGGTCTGTATAACCGGCGGTTTGCGGAACAACGCCTAGCCGCCGAAGTTGCCCGCTCCGAGCGCAAAGGACATCCGCTGACGGTACTTACTTTGGACTTGAACAGGTTCAAGGAAATCAACGACACCCACGGCCATCCCGCTGGTGACCTCGTACTGCAGAAATTTGCCGCCCGCCTTAATAACGTCATTCGCGGAGGCGACTTGGCGGTGCGCCTGGGCGGAGACGAGTTCCTTGTTTTGCTTCCAGAATGCACCTCCCAGCAGTTGCAACTAGTGCTGGGGCGTCTCGGTTCCCTGGAAGTAGACTGGCAGGGCCAACAGATTCCTATCACCTTCTCCGCCGGATGGAAGCAATACGAACTCGGCGAGCGGCCGGATCAAATGCTGGCGCGCGCCGATGAAGTCCTGTACGACAGAAAGCGGGCCGGCAAGAAAACGCAACCGCCCGCGGACGGCCATCGCCAAGCGCCGGAACAACCCGCCGAACCGGAGACAGAATCCGCGCCACTCCACGTTTTGGTCGATCTGACTTGCCCCAAATGCCACAAGAAAAACTCCATTGCACTGGACACCCGTTCCGGCGCCAACGACGCTGCCGCGCGCGAAGTCCAATGTGCCCACTGCAAGCAAGCCTGGGAACCCGTGCTTTCCGGACCCATCAAGGCCGGCCCGTTTCCCAAGTGATCTAGCTCCCTAAGGAACTGCCGCGCCGGACGTTCCTCTCTATGAAACTGTCCTCTTTTTGGAACTCATGAAACGTTTTGCCACATCCGCTCACTTCTTACAAAAGCACCATTTCAGGAGGTCCCATGCCCGAATCCAACGTGGTCATCGATCTATCCCACCACAATCAAAACCTCGATTTCGCCAGCATTCGGTCCGGCGGCGGAATTCTAGGCATCATCCACAAAGCTACCCAGGGGCTCGACTACACCGACCCCACCTATCTGCCGCATAGAATCAGCGCCCTTGCCAACGGTCTGCTATGGGGTGCGTATCATTTTGGTACCGGCAGCGACGGCGTCCAGCAAGCCGAGCACTTCCTGGATATCGTGCAACCCGACGCTCAGACCCTCTTGATTCTCGATCTTGAAGCCAACGGTCAGGGGCCCAGCATGACCCTCGAGCAGGCCCGTGCTTTCGTCACCCATGTCAACGACGCGACCGGCCGGTGGCCCGGCCTCTATTCCGGCCACTATATCAAGGACTTACTCGGCACCAATTCCGACCCCGTCCTCGCCAATTGCTGGTTCTGGCTATCGCAATATGGACCCACCGCCGTCGTGCCCGCCAATTGGCCTACCTGGACCATGTGGCAATACACCGACGGCGCCGTCGGTCCTCAGCCCCATACCGTCCCAGGCGCCGGCATGTGCGACCGCGACAAGTTCAACGGCGACGAACCCGCCCTCCGCACCCTCTGGGGTGCCGCCTAGCCTCCTCCCGAGGTGCACCCACCCCGCCACCGTCATTTCGAACGGAGCAGGCCGACTTTTTCTACCGCATTCGCTCCTGCGCACTCTTCTCCATCCCGCGCTTTTTGCGGGATGAACGCGTCGGCCTGCGCAGAGAGACCTCCGCCCCATCCCGCGCAGTTTGCGGGATGAAATCTCTCTGCTCCTTTCTTTTCATCGCCCGCCACCAGCTTCCCAGTCGCCACCGCTCCTTTTGCACAGGGGAATCCTTCGATTAACCTTCACACCCACGTCCGCGAGGAACACATACGCTTTGGGCATGATGCAACAGCTCGGCGTCGTCGCCCAGTTCGCCGCAAAAGACCAGACCGCTGCCAAAGCCCAAGCCGCCACCGCCACCTCCACAATGTAAGCGTCCTTACTGTACCCAATTAGCCGGGAGGCCCGACCACACGTCGGGCCTTCCATTAAAGCTCTGTCCCTACCGCTCCGGCGAAACGACACGCTCTAAGCCTAACGACGCAGGATCCTGCACCGCCACCAGTGTGTCGAACACCTCATTGAACCGAATCACATTGCCGAGAGACCCAGCCTGTTTGAGAATGCCCACGGCCGCTTCCGTAATCTTGTTGTGTTCCACCACGTTGTTCTTGCCGGCGACAAAAACGCCGGATTCCGCGCCGTTGAAGACCCGGTTGTGCCGCACCCGGTTCCCATCGCCCTCGATACGAATCCCGTCGAAGACCCTGCTCGCAAACGTCTCGTTCCCCGTCACCAGTCCTTGGTTCCCGTGAACGAAAATCTCTATCTGACTGATCCCGGCGCGATTATCGCTCACCTCCACTCCATCGGACTGCGTAACCAGAATGTTCGTCGCCACCGCCGCGCATGTATCCGCGGCCGTGCACGGCGACCAAAAATTGTTCGTCACCGTGTTACTCGAAATCGCGCCTCCTGCGCCAAAGCCGATCTGGATGCCGTTCTGCGCCGCTCCCGTGGTCGGCCCGATGCCCGTCACCACGTTCCCGTGTACCGACACTTGTGTTCCCACCTCGTCGGCGGTGATCCCGTTTTTCTGGAAATCGTGGATGGTGGACTTCTCAATTTCGACGTTGGAAACACCGCCCCCTCCGCTTTGCACGAAAATCCCCGTGCCGCTCTGGCAGCCACCCAGACCTGTGCCTAACTTGAAGTTGCGAATGGCCACGTGGCTGATCTGGCCCGAGGCGTTTTGAAAAGCGATTCCGAAAAGCCGGGGCGCGCACTGTGTCGCGCCGTTGTTCGCGCCGTCCACGATCAGGCCCTCGATGGTGACGTCGGTCGTGCCGGCCACCAGAATCGCCGCCGCCAAGGGTGTGCCGTCGAGCAAACTCGTCGTATTCTGCTCCATCGTGCCAGGCATCAGAACCGCTCCACTGTCTGCCGCGATGGTCAAGGGTTTGTGGATCGCCACTTGTTCGGCGTAATTTCCCTTGCAAACGCGAATCACTGCGCCAGGAGTCGCCGCGTCTACGGCATCTTGAATCTTGGTGAATCCCGCATTCGGACACTGCACCTTGTCATCGTCAACAACGAGTTGTTGCCCGCCGTTCGCGGGAATGGGCAAAAGCAATAAGCCCAGCAATAAGGTCAAGGCGCAACAAAGTTTAAGTGAGAATTGCACTTTCATCGGGGTCTCCCTTCAGAAGCGGCGCTTCGCGGGATCGCCCGCGCAGGCGACTCGCTACGCCCTCAGGGATTGAGGCTGGAGGTTAGATGGCCCGAATCTACCAACCCGATTGGAGCCAGGCAATAGTACCTGCCCGCCCTCTATAGTGGCCGGGCGGAACCTCTTTTGCGCGTAGCTGAAGGGGCCGCCTCTATCGAAGGCTCCGGATGGGCTCCGGAGGATTTATCATTTCCTCTGAAATTGCCTTCCAGCTTTTGAGCGGCTCGCGGCCGTGCGCCGCCTGTTAGCGCTTCTTCCGTCCCAAACGCCATGATGCTCACGTCTTCGTCATCCTTGAGCGCGCGCCTCAATTCTGCCTCAACCGCGGCGCGAGTCTGCGGTTTCAGCGACCGCGCCTTATAAATCAAGACATTCGGCATATCACTCTTTTCCTAAAGGAACGTTTTGGCCGTTCGTCCTGCTCGTTCGCGTTGGGGTGCGAGTATGAATTAGCTCCACACTGCGAAATATAAGGTGAATGCCCTAATTGTGTCTTAAGAAATAACCACTGTGCGCCGATTAACGCCCGCGTCCTCCATTGTAGTGGCCGGTCTTCAGACCGGTACTTTTAGCGATTTTCTCTTCTCTGTTTTCTAGTTTCTAGTTTCGCTCCACCTCGCTCCTCACCACTCCGCACACCGGGCACGAACATTGCGAACCCAGCACCAACAATTGCGCCCCACAAAACGGGCAAACGGTATCCGTTGCAGGTTGAATAGTTTCCAGCCTCGCTTTCAACGTCGGCTCCTTCGGAGTGCGCAGCAGATGCCGCAGCAGTAGCGCTGCACCCACCGGCGCCACGATCCGCCCAATCCAAAATGCCGCCACCGCGTCCGGCTCGGGGGAATCCGCCCAGAAAATGAACGCGACGAGCACAAGAATAAATAATCCAACCCACTTGAACCCCCGCCGCGTCTTCGTGGTTACATGGGGATCGCGCCCACAGACCGTGTACACCCAGCGTTTCCAAAATCCTGCCGGCAGGATCGGGATCCAAAAAATGTGCCCCACATCGAACGTCCGCACCTGCACTGCCCGCCGCGCCTCCCCGCACAACAGGCAGTAGTCGTTGCGAAACGCCATGCGCTTTGCCTTCCAGCGATAAACGCCATAAACGATGAACAACGCAGTCCCCCTTGCGGGTGGAGATTATGTTCTCCAGCGGAAATCGCCGTGCATTCTACACCTTCCGGCAGGTGGGACAGCCATTCCTGGCTGTCCTCTTGTTCTTTCTCTTCTAGTGGCCGGTCGCGTAACCCCCGCCACTACACTGTCATTTCGAGCGGAGCAGGCCGACTTTTTCTTCCGCATTCGCTCCTACGAACGCGTCGGCCTGCGCAGAGAGAAATCTCTCTGCTCTTTGCTTTCATCGCATGCGTCATCCGCCCCGGCGCACGCATGCACCTGACTAAGTTGTCTGGCATACCCAACATTTTGGATATCGAGAAATGATATTTACCACGATTTGTCTGTCATAATCGTAACTATATTGAACCCTTAGGAGCCCTCGAAATGGGAATCCTTCTAGACGGCCCCATATACAAGACCTTTCTGTCCGGGAAGGATTATTCCACTGAGACAAAACAGTGTATTGCCTCGACCGCTGGCAGACTTCTGGAGACAACAACGACTGTCGACCGGCCGGGAATGCTGCTGGGGAAAGTTCAGAGTGGCAAGACTCGAACTTTTCTCGGGATTTTGGCATTGGCGTTCGATAACGGTTTCGACTCGGCTGTGATATTGACGAAGGGAACTATCGCCTTAACAGAACAAACTCTTGAGAGACTCCACAGAGAATTCAGGACGCTAGTTGAAACAGACCAAGTTCAGATATTCGACATAATGCATCTCCCCAGCAATCTGACCCGGTATGAACTTTCCCAAAAGTTGATAATCGTCTGCAAGAAGGAGGACGACAACATCAGACGGCTGGACGAAGCCCTCTTCAATCAATACCCCCAGCTCGGTAAAGCAAGATGTCTCATTATCGATGACGAAGCAGATTTTGCCAGCATCGGATTTAGACGGACGAAGGACGAAGGTGTAAAGATCAATAAGATTGCTGGCCAGATTGACGACCTAAGACGACGACTCAGTCGAGCAAGCTTTCTGCAAGTCACGGCCACACCATATTCGCTATATCTTCAGCCAGACGGATCTGATGCTGGCGGAGCCGGCCCAGCATTCATGCCGACTCGGCCCGCATTCACAGAACTCGTGCCAGTACATCCACAGTACATAGGTGGAGAATACTATTTCGAGCAAAGCCTCGAAGAGAATTCCCTCGCTTCACATCTCCATTGTGAGGTACCCCTCGCGTCCAGAATGCTCCCGACACCAAGCAGGAGCAGGTCATAGCTTCTTCCCTTGACGACGAAACTCCCGTCCTGATGCTATTGAGTCAAGAAGGAAAGGAGGAGCAAGGTTGGCGAGATTGCCCCTTCTGGTGGCCTGTGCTTCAAGTTCCGCGAATAACAAAGACCACGATCTTCGCAAGCGAAATGGTAGACACGGAATGAGTGCCGGCCGGTGGGCTGCTGGCCGGTCGGGTGGCTGACCCTCGATCCACTCGGAGGCCTTTGGGTGCCGCATCCCTTCACGCCTTTGTGAAGGGTGCGGGTGTTGAATTTGACTTTGACTGCCGTCTTTCATTCCACCAATGCGCGCTAACTCCTTCCCCTCCAATAATTTCAAAAAAATGAAAAAATTGCCCTTGACATTTCCCTAATTTCTGATACACTTACTCCCGTAGATAACTGCGTTTGGAATGCGGGACCTTGGTCCCGCTTTTTCTTTTTCTACGCAGTCTTTCGCGTTGTTACCCGTTTTGCTCAACGAAAGTCATCCCTTTCAGAATCAAGCATTTACGAAATGCAAATTTCGTAAGTCTTTTCCATTGATATTCATACGAATTGCCCGGGGGTATCCCCCAAGAAGAAACATCAGAAGGGAACATTATGAACCCATCCCAGAAAGACCCCAGTGTCACCGTTCTCGCGGAGTCGGCCGGCATTCCCCTGAACGATTCCACTCGTTGTCTCTATCGCTACGCCAACGGCAAGCGTTGCCGCCTCACTGGCTCGCAACCTCACTTCGGCCTCTGTCCTCACCAATTTCAGCCTGACCAAACCCGCCGCTTCCCTCGAGTTGTATAACGATGCGGAAGACCTCACCGCCGACCTCCTCCCCCAACTCTCCGAACTCTCTCCTGCCATCGATCTCCGCCAGTTTCTCGCCCGCCTCCTCACTCTGGTCACCAAAGGCCGCGTCTCGCCTCGACGCGCTTCCGTTCTCGCTTACATCACCAATCAGCTCCTCCACTCTCACCCCCGCTCTCATCCCTAAAAAGGATCCCCCGCCTGGAATGGCACACCGGGTCGGGAGAGGGGCGCGAAGTGCCTCATTGGCTCGATAGGGGAAGGGCGAGTGGCGAGATGTGATGAAAAGACTTTGGCAGAATGGCTTCAGAGAAGCGCTAGAAATTCTTCAACGGTCATTCCCGCCGCTCGAATCAAGGCTCGGAGCGTTCCGGTGGAAAGTTCCTTGTGCTGGGGAATGGAGAGATTTGCTCGCACGCCAGATTTTGTCATCACTAGGTGACTTCCCACTTGCCCCATGACTTGCCAGCCCGCTTTGCCGAAGGCGTTCGCCGCTTCCTTGCCGGAAATGTTGCCGAGCCGCCCCATGCGCTCCCGCGTCAACTCCCGTCAAACAGCGACGACTACCGGTGTGCGATCCGACCCCAGGGCCTTCACCGCTTTTTGATCCTCGGCCCATAGCCAGGCGGTGATGGCTTCCTTGATGTTCTCGAGAGCTTCCTGCTCGTCGCGCCCTTGTGACACACACCCGGGCAGCGCCGGGCACTGCGCCACGATCCAGCCGTCTTCTGATTTTTCAAGCGAAACGTGGAAGATCATTGGGCTCCTATCCTTAACCTGAAGTTTAACACGAGACGGACTTTTGAATTAGGTGGACGGCCGTCGCTACAGTCAAAAGCACCGGTCTGGGACTGGCCACTACAGTTCGCGACTAGGCGCCCACGCATTGCTCCGATTGCGCCGCCAGAGTATCCTCTCCCTTCTCACGGAGGACTCGGATGCGAATCGGTGCGGCAGGGAAGTGGTTCATCGTTGGAATCATCGGCGCTAGCATTTGTTGCGCTTGTTTTTGTCTTTATTTTTGCACTTCGGCGAACGCGCAGCAGCTCGACCAGAAGGTCGGCCAGCAATACGGCCAAAAACTTTATTCCGAAATGCGCTGGCGCTGCATCGGCCCGCTCCGCGGAGGTCGCACGGTGGCCATCTCCGGCGTGCCGCACCAGCCCAACGTCTTCTACATGGCTGCCGTCAACGGCGGCGTCTGGAAAACCACCGATTTCGGTAACACCTGGAATCCGATCTTCGACGACCAGCCCAGCGGCTCCGTCGGCGCGCTGGCCGTTGCTCCTTCCGACCCGAACATCATTTATGTTGGCAGCGGCGAAGGATTGCAGCGCCCGGATCTTGCGACCGGCGACGGCGTTTACAAATCCACCGACGCGGGGAAAACCTGGGCACATTTGCAAAACTTGCGCGACGCGCAGCAAATCACCGCCATCCTCGTCGACCCCAAAGATCCCAATCGCGTTTTCGTCGCCGCCGAGGGACATCCTTATGGACCCAACGCCGAGCGCGGCGTTTTCCGCTCCACCGACGGGGGACAATCGTTCCAGAAAGTTCTCTACAAAGATGAAAACACCGGCGCCGCCGATCTCGCTTTCGATCCCGCAAATCCGCAGACGATTTATGCCGTGCTGTGGGCTGCGCGCGTTGCACCTTGGGAAGTTCGCAGCGGCGGATCGATCTATACCGCGGGAAGCGGACTTTTCAAATCCACCGATGGCGGAAGCACGTGGCGCCCGCTTACAAAAGGATTGCCCACCGCCGCCGAGGATCTCGGCCGCATGGGCATCGCTGTTACTCCTTCACAACCCAATCGTCTTTACGCCAGCGTGGAAGCCAAGCGCGGCGTCGCCGGCATTTATCGCTCCGATGATGCTGGCGAGTCTTGGAAGCAAGTCAATAGCGACGGCCGCATCGGCGGCCGCGGTCCGGGCGCGATGGGCATTGCCGTCGCTCCTGACAATCCGGAAGTCATCTACGTTGCGAACACCACGACGTGGAAGTCCACGGACGCTGGAAAAACATTTGTAGGTTTCAAAGGCGCCCCCGGCGGCGACGATTATCAGCGCCTCTGGATTAGCGTGGAACATCCGCAGATTATCGCGCTCAGCTCCGATCAGGGCGCGGTCATCAGCGTGAACGGCGGCGAGACGTGGAGCAGTTGGTACAACCAGCCCACGGCGCAGTTCTATCACGTCACCACCGACAATCGTTTTCCGTACTGGGTTTACGGCGCGCAGCAGGAAAGCGGCTCGGTGGCGACGCTGAGCCGCAGCGATTACGGCGAGATAACTTTTCGCGACTGGCATCTCATTGGGATTTTCGAGTATGGCTACATCGCGATCGATCCGCTGGATCCGAATATTCTTTATGGCGACTGGCTCACGCGCACGAAGCAGGATATCGGAGAATACGCGAAGGTTACGCCGGAGCCGATTCGCCGCGGCGAATATCGTTACACGCGCACACTGCCGGTGGTTTTTTCGCCGCTCGAGCCGCACACACTCTATTTCGCGGCCAATGTGCTTTTCAAGACGACGGATGCGGGAAACAGTTGGCAGGTCATCAGTCCCGATCTGACGCGGGAAACTTATGAAATTCCGGCGAATCTCGGGGCATTTGCGGCGAGCGATCCGGAAAAAGGCAAACACCGCGGAGTTATTTACGCCGTCGCTCCTTCGTTCAAGGAAGCGAACACTATCTGGGCGGGAACAGACGATGGATTAATTCACATCACGCACGACGGCGGGAAATCCTGGCAAAACATTACGCCGCCGCAGTTGAAGCCGTGGAGCAAAGTCTCGATTATCGAAGCCTCGCATTTCGATGCGGGCACGGCGTACGCGGCGATCAATTCGTTCCGGCTCGACGATTTGCGCGCGCACATTTACCGCACGCGCGATTTCGGGAAATCATGGACGGAAATCACAAAAGGTATTCCGGGTGGCGGCGCCAGCAACGTGGTGCGGGAAGATCCGCTTCGAAAAGGTTTGCTCTTTGCCGGAACGGAAGGCTCGGTCTACGTTTCGTTTAACGATGGAGACGACTGGCAGCCGCTGCAATTGAATTTGCCGCATACGTCGATGCGCGACCTTGCAATTCACGGCGACGATTTAATCGTAGCCACGCACGGCCGCTCGTTCTGGATTCTTGACGACATCACGCCGCTGCGGCAACTGAACGCCGACATTGTGAAAGAAAGTGTGCATCTCTTCGCGCCGCAAGAAGCGATTCGCGTCCGCTGGAATCGCAATCCGGACACGCCGCTGCCGCCGGAAGTTCCCGCCGGAAAAAATCCTCCGGACGGCGCCATCATCGACTACTACCTGGCGTCCGCCGCGAAAGGGCCCGTCACGCTGGATATCTTCACTTCTGGAGGTGCTGCCATCGCGGTTCGACACTTTTCGAGTGCGGATAAGCCGGAAGCGATGGACAAAATCGCTGGCGAGCACCCCATTCCCATGTACTGGGTGCGCCCGACACAAATTCTTTCCGCGGCCGCGGGGATGCACCGCTTCGTGTGGGACTTGCATTACGATTCCCCGAAATCGTTGAGTCATGAATACCCGATATCGGCAATCCTTCATGACACTCCGAAGTATCCGCTCGGGGCTTGGCCGCTCCCGGGGGAATACACTTTGGAACTGACTGCGGACGGGAAGAAATACTATCAAACGCTCCAGGTCAAAATGGATCCTCGCATCAAGACCTCAATGAATGACCTCGCGAAACAGTACGACATGCAAATGGAAGCAGTCGGAGGCATTAATAAGAGCTTTGAAGTGCTTGCACAAGTTCGAACAGTGCGAGCCCAGTTGAAGGAGCGCACTGCGAAAGCGGGGAAGGGCGCTCTCGCGGATGCGATTGCGGGTCTGGACCAACAAGCTGCGGAATTGGAAGGCGCGACGCAGAGCAATTTCTTTGGTTTGCCGCCCGGAGCGAAGCAGCCGGAGAATTTTTCCAGTTTGAACCAGCATTTCGGTGGCATCCTGGCCGTCGCGGACAGCGCCGACGCTGCACCCACCACGCAAGCTACGGCTGTCTTCAAGGAACTCGAAGAGGCTCTCGCGAAATTAGTCGATCGCTGGACGAAAATCCGGCAGCAGGATGTTGCGGCGCTCAACGCGGAATTGAAGAAAGCCGGGCTTGCTGCGATAGATCCAAACAAGTCACCAGATGCCGCTCCCGCCGCCGATGCGGATGGCGACGACGAACCATGATCTACCTCGCGCTTGGATTTCGAAAGGCGCCTAAATGAAGAATTCACTGACAATTCGAATCGTATTTGTTGTTTGCGTGATCCTTTTTTCGATGGGATTTGCGATTGAGGGTATTGGCCGCGGGCAGCAGGTTCCAGAATCACTTTATTCGGAGATGCAGTGGCGGATGATCGGGCCGTTTCGCGCGGGGAAGGTGAATGCAGTGGCGGGCGTGCCGGGAAATCCGGGGGTCTACTATTTTGGTGCGGATGGCGGGGGCGTGTGGAAGACGACGGACGGCGGGACAGTCTGGAAACCGATCTTCGACAAGGAGCCGGTTGCTTCGATTGGAGCGCTGGCGCTGGCGCCTTCAAATCCGAAAATCATTTACGTGGGAACGGGCGTCAACACGAATTATGCCGACAGCAACTATGGAGATGGAATTTACAAATCCGTGAATGGCGGAGAGAGCTGGCAGCATGCGGGACTGGAGGACACGCGGCACATCGGGAGAATCCTGGTCGATCCACGGAATCCGGACGTCGTGCTGGTGGCGGCGATGGGGCACAGTTCAGGACCGAACGAAGAGCGAGGAGTTTTCCGCTCGACCGATGGCGGGCGGACATGGAAAAAAGTTTTGTACAAAGACAATGTGACGGCGGCGATCGACCTTTGTTTTGAGCCGGGCAATCCGCGCGTGGTGTACGCGACG
>WNFG01004902.1_pt1 | contig 13016 bp, 10 predicted proteins | sample 5400431 | NCBI WGS metagenome assembly WNFG01 (sample SAMN13153346, study PRJNA577476) | soil metagenome | isolation source: 120 cm saprolite under Douglas fir tree site 2 hole 3 replicate 2 | place: USA:California | collected 2015-04-18
CCCAGCCGCTGAACACCCTCTCCGGCGGCCAGCGGCGCCGCATCGAACTGGCCCGGATCCTGTTCGCGGGGGCCGGGACGCTGCTGCTTGATGAGCCGACCAACCACCTGGACGCGGATTCGATCGGCTGGCTCCGCGAGCACCTGCGGGCGTTCCGCGGCGGGCTCGTCGTCATCAGCCACGACACCGCGCTGCTCGACGCGGTCGTGACCAAGGTCTTCCACCTGGACGCGGACCGCAGCTTGCTGGAGATATACAACGTCGGCTGGAAGACGTACCTGGAGCAGCGCGAGACGGACGCGAGGCGGCGCAAGCGCGAGCGGGCGAACGCGCACCGCCAGGCGTCCGCGCTCCAGGCGCAGGCGGACCGGATGCGGGCCAAGGCGACCAAGGCCCGGGCCGCCCAGGGCATGCAGCGGCGTGCGGAGCGGCTGCTGGCCGGGGTGGCCGCGGAGAGCAGCACTCAGCGGGTGGCCCGGCTGCGGTTCCCGGTTCCGGTGTCCTGCGGGCGGACCCCGCTGACCGCCAGTGACCTGTCCAAGTCCTATGGTTCTCTCGAAGTTTTCAGCGGCGTCGACGTCGCCGTGGACCGGGGCAGCAGGATCGTGGTGCTCGGTCTCAACGGCGCCGGCAAGACCACCCTGCTACGCATCCTGGGCGGCATTGAGGCGCCCGATACCGGGCAGGTGACGGCTGGTCACGGCCTGCGGCTTGGCTACTATGCGCAGGAGCACGAGACCCTGGATGTCAGCCGGAGCGTGCTGGAGAACATGCGCTCGGCCGCGCCGCACCTGACGGATCCCGATCACCGGCGCATTCTGGGCTCGTTCCTGTTTTCCGGAGACGCGGTGGCCAAGCCCGCCGCCGTGCTGTCCGGGGGAGAGAAGACCAGGCTCGCGCTGGCCCTGCTCGTCGTCTCCGGCGCGAACGTGCTGCTGCTCGACGAGCCCACGAACAACCTGGACCCGGCCAGCCGGGCTGAGGTGCTGGCGGCCCTGCGCCGGTACCAGGGGGCCATCGTCCTGGTCACCCACGACGAGGGTGCGGTCGAGGCGCTGGCGCCAGAGCGGGTGGTGCTGCTCCCCGACGGCGTCGAGGACGCATGGACCGACGGCCTGGCTGATCTGGTGGCACTGGCGTAATTAGCGACCTGCGGCGCGGCGTAACTAGCGACCTGCGGCGCGGGCGTAACTGGCGACCTGCGGCGCGGGCCTGAGCACGGCATACGCATTCGAGCCGAAAAAGAAGTGATCACTTACCTGGATGTGGGTAGCCGATCCCGGCCCAATGAGTGATCATGGCGGGAGACGGTAACGCAGCGGTCACTTCAGTTCACGGGAGGTACGCGTGACCGAGACCCTCAAAAAAGGCACCCGGGTCACCGGTGCAGACCGCACCAAGCTGGCTTCGGACCTTAAAAAGAGGTATGACGGCGGTGAGAGCATCCGGTCCCTCGCGGCCGCCACCGGGCGGTCCTACGGGTTCGTCCACCGCATCCTGACCGAGACCGGGGTGTCGCTGCGCGGTCGCGGCGGTGCGACCCGCGGCAAGGCCCGGGCGAAGCGCTGAGGAGGACATGACACCCGGCCTGCCCGACCTCGACCGGGCGGGGCTGCGGCTCGATTTTGACGAGCCAGCCCCCGGTGCGGCCACGGTGACGCTACGGCGCAGCGAGCGGCGCAACGCCATGACCCCGACGATGTGGCATGGCCTCGCCGCGATAGGCCGTGCGCTCCCGCCCTCGGTGCGGGTGGTAGTGGTCCACGGCGAGGGACCATCGTTCAGCGCCGGGATCGACCTCCGGTTCTTCACCGGCGAGGGAGTCCCGGGCGAGGAGCCGCCGCCCAGCCCGGCTGACCCCGGGTTCGATGCGTGGGTCGCGTCCTGCCAGGACGGCTTCACGTGGCTGCGCAGCCCCGCGATCGTGTCGGTCGCCGCCGTGCGCGGGCACGCGATCGGCGCGGGCTTCCAACTCGCCCTCGCCTGCGATCTGCGGGTGCTAGCGGATGACGCGCGGCTCTGCATGAAGGAGCCCGCCCTCGGCCTGGTTCCCGATCTCACGGGGACAAAGCCACTTGTCGACATTGTGGGCCTGCCGAGGGCGATCGAGATGTGCCTGACCACGCGGACGGTTGGCGCGGCGGAAGCCAGCCGGCTGCGGCTCGCCGAACTGGTGGTGCCCGCGGCTGATCTCGACACTGCGGTGGCCGATCTGGTGGCCGCGCTGCTGGCCACCGACGCGGCCGCCGCACGGGCCACCAAGGAACTGCTCAGCCAGGCGTCGTCGAACAGCCTCGAAGAACAAGCCGCGGCGGAGCGCCGGGCGCAGACCGCTTTGCAGCGGGCCCGGCTCGCTGCAAAGCCGTCTGAGTCTGGGTTCGCCGTCAGCTGACACGGGAAGATCCTGGCCGCCGCGGTCGTTGCTGCGCTCATGTACGCCTCGCAGTGGCATGCCATGCGCTCGTTCAGCCGGGACGATTCCGTCACCCGGCAGCGGCTCAAGAAGGGGACCGTGCGCAGGATCGCCTCCTACGCGCGGCCTTACCGTGGCAAGCTCGCGTTGTTCATGACGGCGACCTCGCTCTCGGCGGTGATCACGGTCACGGTGCCGCTGCTGCTCGGGAGGGTCATCGACCAGGGCATCCTGCGCCACAACACCGCCGTCGTGCTTCTGATCGCGGGGATTGTCGCCGCGCTCGCCTTGGTCGGCGCTGTGCTCGCCATCGCGCAGCGCTGGTTCTCCTCGCGGATCGGCGAAGGCCTCATCTATGACCTGCGCACTCAGGTGTTCAAGCACGTGCAGCAGCAGCCGATCGCATTCTTCACCCGCGCCCAGACCGGCTCCCTGGTCAGCAGGCTCAACAGCGACGTCATCGGGGCGCAGCAGGCGATCACCTCCACGCTGTCCTCCGTCGTGTCCAACGTGATCAGCCTGATCCTGGTGCTCGGCGCGATGCTCTACCTGTCCTGGCTGGTCACCGTCGTGGCCCTGGTCTTGCTCCCGGCGTTCGTCATCCCGGCCCGGCTGGTCGGCCGCAGGCTGCAGCGGCTCACCAGGGAGTCCATGCAACTCGACGCCGAGCTGGGCTCGACCATGACCGAGCGGTTCAACGTCGCGGGCGCGATGCTGGTCAAGCTCTTCGGCCGCCCGGACGACGAGGCGCGCGTCTTCGCCCACCGGGCCGCCCGGGTCAGGGACATCGGCGTGGTCCAGGCCATGTATGGCGGCACGTTGTTCATCGCGCTGAGCCTGCTGGCGTCGATGGCCACGGCGGTCGTCTACGGGCTCGGCGGTGGCCTGGTCATCCACGGCACTATCCAGCTTGGCGCGCTGGTGGCGCTGGCCGCGCTGCTCAGCCGGCTCTACGGGCCGATCACCGCGCTGTCCAACGTGCAGGTCGACGTAATGACCGCGCTGGTCAGTTTCGACCGGGTCTTCGAGGTGCTCGACCTGAAGCCGGTGATCGCGGAGCGGCCCGACGCGGTGCCGCTGGCCCGCACCGCCACGGGCAGCACCGCCGCGGGCAGCACCGTCACGGGCAGCACCGTCACGGGAAACGGCGGGACATCCGCTGCCGCGCCTGCCATCGAGTTCGACCGGGTGTCGTTCCGCTACCCGGCCGCCAGCGAGGTGTCGCTGGCCTCCCTGGAGTCGATCGCGGTGAAGGTGCACGAACGCGAGACGGGGCCGTCGGACGTCCTGCACGACATCAGCTTCATCGCGCCGTCCGGCAAGCTCACGGCCCTCGTCGGCCCGTCGGGTGCGGGCAAGACCACCATCACCCACCTGGTGGCGCGGCTGTATGACCCGACCGAGGGGGCGGTCCGCATCGGCGGCCAGGATCTGCGCGAGGTGACCCTGGATTCGCTGCACGACGTGGTCGGCGCGGTGACGCAGGACGCGCACATGTTCCACGACACGATCCGCGCCAACCTCGTCTATGCCCGGCCCGCCGCCACCGAGGAGGAGCTGATCGAGGCCTGCCGGTCGGCGCAGATCTGGGACATGATCTCGCTGCTCCCGGATGGTCTCGACACCGTGGTGGGGGATCGGGGTTACCGGCTGTCCGGTGGCGAGAAGCAGCGGCTCGCGATCGCCCGGCTGCTGCTGAAGGCGCCCTCGGTGGTCGTGCTCGACGAGGCCACGGCCCATCTCGACTCTGAGTCGGAGGTGGCCGTTCAGCGGGCTCTCAAGACCGCGCTGAACGGGCGCACCTCGCTGGTCATCGCGCACCGGCTGTCGACCATCCGTGAGGCGGATCAGATTCTGGTCATCGACGGCGGCCAGATCCACGAGCGTGGCACGCATGACGAACTGCTGGCCGCAGGCGGCCTGTACGCCGAGCTGTACCACACGCAGTTCGCCCGCCAGGAGCCGGCGCCGCAGGTCACGCTGGCTTGAGCGGCACAGCCAGATCGCATGCAGGCGTGTCAGGTCCGGCCGTTCGCCAGTCCGCGATCATCACCTGACGAGGCGCGGTCGCGGGCTCGCGCCCGAGTCGCCGCAGGTGATCCTCGATGGCATCCAGGACCGGCAGGGGAAAGGTCAAGCCCGGTACCCGGAATCACCCGATGTGCTGTCGCTGAGAGCTCAGGCGCCGTAACCTACCCGGCGCAGTTCCTCGCCGGCAATGCTTTCCACCTCCGCGGACTGGAGCGCAGTCAGCGTGCGGCGCCATGCCCCCGGCTCGGTCCCCGCCGGGCGTCCTGGGACGGGGGAGGGATTGGGGAGTTCCAGAGGTGAGACAGCGGCGCCGAGGAAGCCCGCGACAGCAGCCGCCGTCGCCGCGGGCTGGCGGAGCATTTCCTCGTAGCGGAGCGTGATCAGCTGCCCGGCGGCCAGCTTCCCGCGCAGCCGGGCCATCTGCCGCACGCTCCCGCGCCAGCGCATCGCGCACTTGCCAGCCATGGACAGGCCGGGCCAGGCGGCTCTGTCCGGCTCGGTCTCCACGCCCAGCAGCGGGTTCGGGAACTCGGAGTCCACATTCACGAAACCCGGCTTGAACCAGGCCAGCACCGACGGGTCGGCCAGCATCCCCGCCACCACATCCCGGCCGTCCCGGATGATCTGCACGAGGCGCGCGTCCGGGAACGCGTCCACCAACGCCTCGGCGCAGTACATCAGGTCCGGGCTGGCGTCGCCGTAGCGGGTGATCCCGCGCTCGCTGACGCACGGGCCCACGCCATCCACGCCGCCGGCCTCGCGGCATTGGTGGGAACAGCCCAGGCAGCAGTCCGGGGTGACCTGCCACGCCTGGGCGAACGCGTCCCGCAGCACGGTAGCCGCGGCCTCACCCCGGCCGCGGGAGATCGACGGCCGCCGCGCGAAGGCGTGCACCACCGGCACGACCCAGCGCTGCCCGAGGGTGACGTGGAAGCCGGCGGACCTCTTCAGCGCGCGGGCCAGCAGGTCCGTCCCCGAGTAGGGGGCGCCGATGACGAAGACCGGCTGGCGGACCTTCCGGCCGTTGACCACCAGGATGTGCGGCCGCGGTGTCTGCGAGGCCGCTGCTGATGGCACCGGCGAGACGCCGCCGGGTCCTGGGCGGTATTCATACGGGTCGGCGGCGGAGCGGGGCACCGTGGTCACGGCTCGCCGAGCCCGGAAACGGCCGGATGGTCCCGGCCTGCCCGGCGGCAGTGCGCACCCGCGTGCAGGTCGAGGTTGAGCGCGGCCTGGATGAGCGGCACATGGCTGAACGCCTGCGGCGTGTTGCCGACCTGCCGCGCATACCGCGGGTCGTATTCCTCGCTGAGCAGGCCGACGTCGTTGCGCAACGCGAGCAGCCGGTCGAAGAGCTCATGTGCCTCTTTGTTACGGCCGATCATGTGCAGGGCGTTGGCCAGCCAGAAACTGCACGCGAGGAACGCGCCCTCGCTGCCGGCCAGGCCATCGACGGCAGGTCCCGCGTCCGGCGCTGGCTCGGGAAGCTGGTAGCGGCGCACCAGCCCATCGGTGAGCAGCTCACGCTGGATGGCCTCCACGGTGGAGACAACCCGCGGATCGGTCGGCGGCAGGAAGCCGACCTCGGGGATGAGCAGCACCGCCGCGTCCAGTTCGGTCGAGCCGTAATACTGCGTGAACGCACCCCGCTCCGGGCTGAACCCCTTCTCGCAGATCTCCTGGTGGATGGTGTCCCGCAGTTCCCGCCAGCGGTCGACGGGGCCTGGCATGCCCGCCTCTACGGCCTGGACCGCCCGGTCGAACGCGACCCAGGCCATCACCTTGGAGTGCACGAAATGCCGCCGGGGGCCGCGCACCTCCCAGATCCCCTCGTCCGGCTCGTCCCAGTGTGCCTCCAGGAACTTGAGCAGGGCACGCTGCAGCGACCAGGCGTGCCGGTCGCCCTTCACCCCGGACCTGCCGCCCAGCGTCAGCGCGTCGATGACCTCGCCGTAGACGTCGATCTGGCGCTGGTTGACGGCGGCGTTGCCGATCCGCACCGGCACCGAGTCCTCGTAGCCGGGCAGCCACTCCGCCTCCCACTCGTCGAGCCTGCGCTCACCCGCCACCCCGTACATGATCTGGACATCGCTCGGATCACCCGCCACGGCCCGGCCCAGCCACGCCCGCCAGGCGAAGGCCTCCTGCGTGTAACCGGTGCGCAGCAGCGCCTCCAGGGTGATGGTGGCATCGCGCAGCCAGCAATACCGGTAGTCCCAGTTCCGTACCCCGCCGATGTCCTCCGGCAGCGAGGTGGTTGCGGCGGCCACGATGCCACCGGTCGGCTGGTAGGTGAGCGCCTTCAAGGTGATCAGGGAGCGGACCACCGCCTCGCGGTGCCGCCCGTGATAGGTGCAGCGGGACACCCAGTCCAGCCAGAACTGCTCGGTCACCATGTGCGCCTGGTAGGCATCCACGGGCTCGGGGGCACCTTCGTGCGACGGCATCCAAGTGAACACGAAGGGCACCCGCATGCCGGCCTCGACCGTGAACGTCGCCTGGTGCGCGAGGTTCCGGCCGGCCAGCGCGACCGGCGTGTCCAGCCACACGGCGTCAGGCCCGGCGATCCCGCAGATGTCGCCGTCCCGGCGGCGGACCCAGGGGAGCACCTGGCCGTAGCCGAAGCGGATACGCAGCGTGCAGTCCATTTCAACGCTGCCCGTCACGCCTTCCACGATCCGCACGATGACCGGGGGCTTGCTGTCCCTGGGCGGCATGAAATCGATCACCTGGGCCCGGCCGGTCACGGTGCGCCAGTCCGTCTCCAGGATCAGGGTGTCGCCCTGGTAGCGCCGCGTCACCGTGGTCTCCGGGCCGGCGCCCGCCGGGGCGATGCTCCAATGCCCGTTGCGCTCGGTGCCAAGGAGCGCCGCGAAGCAGGCGGGGGAATCGAATCTGGGCAGGCAGAGCCAGTCGATCGAGCCGTCCCGGCCGACCAGGGCCGCCGACTGCATGTCCCCGATGATCGCGTAGTCCTCAATCAGCCCCGCCACGGAACCTCCAGGTCACGGCCGGCCGTCCCCCGACACGGCCGACGACCAGCGGCCGGCCCCGAGCGTCTTTCGTGCCTTCTGCCCGTACCGTACCCGGCCGCCTGGCTCATCCGCTGGCCCCGCACGCCCGTAAGCTGGCCACCGTGCCGCCACTGCGCAGTAACGCCATCCCGGTGCCACGCCGGGCGCTTCGCATGGCGGCAGGCGCGATGGCCGCCGCCGTGCTCCTGCCTGCCGCCGCGGGCTGCACCACGTTCGACGCGGCCCTTGGCCAGCGGGAGGCCGTGGTGCACTTCACCAGCGGCACGTCCACCGCGACCCGGCTGAAGGTCCGGGCGGCGTGCTCGCACATCCCCGGGGCAAAGCCGGAACCCCTCCCGACCGATCACAAGGCATCCGACCTTCTGTACGACGTGCGGTACCGGGTCGACCACGCCACCGACGCCGACCTGGCGAGGCTCCAGGTGTGCCTGCAGAGGTTCCCGTCCGTGGGCGGCATCGACATCTCCGGCCCCTCGGGCAGCTGACGGCGCCAGCGCGCTTCGCCGCAACGCACGGCGCGGAGCCTGCAGTTCCGAGTCTGCCGTGCGGAGTCCATGGATGTGACACATCGCCACCATCTTCCCGCACGGATGTCGTATTGCCCGCACCAAGCGCCCCGTACCCGCGCCGGCGTTCCAGGGGCACCACGGGACCGGGGTCGCCTAAACGATCGTTAGTCGAGGCGCACAGATCGAACCGTTCTGGCTTGGCGCATCCTTCCGAAGTGGAGCCACTGGTAGTCCATCTGGCGCGTCCAGCTGGAGCACTAACCGGGATCAGGGCCCAGTCCCCGGGTGATCGGCGGCCCGCTGGCTGGCATGAGCGCGCTTGCCGGGATTAGTGCGCGGTAGGAGAATCGGCCTGCCGGGGCGGCGGGAGGCGGGGGATGTACTGATGAATGATTTTCCTGGGTCCGATGATGCGCTGGAACAGTGGAAGGAGGACTACAACCGGGACGGCACCGGATCGGTGGAGTCCCTGCGCCGCCTCGCGCATATGTCTCGATTTCTGGCTAATTATGAGCTGCGCTCGGCCGACGCCCATCTCGTCCTCTAGGCCATCAGCGCGCTGGTCGGGTTGCTGACGGCCCTCCCGCCCGACGACACTGACCGGCCAGACCTCACAGCCACGCTGGGAAGCACGCGGCGGAAACTCGCCCAGATGACAGACAGCACCAAGGGGCTCATCGCCGCGCTCGCCAATTTCGAGGAAGCCGCCGCGGCCTTCCCACCCGCCAAGCCGGGATATGCGGCCTTGATGATCGATACGGCACGGGCCGCCTCGGACGTGGCCACGAGCACGGAAGACGGCTCAGCCGGGCCCTCGCGCTCTTCGAGCAGATCGCGGCCATAAATGCAGAGACCAGGTCAGTGGCGGTCGATGACGTCACCCGCCTGGCTTACTTCCTATTCCAGCGCTGGCAGGAACAGCACCGGGACACCGATCTCGAGCAATGCCTCGACGGATGGCGGGCCGCCGTCCGGGTGTCGGCGGACACCGCCGACTGGCTGGTCCAAAGCTTGAACAACCTGGTCGCCACCGTGCAGGAGGCCCGTGACCACCGCGACACGCCCGCTCTGCTCGACGAGCAGGTGGCCACGCTGGAACGGCTTGTGACGCTCACTCGCGACAGCGACCCCCGACACCCGAAGTACCTCCTCGGGCTGGCGGATTCCTACCGCGATCGTTTCCGCATCGGCCACGAACGGGCCGATATCGAGGCCGCTATCGACCGGCTCCAGCGGTCGATCCAAGGCTCGCCGTCGGCGGACCGGCGGTCCTTGACCATCAAGCTCGGCCGCTACCTGCGGGAGCGCTACGAGAGGGACGGTAAGCTCGCCGATATCGACGTGGCCCTGGCCTTCTGGCGCGGGCAGCTCGACACGACCCGGGTGACCGAGCCGGACTACGCCGAGTGGGTCGGCGCAGTAGCGGAGACCTGGCTGGACCGGTACGACTGCAGCCACAGTCCGGCCGACCTCGACGCCGCCGTGGACGCTGTGAACCAGGCCCGGCAGGCCCTCGAAGGCCAGAACGTCTCGGCCGCACGCGAGCAACGCCTCGGCCAGCTCGAGGCTGCGGTCGTGCAGGAACGCTACCGCCAGCTCGGGCGGGCGGCGGACCTGGAGCGGCTGCTTGTGCTGTCAGGCCGAGCGCTCGGCGACCTGGCGCCAGGCAGCGCTGAGCGGACCGCACGGGCGGCGGAGCACGCGTTCCTCCTGCTCCGGCGGTTCGACCGGGCCGGCGACCAAGCCGACCTCAACGAGGCGATCACTGCCCTGGAGGAATCCGCACCGGACGATGGGCCCGGGACGACCCCGGACGCGGTGCACGCCCGATGGCTGACGCTGCTGGGCGAGAGCCTGCTGAAACGCTACACCCTGTGGGGAATGGGCCAGCTGGACGAGCTGGCCCAGGCCCGCGGCTGCTTCGAGCGCGCGGTCCCGCTCACCGAGCCCGGCACGCACGCCCGGGCGGACGCCCTGCTGGGGCTGGCGTCCGCCATGGAGGACCTGTTCCAGATCACCCCGGTTCCCGTCGAGAGCCGGGACCTGCCGATCAGCCTGATGGAACAGGCGCTGGAGCAGGTCGCCGACGACGACGCGTACGCGCCGTTCATCCGCCAGAGCCTCGGAAAAGCCTGCTCCAGCGCGCTACCGGCGGGCGGCGGCAGCCGGGGGATCTGGATATAGCCATCGAGCTGCTCGAGCGCGCGGCCGCTTCGGGCCGGACCGGCTTCGAGGAAGCGGGCGCGCGGGTCGATCTGGCGAACGCGCTGCGGCGGAGATACCAGCGCAGTGGCCACCCGCCGGACCGGGAACGGGCCATCGCCGAATACCGGGCCAGCCTGCCCGGGCGGCTGGAAACGAACGCGGACCAGGTGGCGACGGCGGCGGCCCGCTGGGGCACCTGGGCAGCCGAGCGGCAGTCGTGGACGGAGGCCAGCGAGGCGTTCACGCTGGCCACGACGGCGCTGGAGGAGATCTACCTGTACGAGGGCTACTGGAGTCGCCCGCTGCGCCGGTTGAGGAACTACGGCGAGCGGCGGCACTGGGCGCAAGTGGACCAGCTTCGCGCGCAGGGACTAGTGGGTGAGATCTACGGCCGTTATCCCCTGTCCCGGAATCAGGTCATGGCGACCCGGCTCGGCAACACCCTGCGGGCCGCGGAGCGGTATCCCTACGACCGCTACGGAGCCGACGCCGTGCTGGTGTGGCCCCGGCTCTACCCGCTGCTGCCCGACCCGGTGATCACGAGCATCGCACAGGCACGGGAATCACTGGAGTTCCTGCTGGTGCTGTCTGCTCTCGCGACGACGTTCGGGATCCTTTCCGGGATCTACCTGGTCGTGGTGGCCGCTCCCGGCTGGCTGTTCCTCCTGTGCTTCTGGGGCGCCATGATCGTGGCCATCCTGGCCTACCGCTCCAGCCTGGGAAACGCGCTGCTCTACGCGGAGGTTCTCCGGTCAGCCTTCGACCTGTACCGGCTGGACGTGCTCAGTAACATGCGGCTGCCCGCGCCCGCTAATGCCGCGGCCGAGCGGGCGCGCTGGACGGAAGTAAGCCGCCTCGTCCTCCGGAACGACCCGCTGCCCCAGCCCTACGGGCCGCCGCCTGCTCCCCCCGCCGCCAATGCCTAACGGGGCTCCGCCCCAGCCCGGACGAGGCGTGCTGGTGCCAGGCTCGGTGAGTGAAAGGAGCCCCGGCCGACGACGAAACGGTGCAACGATGTGCCCGTTCATGGACCGCGCGCAGCGGTTAGGTGGCCCTTGCGGCCTTGCGGGCCGAGTCGTCCGGCCGGAGCCTGATATGACGCTACCTCGTTCTGCCGCCGATGTGCTGGCTGATCACGTGCTGTTCGAGATCGAGGCGATCGACCGCATGTACCTGAACCTGTACCAGCCCAGGTTGCAGCACGGTGCCGGGATCGCATCGTTCTTCGTGGGGCACCGGGGCAACCGGTTCGCGTCCTCGGCGCTGATGGCCCCGATGACGGCCGCGTTCACCGCGGACATTGGGCACTTCATTGCCGCCCGGGGCTTGGACCTGGTGCGTTTTTCCAAGGGGCAGCGCAAAGATGACGTCACCCGGGAGCGGCTGGCTGCGGCAGCAGCCGGCAGCCGCGGGCTCGTGCCTGAGCAGGTGCTGTATGTCGGGGTGGCGCAGGAGAAGCAGAAGGTGTTCCGGACCAGCAAGCGCCGCAACCCGGTCACCGGGGCCACCTACCCGTGGCTGGTCCCGGGCTCGGGGGTGGTCAACCAGTATTACTGCTATTGCGTCGATGAGGATTTCGGCCCGGTCTGCGTGAAGTTCTCCAGCTACTTCCCGTATACCGGGCGGCTGATCATCAACGGCAACGAGTACGCCAAGCGGCAGGCCGCCAAGGCGGGCATCGGGTTCGCCCCGCTGGACAACGCGTTCGCCGCCATCGACGACGTGGCCGCCGTCCAGGCCATTTGCGACGGCCTGGACGAGGACAAGATCACCGCGCTGGCCGCCAAGTGGCTGAATATCCTGCCGCACCCGTTCACCACCGAGGACACCGCCGCGGGCTACAGCTATGCGCTATCGGTCTTGCAGGCAGAGTTCTCCCTCACCCAGACCCTGGACGCTCCGGTGACCGGGCGGATCTTCTTTGAGCAGGTGATCCGCGACAACCTGGACCTCGGCCGCCCGGACCAGGTGTCGCTGATCTTCGACCGGAAGATCGTCCGCAAGGGCAAGCGCGCGACGCCGGGCCGGTTCCGTACCCGCGTCATCACCGACGGGGTCACCCCGTCCCTGCACGTGGACTACAAGCACTCCAAGATCAAGCAGTACCACAAACTCGGCAAAGCGCTCCGGACCGAGACCACCATCAACGACACCACCGACTTCGGCGTGGCCAAAGGACTGTCTCACCTCCCCGAACTCAAGGAGATCGGCTTCACCGCCAGCAGGCGCCTGCTTGACGTCCAGCGGATCAGCCACGACCCCGCCGAGGGGGCGGCCGCCCTGACTGCCCTGAACAACCCCGTCACCACTCCCGCCGGCACCCGCACTGCCGGGATGCGGATCACCGACCCGCGAACTCAGGCGCTGCTCGCCGCCATCTGCGTCTTCCGGCTGCTGCCCCACGGTTTCACCAACCGCAACCTGCGCACCCACCTCGCGCCCCTGCTGGGGCTCACTCCCGAGGACATGACCAGCGGGCAGATCAGCTACGACCTGCGGCGGCTCCGCGCCCACGGCCTCATCCAGCGCATCCCGCACAGCTTCCGCTACCAGGTCACCACGGCCGGCATCCGGCAGGCACTGTTCCTGACCCGCCTCACCCAGCGGCTCCTGATCCCCGGCCTGGCCGACCTCACCGATCCCAGCCCACCAGCCCCCTCCCGGCTCCGGGCCGCCGCCCGCGCCTACGACGCCGCCATCGACGACCTCACCCGCCAGGCCAGGCTAGCCGCCTAACCCCTACGCCCAGCTACAAGCAGAAACGACCCGCCAACGCCAAACTTGACTCACCAAGAACATGATCACGAAGTCAAGCCTTCTAGC
>WNFG01003563.1_pt1 | contig 13014 bp, 13 predicted proteins | sample 5400431 | NCBI WGS metagenome assembly WNFG01 (sample SAMN13153346, study PRJNA577476) | soil metagenome | isolation source: 120 cm saprolite under Douglas fir tree site 2 hole 3 replicate 2 | place: USA:California | collected 2015-04-18
ATCTCCGCCCACGTTCTCGCGGGCACAAGCGCTGCCGCAGTGAGGGTGAGAGCAAGACTCAGGCTTCGCAAAGACCGACTGCTGATCATAGAGCCCTAGTCTGGATGCCTCGCGATCATTCGGTCCCCCTCATTTACTCAGCCCTCGCCTCAGGGCTTCGCCCTTCAGCTCGAACTGCGGCCCTCTCCCCCATTGGGGGAGAGGGATTAGAAGGAACAGGGCACATGACGAGGTTCTCTGTATCCCTCTCCCCCGATGGGGGAGAGGGATCAGGAGGCAGAGCACAGCGGGAAGGGGCCTTTCTCATCCCTCTCCCCCGTCGCGGGGGAGAGGGTAGGGTGAGGGGGCGATACGATGCGGGAGACCTGCTCATGGATAGCTCGGTCTAGACGGTGTTGACGGCTCCGGCGCCCACCAGCGTGCGCGCCAGCTCGATCTCGCCGAAGTGGGTCATGCCGTGGGTCAGGCAGACCTGCCCCAGCGCGCGCATGGCGTGCATCTCGCCGAGCGGCCTGATCGTCACGTTGCGGTCGAGCAGGGCGGGATCGTTCTTGGCCAGGAGGGCATCGGTGTCGGCCCACACCTTCTGCATGTACTCCTTGAAGAGGGGGATGTCCTTGATCCGGAGCGCCTGCGCCTCCGCCGTCGACATGCCCGTGCCCTGGGCATTGGGCGGCAGGCCCAGCTTTTCCGCATAGCCACCCTCGATCCACTGGGGCAGCTTCTTGTTCTGCAGGATGTAGCGCACCACGTTGTCCTCGGTGCGCACGTAGTGCCAGATGCCCCACATGATCGTGTTGGCCTTGGGATTGTTGCCGGGGACGGCGTGGAGCTGCTCGGGGGTGATGCCGTCGAGCTGCTTGTCCATATTCGCGTGGAGCTGCTTGAGGCCGACCTGGACCAGTTCGGCGGCTGTGATCATGAGCGCCCCCTCCGGGTGGGCCCGCCTATCTTACTCTGGGGCGCGTGGCCGCGGCGCTCTTCCATCTCCTCGAGCGTCCTCGGCCAGTCGGCCCGCAAGAGCCGCGAGAGCGCGCGGTCGGCCAGGAGCTTGCCGCCCGTCTGGCACCTGGCGCAGTAGTTGGTCTCGTTGTCGGCGTGGCGGATGCGCTGTACGGGCGCGCCGCACTCGGGACAAGGCTTGCCGTAGCGGCCGTGGACGGCCATCTGCGGCCGGAAGGCCGTCACGCCCTCGGGAAACTCGCCGCCGGCCTCTTGCCTGAGGCGCTCGATCCAATCGAGGAGCGTGGCGCGCGTTGCCTCGAAGAGCCGCGCGTGCTCCTCGTCGCTCATGCCCCGCGTCTGCTTCACGGGCGAGAGCCGCGCCCGGTGCAGGATCTCGTCGGAATACGCGTTGCCGATGCCCGAGAGGATGTAGGGGTCGGTCAGCGCGCGCTTGATCGTGTGGTTCTCCCTCTCGAGCGCCGCGCGAAAGGCCGCGGCGTCGCTGTCGAGCACCTCGAGCCCCTCGGGTGCCAGCGCTCGCAGCGCCGTCTCACCCTGAACCAGATGAATGGCCGCGCGCTTCTTCGTCCCTGCCTCGGTCAGCGTCAGCGTGCCCGTGGAGAAGTCGAAGGCCGCCAGGCCGATCTTGCCCGGCACCTTGGCGCCCGCGGACTTCCAGTGCAGGCGGCCCGCGATCATCAGGTGAATGACGAGGAAGAGATCACCCTCGAGGCCGATGACGACGCGCTTGCCGAGCCGCCGGAGGCCCCTGACCACGCGGCCATTCGCCGCCGAGATGGGCGGATCGAACGATCGCAGCACGAAAGGGCTGGCGAGCCTGACGCGCTCGAGCCGCGCCCCGAGGACGCGGGCCTCGAGGGCCTCGAGGTAAACGGTGACGTCCGGCAGCTCAGGCATGCTGGCCGGGCATGCCGCCTTTCGAGTTGTCGATCAGCCCCACGATGTTGCCATCGGGATCGAGGAGCGTGACCAGCCGCCCGGGCGGGATGTCGAAGGGCGGCTCGTTGAAGGTGAAGCCATTGGGCTGCAGCTCCTTGTAAGCCTCGTCCACGCTGTCCACGAGAAACCAGCAGCCGGAGCCGCCGCGTCCCGTCCCCGGCTTGCCCGGGGCCAGGATCAGGTAGGCGTGCTCGTCGAACTTGAAGTACGGCGCCCCATAGGGCGTGGGCTCGATGCCGAGGAGCCGCGCGTACCACTGGCTCGAGGCCTGCTGATCGCTCACGAACTGGATGACGGTTTCGATTCGCCGGATGCGCATGGTGCCCAAGAGGGTATCCCTCCATCTCGAGGTTGACAATGAGCGGCCGTGGCCGGCTTGACAGGCAACCATTTGGTTGCCTATTATACCCATCGTGGACGCGGACAAGGTCTTCAAGGCGCTGGCTGATCCAAGCCGTCGGCAGCTTCTTGACTGGCTGCACGGCGACAACGGCCAGACCCTGGGCGAGCTGTGCGAGGACCTGGACATGACGCGACAGGCGGTGACCAAGCATCTGGCGCTGCTCGAAGACGCCAACCTCGTGGTCACGATCCGGCGCGGGCGCGAGAAGCTGCACTACCTCAATCCCGTGCCGCTCCACGAGATCCACGAGCGATGGATCGGCAAGTACGAGCGGCGGCGACTGCAGGCGCTCCACGAGCTCAAGAAAGGCCTGGAAGCGAAGCGGGGCGAAGGCAGACAGCCCAAGGAGGCGCGAGATGGACAAACCGGAATTCGTGTACGTCACGTATATAGCCACCACGCCTGAGAAGCTCTGGAAGGCGCTGCTGGACGGTGAGATCACCCGACAGTACTGGGGCTACCGGAACGTGTCTGACAACTGGAAGGTCGGATCGACATGGAGGCACGAGAGAGCCTATGACGACTCCGGCATGGTCGCCCTCGTGGGCAAGGTCGTGGAATTCAGCCCTCCCCGGCGCCTCGTCCTGACCTGGGGCGTGCCCGCGGACGCGGCGAACGAAAGCAAGCACTCGCGGGTCACCTTCGACATCGAGCCGCTCTCCGACACCGTGCGCCTGACGATCACCCACGATCAGCTCGAGCCCGGCTCCGAGATGGAGCGGAGCATCGCCGAGGGCTGGCCAAAAGTTCTGTCGAACTTGAAGACGCTCCTCGAGACCGGGCACACGTTGCCAAAGTTCGAATGGTTCAAGCAGTAAGAATGCGACCTGCCCGTCACCAGCCCCCGGCGAAGAAGCGATCAATCGAGGGCGAGGCTAGCGCCGTACTCGTCGTCGGTCATCTGAGCGAAGTCGTATCGGGGATACACCTCTTTCGCCCGAGAGAAGAAGAACTCCTCGAAGGCCTTGCCGGCGCGGCGACGCAGCGGATCCACGGTGCGAGCCAGGGCGATCTTCACGAAGAACTGCCCCGCGCCCGGAATGGGCACGAGCTCGAAGTGATCCGGGAATATCCGCGTCCAGTAGGAGATGAGGTGGTACTGCGTGAGGGCAACGTCCGCATAGCCGCGGGCAATCATCTCGGGGAAATCGCGATGCACGATGCCGATGCGGCCTCGAAAGGGCGGCGCCTCCGCGGCGAAGAAAGCGTCGGCTCCGGAGTGTCCGATCAGGCCGTCGAGGGCCGCCCGGTACCTGGCCCGAGCCTCCGCTTCCTGGACATCCGGCAGCGCGGTCCGCGCCCCGGTGCGCGCGACGTCGGCGAGGCCGTGAATCCCGAGCGGATTGCCCTTGCGGACGAGGAGCGCGGGGCCGAGATTTTTCGAGAAGAAGCGCGCCTGCCGCTCGATCACCCCGAGCTTGCGCAGCTGCCGCAAAGGGTCGGGCCCCGCCATGACGATATCAGGGTAGAACCCCGACTTGCGACTGACGTCGAGCGTGAGGTTGCCTAGCGCGATCCCTCCCGTACGGACCATCTGTACGACGACGGGCTGGGGTACGGTCACCACCACGATATTGTCGACATCGAGATCGACGTAGCTGGGCTGTGATCTGGCCCACGACGGGAATGCGCCGACTATATCGTCGCTGAGCAACACCATCAGGTGATTGCCCTCGGTGAAGATCACCAGGCTCGCTGGCGTTCCGATCCGGCCGACGATGTCCGGCACGGTGTCGGTGTGACCGGCGAACGATCGAATGCCGGGCGGCAGCTTCGTGACGACGGGCCACACGAGCGGCTCTAGCGGCGTCGGCACCGGAGCTTTTTCTACGGCGGTTGCCGTAACCGGGTGCCGGCTTCCGAACGCGATCGCGCTGAGAGCTGTGCCAAAGAACGTGCGCCTCTTCATCGCGGCGATCCCCCTTCAGGCTCGAGCGTCGGCTACCCGCCCCGCGCCACCTTGCGTCCCGTCTCGCGCAGGAGCCGCTGGTCCGTCTCCCCGTCCTTCTCGGGCGGGATGCGGAGCACCCGGTCCTGGCACGCGGTGGCGATGGGCGGGCCGGGAGCGCGTAGCAGCTCCTGCGGATCGCCACCCGCGGCGACGGTGCGAATCCCATCGCGCACGATCTTGCGCAGCATGAGGACGCCGCGATCCGTCGAGGCCAGATGCTCCAGCGCGTGCACGGCGATCTCGCGCTGGCTCGACTGCGCGTCGTAGTCCGCCGGGTGCCGCTGCCGCTCTTCATACGACCGATCGTCCGACTGGCCGAAGCCGGGGCTGCCGATCAGCGTAGGCGTCATCCCCCACGCCGGGTCCACCTGGGCCAGCTCCATGTTCCACGTGTGCGTGTCGTCGATGGGCACGGCCCAGCGGATCACCACCGGCCGGCTCGCGGCCTTCTCCTGGGTGGCGTCCTCGAACTCGCGCGTGAACTGGTGGACGTTGGGCGCCATGAAGTCCGCCACGCGCACCCAGACCAGATCGCCCAGCCGCCGCGTGGCGATGTAGGTCATCCCGTAGGGCGTCTCCTCCCAGTCCAGCTCGGCCAGCGCGCCGAAGGCCTCGGTGAACTGATAGCCGCTCGAGATCGCGTGGAGGAACGACGTGTGCACCGGGTCCATGCTGTTGTCCTTGATCTGGAGCCAGTTGCACGGAAGGGCGAACTTGCCCGCGGGCATCAGAGTGAGGCCGGGCAGATCGAAGGTGTCGTAGAGCGGGAACGCCGGCTTCCTCTCGGGCGGCCCCATGTAGGCAAAGATGAGCCCGCAGTACTCGTGCACGGGATACGCGCCCTGGCACAGCCGGTCCTTGAGCGTGCTGGAGGCAGGCTCGCCTGGCGTCTCGAGAATCCTGCCGTCCACGTCGTAGAGCCAGCCGTGATAGCAGCAGCGGATGCCGCGCTCGCTGATGAGCCCGTATTCCAGCGAGGTGCCCCGGTGCGCGCAGTTGAGCTGGAGCAGGCCCACGCTGCCGCGCTTGTCGCGGAAGATCACCAGGTCCTCGCTCATGATGCGGATCCGCAGCGGCACATCGCGAAGGTCGCGCGCGAAGGCCACGGGCTGCCAGAAGCGCCGCAGATACTCACCGCACGGCGTGCCCGGCCCCACGCGCACCAGCTCGTCATCCGGCGGCGGCACCTCGCGCGCGAAGTAGGCGCCGTAGGGCGTGTTCAAGAAGGGCCGGAGCTTGCTCATGGATGCGGATATATCACACTTGGCAATGCCTCAGGTCACCGCGGGTGGGCCAGGTACCAAGGCTCATAGGTGGCCCCCCAAGCGATCGAGCGGGGTCGAGCCGGCCGAAGGCAAGCGTGACGAACATGAGGCGGTCGCGGCGACCGGCTATCGGATCACCTCATCTGCCCGCAGCAGGAGCGACTGCGGGATCGTCAGCCCGAGCGCCTTGGCAGTCTTGAGGTTGATGATGAGCTCGAACTTGCTGGGCTGCTCGATCGGCAGGTCGGCGGGCTTCGCGCCCTTGAGGATCTTGTCCACGAAGGTAGCCGCGCGCCGCTCCAAGTCAAGGTTGTTTGCGCTATAGGTCATAAGACCGCCGGCCTCCGCGTACTCCCCGACCCCCAATAACGATGGCAGGCGACTCTTCGCCGCGAGCTCTGCGATCTGTCTTCGCTGATTCCCGAATATGGCGTCCGGGAGAATCAGGAGCGCGCCCGCCCGCTCCCTGGTCATCGCCGCGAAGGCACTGTCGATCTCCTGGGGACCCCGCGCCTCCAGGAGTTGAAGCCCCACTCCCAAGGCCCGAGCGGCGGCCTCCGCCTGTCGCAACTGGGGTGCGCTTCCGGGATTGGCGGGATTCGAGAGGAGGGCCACCCGAGAGACCTTGGGAACCACCTCCTTGAGTAGTTCAAGCTGTTTCCCGACCAGGTCGGAGGCCATTATCGTCAGCCCCGTGACGTTCCCCCCGGGGCGCGCAAGGCTGGCGACGAGTCCGCTCCCAACGGGATCAATGACGACCGACATGACGATCGGGATCGTCCTGGTCGCTTGTTGGGCGGCCTGGGTTGCTGCCCCACCCACCGGCACGATGACGTCCACCTTCAAACGGACCAGATCGGCCGCGAGGGCAGGGTACCGATCATACTTGCCCTCGGCCCATCGGGACTCGATAGCGATGTTCTGACCCTCGACATAGCCCAGCTCGCGCAGGCCTTGGCGGAAGGCCTCGAAACGGCGCCGTCTAAACGGTTCAGAAGGGGAACCCGGCGATAGATAACCTACCCGGGGCACCTTCTCCCGGGGCTGCGCCTCGGCAGCGAGCGGCGCGGCCAGAAGCCAGCCAGCGAGCGTCGCGAGGAAGGTGCGTCGTTCCATCACGGCGGCGAGTTTCCGTCACTCGTCCATCCTGCGCAACTCGTGACAGCTCGGCTCGACGCCTTGACAACTCGTCGCGCCCCGGTACAGTGACGGGGCCATGACCACCCCACCCGTCGCGAAGAAGGTCCCGAAAATCGACGTGTTGCACGGTGACATCCGCCAGGATGACTACTACTGGCTGCGCGAGAAGGACGATCCCGAGGTGCTGGACTACCTGCGCGCCGAGAATGCCTATACCGACGGGGCGATGAAGCCGCAGGAGAGCTTTCAGCAATCGCTCTATCAGGAGATGCTCGCCCGCATCAAGGAGGACGACTCCTCGGTGCCGTATCGCCGGGGCGCGCACTTCTATTACTCCCGCACGGAGCGCGGCAAGCAGTACCCGATCTATTGCCGCAAGGCCGGCAGCCTGGAAGCGCCCGAAGAGGTCATGCTCGATCTCAACGTGCTGGCCGAGGGCCATCCCTTCTTCTCCCTTGGCGCTTCGGCGGTCAGCGACGATGGCCATCTCCTGGCCTACTCGACGGACATCACCGGATTTCGCGAGTACACGCTGTACGTCAAGGACCTGCGCACGGGCCAGCTCTTGCCGGGCACCATCGAGCGCGTGGCTTCCGTCGCCTGGGCCGCCGACAACCTGACGATCTTCTACGTCCTCGAGGACGAGGCGAAGCGCCCCTACCGTCTCTACCGCTGCCGCGCCGGCCTACCGGGCACCGAGCTGATCTACGAGGAGACGGACGCCCTCTTCCGCATCGGGGTGGATCGCTCACGCAGCCGCGCCTTTCTCTTCCTGGGCGCGGGCTCCTTCACCACGAGCGAGTGGCGCTATCTCCCGGCGGACCAGCCCGAAGGCGCCTGGCAGATGTTCACGCCACGCGAGAAGGACCACGAGTACGCGGTCGATCACGGCGGCGATCGCTTCTACATCCGGACCAATGGCGGCGGCCGGCGTAACTTCCGCCTGGTCTGGGCGCCCGTGGCGGATCCGCGTCCCGAGCGCTGGACCGAGCTGATCGCCCATCGCGACGAGGTGATGCTGGAAGACCTCGACGTCTTCGCCAGCCACTACGTCGCCCACGAGCGCGAGGATGGCCTGATCCGCCTGCGCATCACCACGCTGACCGACGGCGCCTCGCACCACATCGAGTTTCCCGAGCCGACGTACGAGGTGGGGGCGGATGCCAATGCCGAGTTCATCACCAACGCCTATCGTTTCCGCTACCAGTCGCTGATCACGCCAGCCTCGGTCTTCGATTACAACATCCTCAGCCGCGAGCGGACACTGCTCAAGCAGACGGAGGTGCTGGGCGGCTACGACCCCACGCAGTACCGCTCGGAGCGGCTCTTCGCCGTGGCCCCCGACGGGATGCGCGTGCCCATCTCGCTCGTCTGCCGCAAGGAGACGCCGCGCGACGGCACGGCGCCCATGCTGCTCACGGGCTATGGGGCCTATGGCATGCCGTATCCCGTGAACTTCTCCTCCAATCGGCTGAGCCTGCTCGACCGCGGCTTCACCTTTGTCATCGCCCACATCCGGGGCGGCGGGGAGCTGGGCAAGCGCTGGCACGACGCCGGCCGCATGATGCAGAAGAAGAACACCTTCATCGACTTCATCGCCGTCGCCGAGCACCTGAAGAAGGAGGGCTACACGGCCACCGAGCGCCTCGTCATCGAGGGGGGCAGCGCGGGCGGCCTCCTGATCGGCGCCGTGCTCAACATGCGCTCGGAGGTCTGCCGCGCCGCCGTGATGCGCGTGCCCTTCGTGGACGTGATCAATACCATGCTGGACGAGACGCTGCCGCTGACGGTGGGCGAGTTCGAGGAGTGGGGCAACCCCAAGATCCGCGAGCAGTACGAGTACATGAAGACCTACTGCCCCTATACGAACCTGGCCGAGCGTCCTTACCCTGCCATCCTCGTCAAGACCTCCCTGAACGACAGCCAGGTGATGTACTGGGAGCCAGCCAAGTACGTGGCCAGGATGCGCGCGCTCAACGACGGCGCCCCCGCCACCCTCTTCAAGATCAACCTCGACGCCGGCCACGGCGGCGCCTCCGGCCGCTACGACTACCTGCGCGAGATCGCCTTCGACTATGCCTGGCTCCTCAAGGAGCGCATTTCTTCCTGACGGGAGAGGCCGATCAACCCTCCTACGGAGCTCGCTGGCCACCCGGTACCTCATGGGCAGAGCTCGGAGGGTCGAACGTTCTGCCTCCCGGCATGTGACCGCCGCGCTGTGATGCTCCAGAGCTCCTGACCCTCTCTCGCATCTTTCTTCCGAGTCGGCGATTGCTACACAGTCCACGTTTCCAGTGGTGGACAACCTTTCCCGTCGATAGAGCTCTCGACATCATCAATTCGGGCTTCCATGCGTGGAATCCTTCGGTTTTCGGTCGGCATTCTATTTGCTCTTTAGGGGCGACCGTTAGCTCACCCTTCTCAGGGACGTACCAGCTAGGAGAGACCATATGGCAACCCAGTACAAATGTTCCAGGTGCTGGAAGACTGCTGGGGGGCCGGCCAGATGCTGCGACCTACCGATGACGAGGGTGGACCTGGACGAAGGAATTGTCTGGCCGTTGATGTGGCTGCCCCCACAGGTACAACGGGCATGATCCGGACTCTGGCGGTCCTCGGAGTCGTGCTCGTTGCCGCCGGCATGGGATGGCCCCTTGACGCGTCCGCTCAGACTTCGGCGCAGGGGCAGGCAGTGGGTATTCTCTTCCTGCTTAGTGCCTCGCGAACAGGGGCGCAGGCCACCGCCAAGACGTCCGGGCAGAAGCCGAAGCCCGGTCTCGCGGCCTCCCCTGCGGTCTCGATCCTCCGACCGCTCGAGCTCCCGGATCGCTCACACGCCAAGCACAACTAGCGCACCTTGCTGCTCGCCCTCCGGCAGATGAGTTCCAAGTCTCGTCGGCCCCGGTGCTGCCATGCCGATTGACGCCCCAGGAGATTGGACCTATCGAGATGAGATCGAAGACACCTTCCTTCTCTTGGAGGAGAGTTTCGATACGCTCTACCAGCACTGCTCGACCTCGGAACAGAAGAAGCACCTGTGCGACATGTATTCAGGAGCACGCTATGCATGCTGGAAGGTGGCAAGACAGGCGCGTCCAGACGAGGGTCCCGTCGATTCAAGCGTCTCTCAGGATTTGAAAATAGCCAACATGCAACTCGCTGCGATACTCCAGAAGCTGGACGACGTCGGCGCATTCTTGAGCCTGGCTGCGGAGGCGGTTCGACTGGCCGCGTTGCTTGCACCTCCCTCGGCTGACACATGACTCACGCGGGGTGTGCCATAGGGGGGCAACGAGTGACCAGTTTCGGGAACAAGAATGAGGGGAGATCGCGGTAAGCAGTTGGTTTGTCTACGGTTCCTGAATGGCCTCCCGCTTGCTCTACTTCCCTGAGGCCACTTGCAAATGCCCACCGAGCGACTGTCCACGACCGATGCACGCCACGCCTGCATTCTCGTGGTTGATGACGAGCCGCTGGTGGCGGCGCTCATCGCAGACGCCCTGGGGCTGGAGGGGTACGAGGTCGAAACGGCTAAGAATGGCCGTGAGGCCCTGGAGAAGATCGCCGCCCGCTCATACGATGCCATCCTGAGTGACTTACGGATGCCCGAGCTCGACGGCGTGGGACTGTATCGCGAACTCGAGCAAGAACACCAGAGCTTGCTGCTCCGGCTCGCATTCGTGAGCGGGACGACGGAGCCTCCTGAATACGCGAGCTTTCTCGAACGGACTGGCGCCCTAGTGTTGAGCAAGCCTTTCGCCGTCGCAGACCTTCACCGACTCGTCCAACGCTTACTTCAGGACCAACGATGATTCATCGGCACCGGGTACCCGAGCGGCCATCCGACGAGCACGTGTCTAGCACTTTCGGACGGCGATGATGGCCAGAACCACTATCCACTGTTGCGCGCAGTCAAGATGTCCCGCACGGGGCCGAAACTTTAACGTGACGGCACGAGGTCGTGATCACGAAGCGTGGGGACAGCCAGTGTACTGTCCAGTATGTGGGGAGCCGTCGGACTTCATCCGAAACGCGACCAGGAGACTTCGGTGGCTGAAGGTGTCAGGCGGCCTCTTGATCGGCGTCCTGTCAATGGAGGCGGCGGCACGCTCCGGTGTCGAGCAGTGGCCGGCAATCGTGTTCGGGATCATCACGTTTGCGATCGCGATTGTCCTTCTCGGCATATTCGATTGGCTGAAGCACCCCTGATCTAGCTACCCATCGTGGCGATGGCCTCGCCTTCATCGACTCTCGGCAGGTAGATCGCGAACGTAGTTCCACGACCGACCGCGCTCTCAAGCGAAATATGGCCCCCGTGCTGCTTGATGATTCCGTAGACCGTGGCCAAACCGAGTCCCGTCCCCTTGCCAGCATCCTTCGTCGTGAAGAATGGATCGAAGACGCGCGTCATGGTGCCCGCGTCCATCCCGGCGCCGGTGTCTCGTACCGTCAGCCTCACGTGCGGCCCGACCGTTGCTCCCGCGTGCTGGCGCGCGTAGGCACTATCCACCTCGACGTTGGCAGTCTCGATAGTGAGCCGGCCCCCCTGCGGCATCGCATCGCGCGCATTTGCGGCCAGGTTCATGAAAACTTGCTTGAGTTGGGTCGGATCAGCCTTGATGCGGCCGAGGGCTGGACCTTGGACGATGACCAGCATGATGGCCTCGCCGATCAGCGGCGATAGGATCTTTTTCATGTCGGCTACCACCACATCGAGGTCTAAGATCTTCGGCTGGAGTACCTGGTTTCTGCCGAACGCGAGGAGCTGGTCGACCATATCGCGAGCATGGCCCGCGGTGGTGTCGACGAGTTCGATGTCACTTCTCGATTTGTCACCAGGTTCCAGGCTGCGGAGGACGAGCTGGGCACGTCCTTGGATGACCGTCAGGAAATTGTTGAAGTCATGGGCCACGCCGCCAGCCAGCCGCCCGATGGCCTCTAACTTCTGTGCCTGGCGAAGCTGTTCTTGGAGTCGGCGCCGCTGCGCCTCAGCCAGCCGCCGGCGCTCATGGAGCGAGTTGATCAGGACAGCCGTCAGGGCGAACACCGTTATGCGCACGGTCTCCTCAAGACCAGTCGCCGGGTTCTTGAATGGGGACATGAAGAAGTATTCGAGGACGAGGCTGCTCAAGGCGGTCGCGAGGAGCCCCGGGCCGAGGTGGCCGTGAAAAGCCGTGACCATCACGGCGGCGAAGAACAGCGACGTGGGAAGCTGGTGGAGCGCGGGGGCAGCGAACGTGAGCCCCCAGGCCACAGCCACAGACACGACGGCGAAACCGTAGTGACGCAACGTCGGCTGGTCATCTCCTAGCAGGGGCGAGTTCGCGATCGCGGGCCTCTGCAAATGACCATCGGCTGAGGAGACGTCGGACGCCTCGAGGGCGAGCGGGCTGCTAGTAGCGGGCTTGGCATCACTCAATCCCTGCGTTGCACGGCGACCTCTGCGAGGCCTCCGTCTACGCGAAGCCGCACCGAAGCCTTCCGGCGCTGCTTGGGCAGGACCCCCCAGCTGGTCCCCCACCGTTTCCCCCTGGTCTCTCACAAGTCTCTCCGACACTAAGGTGGAGCAACTCGGGTACCAAACCCGAGCTCTCACGTAACCTATTGGACTAATGAGCGTTCTGTCCCAGGACTCGAAGCTCGACCTACTGAGGAAAGCGACAAGGCCTGTCACGGAGCGACGAGTCTTGTAGCATCGGGAACGCCGGACCTCTACGGCTTCACGTCCGCTGGAAAGCGATTGCGGTTTCAGAGTCGCCGCGCAATGCGAAGAGAGGCACTCCACAGTTCGCGTCCCGCGGCGGGATCGACGCGCCGACAAGAATTGGAGCCACAGCGACAGGGTTTGGCAGCTGAGTGCTCTGTAAGTGTCGATCAGGATTACATCAGGTGATGGCACATGGGTTGCGTAAAGGGGTATGGACCTCAAACCTGTGAACATCCTGATCCTTGACGATCAATTGAAGCTGGCGGATCCAGTCCGCCGTCTCGCGCGCCTGCACGACTGGCAGCCGCACTTCGTGGGCTCGCTGCAGGAGCTCGAGTTGGCGATCCATGCCCAGGGGCGACCGGCTCTCGTCGTGATCAATCAGCAGCCCCCGCTGACGGCGTGGGAGCTCGGGCAGCGCCTCCCGAGACTGAATGTAGATGTGCCCTTCGTCGTGCTGACCGAACCAGGCAGTGAGAGCGACCTCCAGCAGCTACCGGGCGTGGTGTGCATAGAGCGCCCGATGAGCGAGGCGGAGACGGAACGCCAGCTGGCGCAGGCGCTGAATCGGCTAGGCTTCCAGAGCGACGCCATATACCCGCAGGGGATCATCGGGAACTCGAAACAGCTCCACGAGGTTCTT
>WNFG01003565.1_pt1 | contig 13013 bp, 6 predicted proteins | sample 5400431 | NCBI WGS metagenome assembly WNFG01 (sample SAMN13153346, study PRJNA577476) | soil metagenome | isolation source: 120 cm saprolite under Douglas fir tree site 2 hole 3 replicate 2 | place: USA:California | collected 2015-04-18
CATCGGTCCCGGCGGACGCTCTCGCCCACCCGCGGAAGCCCGCAGCCGACTAACCTTCCCGCGCCTCGCAACCCCTTTCCGTTGTTTCATTATACAAGCAATATATGTATATAGTAGTACGTACAATATTACCACTACAAAATGTTCCACGTGGAACATATCTCCATTTTTTGCAAAACAGGATGGTGGCCACCCAACTTACTTGAGCCTAACCAGCTTCTCCACCAACTCCGAGTAGTCTTTCTTCTCCAACCCATGAACCTGCTTGTTGTACTCGTCCACCTTGCTGGAGTAGTTCATCGAGCAGAACTTGGGGCCGCACATGGAGCAGAAGGCTGCCGTCTTGTAGCCCTCTTCAGGCAGAGTCTCGTCGTGCATGGAGCGGGCGGTTTCGGGATCGAGTGAGAGTTCGAACTGCTTTTCCCAATCGAATTTGTAGCGGGCGTAGCTTAGGGCGTCGTCGCGGTCGCGGGCTCCGGGACGCTGGCGGGCTACGTCGGCGGCGTGGGCGGCGATCTTGTAGGCGATGATTCCATCTTTTACATCTTTTTCGTTGGGCAGGCCGAGATGTTCTTTCGGCGTAACGTAACAAAGCATCGACGCGCCATACCAGCCGATCATCGCCGCTCCTATGGCGGAGGTGATGTGGTCGTAGCCCGGAGCTATGTCGGTGACTAGCGGGCCTAAGGTGTAGAAGGGCGCCTCGTCGCACCAGGCATTTTCTTTTTCTACCTGCTCCTTAATTTTGTGCATCGGGATGTGGCCGGGGCCTTCGATCATTACCTGCACGTCGTGCTTCCAGGCTATGCGAGTTAGTTCGCCCAGGGTTTTGAGTTCGGCGAACTGCGCTTCATCGCTGGCGTCGGCGATGCAGCCGGGACGCAGGCCGTCTCCCAGGGAGAAGCTTACGTCGTACTTCGCGAAAATCTTGCAGATGTCTTCGAAGCATTCGTAGAGGAAATTTTGCTTGTGGTGGTGGGTCATCCATTGGGCCAAGATCGCGCCGCCTCGGCTGACTATGCCGGTGATGCGCTTTGAAACCATTGGCACATAATGAATTAGCACGCCGGCGTGGATGGTCATGTAGTCCACGCCCTGCTGCGCCTGCTCTTCGATCACTTCCAGCATCACGCTTGCGGTTAAATCTTCTACGCGCTTTACGCGCGAGATAGCTTCGTAAATTGGAACTGTGCCGATGGGGACGGGCGAATGGCGGATGATGGCTTCGCGGATGGTGGGAATGTCGCCGCCGGTGGAGAGGTCCATTACGGTGTCAGCCCCGTAGTGAACGGCGGTGTGCAGTTTTTTGAGTTCTTCTTCTATGTTCGAGGTGACGGCCGAGTTGCCGATGTTGGCGTTGATCTTGCAGAGGGACTCTACGCCGATGGCCATCGGCTCGAGTTCGGGATGGTTTATGTTCGCGGGGATGATCATGCGGCCGCGGGCGACTTCATCGCGCACCAACTCCGGCGCGATCTTTTCGCGGTGAGCTATGTATTGCATCTCGTCGGTGATTAGGCCCTGGCGCGCGTAGTGCATTTGGGAGAAATTGCCATCTTTATTTTCGGCTTTGCGCTTCGCCAGCCATTGTGCCCGCGGTTTCAGGACCGCATCCAAATCATTGGCGTTAGCGCCGTTTGCCGAACTTACGTTACCTGCGGACATTTTCGGTGTACCATCCTTCGCAGAATCCAGTGCTGAAATTATACGCCGCATTCGGGACGCGGCTTATTTTCTCGGGAAGGCCGAGCGGCCGAGAGGTGCTGCCGCTGAAGGAAAAAATGCATCTTACTGCCGGGCCAGGGAATCGAACTAAAATGTCGTTGTAACGACAATCGCTGGAACAGCCATAGTAAAGACAAATCCCGCCAGGAGGATGCGATGCTGAAGCGGCTGATGGGTACAGGCAACGACGTGGCGTTAACGATCTTGCGAGTGGTTCTGGGAGTGGTGTTCTTCGCGCACGGGGCGCAAAAAATGCTGGGCTGGTTTGGAGGCTTTGGTTTTCACGGGACTATGGGAGCCTTTACTCATATGGGAATGCCAGCTCCCATGGCGCTTCTGATCATCTGCACAGAATTCTTTGCCGGACTGGGGCTGATTGCCGGGTTGCTCACTCGCATCGCTTCTTTCGGAGTTGCCGGCCTGATGATTGGGGCGATTTTTATGGTTCACTTGCCGAACGGTTTCTTCATGAACTGGATGGGGACGCAGAAGGGCGAGGGATTCGAATTTCATCTGCTGGCGCTCGCCATGGCCGCGGCACTATTGTTGCGCGGGGCGGGGGCGTTCTCGCTGGACCGGGCGCTCTCAAAATAAGTCCAGAGTGGCTGCGACCATAGGCAGCTGCCGAGCTGCGCTCGGCTTGGACCCTTCGGCTTCGCTCAGGGCAGGCCTCGCGAGGACGCCCGTCTCTCCACCAGCAAAACACTCTAGTTTCTCAGCGTCTTGCCCGTCTTCAGCGTGAACTGAATTCTCTCCTGCGTTTTCTTTTCGCCGCAGAGGGATTTGAAGGCCTCGCGCTCCAGGTCGAGCAGGTACTGTTCACTCACCGGCGTGCCGGGAGTAACATTTCCGCCACAGAGGATCTCGGCGATCTTTGCGCCCAGCTTCTTCTCGTGATCGCTGACGTAGTCGCCCTGCCGCATCAGGTGGACTCCCATTTTTAGAGCGGCGAGAATGTTTGCGCCCGGAGCGGGAATATCCATACGCATCACGGGCGGCTCGTAGCCCGCGCTCGCCAGTTCCAGCGCGCGCGCTTTGGCGTCGGAGAGAATGCGCTCGCGATTCATTGTGATCCGGTCGGCGCTCGACAGGAAGCCTAGTCCGCGGGCCTCATGCGCCGAGGTTGAGACTTTCGCGGTGGCGATCGTCTCGAAGGCTTTCTTCATCGCCTCCATCAGTTCCACCGATTCGCCTCGGCCATCGGGACGAATCGACGCTGCGCTGTCGACCGCGCGCAGCAGCATTTCTTTGCAGCCGCCTCCTCCGGGAAGCAAGCCGACTCCGACCTCAACCAGGCCCATGTAGAGTTCGGCGTGCGGCTGGCGAGCGGCGGCGTGCAGCGAGACTTCGCAACCGCCGCCGACCGCGAGTCCGAAGGGCGCGATCACTACCGGCTTCGGTGAAAATTTGATGGCTTGTGTCATGCCTTGAAATTGGCGGATGGCGAGGTCGACGTCGTCCCACTCTTCTTCTTGCACGGACATAAGCAGCAGCATCAGGTTTGCGCCGACGGAAAAATTCTGGGCGTCGTTGGCGATGACGAAAGCGTCGAAGCCGTCGCCCGGGCCGCCCGGTTTTAGCGTCTGCGCGATCAGCGAGATAATGTCTCCGCCGAGGGCGTTCATCTTGGAGTGGAACTGGATACAGCCGACGCCATCGCCCAGGTCAACCAGCGACGCGCCGGAATTTTTCTTGACCACGCCGTTGGACTTTTTTGCTACTTCGACCGACCAGACTCCGGCGGGAACAGCTACCGGTTGCCAGTTGCCGCTCGCCAGATCCCAGTGCTTGCGGCCCGATGGCGTCTTCGGATCATCCGCGTACCAGGACTTGTTTCCGGAGGCTAGCAGCTTTTCTACGTTGGCTGCGACCGGACGGCCTTCTTTTTTCATGCGTGCTACGGTTGCTTCCACGCCCGCCGCGTCCCAGAGTTCGAAGGGGCCGAGTTCCCAGTTAAAGCCGAGGCGCATGGCGCGGTCGATCTCGACAATTGAGTCGGAAATCTCGGGAACGCGATTGGCGGAATACGTCCACAAGTCGGATAGGGCGGCCCAGAGGAAAGTGCTGGCCTTGTCGGGCTTCTGCGGTGCGCCGCCTGCGTTATCCAAACCGAGAAGCATTCGAATCCGCGCTCCTGTCGCTTCGACGTTTTTCGCCATGTCGAGGGCCGCGAATTTTGGTTTCTGCCGCGGATGATATTCAAGCGTTTTCCAATCGAGCGCCAGGCGTTCGTCGTCTCTACCGGGTTCGGCGGGCGAGGGCGCACGCCCTACATTCTTCTTGTAGAAGCCGCCTTTCGTTTTGTCGCCGAGCCACTTGCGCTCCAGCATCTGGCGAAAGAAACCAGGGATCTGCAAGTCGCTGCGCTCGTCGTGTACGTTCTGCGTCAAGTTCGCAACTACGTGGCCGAGGATGTCGAGGCCGACCAGATCGATTGTCCGGAACGTGGCGGAGCGCGGCCAGCCCACGGTTTGGCCGGTGAGCGCGTCGATCTCTTCGATGCTCAGGTCCATTTCCTGCATGAGCCGCATCACGTTGAGCACGGAGAAGGTGCCGATGCGGTTGCCGATGAAGTTGGGTGTATCTTTCGCCAGCACGACGCCCTTGCCTAGTTGCGTGTCGCAGAAATGGGTGACGGCCTCGATCAGCGCGGGGGCGGCGTCTGGGGTTGGGATGAGTTCCAGCAGCCGCATATAGCGCGGCGGATTAAAAAAGTGGGTGCCGAACCAAGAGCGCTGGAAGTCTTCGGAAAACCCCTCGGCAATCTTCGCCACCGGAAGTCCGCTGGTGTTGGTGGTGACGATTGTGCCGGGCTTGCGGATCGCTTCCACCTTCTTCAGTAACGACCGTTTGATTTCGAGATTCTCGACGATGGCTTCGATGATCCAGTCCACGTCGGCGAGGCGTTTCAGGTCGTCGTCGAAATTTCCCGCGGTGACAAGCTTTGCAAGTGACGCTTCGAAAAACGCCGCGGGCGTCGATTTCCTGGCTGCGCCGAGTCCGGCGGCCGCGATTTTGTTACGAGCGGGACCGCCCGCGTCTGGGGGAACGATGTCGAGCAGCAGGGAAGGCACTCCCGCGTTGGCGAAATGCGCCGCGATACGGGCGCCCATCGTGCCGGCGCCGAGGATGGCAACTTTGTGGATACGCTTCATCAATATGAGCTCCTGTAATAAGAAATGCTCTCTTTAATCAATCTGCAATCGACGAAGAATCAATCGGCGAAAGAGGGAGACCCTCGGCGGCAGCCGCATTCAAGTGAGAACTGGTGCCGTCCCTCCGGGACTCGATTCGTTTCCACTTTGCTTCCCGGCACTCACGTGCGGGCTTTCCTTTGCCGGCGCTTCGCGCCTGGAGCGATGGCACAATCCGCTGCCCCTTCAAAGCTGTCCGTGAACCAACTTAGTCAGAGTCCCCCTCGGAAGTTTATCCACCACCCAGTCGTTCCTTCCAGTCTCGACCAGGATTCACGGCCCCGATCGCAGGGCCCGATCAATGGCCTGCTTTTCTTCTGGCGTCAGCCGGCGCGTTGAACTCTTCTTTAGATCGCCCAGCTCGAGCGGCCCGATCGACACTCGCACCAGACGCAAAACTCGAACCTCCAGCTTTTCGAGCAGACACCGAATTTGCCGGTTCTTGCCTTCGTCCAGCGTAATCTCGAGCCAGCTATTCTTATCGCCGTGCCGAAGCAGGCGTGCACCCTTGGCGCGCAAATGTTCGCTGCGGTCGCCCTCGACGAGGTCGCCCTCAACCGCGCAGCCTCGTTCGATTCTTGCCAGCAGATCGGCGTCCGCGACGCGGTCCACATGCACGTGGTATTTCTTATCCAAATGGCTGGATGGCTCGGTGATCTTAGCGGCCCACTCCGAATCATTGGTCAACAGCAGCAGCCCTTCGCTCGCCTTATCCAGCCGCCCCACGGGACCAACCCACGGCAGCCCCGGCGAAAGCAGATCGTAAACCGTCGCGCGCCCTCGCTCATCGGACGCGGACGTCACCACGCCGCGCGGTTTATTCATGACGAGGTAGATCGCCGGCGTTTTGTCGAGCGGTGAACCATCGGCCTCAATCCGGTCCTGCGGCATTCGCACCGGACTCTCCGGATCCCGCGCGATCCGCCCATTCAGAGTGACACGTCCGGCGCGAATCAGAACCGCGGCCTGCGACCGCGAGCAATAGCCCATTTTGGAAAGCGCCCGCGCCAGGCCAATTCGTTTCTGCGTCCTCACATCTCCATGCTAAATGGATCCGGGCCCCGGCGGCCGGAGGCGTCGGGATTGCTGTCCGCTGGCTGGGTGATAGGTGATATACTAGCCCGTTCCAGCAGGTTGCGGAAAACTCGTTGACCGCGCGAAAAGCAGACCTCGGGCGCTAAAGCGCGGACACATTGTTTAGGACTTAACGGCACGACTGAAGTCGTGCCCTTCCCAAGTCTCGCTCGAATCGGAGTTTTTCCCCAGCCTGCCAGCCCGGTAAAAAGAGCATTTATGGACAGCCCTGTGGCGGTTTCGCCGCGCCCCGAACACATCCTGGAGTTTTATTCCGACGACGACAAGCTGCTCGATGGCTGGGAAAGTCTTATCAGCAACGCCGTTGAAAGCGGCGATGCCGCCATCTGCGTCGCAACCAAAACGCACGCATATGGACTGGCGGAGCGGCTAAAACTGCACACCCCAAAGGTGACGGCCGCCAGCGGACAAGGACGTTACATCACGGTGGACGCTGCCGAGGCTCTGTCGGCGGTCACGCCCGAGGGAAAGTTCAATGAAGCTCGTTTTTTGGATTTGTTTGAGCCCGTGATTGCGAGCGCCAGGCCAGCGATTGCAGGCAAAGCTTCTCGAGCTTTCATCTTGGGCGAGGCGGTTGCTCTGATGTGGTTGAGGGGAGAATATGACAGTGTGATCGCGTGGGAACACTCGTGGAACGGCCTGGCTCAGGCAAGGTCACTGTCCCTGCGGTGTTTCTATCCCATAGAGGTCTTAAGCTTCCGGCGAGATCACAATGATTGTCAGACGCTCTGCGCGGAACACTCAGCGACGATTATCCCCAGCGGTCTTCCGATGTTGTCCGGCAAAAAGGGCAATATCCACACGGATAGTGAGTTGATTCAGGTCTGGGCGCAGGCAGGGCAGTTGATGCCGAGCGAAGATGGCCTGCGCTATCCGGAATGGCAAGGCAAGTATCGAGCTGCCCTGCTGGAAACCGAGCGTGGCAAGCTGTTCAAAAGAGTAGAAGTCGCAGAGGCTGCAATTCTCACCCGGCTCGACGACTTGGGACCCGAGACAGACAATTCGGGCGAACGGCAAGAGCTTAGGCATGCTCGGAGCGGGTTGCAAATGATCAAGCAAGTGAAGTTGGGCTTTTTCGAGTAAACTAGCAAACTGTTGAACCCCCCGCAAGTTCGCCGTCCGAATTCTAAATCCGGACCTTAACGGATGATCGGGTTGCTGAGCCTGTTCGCTAATTCCATTGACAGGCGGGCCGTTCGAGGGCAAAATCCCTTCGCTGCGGTTCCAGGGTCTTCGACGACGGGGGGTTGGGATGGAAGCGTGGTTTCGGCTCCCGCCAGACTTTTGTCAACCTCAGCCTCCTTCAAAAATTTGCAGTTAAATGAGGCTGACTATGCAGACTACGGTTCAGACGCTTCGCACATTTTTGTTGGCCTGCCGGCCGGCGCGCGCGACGATTGCATTGGGGTTGCTGTTGATACTCGGGTTAGCGCAATCAGGCCTGGCGCAAACTAGCAACCCGCTGAATTTCTCCAAGAACTATATTCTGTCCGGCGGGGACTACGTCGTCGGCGGTGTCGGCCTGAGGGGGCTAGGGGACGCAACCGGCTTCGCCACAGGAAGAATCAGCATTCCCGATACTGTGCAGGCCGCCGCTACGGGTAAGACCTCTCCGGGAGTGCCTGACGGAGCTAATATCGTCGCGGCCTTCCTCTATTGGGAGACGGTCGAAAAATCGATGTCGGCATTTACTGGGCAGAAGGGATTTTTCGGGCCCATCAATAGCGACCTCAGCGTCAGCAGCCACCCCATTACCGGAACAGTCCTGGGAAACGGCAATGCTCCACCGAGCTGGAGTTCCGGTGGCTGTGCGGGCTCATCCAATGGGTCGACGACCCTGCGGACCTACCGCGCGGACGTCCGTCCCTTTATACCTCTGGATGCGAACGGAAATATTGTGGCTAACGGCACCTATCAAGTGAGTCTGGCCGATAGCGGAAGCAATGGCGGTGGAGCTCCCCTCACCTTGGGCGCCACCCTGGTGTTTATATACCGGGTCCTGGGGGCAGGTCCGCTGAATGCGATCATCCTCTACGACGGTGCGTTTGCCCCCAGCAATCAAACCCTGAATTCGACGATGACGCAGCCGATGCAAGGGTTCTATCAGCCTGCTTCATCGCCCATGGCTAAGATCACCCACATCGTGGGCGATGGCCAGTTAAACAAGTCCGAACAAGTAAAATTCAATGGCAATCTTCTTCCTAGTCTCTACCCGAACACTCCGCTCCACCAAAATATTCCTCCATTCCCCGGGGTTTATAACAGCTCCGGACAACTGTTTGACGGCTCCTGGGACAATCCGACCTGGAGTGTGGGGCTATACGTGAACGGCTCCGTGCCTGGATTTGACACGTTCTCGACGACGTCCGTGGTGCCAGGTAGCAGCGGCGGCGGCTGCGTGGACTGGGGAGTAATCATTTTCAGCACCACGGTGCAGAGCACCGACAACGACAGCCTGCTGGACGTCTGGAAGGCGCCGAATTACGGATACTGTGACGCTGCGGTTAACGAGGGAGTCTGTAGTGTCGGGGACAACTCGTGGGTACCTCTTCCCGGGGCAGCAACTCCTGGTCAGGGCTTTCGGGACCTTTATGTCCAAATCGATCATTTCGACACGGATGATTTCATCAGCAGCGGTGGCACCTCGGGGCACTCGCACAAGCTCAAACAAGCGGCCCTGGATATGGTGGGCCAGGCACTGGCGTTACACAACATCAACTTGCACGTCGACTGCAACAATTGCTATCCGAATGATTCGTTCGTCATCCACAGCGCCAGAGGCGGCGACGTCATCCCAGAAAGTTCCGCTACATGTAAAGACAATCCAAATGCGACCCCGCCATTCTACTGCGAGTTCCCCGGGCTCGCCGTCACAAGGTGGAAGGGCGATTTCACATTGCTCAAGAACCAACCGCTGAATTATCCGGACGAGCTGTCATGTGACACACAGACCCTTCCTGGCGGATCACCGGGCGCAGGTCCGCCTTGTGTGAGGCGGTTCCAGCACGGGCGGAAAGATAGTTACCATGAAGTGCTTTTTGGGCACGCATTTGGGCTGGCGTCCAACATTCTTGCTATTGCCGATGGAACGTTGACCTCTATTTCGGTTAACGGTACCACAGCCACAGCAGCGACTTCGTCGCCTCATGGGCTTAGCTCTGGCGCCCGCGTGACTGTCTCGGGTGCAATCCTGACCGTCTCGGGAACACCAAGCCTCTCCGGACCTTTCGGTCAGGATTTCGCTCTGAATGGCAATTACCCATCCATCACTGTGACTACACCTACGACCTTCACGTTCCCCGTCACGAATGTGCCCGCCGGAACCTACAATAACCAGGCGCTTTTCATTGCCTCCGGTCTACCCCTGAGCATTTCCGGGTGGTCGGACCTACCGGGAGCACACTCGCTCATAACTTTCGGCATGTGGCCGTCAGACATTCCCGGAGACGATCAGGTTGGCAGTGTGCTCCAGCAGGCCGGTACTTTCGCGCATGAGCTGGGACATACGCTTGGCTTACAGCATGGAGGAGGTGACAGCATCAACTGTAAGCCGAACTACCAGAGCGTGATGAGCTATGCGAACCAAGTTCGTGGCTTAACGGGATTTGCCGACGGCATCGCCCACGTCGACTACTCGAATCAAGTTCTACCTCCCTTAGACGAAACGAATTTGAACGAGTCTGCGGGATTAGGCTTCAGCAACGGCGCGCCTCTTGCAACTGCATATCGAACAAGATGGTATGCGCCACAAACGACGAACTTTCTCTACAACCTATTGAATATCGTAGCCCCGGTCGCCGCCAGCAGCCATTGCGACGGCACTCCTATCACCGACGGCAAGCAGATGGTCCGCTTGGAGGGACCACTTGTCGCTGGTCCTATCGACTGGACCAATAATGGGACAACAACGGATATCGGCTTTGCGCAGGACATCAATTTCGATAACAATTTCTTTAATACCGGCGGTGACAACGTAGATTCGCCATTTGCCGGGTTTAACGATTGGGCCAATCTCGACCTGCGCCAAATCGGCGGCGCTCCAGGTGTGTTCGCATTCTCCGCAGACGACTGGAACACGTTAGAAAACAGCGGTAGCGGCGGCACGGGGCGCATCGGCGGCGGCGGCGTCGCCAGTGGCGGTATGCTCGCCGAAGGCGATGGCGGAACGGGCCGCATCGGCGGCGGCGGCACGGGCCGCATTGGCGGCGGCGGAACGGGCCGCATCGGCGGCGGCGGCGTGGAATCGGACTTTGATCTGGCAAACTCCACGGTCGATCCTCCGATCAGCGTAGGGGTAAAGCAGGTTTCAAAAACCGTCGTACTGACCTGGACGCCTCCTGGTTTTGGCCGGATTCGGACGTATTACATCTGGCGCGCCATCACCACGAATGGCCCAATCTCGGCCACCAACTTGCCCGTCAATATCGGGAAAGTAACGGGCACACCACCCACGACTACCTTCACCGATAACAACATCAAGAACAAGACAACCTACACGTATTTCGTGACATCGGCTCTTGGTGCCGACAGCGGAAGGAACAACGGCAATCAGAGCGGCCCATCCAACATGGTTACGATTACGGTCGTCTTTTGACGCGGTCAGTGGGTCATCAGCTTCCAAACTGATGACCCACGATTCTTCTGTTTACGAAGCCTGGTCGTCCGAAACCATTCTCGCGCAGCACGCATAATGGGATGTGGCGTTTTCCTCGACGGCAATGACGCTTGCACGTGGTGCGCGTTTTCAAGAGGTCCGGCATGGCCCAGTCGCGGCGCGGCAGCACGGAGAGTGCGGCTGCGGTGCCCGGCGTGGGCAAGTTTTCAGTGGCCGGCGCGGTGGCGGATTTCCGGAAGTAAGGGATCTTCGCTGGCTTTGCCGCGGATGCTCAGATACGTGCGGTAAGACTCCGCGGAGCCGGGGCTTTTCAGGCCTTCGCGAACGCGGCCCTGGTAGTAGTAGACAGACGGAAAGTAGCCGTACGTGGGTCCGTCGTCGAGCTCCAGGGCCTCGCCCCGCCGCTGGATGCACCGGTCGAATTCGGAATCAGCTTCCGTGAAAAGTTCGGCTTCCAGGTAGGCTCGCCCGAGGTCGAACCGGCCGATCCAAGTATCGAGCAGCTTGTTGGCTTCGGTGAACGCCTGAATCGCGTGGCGGGGGTCCTTTTCCTGAAGGGCTGCTTCGCCCTCGATCAGTTTGGCGTAAGCCTGTGGTTCGGCCTGTAGCTCAGAACCCAGACTGGCGGCCACTTTTTGCGCCTTGGCGGTTTCGCCGGTCGCCACAAAGATGCGTGCTGCCAGAAACCGGGCATTCGCTTTCTGGGTACTGGCCAGGGCCTGCTCAGCGGCGTCGATAGCCGCCTTCTTCTGTCCCCGTAGGAGCTGGACATAGGCCAGCGCAGCTAACTTCTCGGGAGCCAACAAGTTCGTTGCGGCCCGGTCAGCGGCGACACCTTCTTCCAGTATTCGCACTGCATCGGAAAAATGGCCCTCGTAGAGAGCCACATCCGCGAGGCCCGACGTAGCGTACGAACTGCCCAAACTCTTGATTTTCCCGAGCTGCCGGTAGGTGTCGGCTGCTTGAGACACTTGTCCTTGCAAAATTTCAGCGTACGCCAGAGTGAGGTATGCGTCTTCGTAAGATGGGTTGAGTTCCAGCGCCGCCCGTGACTCCCGCTCCGCCGTCTGCCAGTCGCCGGCATAGGCCGCAATGAGCGCCAGATTTCTTCGCTGGAACGCCGATTTGGGTGCAATCTCGACCGCCCGCCGCGCCTCCTCCAACGCCTTGGGCATATTTCTTAAGTCGCTGTAACAAGTTGCCAGATTCACATGGCCGATATTATCGGCGGGATACTGCCTGACTAGGTCGTTGTATTCCTCCACGCACTTCTGCAGGTCCCCGATGGTGCGATAGTACGCGCCGCGGGTGCGGTACCGTTCTCGCTCGGTCATACGGTCCACGTGTGCCATCGCCTGTTTGAAGTAGTTTTCTGCGTCCTGCTGCCGGTTCAGATTTGCAGACATACTGGCCATGCCAGCGTATGCGCGCGCGAAATTCGGATCGAGCTCCGCAGCCTTCGAAAAAGACTTGAATGCGTCCTCCATTTTGCCGGCGAACTGCTGCTCCATCGCGATGCCGTACTGGTGCACCGCCTCGAGATTACTGGCGGCGAAACTTCCTTGCGTGGCGGCTAGTTGGACCGACTCCGGCGTAGTGTCACCGAGCGCCTTGCGGATCGGGGCGGCGACCTTGGGAACTCCGAGCAGAACTTCGTCTTTGTTCGCGGCACTGACATCAGTGCTGGCGAGAGTCTTGCCGGTAACAGCGTCGATCGCCTCCACCGACAACCTGTAACCACCGCTGCGGCTGCTCAGAGAACCCGTTACGATCGCGCTGACTCCCTGGCTGACGGCCACCAGCCGGGCCGTTTTTTCATCGAGCTTGCTGGTCGGATTAGGAAGCTTGCCGGCTAACCGGCGCGCGTTGCCACGGTTGAAAGCGTTGATGAAGCTGGCTCCCTCCAAGGCGACATTGAACATCGGTTCCAGGGTCCCGTCGAACAGCGTGTCGGAAGTGTCGTTCTGAAAATCAGCCACCAGCACGGAAACTGGGGCATGCGCGACAACCGTTGCATTCTGCCTCTTGCTGAAATACCAGGCCGTTACGGCTACCATCACAACCAGCGCTGCGATTGCGCCGATCCAGTGCCAGGGAATGGTTTGCCCCCAGGGCCGGCTGCTGCTGGGGAAGCGCAACGTCGCTGCGGCGCGTCCGCCCTGCCAAGCTTCGAGGTCGGCCAGGATCTCGCCCACGTGCTGATAGCGGTCCTCAAGTTTCGGTTCCAGGCACTTGCCGACAATATCGCTGAGCGCATGTGGAATGGTGGAGCTGTGCTCGGAAACCGGTATCGCGCGTTCATGGGTGCGCTTGAGCAAACTTGCCAACGCGCTGTCCGCTTTATAGGGCATCTTGCCGGTCAGCAACTCGTAAAAAATCAGTCC
>WNFG01005898.1_pt1 | contig 13011 bp, 10 predicted proteins | sample 5400431 | NCBI WGS metagenome assembly WNFG01 (sample SAMN13153346, study PRJNA577476) | soil metagenome | isolation source: 120 cm saprolite under Douglas fir tree site 2 hole 3 replicate 2 | place: USA:California | collected 2015-04-18
CGCGCGGCGGAAAAGGACCGGCTCGCGGCCGAGCAGGATTTCAAAGTAAATCTAAAGAGCGAACTGATGTTGGAAGAATTGATCCGCAAACAGCGGGCACGTGACACGCAGATGGACCAACTGAACAGCGCGCTGGCGGCTTTGGAAGCGTCCCTAAGAAAGAATAATCAATAGCAGAAGCGGTGTTCAGAGTACCGACTTTAGTCGGACTCTTGTGCGCCCAAACCCCAACCAAAGTTGGCGCTCTCAACGCCTGTCAACTACGGCGACTTGCGCGTTGGGTTGTCGGTCGGCCGGCGCGCGTTGTTGTTTATCGGCGTGGCCGTTGGTTTCGCAACCGTGCTGGGGTTCGCATTTCTCCCGGATCGCGTCAGGGCGATGCGCTTCTGGCCGGGAGCGTCCGCAACCACGACTTTGATTGAGCGGTAAGTGCCGTCGTGAGCCTTGTTGGTCGGGTCATAGCTGACCACATACTGCGTCCGCAGGTCGCGCACGATCTCGTTGGCGACCTGGGGCAGCTCGGAAAGTGTTTGCGGATAAAAGGCGCGTCCACCGGTTTCGCTGGCAATTCTATTGAGCAGAGCCACAGCCTTGTCCTTCGGACTCTTGCGAATGAATCCCTTGTCCGCGTCGAGCTCGTTGACGAATCCGATCACGTAAATCTGCACATCCTCTTCCCGCAAGCGTTGGAAGAGCTGGATCTCGTTGTAATAGCTGGCGCGATCCTCACCGTCGGTCACTACGATTAGCGCGCGGCGCCGGCGGTCGTCGTCGTTCCCTTTCTTGTATTCCGCGACATGCTCCGCCGCCAGATAAACTCCGTCGATCACCGCGGTTTGCCCGCCCTCTACGTAGAGGTTGTCGACCGCGTCAAGCAGGAGGTCTTTGTTGGGCGTGAACTCCTGAAGGTTCTCGATCTTCTCGCGGTCGATAAAACGTTCCAGGAAAGTTTCGTCGCCACGCTTGTTGCTGTTGATGATCGTCTTGGCGGCGTCGATCACCTGATTCAACTGGGAACGCAGCGAACCCGAAGTGTCTACGGCCAGACCATAGATGACGGGGACTTCTTCCTCGGTAAACGAAAAAATCGGCTGCGGCACGCCGTCTTCGAAGATCTTAAAGTCGTCCTTCGCGATGTTGTTAATCGGATGATTGTTGCGATCGATCACGCGCACGTGCAGCGTCACCAACTCGGCGTTGAATTTTAATATTTCGCCCTCGCTGATTTCCGCTTTGGCAGGATCGGGTATGGGCGTCGGCTTCGGTTTCAAGATTGGCGGCGGCGGCGGCGCACCGAGTTGCGGCGCGATGCGACGCCCGGGAAGAGACTGCTGACCTGGTGTCGGACTGGGCTGAGAAGTCTGCGGCGACGGCGACGCACTGGGCGCCTGACCGGTTGTTCGCGGGCGTGAATCGGGCGATTGCTGTGCTCGACTGGCTCCTGAAACCATCAGCACAGATACCGCGACGATCGAAAAAAGCACGACCGCAGTGCGACGCGTACGAAACGTGCTCGTGAATGCGCTAAATCTCATCACCCAACCAAGCCTCTATAAATAAACGTCTAATGTCAAATGGTTCTTGCGGCGGGGAGTGCCGACGCCGAACGATTTTTGCTCAAGCGAAGCTTTCGGCAACTTCTGTTGATGCCAGGAAGGTCGTCTAACGTTGCCGCGCACTGTGGTTTAGAGTTCAAGCTTCAGCTTGCTCGTCTGAAAGAACACAACCTGAAGGTTGAACTCTAAACGGGCTTACTTGGGGTTCGCGATAGCGAAATAGCCTTCTTTGCTGCGCACGAACAGGCGCGGCAAACCGCGCGGAGGCGTGATTTTCACTTTGATGTGGTGCCACTTGCCGTCGTTCACAAAGTTCGGCGGCCGGTAGCCGATCGAATATTGATGGCGCAACTCCAGCGCGATCTGCTCAAAGATGTCATCCATCTCGGCCGCGGTGCGCGGATAAAAAGCTTTGCCGCCCGAAACGCCGGCCAGCTCGTCCATAATGCCCTGGCCTTCCATGCCGAGTGAGCTGCCCACATCGCCGCCGCCGAGAATTCCGATCGCATAGAGCACGACGTCGGATTCTTTCAGCACGCGGCGCAGCTCGTTGAAAGTGTAACGCGAATTGTTGTCCTGTCCGTCACTGATCAAAAGCAGAGCACGTTTGGGATGCGTACCGCGCTGCACGCGTTCGACGCCGAGATAACAGGCATCATAAAGCGCGGTGTTGTTGCGCGTCTGCACGAACATCAGTTTGTCCAGCACCGCGTTGCCATCGCGGGTTCGATCCATCAGCAATTGCGCTCGGGAATTGAAGGCGATCAGAAAATATTCGTCCCGGTCATGGCTGGTTTGAATGAAATGCGACAGCGCCTCGCGCGCGCGCTTGACCTTGTCGCCGCTCATCGAACCGGAAACGTCAAACAGCACCCCGACTGAAACGGGCGAGTCATCGTCGCTGAAGTTGGTAATCTCCTGCTGCTTCTTGTCGTCAAAGATAGTGAACGCGTTCTTTCCCAGGCCGGAAACGAAACGGCCGTAGAGATCGGTCACGGTCACCGTAAAAGTGATCAGGTCGGTGTTGATAATAATCTGGGTCTTTTCGTCAACTTCGGCGCCTGGTTTCTGCTGCTGCGTTTCCAGGAGCGAGGAGTTCTTCGGTGATTTTGAATCAGGAGTGGATGACTTTGTCGGCGGCGGCTGCACGATGAGCAGATCTTTATTCTGCACCGGCTGCGGCGACGGGTCTTCGCGCGGCTTGGTTTGTGCGGCGGCGCTCAAGGAGCCGAAGATCGTGACCGCAAAAACAATGAAGGAGACTAATGCGGGTGACGTTGATTGGCGACGCGAGTTCATCTGACCCCCTGTCCTTTCAACCACAGCCTGAGGTTCGCGGATCCGGAAGGCAAGGCAACGGTGTTTTGCTGCTAGTGGGACCCGGGGAGACGCTGAGCGATGCCAATCAGTCCGTCTGGTGAAGTCATTGTAGGACAGGCCACAGCGTGGCGCAAGGAAAAGTATTGGTTTTCAGGGAATTATCTTCGGTAAAAATGGCGCGTTGAGTCCCATATCCCTGACTACCTCGTCGGGCTGTGGGGCAGCGGCGCGTAGTCACTCATTGCCCGCAGCGCGTTTATATCCTCGGGAGACAGTTCGAACGCTCTGCTGCCGAGTTTGATCTTTACCTCGCGCGAACTCCCCATTTTTGCGAATTGTGGCATAGGAATTTGCGCTTCGAGGAACTGGGCCGTATTGCCTTCACTGCCGGAGTCCTGTGGGGTAAGCAAGAGGGCGTCGCCTGCGAATGTCGGCACGCCATCGCACCGGATCTCCAGCTTGGTATTGTTCGAGAATACTTTTCGATCGGCGTAAGACGCAAAGTCTACGACGGCCAGGCTCGGCACGCCCAACTTGCTGTTGGAGTCCTGGACGTTGCCCGCGACGGTGAAGTGAGGAACCATCGCGATCCCGTGGTTCAGATCGCCTTCAAGCTGAAGCCGCGTGATACTAACGTCGGTTTCGTTTCGCGCGGCGTTGAACCTGACTACCGGGGTTCGGTCGTCTGCTTTTCCATTCGGGCCTGGGTAAGTTTCCGCGCCGGTATTGTCAAACGCGAAGGCCTCGACGTTTCGGCTGTAATGAAAAATGATTAACCGAGTCTCGTAAACCGCAAAATGAATCCAAATGTTTCTGATCTCGCGGATCGCCGGATAATGCGACACCACGAACCTGGCGGTTTCCTGCGCTCGCTTGGCGCGGACCGCCGGAGCCTGCTGATTCAACGGCGAGTTGATGAAGACGATACTGAGGTATCGAGAGTTTTGGATATTAACGTTGAGGTCTTGTTCGTGATACTTGTCGATTAACTGTTGGCGCAACCTGGCCAGGTCACGAAGAGATTTGATGAGTCCGCTCGAGCAGGCGGACGCGAGTAGAGACGCGCACAGAACCGAAGTCAGGAGAGTCTTTCTCGCTCGTGCGGGCATTTCGTATTTCTCCTTCACCGCGAGTAGCTAATCAACTCCGAGGCGCTCCAAACTTCTCTTGATCCGTTCCACCGTCTTCGGGCCGATGCCGTCTACCGTTTCCAATCCGCCGCCTGCGACGAACTTGCGCAGGTCTTCAAGCGACGAGACTTTGAACTTCTGGTGGAAGGTCGCGGCGGTCTTAGGGCCGACGCCGGGAAGGTCAAGCAAATCCAGAACTGTTTCAGGAGTCTCAGCGGTCAGCTTGTCCCACGCGTCGAAGCTGCCGCGATCGATCAATTCGAGAATCTTACCTGCAGTTGCTTTGCCAACACCGGGAATTTCCTGAAGGCCGGCGGCGCCTTCCTTTTTCGCAATCTCTTTCATGGGCGTGGGCCAGGTTTCGATCGCTTCGGCCGCCATGCGATACGAGCGAATTCGAAACGTGTCTTCGCCGCGAATCTCCATCAGGCTGGCCATGCGATTGAACCGGCGCGCGATTTCTTCGTTGGTCATTGGCTGGTAATCGTAAATCGTGAATCGGGAATAGTAAATGACGGAAAAGACCGGAAAAAGGGTTGGGCGGGCGTATCTTGGCGGTGGTGCCGGGGGTGAAGCCCTTGCAACCTTTTCCGGCTTGCGGTCACTTACTCGTAAGGAACGAGCAAATTAGCCGTAAATAGTGTGCCCGCTCGAGCAGTATTCTCGCAAGCCACTGGCCCGGCCTGTTTCAAGTTAACCTGGAGGACGACTATGAAAAGCATCACGCGGGTTTTGCATATGGGCGCGAAAGTCTTAACGGACCGGCACACTCGGCTGGTCGCAGTCCTGGGATCTCTGGCGCTCGCGTGGGCTTGCTATCCGGTGATCGATACGAGTTATTCCAATCCGCAGGATTCAGGTAACGCCCAGTGGTTAATCGAATTCCGGACCGGAGAAGAAAAGATCCATATCGAATTGCGCTACGAACGCAAGAGCGAAAAAGGCACGCACTCCAGCAGCCACGGCTTCACGCTGGATCCGTCACTGTTGTCTGGACTGACGCGTGAGCAGGCAATGTCCAGCGGCGCTCACGTGCAGTTTCAATTGAAGCGCGACGCCGGGACTTTCAATTTCGACGGCTGGTTCAAGGAAGGGAACGGATCAGGCCACTTCACTTTTATCCCCGACCGCGCATTTGCCGCTCAGTTGAGCTCGCAGGGGTTCGGTTCGCCGACAGACGAACAATTGCTTTCGCTCGCCATGAGCGACACCGGCTTTGCGCTCATTAACGAACTCAAGACCCAAGGTTACGAGCGTCCAACTCTCAATCAACTGGTCGAGATGGGAAACCATGGCGTTCGGGTCGACTACGTCCAGGGATTGAAGTCTTATGGTTACCAACTCAAGACGGTCGATGACCTGGTGAAGATGAGAGATCACGGCGTGAGCCTGAAGTTTATCAGCGAGATGTCTTCACTGGGTTATAAGAACCTTGAGCCGGAAGGGCTGATTCGCATTCGCGATCATGGCGTCACGCCGGAATTCATCAACGAGATGGTGGCAGCCGGATATCATCAGCTCTCGGTAGATGAGTGGGTCACGCTCCGCGACCACGGCGTAAACACAAAGTACATTAGGGAACTCGACGCGCTCGGTTATTCTCGTCTTCCGGTGGAGCAATTGAGGGAGATGAGAGACCACGGCGTGAACCCACAGTTTATCCAGGAACTGAAGGCACAAGGCTATGACAAAGTGCCCGTGGAACAACTGATTCGGTTGCGGGACCACGGAGTTACCGCCACTTACATACAGAAAATGAAGGAACGCGGGTACTCAAACTTGAGCCTGGACGAATACATCAATCTGCGTGATCGCGGCAGCCGGGAATGAACGGCGCCCAGGTAAACGTCTCGCAGTAAATCCGTTTCACTAAATGCGTACTGATGCATTTCAAATTGCGTTGGCTGGGCATGGGCGTTTATGAACGAGCCCGCCAGTTCCGTAAGCCGCCTTCAGGCGGCTTTCCCAACGGGTTACTAGACCGGGCGTTTACGCCCGGGTTACGAACGCGACTGACTCAAAGCCCGTTTCAACGGGCTTACGCTGAAGGCTTTAGCCCTTGGCGTTGAAGCCGCTGATTTTGAAAGCACGCTGAAGCGCGCTAGCGTCAATGCCTCAAGCTGACCCCAGCGCTAAAGCGCTGGTCTAGCAACCCTCCGGGAAAGCCGTCTGAAGACGGCTGGGCCAAGTTAGAAGCCACACTCACACTGATAAACTTTTCAAACTGCACCACTACTTGCTAATGGCTCGGCTTGACATTGCGCAAGCTGGGCCCTTACTAATCTCAGGCATCCAATTGGACAGCAAAAAGCTCTAAGACCTTCTCCCGTTAGACCGGATTCCTGAGGTAAAAACAAATGAGACTTAGAAAAGTTTTGTGCGCCATCATACTGGCGCTCTTCAGTCTACAGACACTTAATTTCTCCGCCCGCGCGGACGAAGGCATGTGGCCGTTCAATAACCTGCCGCGCGCCGCGATCAAAAAGAAATACGGCTTTGACATCACCGACGCCTGGCTGCGGAAGGTGCAACTGGCTTCGGTCCGCTTCAACAGCGGCGGCTCGGGCTCGTTCGTTTCGGCGGATGGGCTGGTGATGACCAATCATCACATCGCGTCCGACGTGCTCCAAAAGATCAGCACGCCCCAAAAGGATTACATCAAAGAAGGTTTCTACGCCGCCACGCGCGACCAGGAAGCGAAAGCGCCGGACCTTGAATTGAATCAACTGGTGGGCATCGAAGACGTGACCGCGCGCGTCATGTCGGCCGTCAAGCCAGACATGACCACGGCGCAGGCGAACGCCGCGCGCAATGCCGAGATCAACAACATTTCGGCAGAGGCCGGAAAGAAAAATGGTTTGCGCAACGACGTGATCGCGTTGTATCAGGGCGGACAATACAATCTCTACACCTATAAAAAATATACGGACGTGCGGCTGGTGTTTGCTCCGGAGTTCGAGATTGCGTTTTTGGGCGGCGACCCGGACAACTTTGAATACCCGCGCTACGACCTCGACCTCGCGCTGTTTCGGGTTTACGAAAACGACCGTCCCATTCACTCCGCAAACTTCTTCAAGTGGTCGGAGCAGGGCTCGAAGGAAGGCGATCTGGTTTTTGTCTCGGGAAATCCCGGCCGCACGAACCGGCTTGATACAGTTGCGCACCTTGAATACCTGCGCGATTTTGGCATTCCGCTGCTGCTGAAATACTTGCAACATCTTCACGATATGTACACGCGCTATGGCGCGCTAGGAGCAGAACAGGAGCGCCGCGCGCATGAGGATCTTTTCAGCGCTGACAACAGCCTGAAAGCCTACATCGGCGAGGAAGGCGCGCCCGGTCGCGGCGGATTAAAAGACCCGTCAGTCATTTCAGCTAAGAAGAAAGCTGAAGACGAGTTGCGAAAGCTGGTCGCTGCAAAGCCAAAGATGCAGAAAGAGTACGGCGACGCCTGGGAGACAATCGCGAAGGAACGCAAAGAACTGCCGTCATATGAACGCGAGCGCCGCTTTCTTGAGAGCGGCTGGGGCTTTAGCTCAGATTACTTCAATTTTGCCCGGACGCTCGTGCGAATGGCGGAAGAGAGCGCGAAGCCAAATGCTCAACGCTTGCCTGAGTACACTGACGGCAACCGCGAATCGCTCGAGCAGGGGCTTTATTCACCCGCGCCCATTTATGACGACTTCGAGAAGATGAAGCTTGCCAACTCACTTGCGCTCATGCGCGATGAGATGGGCGCCAATAACGACATCGTCAAGCGAGTATTGCACGGCAAAACCCCCGAGGCGCGCGCTGAGGAATTGATCAACGGCACGAAGTTGAAAGATGTGGACGCGCGCAAGCAGATCGCCGCCGGCGGTCAGCAGGCGATCGCGTCTTCAGACGATCCCATGATCCAACTCGCGCGTTCAATCGACACGGAGGCTCGCGCTGCACGGAAGCGTTACGAAACCGAAGTGATCGCGGTCGAACGTACGAACTATGGCAAAATCGCCCGCGCGTTGTTTGAGACGAAAGGCAAAAGCATGTACCCGGACGCGACCTTCACGCTGCGCCTCTCGTACGGAACCGTGAAGGGCTACAAAATTGACGGCAAGACTTACGCGCCGTTTACTGATCTCGCGGGACTATGGCAACACGCCAGGGAGCATGGCGATAAGTATCCCTATCACATTCCAGAGAGTTGGGAGAAAGCCAGGTCCTCGCTGAATCTGAAGACGCCTTTGAACTTTGTTTCGGACGCAGACATCATCGGTGGCAATTCCGGTTCGCCGGTCATCAATCGCAAAGGCGAGATCGTCGGCCTGATCTTCGACGGCAATATTCAATCGCTGCCCGGTGATTTCTATTTCGACGGCGCAATAAACCGCGCGGTCTCAGTTGACGTGCGCGGCATGTTCGAGGCGTTGCGCAAGGTCTATCACGCCGACGCAGTGGTCAGTGAGCTGATGAGGTAGTTACAGGGGCGTTAGGAAAAACCGTACGTAGTTCCCGACCAAGGACGCCGAACGCGGCACTCACGAGAGCCTTGTTCATTGTCTGGCCCCTTCTGTTAGATAGTCGGCCAAAGTTTTCAACAATCTCTCTTGGCGTTCAGATGAAATCGCACCGATTGACCCGGCGATCTTGACCCGCGGCAACATAGCCAGGAATCCGAGTCGGATCAAGGATTCGGATCTCAAACCGCTGGCGGCGAAATCAGGATCCGAAGACGAGACTATCTCATCAAAATCTTTTGACCTGTTGGTGCAATTGACTGCTGACGCCACAGACAAGAAAAAGGTGAAAATTCGCGGAGAAGGATTGCTGGGCGGTTCTTAATACTGCCGTCAGCCTGCGGGATGGGCGTGAGGACTACGTCACCTTCCTTCATAATCAGGGTTTGGATCTCTTACCAGGTCAAGCGAATATTCTTCCTCATCATCACCATAAGCTTGCGGCAGTCTTTCAGCGGACAAACTCAACCATGACTCACGTTCAGAACCATTATTTGGCAGGACGGTCACGATCAGCTTGGCGTTGCGCTCGAGTTCGCACGGCTCGTCGAGCAGAATTTGTTGGCCGTCAAAATGGGCCGGAATTGAAATTGGGTCCATATCTAACTCCAAAGGCGCTAAGCGAGAATAGCACAGCGAATACTGGTTCGTTAAGATGCCTTACCTTGCCCAGCTTTCCCCTTCGGTATAAGCTGAAGCTTGAAAACCCCCGCTTAATTCTCTTCCCAAGGAATTCTGACACGCGATCAAATGCGCTGGATTTGTCGGAGATGTGGTTGTCGAATTGAAAGGAAAAAGACGATGAGAAAAACCATTCTTGCCTTGATCATGGTAATGGCTGCGGCGAGTTTCGCCATTGCCGACACCGTCTACTTGCGTGATGGGCGAACCATACACGGTACGCTGCTGGGTTTTATTAATGGGCGCTTTGTCGTACGGGTCGAGCCGCGTTATTCAACTTTGCCCAGCGCGACCACCGATCCAAACGTCGCGCGGCGCCGGGCCAACGAGGGCGAATTACAATATTTCCGGCCGGACGAGGTTGAGCGCATAGAGATTGACGGGCGTTCGCTCGACGACATGCGCTTCGAGAGTCGCACGGTCCAGGTAACGCTCGATTCGAACTGGATTGACAGTGGTATCGACCTGCGGCGCAACGAGCGAGTGCAAATTAGCGCGACCGGCACGATTGTGGTCGGCCGCACCCGCATCACCCCTGACGGGTTGCCACGAACCGATCCGACCGCGCCTCTGCCAAACGCCAAGGAAGGTGAGCTGATCGGCGCCATTGGTGATGATCCGCGCGTGCCGATTCTCGAGTTTGGCTCAACCCGCGAGTTCGTCGCCGATCGCGACGGGCGACTTTATCTCACCGCGAATCGGGCGTCGTACAATGACGCGCGCGGCAGTTTCACAGTACAGATTCGCCGCGAGCGTGATCTGGCTGCGCTCGACAATCAGGACGATCGGTATCCGCGGGATTCTTCCGGACGGGTTCGTTCGCGCGACCGGCTGCCGATCGATCAAATTGATCGCAACCGCACGCCGCGGGACGTAACCATCAATGTTCCAGGAACGTCGGGCAGCACCGACACCGGCATCGATGTGCGTTCCGGCGATCAGATAACTTTCACCGCCACGGGAAGAGTGACTGTTGGAGGACGAACTGGTGAAGTCGGACCGGAAGGCGGACGCAACACCGGCTTGGGCGCAATCATCAACGCGCGGCCGTTGCCGTCAGCACGTCCCGGTGCGCTGATCGGTTACATCCGCACAACTGACGGACAAACGAGCCAGCCGTTTCTGATCGGCACTCAACTTACTCTTACCATTCCCACCGATGGTCGTTTATATCTGGCCATCAATGATGACGACTACAGCGACAACGGCGGGAGTTTTAGCGTAAAGATTAGGTATTGAGATTCGGTTCAGGTTGCAGTGGGTACTCGCCAGCTATCTAATTTTCAACCGCAACGCGGTTGGTTAGCACCGCCCAGGGTTGCCGCGCAGTTCAGCGGCTACTCTGGGATTATCCACGAGATCATTTTCACAACCACGGGGTTGCCGACAATCGAAGCTCCGTCAGTATTCGTCGGGGCGCTTGACGAATCGTCATTCCTGTCGTAAGTCGAAGAGAAAACATCTCTCCAACCCCTTCAGGGTTGCGGAAAATGTGTGATTGTTTATTCCCAGGGTAGCCGCTCAACTGCGCGGCAACCCTGGGCTGAGTTCCGGCAACCGCGTTGCGGTTGAAGAGCCAGACCAGCGGCCGGCCAAGACCGCCCCGCTTTAGCCCCTGCGGTTTCACCACCAGAGTGATTTAGAATCTCTCTGGCAATGAACCTCGTCAAACCACCATGCGATGAAGGCGTAATCGCCGCGAAGCGAAGCGAGGCGCCGTGCAGCAAGAAGCTGGGTCCATGGATTCTCGCCGCGACCATTCTCGGTTCGAGCATGGTGTTCATCGACGGCACGGTCGTCAACGTGGCCCTGCCGGCGTTGCAGACGAACCTCAAGGCCACGGCCGTCGACGTCCAGTGGGTAGTGGAAGCGTACGCGCTTTTGCTCGCGGCGCTCCTGTTGCTCGGCGGTTCGCTCGGCGATCACCTGGGGCGCAAGCGCATCTATGCGATTGGAATTGCGCTGTTCGCGCTGGCTTCGATCTGGTGCGGACTGGCGCCGACGATCAATCAGCTCATCCTGGCGCGCGGGGCGCAGGGCATCGGCGGCGCACTGCTGGTTCCCGGTAGTCTGGCGATCATCAGTGCCTCGTTTCCCGAGAAAGAACGCGGACGGGCCATCGGCACCTGGTCGGGCGCGACGGCGATGACCACTGCACTGGGCCCTGTTCTTGGTGGTTGGTTAGTCCAACACGTTTCGTGGCGCGCGGTGTTCTTTCTGAATCTACCGCTGGCGCTGATTGTTCTGGTTCTGGTCTTTCGTTTTGTTCCGGAAAGCCGTGATGAAGAAGAGACCGGAAAACTGGATCTGTGGGGCGCGGCGCTGGCTACGATCAGTCTCGGCGCGATCGTCTACGGCCTGATCGAAACATCGCGTTTGGGTTTGCAAAGCCCGGCGGTCCTGATCGCGCTGTTGGTGGGCGTCATAGCCTTGGCCGCGTTTATTGTGGTTGAGGCGCGCGTGCCTCACCCAATGATGCCGCTCCGGCTCTTTCGCTCGCGGAACTTCTCCGGCGCAAATCTGCTGACGCTATTCCTGTATGCCGCGCTGTCGGGGACACTCTTTTTCCTCCCGCTAAATCTGATTCAGGTGCAGCGATACACTCCCACGGCGGCCGGCGCGGCCTTGCTGCCATTCATTCTGATCGTGTTTCTGCTTTCGCGCTGGTCGGGCGGACTGGTGAAACGTTATGGTTCGCGTCTGCCTCTGGTCATCGGTCCAATCATTGCCGCGGGCGGATATGTTTTGTTCATCAGGCCAAGCGTGGGCGGCAGTTACTGGACTGATTTTTTCCCCGCGATGTTTGTGCTCGGGCTGGGCATGGCCATCAGCGTCGCGCCGCTGACGACGACGGTGATGAATTCGGTCACACAGAGTCATGCCGGGATTGCTTCCGGCGTCAACAACGCAGTCTCAAGAACAGCGGGCCTGCTCGCCATAGCCGTGCTGGGGCTAGTCATGGTGCAGTCTTTCAATCGCAGTTTCGATCGAAACCTCGATCAGATCGCGGTTTCCGCCGAGGTGCGACGGACGTTGGAGACAGAGCGCAGCAAGCTGGCCGCGGCGGAAATACCAAGTGAGGTAAATGAAGAAACGCGGGTCGCAATCAAGCAATCAATCAATGCATCTTTCATCAGGGGTTTTCGCATCGTGATGCTGGCCGGTGCGCTCCTGGCGCTGTTGAGTTCGCTGTCTGCGTGGTTCATGATTCGAAAAGGATAGCCTTGCTAAGTTTTCAGTAGTGGTGCAGTTGACAGAGTGGCACGGGCGTCCCGCCCGTGAATCACGCGCAAGATGCGCGTGCCACAAGTTTTCAGTTGGCTTTTTGCGCCCGGGCCGCTATGTTTGTAATAGGCCCCGTCTCAAGCCGGAGTCACCATTGGTCGAAACCAGGCGACTCCTGAGGGAAAGATGAAAGCTTCGCAAGGCGCTCCCACGATTCTCGTGGTCGAAGATCATTCCGACAGCCGCACGCTGCTTTCTGCCTGGCTGCGCGCTAAGGGGTACAAAGTCGTCGAAGCCAGAACCGGAAAGGAAGGATTGCTGCAAGCAAACCGCGTCCGCCCCGATCTGATCCTGATGGATCTGACATTGCCGGAGCTGGACGGAGTAGAGGCGACCCGGCAGATCCGCACCCGCCACTTGTTATCTCAGACACCTATCTTTGCCATCAGCAGCTACGCTACTCGTGAAATCAAAGCCGACGCCCGGGCCGCCGGCTGCACCGAAGTGTTCGGCAAGCCGCTCGATCTCGAGGCGCTGCTCGGAAGGATTAGAGAAGCGCTCGGAGTCTGACCTGCTCGCTCTCAGTTAGTCAGCTTGTGATCG
>WNFG01003568.1_pt1 | contig 13010 bp, 11 predicted proteins | sample 5400431 | NCBI WGS metagenome assembly WNFG01 (sample SAMN13153346, study PRJNA577476) | soil metagenome | isolation source: 120 cm saprolite under Douglas fir tree site 2 hole 3 replicate 2 | place: USA:California | collected 2015-04-18
GCGCATCTGGGTGACGATGTTGCGGTGGGACAGCATCGCTCCCTTCGGCGGGCCGGTGGTGCCGGAGGTGTAGACCAGGATCGCGAGATCCTGCGGGCGGCGCGATTCGATCATCTCCCGCCACAAGCCCTCGCGTCCCTCCAGGTGGGAGCGCCCGGCGGCGAGGAAGTCGGCCAAGGAGACGCACATCGGGTCGCGGAAATCGGCGAGCCCCTCCATGTCGAAGATCACGATTTTTTCCAGCGCCGGGCAGCGCCCGCGCGCGTCGAGCGCCTTGTCGAGCTGCTCGTCGTCTTCGACGAACAGCACGCGGGTCCTGGAATCGTTGATCAGATATTCGACCTGCTTGACCGAATCGGTGGGATAGATCCCCGACGAGACGCCGCCGGCGCACAGGGTGCCCATGTCGGCATAGGCCCATTCCGGGACGGTGTTGGAGAGCACCGAGGCGACGTCGCCGGGCCGAAAGCCCGACGCATGCAGCGCATAGGCGATCTCGCGGGCGCGCGCGAGCCAGTCGTTCCAGCTGATGGCCTGCCAGATGCCGAGATACTTTTCACGCAGCGCCGGCCTCTCGCCGCGCGTCTCGACCGCGAGCAAGAAGCTCTTCGGCACGGTGTCCGCAACGGTCAGCGTGGCCGGTTTCGACATGATCTCCTCGTGGGAGCGGATGTCATTCCGGCCGAGCGCGCAGCGCGAGCGCCGGAACCCATGAACACAACCCTCTCCATAGCACACAAATCGGTGGGCATGGGTCCCGGCTCGCGCTCCCCCGGATCAGGTCCGGGGTCGCTGGCCGGGACGACACCCTGCGTGTCACCGCCAGACCTTGCGCTTCTTCCAGCGCCGCTCGCCGCGCGCGCCGGCTTCCTTGGCGCCGAGATAGAACTCCTGGATATCGTGGCTCTGCATCAGCCGCGCGCAGGAATCCGCCATGACGATCCTGCCGACCTCGAGCACATAGCCGTATTGCGCGGTCTCCAGCGCCATCTTGGCGTTCTGCTCGACCAACAGCATGGCGATGCCTGCTTCGGCGTTGAGCCGACGGATGATGGTGAAGATCTCGCGCACCAGCAGCGGCGAGAGGCCGAGCGAGGGCTCGTCGAGCAGCAGCAGCTTGGGCCGGCTCATGAACGCGCGGCTGATCGCCAGCATCTGCTGCTCGCCGCCGGAAAGCAGGCCGGCGCGCTGATGCAGCCGCGCCTTGAGCACGGGGAAATAACCATGGATCCGCTCGAGATCGGCGGCGACGCCGTCGCGGTCGTGGCGCGCGAAGGCGCCCATCATCAGGTTTTCCTCCACGGTGAGGAACGGAAAGATCTCGCGGCCTTCCGGCACGTGCCCGAGCCCCAGCCGCACGATGCGGTCGGGATCGAGGCGGTCGATGCGCATCCGCTCGAATTCCACGCTTCCCTTCAGCGGATCGAGCACGCCGGAAATGGTCTTGAGGATCGTGGTCTTGCCGGCGCCGTTGGCGCCCAGCACGGCGACGATTTCTCCGCGGGGGACTTCGAGGCTGACCCCGCGCACGGCCATGATCCGCCCGTAATAGGTTTCGATATTGCTGACCTTGAGAATCGGATCGGCGGCGCTCATGTGGCCTCGCTCAGGCGCCGAGATAGGCGGCGGCGACCTCGGGATTGCGCTGGATCTCCTGCGGGTTGCCGAGCGCCAGGACGCGCCCGTAATTCAACGCCAGCACCCGGTCGGAGACCCGGTTCACCAGGGTCATGTCGTGCTCGACCATCAGCACGGTGACGCCGAGCTCCTTGCGGATGTCGTGGATCCAGAATGCCATGTCGTCGGTCTCCTCGACGTTGAGGCCGGAAGAGGGTTCGTCGAGCAGCAGCAGCTTGGGCTCGGTGCACAGCGCCCGCGCCAGCTCGCAGATCTTGCGCACGCCGTACGGCAAGGCGCCGATGCGCTGATCGCGGTAGCGCTGCAGGTCGAGGAAATCGATGATCTCCTCCACCCGCCGGCGATGGGCGTACTCGGCGCGGCGCACCTTGGGCAGGAACAGCAGCTCCTCCCAGGCTCGGGTGCTGCGGTGCCGGTGACGCCCGACCAGCAGGTTGTCGAGCACGGTCGCGTTGTCGAACAGCTCGATGTTCTGGAACGTGCGCGCGATCCCGAGCCGCGCCACCTCGTGGGCCGGCACCTCGGTGATGTCGCGATCCTCGAACGCCAGCCGGCCGGCGCTCGGCGTGTAGAACCGGGAGATGACGTTGAAGATCGAGGTCTTGCCGGCGCCGTTGGGGCCGATCAGGGTGAACACCTCGCCGCGGCGCACCTCGAAGCTCACGTTGTCGATCGCGGTCAGTCCCCCGAACCGCAACGTGAGGCGCTCGACCGCGAGCGAGCTCACCGGTTGCGCTCCGATTTCACATAGGTCTTCTGCCGCCGGAACGTGGCCTTCTTGTAGAGCGGGAACAGCTGGAAATACAGCTTCAGCTTGACCCAGCGGCCGTACAGCCCGGTCGGCTCGAACAGGATGAACACGATGATGATGATCCCGTAGATCGCGCCCTTGAGCCCCGGCGCGCCGCCGATGCGCGAGAGCATGTCCTCGATTCCCGAGGCGCCGCCCGGCGAGGCGCCGAGGCCCGCGGCGAACCGGCCGATCGCGCCGGGGAGGTCGTCCTTGAGCAGCGTGAGGAACGGATCGACCATCACCACGAAGATCGACCCCAGCACCGCCCCGTGCAGGCTGCCCACCCCGCCGATGATGATCACGATGATGAATTCCAGCGAGAGCAGCAGCGTGAACATTTCCGGGCTGACGAACGACAGCTTGTGCGCATAGAGACAGCCGGCGAGTCCGGTGATCGCCGCGCTGATCGAGAACGCCATCACCTTGTAGACGGCGAGATTGACCCCCATGCTTCTTGCCGCCGTCTCGCTGTCGCGGATGGCGAGAAAGGCGCGGCCGGTCGGCGAGCGCAGCAGGTTGAGCGCGCCGAGCATCACCGCGATCAACAGCGCGACGCAGACCACGTAGAACCCGTAGCCGTCGCGGCCGAGCGTGAAGCCGAACAGATCGAGCGCCTTGATCCGCATCCCCTCGTTGCCGTTGGTGACGCTTTCCCAGCGCGCGGCGATCTCCTCGACGATGAAGCCGAACGCGATCGTGGCGATGACCAGATAGATGCCGGAGAGCCGCAGCGCCGGGAACCCGACGAGCGCCCCGACCGCGCCGGCGATCAGCGCGGAGAGCGGCAGATACACCAGGAACGGCACGCCGAGCCGCTGCAGATACGCGGTGGTATAGGCGCCGATCGCCAGGAACGCCGCATGGCCGAGCGAAACCTGGCCGGTGAAGCCGGTAAGGATCAACAGCCCGACGCCGACGATGGCGTAGATGAACACGAACACCAGCTGGCTCTGCAGATACGATCCGACCAGGAGCGGCGCCAGCAAGACGAGAACCAGCAGCGCGCCGTAGGACCAGCCGTAGCCGCTGTGCTTGAACAGGCGGATGTCCTGGCCGTAATCGGTCTTGAAGATCGCGCGCATCGCGGCTTTCAGACCTTCTTGTGCAGATTGAGGCCGAACAGGCCCTCGGGCCTGACCATCAGCACCACCAGCAGCAGGATGTAGGCCGCGACGTCCTTGAATCCCTCCGGCAGATAGAACCCGGACAGCGTCTCGACGACGCCGATGACGATGCCGCCCGCGAGCGCTCCCGGAATGCTGCCGAACCCCCCGAGCACGGCCGCCGGGAAGGCCTTGAGCCCCAGAAAGCCGACGTTGGTGTGGATGAAGGCGATCGGCGCCAGCAGCACCCCGGCGAAGCCCGCGACCGCGGCGCTGATCGCCCAGATCAGCGAGAACACGCGCTTGACCGGAATGCCCATGTAGTAGGCGCCGAGCATGTTCTGCGAAGTCGCCTGCATGGCGACCCCCATGCGCGTCTTGTTGAAATACAGCCACAGCACCAGGCACAGCAGGATGGTGGCGACGATGACCGAGAGCTTGTCCTCGCCCAGCACGAGCGCGCCCAATCGCGCGACGCCGGCGCTGAACGGCGTGTCGATCTGCAGGTCGTCGGTGCCCCAGATCATGCCCGCGACCGAGCGCAGCAGGAACCCCAAGCCGATCGTCACCATCACGATCGAGAACTGCGGATAGCCGAGGATCGGCCGCACCACGACCCGCTCGACCAGAGCGCCGAACGCGGCCATCGCCAGCACGGTCAGCGGCAAGCCGACCCAGTAATTCATTCCGAGCTGCGTGATGAAGGTGAAGGCGAAGAAGCCGCCCAGCATCATCAGGTCGCCCTGGGCGAAATTGACGACTTCGGTGGCCTTGTAGATGAGCACGAAGCCGAGCGCGATCAGGCCGTAGACACAGCCGAGCGCAACGCCCCCCACGAGCTGCTGAATGAAGTCCAGCATGCCCCGCGTTCCCCAATTTTCGCGCGGCGGTCTGTCCCGCTTCTTATTGCGACCCGGGGAGCTTAGAGGCGTGCGGCGCGGGGCTCAAGCTCGGCATGCGCCCGCACACGCTCCCGGTGATGCAAGCGCGCTGTTGCGGGCGCCCGCTCCCTCGATCGCAGCCCTCGCGGACGTTGCCGAACCGGTTAGCGGCCGATGCCGCCGCCACCGCCGCCGCGGTCGCAGGGCTCCCAGCGCCCATAGCCGAGATCCGAGGCACAACCGTTGATATTGCCGTGATAGGCAAATCCCGGATCGCAATAGCCCCGATCGGGGTTGTTGGGGTTCCACGAGTGCAGGCCGGGACATCCCGGCGCGTCGCCCTGCGCTTGCGGATGGACCGGCACGCCGACGTCCCGGCGGCGATGGTGCTTGCGCGCCTCGCTCACGGGGACAATTGCGGTCTGAGCCGCCGATCTCAGCGCGGCGCCCGCCGGCAGATGGGCGGCGATTGCGGCCGGTGTGCTGGTCGATCCGAGCACCCCGGCCATGCAGATGGTGACGGCGAAACCCATCTTCCGTGCGGCTGTCATGGCGGTTCCTGTCGATGTTCGATTGCGTGCCAATGCTGCACCGCGCAGGATAGTTTCGCCGCTCAAGCGTGCACAGCTCTCGTCGATCACGAATGGGGCACCAGCTCGTTACCGGCCGGCACGACCGTGGCATGGAGGGATGATGACGAGCAAGCAGAGCGGCGCCTTCGGATCGTGGAACTCACCGATCACGGCGGACGCCGTCGTCGGGGAAGCGGTGTCGCTCGCCGAGCCGCGGGTCGATGGCGATGCTGTCTATTGGGTCGAAGGCAGGCCCCGGGAAAAGGGCCGCAGCGTCGTCGTCCGCGCGCTCGGCGGCGACATCGGCGACGTCACCCCCGCGCCGTTCGACGTACGCTCGCAGGTGCACAGCTATGGCGGCGGCGCCTATGCGGTGCGCGCCGGCACCTTGTATTTCGTCCATTTCCGCGACAATCAGCTCTATCGCCGGGCTCCCGGCGGGTCGCCCGCGAAACTGACGTCGAGCCCGGCATGTCTGTTCGCGGATATCTGCATCGATGCCGGACGCAATCGCCTGATCGCGGTGCGGGAAGAGCGCCCCAACGGCGACGTCGTCAACGCGATCAACACCTTGGTCGCGGTGGATCTTGCAACCGGCGCGGAGACGACGCTGGATTCGGGCTGGGATTTCTATGCATCTCCCGCGCTCAGCCCGGACGGAACCCGGCTGGCCTGGCTGAGCTGGCACCATCCCTACATGCCGTGGATCTCCACCTATCTGCAGGTGGCGGAGTTCGATGCGTCGGGCGCTTTGAACAACCGCGGCATCGTCGCCGGCGGCGAGAAAGTCTCGATCCTGCAGCCGCAGTGGTCGCCGGACGGCACGCTGTTCTTCATTTCCGACGCGACCGACTTCTGGAATCTCTACCGCTGGAACGGCTCGGCCGCCGAGGCCGTGCTGCCGCGCGACGCCGAGTTCGGCGCGCCGCAATGGCAGCTCGGGGCCTCGACCTATGCCTTCGTTTCGGCCGAGACGATGATCTATTCGTTCACGCGCAACGGGATGTGGTTCCTGGGGCGGCTCGATCTGCCGGCGCTCGCCGCTTCCGACTACCCGGCCGAGTTCGCGTCGATCTCCGGGGTTCGCGCCGCCGGCAAGACCGTCGTGATGCGCTGCTCGAGCCCGAGCTCGGCGGCGGCAATCGCCACCCTCGACATCGACACCGGCAAATTGACGCCGATCAAATATTCCATTCCGCCCGCGAGCTTTCAGCAGTTCCAGCCGTATTTCTCCCTGCCGCGATCGATCCGGTTTCCGACCGACGGCGGCGAGACCGCGTATGGCTTTTTCTATCCGCCGCACAATCCGGACTGGGAGGCTGTGGCTTCCGACAAGCCGCCGCTGATCGTCAAGAGCCACGGCGGGCCGACGTCGGCGACCACCGCCGGGCTCGATCTTTCGCTGCAGTTCTGGACCAGCCGGGGCTTCGCGGTGCTCGACGTGAATTATCGCGGCAGCAGCGGCTTCGGCCGCAAATACCGGGAGAAGCTCCACGGTCAATGGGGAGTAGCCGACGTCGCCGACTGCATCGCCGGCGCCGAATTCCTGGCGGCCCGCGGCGACGTGGATGGCGCCAAGCGGATCGTGACCGGCGGCAGCGCCGGCGGCTACACCACGCTGTGCGCGCTCACGTTCCACCGCGAGTTTGCCGCCGGCGCTAGCTACTACGGCGTGAGCGATCTGGTCGCGCTCGCCGTCGATACCCACAAGTTCGAATCGCACTACTTGGATTGGCTGATCGAGCCCTACCGGCCCGGCAGCACGCTTTATCACGACCGCTCGCCGATCCATTTCGCCGAGCGGCTCTCGGCGCCGGTCATCTTCCTGCACGGGCAGGACGACCCCGTGGTGCCGCTCGATCAGGCCCGGACGATGTTCTCGGCGCTGCGCGCCCGCGGCACCCCGACCTGCCTGCTGGTGTTCCAGGGCGAGAAGCACGGGTTCCGGCAGTCCGAGCACATTCGCCGCGCGCTGGAATCCGAGCTGTTGTTCTACGCCATGAACCTGCTGCGCATTCCGCTCACGTCCTAGCCGCCTCGCGCCGGGCCGGCCCACGGTTGAGCGCAACGGCCGATTGCGCCAAGCTGGCGGCGATTGCGGCTTGAGCGACAGCAACGAGCGGAGGAAGCATGGGCACGAAGATCACCTTCAAGCGGCCGGACGGCAAGGAAGCGGCCGGCTATCTCGCCAAGGCGGGACGCGCCAACGCACCCGGCGTCGTCGTCATCCAGGAATGGTGGGGGCTGCAGGATCAGATCCGGGGCATTTGCGACCGCTTCGCCGTCAGCGGCTACGAGGGGCTCGCACCCGATCTCTACGCCGGCACCGTGGTTCCCTATCACGACACCGAAGCGGCGAACCGCGAGATGAGCTCGCTCAATTTTCTCGATGCCACCGATCAGATCGTGCGCGGCGCCGCCCAATATCTGAAGCTCACCGGGGTCAAGGTCGGGCTCACCGGTTTCTGCATGGGCGGAGCGGTGACCATTCTGGGCGCGATCCGCATTCCGGAGCTTTCCGCCGCGGTCTGCTTCTACGGCCTCCCGCCCGGCAATGTCGCCAAGCCGGCCGACATCCGCGTGCCGCTGCAGGGTCATTTCGCCAACGACGACGATTGGTGCACGCCCAAGGCGGTCGACGATTTCGAAGCCGCGCTGAAAAGCGCCGGCAAGTCCGCCGAGATTTTTCGCTACGACGCCAAGCACGGCTTCATGAACGAGCAGCGGCCCGACGCCCACCAGCGCCAGGCCGCGGAGCTGGCGTGGTCGCGGACGCTCGAGTTCTGGGGCCGGCATCTGGGCCGGTGACTACTGTGGCTGTCGTGGCCCGCGCATGCGGGCCACCCAGTAGCCGGCTGCATTGCGGAAATCGCCTGACGGCCATTGCAGGGATTACTGGGTCGCCCGCCTTCGCGGGCGATGACAATTCAGAGAATTATTCCGCCGCCGTCTTCGCGTTGGGCGCCGCGAACGCGGCTTCCATTTCGCGCCGGACTTTCACCGCGAGATCGTTGCGATCGTATTCGACGTCGGCCCAGCGCAACGGCTCCCCCGACGCGATCTCGCGTTTGAGCTTGACGTTGTGCGCCAGGCCCAGCGGCAGGAATCCGGCTTCGAGCGAGCGCTCGGCCGGGCACTGCTTGCCCCAGACGCAATAGCCGCCCTCGCCGTCGAGGATCTCGCCGCGGTTGAGCTTGCGCTTTGCGGTCGCGACCACGTCGGAGCGGAATCCCGTGGCGGCTCCGGTCGGCTCGCCCCGCAACGCAATCGCGGCGACCGAGATGCCGAGCTCGAGCCCGATCATGTGGGTCGGCCGGTAGAGCGCGATATGCTCGAAATTGTCATCGGGAAGCAGATGATATTCCTCGGCGCAATGGCGCACGTAATCGTGCCCGGCCTTCACCACCACGTAAGTGCCCATCTGCAGATGATTGGCGACCGGCGACCCGTCGCGATGGAGCGAGGACACCACCTCGGTGGTCCCGGTGATCGCCAGCGCGCCTCCGGCGTCTCTGGGCTTGCAGATCCGCGCCAGGTCGTAGACCGAGGCCGGTGGGAACGACAGGCCGTCGGGTTGCGGAACCAGGCCGGTGGCGTTGCATACCGCCGTCATCTCGATTCCCGACTTGGTGCCGTCGATGAAGCTGTTGAACATTTTCGGGTTCATGCCGCCGCGCGCGGCTTTCTCGGGCGCGATGCCGAAATTCTCCCAGACGTCATCGGGTGTCGATTGATGGAAGCTCGGGTGGTAGCGCGTGCCCTTGCCGGCCGCGACCACTTCGAACCCGCAGGCCCGCGCCCAGTCGACGTGCTCGCAGATGAGCGCCGGCTGGTCGCCCCATGCCAGGCTGTAGACGACGCCGGCGGCCCTGGCCTTGCGGGCAAGCAGCGGCCCGGCGACCACGTCGGCCTCGACGTTGACCATGACGATGTGCTTGCCGTGCGCAATCGATTGCAGGGCCAAGCGGATTCCCGTGCGCGGGTCGCCGGTCGCTTCGATCATCACGTCGATGTCGGCAAACGCGATCAGCGCCTCGGCGTCGGCGGTCACCAAGGTCCGCCCGCTGCGCAGTGCATCGCCCAAATCGGCTGCGGCAAACTGCGGCTCGCTCCAGCCGCACCCCCGCAGCTGATGGCGCGCGCGCTCGACGTTGAGATCGGCGAGGCCGACGAGATGCAGGCCCGGCGTGCGCCGCGCTTGCGCGAGAAACATCGTGCCGAACTTGCCGGCACCGATCAGACCGACCCGGATCGGCCGGCCGGCGGCTTCGCGCTCCATGAGCTTGGCGTGAAGGTTCAACGCTTCCTCCGTTTCAGGGTTTCAGAAATCAGATATCAGAAATCGGACATGGGAGGCAAACGTCACGAATGAGACGCAGTTTCCGACTTCCCGATTTCTGACCTCTGATTTCCGGCTTCCTGTCATCGGCAGAACGCGCGCTGGACGTAGGATTCCATCCGGCATTCGCCGGTCGTCGGCTGCGCCCCGGAGATCCACACGCGCGCCGGACATTTTTCCACCGATTGGATGTCGAGGCTCTTCCCCGGCTCGAATCCCTTGCTGCGGCACAAAGCTTCGATCGCGCCGCGGCAATCCGGAGCGCCATTTGCGGCGGTCTCGCAACGCTCGCGTCCGGAGACGATTTTGGTCTTGGGCAGGAGGCTGATCCCGGTCCTTTTCTGCGCCTCGCCTGACGGAACCTGGGAATTGCCCTTCCACATCGTATTGACGTGCGCAACCGAACCGTCGATCCAGCGGCCGATCGTTCCGAAAAAGCCGTCCTGTCGGGGCGCCTGCGCTGGCGCGGGAGGCCCCGTTTCCGACGGCGCAGCCTGCTCCGATTGCGCCGCGGGACCGGCTTCGATCGGCATCTGCTGCGCCCCCGCCGTGGCCATGACGCAAAGCAGCACGCCCAAGGCGCGCCCCAGTCCGGCGCCGCGGCGCGCCGCCTGCGCCGGCTGTTCGCTTTTCGCACTTGCGGTCATGGCGTCTTCCATCCGGCCAGGGCGCGCGCCGGCGCGAGCGCAAGTTCGCGACAATGGCGTGGCGAAATTGAGGAGGCCGGACCTCAGAACAATCGGGTGGCCGCGATCACTCCGGCGAGCACGACGAGGACGGCGATGGTGAACCACAATCCCAGGCGTTTTTCGATATTCACCCGCGCCCAGACGCCGTAGCGGTGCAGCAGAAACGCGAAGAAATAGAACCGCATTCCCCGCGCCACGATCGACAGCAGCACGAACTGCGGAAGGGGATAATCGGCAAACCCCGACGTGATGGTCACGATCTTGTAAGGGATCGGGGTAACGCCCTTGAGCAGGATGATCCAGGCGCCGTAGCGGACATAGGCGTCGCGGAACAGCTGCACCTTGTCGCCGTATCCGTAAGCCTGGATGATCCAATGGCCGACGGTATCGTACAGCGCCGCGCCGATCAGATAGCCGACCAGGCCGCCCGCCACCGAGGTCACCGTGCACAACGTCGCGTAGTACCAGGTCTTGTCCGGCCGCGCGAGCGACATCGGGATCATCATCACGTCGGGCGGAATGGGAAGAATCGAGCTCTCGCCGAACGACAATGCGCCCATGATCCAGGACGCATGCGGCTTGCCCGCGGCGCCGATACACCAATCGTAAATTCTTCGAAGCAGCATGGCGGCGCTTGATAGCCGGTACGGGAGGGTACTGTCCATCGAAAGCGCGCTCGCCGCGGGACCCGCCGCGGCTCGCTCCGGCTAACGGCGCTTGTGCAGCCGGCGGCTGTCGAGTGCGACAATTTGCCGGCGCGGCTCGGGCTCCGGCGCGGCCTTGGGCGGCTTTTCGGCAATCCCGAGCAGGCGCTCGCGCCGGTCCATCTCTTTCCACACGTCTTTGGGATTCACTCCGGCCGCGCCCCAGAGCACGACCAGATGATAGAGCAAGTCGGCGCTCTCGCGGATCACCGCGTCGCGCCCGCCGTGCATGGCGTCGATGATCACCTCGATGGCTTCTTCGGCGAGCTTCTTCGCCATTTTGGCCCGGCCGGAGTGCAGCAGCCGCGCGGTGCGCGACGTGCGCGGATCCGCGCGTTTGGCGGCGAGCACGGCTACGTAGAGTCGATCCAGCGAATCAACCATGTGACCAGCATAGCGCGATAGATTGACCGGACGTTAACGAATGCGCCCGGGACGCAGGCCTTACTCGGGCTCCGCCAGCAGGCTGGCGTTGCCGCCGATCGCCGCGGTATTGACCGCAACGGTCTGCTCGAGCGCGAAGCGCGGGAGATAATTCGGGCCGCCGGCCTTCGGGCCGGTCCCCGACAGCCCCGATCCGCCGAACGGCTGCGTGCCGACGACCGCACCGATCATGTTGCGGTTGACGTAGACGTTGCCGACCGCGAGCCGCGCGATGATGCGCGCGATCGTGAGCTCGATGCGTGAATGGATGCCGAGCGTCAGCCCATAGCCGCTCGCGGCGATGTCCTCGAGCAGGGAATCGAGCTCGTCGGCGCGCCAGCGCACGACGTGAAGCACCGGGCCGAACACCTCCTCTCTGAGATCGCTGGCCCGGTCGAGCTCGATGATCGCCGGCGCCACATAGGTCCCGGCCGTGGGCAGCGGCAGCCGGTCCCATTGGAATCGCACCCGGCCCTGGCCTCGCATTCGCGCGATCCATTGCTCGAGCCCGGTTTTCGCCTCGGCATCGATCACCGGGCCGACGTGGGTGGAGAGCTCGCGCGGATCTCCCACCTGCAGCGCGAACAGCGCGCCTTCGATCATCTCCAGCAGGGTATCGGCCACGTCCTCCTGGACGCACAGCAGCCGCAAGGCCGAGCAGCGTTGGCCGGCCGAGCGGAACGCGGAGGTGAGCACGTCGTCGGTCACCTGCTCGGGCAGTGCGGTGGCATCGACCACCATGGCATTGATGCCGCCGGTCTCGGCAATGAACGGCACCAGCGGCCCGGACTTGGCGGCGAGCGCGCGGCTGATGTTCGCCGCGGTCTCGTTCGACCCGGTGAACGCCACCCCGGCGGTCCGAGGATTTTCGACCAGCAGCGCGCCGACGCGGCCATCGCCCGGGACCAGATGCAGCGCGCTCGCCGGCACCCCCGCCGCATGCATGAGCCGCACCGCCTCCGCGGCGATGAGCGGCGTCTGCTCGGCCGGCTTGGCGATCACGCTGTTGCCGGCGGCGAGCGCGGCGCTGATTTGGCCGACGAAGATCGCGAGCGGGAAATTCCACGGCGAGATGCAGACGAACGCGCCGCGGCCGCGATAGGTCAGCTCGTTGGATTCCCCGGTGGGTCCGGGCATGGGTCGGGGCGCCAGCGCGCGGCGGGCCTCGGAAGCGTAGTAGCGGCAGAAATCGGCCGCCTCGCGGACCTCCGCAATCGCATCCTCGAGCGTCTTGCCGGCTTCGCGCTGCAACAGCGCGATGAGCGGCGCCCGCGCGGCCTCGATCGCGTCCGCGGCTCGTTCGAGCGCGGCCGCCCGGCTCTCGCGCGGACTTGCCGACCACGCCGGAAAGCCGGCGGTGGCGGCCGCCATCGCCGCAATCGCAATGGCTTCGTCGCCCTCGACGAATGTGCCGACGGCCGTGCCGTCGATCGGCGAGGTCACGGCGCGCCTTCGGCCCTCGAGCGCGGCGCCGTCGAGGAGCGGCTGCGCGGTGGCGTCCTTTGGCGCCTGCGCGGCGATTTCCGCCAATAGGGTGCGCACCGCCGCGCGATCGCCGAGCTCGATGCCGCGCGAATTGCGGCGCGCCGGCGCATACAGATCCGCAGGCAGCGGAATGTGCGGATGGCGGGCCGCTTTGGCGTCCGCGATCCGCGATTGCGGACGCTGCAGGATCGTTTCGATCGGCACGCGAGGATCCGCCGCGACCGAGACGAACGAAGAATTCGCGCCGTTCTCCAACAGCCGGCGCACCAGATAGGCGAGCAGGTCCCGGTGGCTGCCGACCGGCGCGTAGACCCGGCAGGCGGCACCTGGTTGCTCGGCCAGCAGCGTCTCATAAAGCGCCTCGCCCATGCCGTGCAGGCGCT
>WNFG01003570.1_pt1 | contig 13007 bp, 10 predicted proteins | sample 5400431 | NCBI WGS metagenome assembly WNFG01 (sample SAMN13153346, study PRJNA577476) | soil metagenome | isolation source: 120 cm saprolite under Douglas fir tree site 2 hole 3 replicate 2 | place: USA:California | collected 2015-04-18
CGAAGACGAAGACATCACCGACCATCCGGAAGAAGAGCTGTATCGGGTCCGCAAGAAATTCGGCATGCTCTTCCAGAGCGGCGCGCTCTTCGACTCCATGACCGTCTTCGAAAATGTCGCCTTTCCGCTGCGCGAGCACGCCGAGATGTCCGAGGAAGAGATCGGCAGGGCCGTGCGCGAGAAACTCGGGCTGGTCAATCTGCCCAATACCGAGAATCTGATGCCGGTCGACCTCTCCGGCGGCATGCGCAAGCGCGTCAGCCTGGCCCGGTCCATCGTTCTCGATCCGAAGATGATTCTCTACGACGAGCCGACCACAGGTCTCGATCCGATTACGGCGCACAAGATCAACGAGCTAATCGTCGATCTGCAGTCGAAACTGAACGTCACGTCGGTCGTCGTCACCCACGACATCCAGTCGGCATTTTCGGTCGGCGATCGCATCGCCTTTCTCAATAAAGGGGTTTTTGAATGGGTGGGCACGATGGAAGAGGCGCGCGATTCGGATCACCCGGTGCTGCGCGAGTTCCTCAAAGCGTCCGCCGTTACGTTAGCGCAGCCGACTCACTGAAACCTGGAACGAAGGAACGATGGCAACCAAACCTAAAGAAAAAACGATCCGCGTTGGGCTCCTCGTTGCGGCCGCGCTGCTGGTACTGATGATCTTCGTCTTCTTCATCGGATCGGAGCAGAAGATCTTCTCGCGGAAGAACGAATACAAAGTCCGGCTCGATAACGTCACCGGCCTGGCGGAAGGTAACCCGGTCAAGATCTCCGGCGTCACCGTCGGCGTCATCAAAGACATCACGCTCCCGCGCGATCCGAAGATGCGCGACGTCGACATCGAGCTGATGGTCGACCGCAAGTACGCGGACCGCATTCGCACCGACTCGCGGGCCCGGCTGAAGAAACTCGGCCTCCTCGCCGGCGACAGCTACATCGACATCTCGCCGGGCAGTCCGAAGTTCGACGCGCTCGAGCCCGGCTCGCTGATCCCGGCAGCCCGGCAAACCAACGTCGACCAGCTCATCTCCTCCGGTGAGGATCTCGTCGACAACTTCGTGCAGATCTCGTATTCGTTGAAGAACATCCTTGGGCGCGTCGATCGCGGCGAAGGACTCATCGGCGAGCTGACGAGCGCACCTGAGACGAAGCAGCGGATCACCGACACGTTCCTGACGACGCTCAACAAAACAAACGCCATCCTCGGGCATGTCGAGAGCGGTAAGGGGCTGGTTGGGAAGCTGGTCTACGACGATGCCTTTGCCGCGTCATTCACCGGCTCGCTCCAGGAAAGCGCTCGCTCGCTGCAGACGCTCGTCACCGATGTCGAGGGAAGTCTGAAGAGCGGACAGGGCGCGGTGCCGGCGCTGCTCAATGACCCCGAAGGGAAGAAGAAAGTCCTGGATCTCATCGAAAACCTGCGCCTCACCTCCGCGAATCTGGCCGCGCTCACCGCGTCGTACCAGAGCGGCCAGGGTCTCGTTCCACGGCTGATGAACGACAAAGCCTACGGCGATAAGACGCTGGTCGAGTTCAACGGTCTCCTGCGTCAGCTCAACGACACCGTGGCCAAGATCAATCGAGGCGAAGGGACGGCCGGCAAGTTGATCAGCGATCCCTCGGTCTACGAATCCGTGAACGACATCCTGATCGGTATCAACGAGTCGAAACTCCTTCGCTGGCTCATTCGCAACCGGCAGCAGAGCGGAATTCAAAAGCGTTACGACACCGACTCCTCCAGGCCTTCCGCCCCGCCGCCGCCGGCGCCGCCGGCTGTGAAGCCGGTGCCGAAGAGCGAAACGCCCACGCCGGACGCGCCGCCGATCGCGCCTCCGACGACAACGACGACGACAACGACTTCGACGTCACCGCCTTTCTAGGGCAGAAGGCAGAAGGATGAAGGCAGAATGATGAGGGATTCATCCTTCTGCCTTCCGCCCTTTGCCTTCTGCCTTTTAAGGTACGATCTCGCCCGCGCGCTCGCGCATTTTTTTCCCGGAGGACTCCCAGTTGGATATCGCAGTCATCGGAACGGGCTATGTCGGGCTGGTAACCGGGGCCGGACTGGCCGATTTTGGCAACGACGTCATCTGTTGTGACATCGATCCGAAGAAAATCGACGCACTCAATCGCGGGGAGATCCCGATCTACGAGCCGGGCCTCGATAAGATCGTCAGCCGCAACGTCGGCGAGGGACGTCTCCGCTTCACCACCGACCTCCCCGAAGCCATCCGGCGCAGCCGGGCCATCTTCATCGCGGTAGGAACGCCGCCGAAGCCCGACGGCTCGGCCGATCTTCGCTACGTCGAGGATGTGGCCAACACGATCGCGAAGCATATGGACGGGCCGAAGCTGGTGATCACCAAGTCGACCGTACCGATCGGCACCGGCCGGATGATCGAGCGCATCCTCGACCAATCCGGCAACGGTCACAAGGGCTCGGTGGTCTCCAACCCGGAGTTCCTGCGTGAGGGCTCAGCCATCGAAGACTTTCAAAAGCCCGACCGCGTCGTCATCGGCGCTTCCGACGAGGATTCGATCGGGTTGATGAAAGAGATCTATGCGCCTCTGCACTCGCTGGAGATCCCCTTCGTGGTGACGAACGTCGAGTCGTCGGAGCTGATCAAGTACGCGGCGAACGGTTTCCTGGCCACGAAGATCTCGTTCATCAACGAGGTCGCCGTGATGTGCGAGCTCCTCGGCGCCGACGTGCAGGATGTGGCTCGCGGCATGGGTCTCGACTCCCGCATCGGTTCGAAGTTCCTGCAAGCGGGGCCCGGCTTCGGCGGCTCCTGCTTCCCGAAGGACACATCCGCGGTCGCCGATATCGCCAGGCGATACGGCTACGAGTTCCAGATCATCGAGGCTGTGCTTCGCGTCAACGAAGGCATCAAAGAGCGCATGGTCAGCAAAGTCATGGACGCGCTGGACGGTGAAGCTCGCGGGAAGACCGTGGCCATTCTCGGCCTGGCGTTCAAGCCGGAGACCGACGACATGCGCGACTCGCCGACGATTCCGCTGATCAAGGGCCTGCAGAGACAGGGTGCACTCATCCGCGCCTACGATCCGGGCGCGATGGAGAACTCGAAGAAGATCTTCGAGAACATTACGTACTGCGGCGATGCGTACGAGACCGCTGAAGGAGCCGACGCGCTGGTCATCGCAACGGAGTGGAACGAGTTCCGCGCGCTGAAGCTCGAGCGTGTCAAAAAGCTCCTCAAGCAGCCGCTGATCATCGATCTCCGCAACGTCTACGATCCGCATCGGATGAAAGCCGAGGGGTTCACGTACATCTCCGTCGGCCGTACCGAGGACGCGCCTGTTCGGGAGCACGTCCTGTGACTCGTGCCCTGATCACTGGCGGCGCCGGATTCCTGGGCTCCCATCTCTGCGAGCTGTTTCTCGAGCGCGGCCACGAAGTCATCTGCATCGACAACTTCATCACCGGCAATCCCGCGAACATCCAGCACCTCATCGGACGCGAAGGTTTTTCGTTCGTGAAGTACGACGTCACGAACTACATTCACATCGACGGTCCGCTCGACTACGTCCTGCACTTCGCGTCGCCTGCCAGCCCGATCGACTATCTGGAAAAGCCGATCCAGACGCTGAAGGTTGGATCGCTCGGCACGCACAAAACGCTCGGTGTGGCCAAAGACAAAGGGGCGCGCTACCTGATCGCCTCCACCTCCGAGGTCTATGGCGATCCGCTCGTCCACCCGCAGAAGGAGGACTATTGGGGTAACGTGAATCCGGTTGGCCCGCGCGGTGTCTACGACGAGGCGAAGCGCTTCGCCGAGGCGATGACGATGGCCTATCATCGCTTCCATGGCGTCGAGACGCGCATCGTCCGCATCTTCAACACCTACGGCCCGCGCATGCGTATCCGCGACGGCCGCGTCGTTCCGGCCTTCATCTCCCAGGCGCTGCGCAACGAGCCGCTGACGGTTTTCGGCGACGGTTCGCAGACGCGCTCATTCTGTTTCGTCACCGACCTGATCGAAGGCATCTACCGGCTGCTGATGTCGGACGAAGTCAACCCCACGAATATCGGCAACCCGAACGAGATGACCGTGCTGCAGTTCGCCGAGGAGATCAAGCGGCTTACCGGGAGTAACGCGCCGATCGAGTTCTGTGCGCTTCCCGAGGATGATCCCAAAATCCGCCGTCCCGACATCACCAAGGCACGAACTCTGCTTCACTGGGAACCGGTCGTGCCGCTCGAAGAAGGGCTCACCAAGACGATCGACTATTTTCGAAGGGTGCTTTGATCATGGCCAAACGCGGAATCGTTGCCTTCGTCGCCGGTTTCGTCGCTACCCTCGTCTTTCACCAGGCTGTGCTGTGGTGCCTGTACAACTTTGGCTACGTTTCGCGCGCGCCGTGGTCGATGAATCCGGTGCCGCCGTTCGGAATCCCCGCGGTCATCTCGCTGGCATTCTGGGGCGGGGTGTGGGGTGTGATCATGATGCTGATGATCGCGCGCCGCCGCGGCTCGGCCTTCTGGATCGCCGCCATCCTCTTTGGCGCCATCTTCCCCACGCTCGTGGCCTTGTTCGTCGTCGCCCCGCTCAAGCACATGCCGATCGCCGGCGGCTGGAATCCGAAGACGATGCTGGTCGGACTGCTCGTGAATGGAGTGTGGGGATTCGGTACGGCGCTGATCTACCGCGTGTTCGTTCCGAGGTGAGGCGACTACGCCGACGTCCCCCCGTCCACGCACAGCACCTGCCCCGTCATCGCGCTGGCATCCTCGCTTAGCAAAAACGCGATCGCCGCCGCGACCTCGGCGGGCTTCACCGCGCGCCGCATCGGAATGGCGCGGATCATCTCCTTCTTCACCTCGGCGTCGAGCATGGTGATCATGTCGGTATCGACGAGACCCGGGGCGACGCAGTTGACGCGGATGCCGCTGCGCGCCACTTCGCGCGCCAGCGAGCGGGTGAGGGCGATCAGCGCGCCCTTCGCCGCGGCGTAGTTCGTCTGCCCGACCACGCCGTGAAGTCCGCTGAGCGAAGCGACATTCACGATCGCGCCGCGGCGCTGTTTCATCATCGGTGTTAACGCCGCTTTGGTCATCGACATCGCGCCGTCGAGGTTCGTCTGCATGACCTCGCGCCATTCCTCAGCGCTCATATTAAAAAGCAACGCATCGCGGCGGATGCCGGCGTTGTTCACGAGTGCGTCCAGGGTGCCGAACCTCGCGATCACTTCGTCGACGATGGCGGCATTGCGAGCGGAGTCGCGGACGTCACCTTGAAGCGCGAGGCCCTCGGGCAGATCGGTCGATGCCGCGTACGTGAAGGCGACATTCCAGCCGTCGTGCGTGAGGCGCTCGACGACAGCCCTGCCGATGCCTCGTGAGCCGCCGGTGATGAGCGCGACCGGCAACTACGACTCCTCCTCGTATTTATCCTTCAACGACGCCACCACCGTCGGATCGGCCAGCGTGGTCACATCGCCCAGCGCACGGCCTTCGGCGATGTCGCGGAGGAGGCGGCGCATGATCTTGCCGCTGCGGGTTTTCGGGAGATCGGCGGTGACGAGGATCTTCTCCGGGCGGGCGATGGCGCCGATCTTTTCGGTGACGTGATCCTTCAGTTCCTTCTCGAACTTGGCCGGATCCTTTTTCGCCTCTTGGAGGCGCGACGACTTCACGATCACGAACGCGGCGATGGCCGTCCCTTTGATGTCGTGATTGATGCCGACGACCGCGGCTTCGGCGACCGAGGTGTGATCGACCAGCGCCGACTCAACCTCCATCGTGCCGATGCGGTGACCGGCGACGTTCATCACATCGTCCACGCGCCCCAGGAGCCAGAAATAGCCGTCCGCATCGCGCTTCGCGCCGTCGCCCGTGAAATAGATCCCGGGCCACTTCGACCAGTACTGCGAAACATAGCGCTCCGGATCGTGCCAGATCCCGCGCAGCATCGACGGCCACGGACTGGTGATGGCGAGATAGCCGCCGCCGACCTTCACTTCGTTGCCGCGCTCGTCGAGGATCTTCGCGTCGACGCCGGGGAATGCGCGCGTCGCCGAACCGGGCTTGGTGGCCACGACGCCCGGCAGAGGCGTGATCAGGATCGATCCCGTCTCGGTCTGCCACCAGGTGTCGACGATGGGGCAGCGCTCGGCGCCGATCCACTTGTGGTACCACATCCAGGCCTCGGGATTGATCGGCTCTCCGACCGATCCGAGGAGCCGGAGAGACGACAGATCATGTCCCTGCGGAAGCTCGTGGCCCCACTTCATGAACGCGCGGATCGCCGTCGGCGCCGTGTAGAGAATCGTGATCTTGTGCTTTTCGATCAGCGACCAGAAACGATCCTGCTTCGGCCAGTCAGGCGCGCCTTCGTAGACGAACACGGTCGCGCCGGCGGCGAGTGGTCCGTAAACGACGTAGGAGTGGCCGGTCACCCAGCCGATGTCGGCGGTGCACCAGTAGACGTCGTTCTCCTTCAGGTCGAAAACCCACTTGCAGGTGGCGTAACACTCGGTCAGGTAGCCGCCGGTGGTGTGGACGATTCCCTTCGGCTTGCCGGTGGTGCCGCTGGTGTAAAGCGTGTAGAGCACCTGCTCGGAGTCGACCCACGCCGGCTCGCAATCAGCCGAGGCAGTGCGCATCAGCTCGTGGTACCAGCAATCGCGATTCGGCTCCATCGTCAGCGTGTCGTCCATCTCATCCGACGCCGCGCGGCGCATCACCACGATGACGTGCGCGATGGACGGGCAATCGGCCACGGCGGCGTCAGCGAGTTTCTTGAGCGGAACGAGATTGCCGCGCCGATAGCCGGCGGTGGAGGTGATGAGCACCTTCGCCTCGGCATCCTGGATGCGGTCGCGCAGCGCTTCCGATGAAAAGCCGCCGAAGACGACCGAGTGCGCCGCGCCTATGCGCGCGCAGGCCAGCATGGCTACGATCGCTTCCGGCACCAGCGGCATGTAGATGGCGACGCGGTCGCCGAGCTGTACACCGAGCGACTTCAGAACACTCGAAAACTTCGAGACCTCGGCATGGAGCTCCCGGTACGTGAACGTCCGTACGTCGCCCGGCTCGCCTTCCCAGATGATGGCTTGCTTATCGCCGCGCGTCGCCAGATGGCGATCGAGACAGTTGGCCGATGCATTCAGGGTCCCGCCGACGAACCATTTCGCGTACGGAGGCTCCCACTCCAGCACCTTCGACCACTTCGTTTTCCAGTCGAGCTGCTCGGCCCAGGAAGCCCAGAACGCCTCGCGGTCCGGGATGTTGTAAACCGCATCCGAGCTCGCGTTGGCATTGCGCCGAAACTCTTCAGATGGTGGAAAGCTGCGGTTCTCCTGGAGAAGTGCATCAATCGCGTTCGACATGGTGGGCGAATTCTATCGGAGTAGGTAGAATATCGGCGTGACCGACGACGAGCTCAAAAGCCTCTTCGATGCGATGCGTCAGGAAATGGCGGCGATGCGCCAGGAAACCGCCGGTCGCTTCGATGCGGCGCACCAGGAAACGGCGGATGGCTTCGCGGCGGTGCGCCAGGAAATGACGGGTGGCTTCGCGGCGGTGCGCCAGGAAATGACGGGTGGCTTCGCGGCGGTGCGCCAGGAAATGACGGATGGCTTCGTGGCGGTGCGCCAGGAAATGACGGATGGCTTCGTGGCGGTGCGCCAGGAAATGACGGATGGCTTCGTAGCGGTGCGCCAGGAAACCGCTGATCGCTTCGATGCGATGGGCCAGGAAACCGCGGGTCGCTTCGATGCGATGGGCCAGGAAACCGCGGGTCGCTTCGATGCGATGGGCCAGGAAACCGCGGGTGGCTTCGCGGCGGTGCGCCAGGAAATGACGGATGGCTTCGCTGCGATGCGTGAGGAGAGCGCGGAGGCGCATGCGCAAACCAGGCGACACATGGATGTTGTCATCGAGCGGGTCGATGGACGGATCGATTTTCTTTCTGAGGCGCTTCAGTTGGTCAATGAAAACCTGCAGAGCAAAATCCTGCGCTCTCTCAAAAAGTTGATCGAACAACCGCCGAGACGCAGGGCCTGGTCAAGTTCCTGTATGACGACGTCAATCGACGGGTTCTCTCGCTCGAGGGCAAGCAGAAGAAATAACGCTCGCTGCTAGTACCGCATCTCCATCTGCGCGAAGAACTCCCTCCCCGCCAGCCTATTCACACCGCCGACGATCGTCTCCTCGGGACGCCGGTTCAGCAGGTTGTTGCCGAAGAGCGTCGCGCGCAGGCGCGTGTTCGGGAAGTCGTAGCTGACTCGCCCGTTCACGAGCGCGTACGACGGCAGCGGATGGGTCGTGAAATCGGTGAAGCCGGAGCGGATGAAGAACCAGTCGCGCGGCGCATTGTAGCTGCCGCGCCACGCCACCTCCATCGCCCCGCGCACCCCGTTGACCGGGCCGCCGTACGCGCCGAGGTTCACCTTGTCCTTCGGCGAATAAACGAACTCGAATGGCGTGCCACTCGAGTCGACTCCTCTCCCCATCTGCGACTCCGTCTGGTGCGACCAGTTCACGAAGCCGGTCAGGCGTTGCGCGAAATTCGAGCGGAGCTCCAGCTCGCCGCCTGTGATCCGTGCGTCGGCCTGCTGATTCTCCCATCCGAATGTCGGTGGGTTCGGCGGCGGTACGAAGTGCTGGACGATGACGATGAAGTCGTGCACACGGGAGCGGTAGAGATCGGCTTTCATCGAGACCGTCGGTGAAATCTGATACTCCCCGCCGAGGTCCCAGGTGCTGATCTCCTCGGGAGAAAGATTCGGGTTCGGCTTGAAGATCGAGAGCGGGAAGGGTGGGATGCCGATCTGCGTGGTCACCGTGAAAAACCAGCTCGACTGAAACAGCTCGCTGAAGGTCGGAAAGCGGAACGCCGTCGAATAGCCGCCCCGGACCACCAGCTTGTCATTCGGCGTGTAGACGAGCGACAGACGGGGAGAGGTCTTCGCCTCGAACAGCTCGTCTTGCCGTCGTAGCGGACGCCGGCAACGGCGCGGAGCATGTTTCTGACGATGTCGAACTGGTCCTGCGCGTAGACGGCAACCTTGTTGTAGCCGGCGACGACGCCCGCATCATCCGACAGCTCCACCTTGTGCTCGGCACGGTCGAGACGGCGGGCCTCGATGCCGGCCAGGAGCTCGTGGCCGGGGATCATGTGCAGGCCCATGCGGAAATCGCCGATGGCCTGATAGCCATGATCGGCCGGCTTGGAGAACTCGGGCCGCTCCGCCGCCGCGTGGCAGCCTGCGCAATGCATGCCGAAACGGTGAGACCAGGAAACGTCCGCCGAATACGTGACCGGCGCGTCTTGCGGCGCGTGGTTGTACTTCAGCGTCGCCGCATCCATCGTCTGCTTCAACGCATGCGCGGAGCGAATGGCCGACGTCGGCGGAAAGCCGGCCTCGGGTGGGATCTGTTCGGTGAATCCATCGAGATGATCGTCGTGGCGGTACCCGGAGATCTGCCAATCGCCGAGCGACGCTTTCAGGAAGATGTCCGAGGCCTGAAACTTCGAGCGATCGTCGATCCAGAACTGCTCGGGGAACATCGTGCGGAGAAAACGCACCGATCCGAGGATCGAGCCGCGGCCGATCTTCTGTCCGAACTGCGCGGTCACCTCGCCGGTTGTCCGGCTGCCGCCGTAGACCTGAAGGTCGCCGCCGGCAAGATCCTCGCCCGACAGCGTCACGATGTTGATGACGCCCCAGAACGCGTTCTCGCCGTAAAGCGATGATCCCGGTCCACGGACGACCTCGACCCGCTTGATGTTCTGTACAGGGAAAAAATCGAATGCGGGGCTGAGCGGCAGGCCGCCCGTATCGCCTGAGTTGTAGGGCGAGCCGTCGATGAGCAGGAGGATGCGGTTCGAGAACGGATTCTCGCCGAAGCCGCGGATGTCGATCGTCTGCATCATCGGATTCCAGCGGACGTTCACGCCGGCCACGAGGCGCAGCAGGTCCGGTACCGTGCGTGCGCCGGACTCCTGGATCTGCTTGGCCGTGACCACCGTGACAGCGTTCGGCGCCTTCGAGATCGGGATCTCCGTCTTCGTCGCCGCTTCGACTTTGAGCTGCTCCTCGCCGAAGAGCGTCACCTCGCCGATGGTTTTCGGCGTTGTCGTCTGCGCGCCGAGCGCGAGCGGAATCGCAATGATGGCAAGCGCGGCAGCGGCGGCGCGAGAGGTCATGACAGTCACCTCGGTCTTTCGCGGATCGTGCAGTAGTTACCTGTCATCTTTACACCTACGCCCGTCCTGCGCCGCTCCGGCTGGGATACGCGGCTTCAGCGAACTCAGGGCGATCGGTGGATGAAAGGGAGGACGCCCATATAATCCCAACTTGTGACCTTCTCACGTAGATACGTCATTTCGCTGCTGGTGCCGCCCGCGGTGGTCATCGGACCGCTGTCCTATATCTTTCTCAGCCAGGTGATCGGGATGTCGTTCCGTGCGACAGCGTTGATCATCGGCCTCTTCGCTGTGTTCTTTACGGTGAACGCGGTGTTGATCTGGATCGGGCTTGTTCCGCTGGCCGAAGCCGTCGACGAGGCCGTCCGGCGCGAGAAAGACCCTTCAGAAGCAGCATCGGAATGTCTGGAGCGTACGGAGACGCTCACGCTTCTCTTGTGGGGCGTGGGCAGTGTTCTCTTCGCGATCGTGGCCGCGCTTCTGGTGATGCCGACGATGCTCGGCCTGGGTTACTTCTTCGTTTCGGCGTGCATCGGTGCCTTCCCGTCGGTGATCTGGGCATATGCCGCCGGCAAACGGTTGCTTGCCGAGCACGCCATACACGGTGGCGCACTGCGCTACGTCGGCCGGCGCTTTCCGCTCGGCCGCAAGATCGCCATCGTTTTCATCGGCTCGTTTCTGATCTCCTTCGCCGCGCTGGTGGCGCTGATCTCTTCGAAGGTATCGACGACGCTCGAAGAGCTTGCCATTGCCTCGGCGTCGGATCGCTTCCAGCGTGTCTTCGACAGCGCCAACCTTTCCGCGAAGATCGACCCGGGCATCGTCGATACGCTCCGCGAATACGTACCGCCCGGATATGCAGTGGTCATCATCCCGCCCCGTGGCGCGATGCGATCAAGCATTCCCGACGCACTGACGCCCTCCGAGGTCGACTCCATCCGCCGCATCGGCAACGGTGACAGCTCCGCCTTCATCTCGCCTCACGTGTCCGTCTTTGCCAAGTTAAAAGACGGCTCCATCCTGGTGATGACGATTCCGTGGGCGCTCTACCAGAACATCCCGCTGCAGATCACCTTCTACACGATCATCATTGCTCTCTTCACGCTGGCTGCCTTCGTGGCCGCGACGCTCTTCCTCTCGCGTGACGTCGTCCGGCCCGTGCGTGCCCTTCGCACGTTGGCCGCGAGCATGGCCCAGGGTAACTTCAACAGGACGTCGCACGTTTTCTCCGACGATGAGGTCGGCGAGCTAGCCATCAGTTTCGGAGAGACCCGCGCCAATCTCCGCCGGCTCCTCGGGCGCGTCGGCGGCAGCGGTTCGACGATTACCGAAGGCGTTCGCGTCATTACCGGCGGCACGGAGTCGCTTCTGCTCCGCGCGCGTGATCAATCGACGCTGACGGAAAACTCATCGCTGGCCGTCGAGAACGTACGCGGCGGCATCAGCGGCGTCCTCGGCGCGGCGGACACGGTCACGGAGCTGACGCAGGACGCCTCGAGCCGCGCGCTCGAACTGCAGGCCTCGTCGGAAGAAGTGGCCCGCAGCATGGACTACCTCTTCCAGTCGGTCGAGAAGACATCGTCATCGACGACGGAGATGAACGCCTCGATGGGCGAGATGTCGCAGCGCGCCGACGTCCTATCCAGAATTGGCGAGGAAGTGCTGTCGTTCGTGTCGGAGATGGATTCCACCATCGCCGAGCTGCGGGCCAGCGCGCAATCGACGGCTGACATCTCGCGTCAGGTTCGCGAAGACGCCGAGGCGGGCGGTGGGGCGGTGGCGAATACGGTCGACGGAATCAACATCTCGCGCGACGTCACCAACAGCACCGCGCAAACGCTCGACGATCTGCAGAGCAGCGTCGGGCAGATCAGCCAGATCGTCAATGTCATCGAAGAGATCACGAACAGGACGAACCTCCTGGCGCTGAACGCCGCCATCATCGCCGCACAGGCGGGCGAACACGGCAGTAGCTTCACGGTCGTCGCGGACGAAATGCGCGAGCTGGCCGAGCGGACGCGTGGATCGACAAAGGAGATCAGCGCCATCGTCAAGGCTGTGCAGGGGGGGTCGAAACAGGCCGCTACCAAAATGCAGGAAGGCGTTCGCCGTGTCGAAGCGACTGTCCGTCTGGCCGACGATGCCTCGTCGTCTCTGGCCAAGATCGTCGGGAGCGCGGGACATTCGTACGAGATGGCCACGAAGATCTCGCGCGCTCTGGAAGATCAGGCCCAGGCCAGCCGCCATCTGCACGAGGTGGCCTCGCGGATGTCCGATCACATCGCCGAGATCAACCGCGCCTCACGCGAGCAGGCCCGCGGCACGCAACTCCTGGCGATGGAGGCCGAACGCGTGCGCGAGATCGCCGCGCAGGTCAGGAACGCCACCGATGAGCAGTCGCTGGCGGGACGCGGCATCACCTCCGCCCTTGAAAAGATCGCCGAGGATGCCCGCGCCATGCGCGATTCCCTCGATCGCCAGCTCCAGGAGACCGACCGCATTGCCGAGGCCTCGAAGACCATGCTTGAGATCGCCCAGGCCAACGACGGCATCGCACGCGAATTCAACGCCACCGTGCAGAGCCTCGTGACCAGCGGCCACGATTTCGAGACCGAGGTCTCGAAGTTCCGGTTCACCGGAGAGAGCTAAGCTGCAACGGAGCGCTGGCGTTTCGCCGGCTGGCCCGGCGTGCGTCTCGCCGCCGAGTTACCAGCGAATGATTGGAGTTTTGCCGGGTCGGGGGCGAGACGCCCCCGAGCCAGCCGGCGAGACGCCAGCGCTCCGTTTCTACTTTTTCTTCCTCGGCTTCGTCTTCGCGATGTACTCCGT
>WNFG01003571.1_pt1 | contig 13006 bp, 11 predicted proteins | sample 5400431 | NCBI WGS metagenome assembly WNFG01 (sample SAMN13153346, study PRJNA577476) | soil metagenome | isolation source: 120 cm saprolite under Douglas fir tree site 2 hole 3 replicate 2 | place: USA:California | collected 2015-04-18
GTCGCCGTGCTGACCAACATCGGTCCGGCGCGGGCGTGGCGCGCGCCCAACCATCCTCAGGGATGCCTCATTACCATGAGCGCCCTTGAAGATATGGCGGCGAAGCTGAACATGGATCCGGTCGAGCTGCTGATGAAGAACATCGAGCTGACCGCTCCGCGCGCCGCCGTCTATAAAGAAGAGCTGCAGATCGCTTCCGAACTGATGGACTGGAAGAAGAACTGGCATCCGCGCGGGCAGGCGGGCACCGGGCAGGGTCCATGGAAACGCGGCCTGGGTGTATCCATTCACACCTGGGGCGGACGCGGGCACACCAGCAACTGCGCGCTCACCATCTATCCCACCGGCTCGGTGGAGATGAAGATGGGAACGCAGGACCTGGGCGTGGGTACGCGCACGGCAGTCATGATCGTGGTGGCCGATTCGCTGGGACTTCCGCTGAACGCGGTCGATCTGAAGATCGGCGACAACCAGTATCCTTCGTCGGGCGGTTCGGGCGGCAGCACCACCATCGGCGGCGTGAGCGCATCGGCGCGGCGCGCTTCGGTGGACGCGTTGAACGAGTTGTTCGCCAAAGTCGCTCCCGGGCTTCAAGCCAAGCCTGAGGAACTGGAAGCGGTGGGCGGCGTGATTCGGGTGCAGTCCGACCCGAAACGCGGCATCGCCTGGAAAGATGCGTGCGCGAAGCTGGGAACGCAGCCCATTCAGGTGACCGGAAAAAATCCCGGCGCGGGCGATCTCATCAGTAGCGGCGTGGGCGGCGCGATGATGGCCGATGTTTCCGTCGATGTCGAGACCGGCATCGTCAAGATGAACAAGATGGTGTGCGTGCAGGATTGCGGCCTGGTCATCAGCCTGAAGACGGCCGAAAGCCAGTGCTATGGCGCCATGATCATGGGCATCGCCTCGACCCTTTATGAGGAGAAGGTGATGGACCCCACGACCGGAAGAATGCTCAATCCCAACATGGATTTCTACCGGCTTGCGGGCATCGGCGATGTCGGCGAGCTGGTGGTCCACATGATGACCGGCAAGGGCTACGACGAGCGCGGCCCCATCGGACTGGGCGAACCGCCGACGGTTTCTCCGGCAGCGGCCATCTCAAACGCTGTAGCCAACGCCATCGGAGTGCGGGTGCCGTTCCTGCCCCTCACCCCCGACCGCGTGGTTGCCGCTCTCGGCAAGGGAGGTATGTAATGCGACCCTTTGAATATGTCAGTCCCTCCACGACCAAAGAAGCAGTGGATCTGCTGGGCCAGAGCTGGGGCGAGGTGGAAGTGCTGGCCGGCGGCAGCGATCTGCTTTCTCTGATGAAAGACGAGATCACCACGCCGAAGCGGCTGGTCAACATCAAGGGCATCCAGGACCTGCACGGCGTGAGCGCGATGCCCGACGCCATGCGCATCGGGGCACTGACCACGCTGGCGGAAATCTCGCTCAACGCCCAGGTGCGGGAGCAGTATCCTGAACTGGCGCTGGCGGCGGGCGAAGCGGCGAGTCCGCAGATCCGCAACGTGGCCACGCTGGGCGGGAATCTCTGTCAGCGTCCGCGCTGCTGGTACTTCCGCGGCGGCCACGGGCTGCTGGCGCAGAAAGACGGCAAGTCGCTGGTGACGCAGGGCGACAACCGCTACCACGCGATCCTCGGCAATGACGGGCCGGCGTACTTTGTCAGTCCTTCCACGGTCGCGCCGGTGCTGATTGCCTATGGAGCGATCGTGCGCATTGCCGGAGCGCGCGGCGAGCGGGAGATTCCTATGGAGAAATTCTTTGTGATTCCCCGGAGCGAGCAGGAGCGCGAACACGATCTTCGTCCCGGTGAGATCGTTGCCGGCATCACGCTCATGAACAAAAAGACAACCGGCGTGCACGCCGCGCATTATGAAATCCGGCAGAAGGAGTCGTTCGACTGGCCCTATGCCACCGCCGCGGTCGCTCTCGAAATATCGGGCAGCGCGGTGCGCAATGCGCGCGTGGTGATGGGGCACGTTGCGCCCGTTCCGTGGCTCTCCACGGATGCGGCGCAGGCGCTGATCGGCAAGACCGTGAGCGAGGCCACCGCCGAGCAGGCGGCCCAGGCGGCGGTCGCCAAAGCCAAAAGCCTTGGCAACAACAGTCAGAAGATCCACCTGGCGCGCGTGGCGGTGAAACGCGCCATTCTGAAAGCGGGAGGTGTGGCATGACGGAAAAATCCGAGAGGTTCAATACCAATCGTCCGGGGCTGTGTTCGGCGCTTCATTCCAAGAGCCAGTACGTCTGGTCCGAACCCGACCCCACCGTGCCCCGCTCCAATGACGGACTCTTCTGGTGCGCGCTGACCCAGACCTGCATCGGGCCGGATGGCAAGGTGGCGGAACCGGGGAACTGCTGTTCTTCCGACCGCGACTGCCATTGCGGCAGTAGCAAGTGACGGCGGCCTGGCCTAAAATAGAAAAAGGCCGGAGGCCGGGAGTTTGTTATGCGTAAAGCCTTGCTTATGTTTTTAGCGGTTGGTCTGCTGGGCACAATGGTTTGTGCCCAGCAGACCGCGGTGAAGTCCTCCAACACCGATTCCCATACCATCAGCGGAGACTACGTGGAAACACGCAGCGCCGACGTGTATGTAGGCCAGTGTTTTGCCAACGGCGAAATGGGAACGGCCGGCGATTCCGCGATTCTTGCATGGCACATACGTGAGGGAAGCTGGGAAGGCGTCTCACTGGCCGGATTGAACGTGGTGGGCGCGGTGAAGGCCCAGGCCACGCTGGGCGACCCTTACGGAAAGCCGTATCCCGCGAAATCGGTTTTGATGGTCGATCGTGACGCCACGCCGCGGCAGCGTCAGGCCCTGATCGACTTCGCCCAGGAAATGGGCGGCGATCTTTTGCGCCATGTGGTCAAAGTTATGGACGTGCCGATCGCCATGCAGGTGTTCACGCAAAATCACGGTCGCGCTTCCATTCGCGCGGGCGAGTTTGTCACCGTGGAAACGCGGGCCATCGGCGACAAAGACCATCTGTGCGGGAATGAAGCGACGTTTTATCCTCCGCTGACGGAGACCACTCATGCCATGCCCGCTGTGGCCATGACCGACGAATACCAGGGACAGGGCCTGAATGTGACCTGGACCCTGCACGACAAGCGCAGCGCTTTCGTGGGCAACTTCACACACTCAGATAACATCCAGAGTAAACATGCATATGACGTCACAGAACAACCATCTGCGTTATAGAGTCGTGTTTGGCCGGGATGCGCAGGACCTCGAAGCCAAACTCAATGACACCAACTTCGTGCCGGCCGGTTACACGGTCACGCACCTGACCTTCAATTCCGCCCGCGCGGAATACCTGGTGATTTTGGAGGGAGATCGGGAGTAGGGAGATAAGGATGGGAAGCGGAACCCTGAAGACGCATTTTGTTGCGTCCGGGGTTGGTGGAGTCAGGGCTGCGGGAGTTGGATAACTTCGTGGTGAGGCCCTGAGTGTATCGCGTCCCACCCTTCGCAAAGAGCGCGAAGGATGGGGCACCTATCGTGATTGTCTATCTCAGGTACCAACTGCCAAATTCTAAATTCCATCCTTACTGCCCGCTCTCTGCCTTCTCCAGGTCGAGCGTGACCCAAGCTGGGTTTCCACATTGAACTGAAGATAGACTTCACCGTGGAAGGCGATGAACGCCGCCGGACCCACGTCCCTGTGCCGCCCCTCCGGAGCTCGATCAATTGTTTTTCCACCATTTCCCCAGGCGCCGTCTGCCGGGAAAAACCCTGTTGCAATATCGTGTTACGATATTAAAAAGGGAGAGTTGTGAGATCCTGCCGATGCAAATCGCGCCTTGCGACGGGCCGGCCGTGAAGGTTGCACCATCGATCGACAACGAGCCACGCATCCAGGGAGGGAACGGTTTCCGTCGGCGCTGGAACTCCATGGCGGAGGAACGCGAAGACCAGGTCTTTCTGGCCCTGACATTGCTGATCGGCGTTCTGACGGGACTTACGGTGGTTGCCTTCATTGTGCTGACCGAGCGGCTGGGCATGCGGCTCTATCCCGTCGGCGGCTTTGTCTGGAGGCGGCTGCTCGTACCGGTGGCAGGCTCCCTGGCCATGGGCTTCCTGTTATACCGCTATTTCCCGGACGCCCGCGGGAGCGGCGTGCCTCAGACCAAGGCGGCTCTCTTCGCGCGCGAAGGTCGCATCACCCTGAGCACGGTGCTCGGCAAATTCTTCTGCACGTCGGCCACTCTCGCCAGCGGAATCCCGCTCGGCCGTGAGGGGCCAGCGGTCCAGGTTGGCGCGGGGATTGCTTCGCTCCTGGGCCGGGGGCTGGGTTTGCGTCCCGAAAAAGTGAAGGCCCTGCTGCCCGTGGGCGCATCGGCAGCCATCGCGGCAGCCTTCAACACCCCTATGGCCGCCGTGGTGTTTTCTCTGGAAGAGGTGATGGGAGATCTGCACGCGCCGGTTCTGGGGTCCGTGGTGCTGGCTTCCGCTACCTCCTGGGCGACGTTGCGCATGGTCCTCGGCAATCACCCGCTTTTCGTCGTACCGCAATACGAACTGGTCAATCCGCTGGAATTCGGGATCTACGCGATCCTGGGCATCGCCGGCGGCTTTCTGTCGGTCGCCTTCACCAAACTCCTGCTGGGGATGCGCCGGCGCTTTTTGCGTCTGCCGAGGAAGACACGCTGGTGGCATCCGGTGGCGGGCGGCCTCATGGTCGGTGTTATGGGCTGTTTTGTGCCCCAGGTCCTGGGGGTTGGATATAGTTACGTCGGCGACGCGCTCAACGGCGGCATGGCGTTCAGGCTGATGGCCCTGCTCGTAGTCCTGAAACTCTTCGCCGTCACCACCAGCTATGCATCCGGGAATGCCGGTGGAATCTTTGGTCCGAGCCTGTTTCTCGGCGCCATGCTGGGCGGGACCGTGGGCAGCGTGGCGCATCATTTTCTGCCGGGTCAGACCGCCAACCCCGGGGCCTATGCTCTGGTCGGCATGGGAGTGCTCTTCGCGGGCATCGTGCGCGCCCCGATGACCTCGGTCCTGATGATTTTTGAGATGACCCGCGATTATTCGGTCATCGTTCCGCTGATGATCGCCAATCTGGTGAGTCTTTTTATTTCGTCGCGTTTGCAGAAACAGCCCATCTACGAGGCCCTTGCGCATCAGGATGGCATCCACCTGCCGAACCTCAAGACGCGGTCCGAAATCGACCAGCGCAGGGTGCTCCGGGTGATGCGGAGCGCCACTGAGATCCTTCCGGCGCAGATGAGCGTACGCGACGCCGCGGAGCGCGCGCGCATCAGTCAGTTCAGGAGCTGGCCGGTGGCGGATGAGGGCAGTATCGTCGGTGTTCTCAGCCGGCGGGACCTGGAGAGCGCCGAGAGCAATGGGGCGGCAGACAGAACGCTGACGGACCTGCTGCCGTCCCTGGACTTCCCGCACGTCCACGCGGACCAGGCGCTGCATCTGGCGCTGGAGCGCATGAGCGCCGCCCGCCTTGATCTTCTGCCCGTAGTCAATCGCGCGGACGTCCACAAACTGGAAGGCATCGTCACTTTACGGGATGTGCTGGATTCCTACGGCGTTGACACCAGAGGCTCGGCGTAGCGCATTTTTTAAGGTTACGTTACTGCCTGAGCGCATGCGCAATGGCTTCGCTGATGGTGGCTTCACCATCCTGGGCCCAACCTTTAAATTCGCGCAGTATGGTTCCGTCCTTACCGATCAGAACGTAGCGCGGGAAGCCATCCACCTGAAAGGCTCGATACAAGGAACGGTCCTCGCCGTCATACACCTGGGGCCACGTCATGTTGTTTTCGCGGACAAACCCGTCCCATTTCTCTCTGGAATCGCCTTCGTCCACGCTGACAATCGCCACTCTGGCAGTATCGATGCCTGCGGCCAGGTCCTTCAGCAGCGGCAGAGATGCGCGGCAGGGCGCGCACCACGTGCCCCAGAAATCCAGCAGAACAACCTTGCCGCTGAGCTTGTCGAGGCTGATTTCTTCTCCGCTGCGCAGTTTCGCGGAGAACTCCGGAGCGTAGTTCCTGCGAATGCGGCCGGGATCGGCAATGAATTTCTGAATTTCACCTGCTCTGGGTGTGCCCGCAAATTTCGGGGCCACGGCTTTCAGCACCGCCACGCCTTCGGTGTCTTTGGATTCCTTCAGCAGCACGAAGCCGAGGTTGAATCTGCATTCCACGCAGTCCGGATTGGCCGCGGAGGCGGCCCGGAAGGCGGTTTCCGCCCGACCAAGATCGCCCTGCCGGCTAAGCACCACTCCGCGATAGAGTTGTGCCGTTGCCTGTTGCGGGCCGGCTGTGGCGGTCACAACGGCTTTCTCAATCTGCTCTGAGGCCCGACTAAGATTCCCCTGGGCCATCTCGATGCGCGCGAGCCACACGTAACACTCAGAGCATTTGCCCTGCCGGAACTGATTGGCGGCGGTAAGATGCGTGGCCGCCTCATCATAATTGCCTCTTTCAGCCGCTTGCCTGCCCGCCGCCAATTCCCGGTCAAATTCCGGGTTCAGGTTCTGGGCGGCCAGCAGGACTGAGCACAGGGACGCAAGAAGCGTCAGGAACGGGCTGAACCGACTGACCATCTAAAAAAAGTTTAGGCACAGCGACACTTAAGGTCAATCACAAAAGCATAGATCACCGCATAAATCGCGTTGCATAAAGCTAAGTATGCCGAAGTCTAAAGCGGTAGAATAGCGGGCTGGTGAAGCCATGAAACTAACAATCTCGGTCTTACTTTTATCCGCGTTGACTGCCGCCCAGCTAACGGGCAAGCCACAGTCGCCGGGCAAACGCGCGCCTCGACTGAGCTTTGTCGAGTCGAAAGACGCTGCCGGGATCACGGATACAGACATGTTCGATCAGCAGAAGTACGTTGAGGCAGGTCAGTCTGACAGAGCCACCGCGCAAGCCAGGCGCGCATTGCATGAAGCCGCCCTGACCCGTGAGTTCATGGATGGCTTTAGCCAGACAAAAGAGTGCGATGGCATCGTCTTCATGGGGAAAGGCGATCAAAAGCCCGATTTCACTCTCCAGATCATTGTTGATTCCCACGATACGCCCGGCCAGCGTCCGGTGTGGGTCCCGGTCCTGCGGGACCTGAGGCAGGATAAGTTGAACTCTCTTGGAGATGAAGATTCCGCCAAACAGGCAGCCAGGAGTATCTGCCTGGCTATATGGAAGAGCGCGGATCATTTGTAGAGGTGCAGCTTGCCGCGTCCAGGGGCGGATTTAATAATTGTGTAATCTGGTAATTGAGTCATTGAAGTGCTGCGCGGTACTCGATTACGAAATCACCAAATTACACAATCCGATCTAAAGGGCCGCAGGCCGCTATCAGGAATTCACCGGAGTTCCCTGGACGCTATTTAAGTACGCCGGCTTTTAGACGTAGCAAGCTACGTCTCTACGGGTACAGCTGTTTTCAGGTGCGTGATTTTCCGGTCTGCGCGGGAGGACTCTCTTTGAGCAAACCCTCCAGCAGGGTGCGGAGAGAGTTTTCGTCTTCCAGACCGGGATCTGTACGGGGGCCGGTAGCAGCGCGTATGAATCCGGAGCGGTCAATCACCACCATCTGTGGAATGCTGAGAGTCTGTGTCCCGGTGCGGCCGAGGTAGGTGTCCACTTCTGTTTTGGTCGCGAAGCCCACGGGATAGGTAAGCTTCAAATAATCCACCATGGGCTGGATCAGCCCTCCCCCGCTATCGGGGACTTTGGGCGGATCGAAGACGATGCCAATCGCCTGAAACCCGCGTGGGCCCAACTCACCATTGAGCTTGTTCAAAGTTTTGGCAACGCGCATGCAGTGTTCCGACTGGACAAAGAAGAACTCCAGTACGACAACCCTGCCCTTCAGGGTGGAAAGCGGAGTGGTCCTGCCGGAAGGGTTGGAAGGGTTGGAGATGAGGAATTCGGGCGATTTACGGGGCGCCGGAGCTGACGGCAGCGCCGGCGTCGAGACCATCATCAGAAACAGAAAAACCAGAGATGTGAGTTTTCGCATATGCATAGTCAGGCCCGTCTTCGACAAGCCGATCTCCCATTGGCCTCGATCAGCTCACCTGCTTCCATTTGTCGACAATGCGCTGCATTTCCGCCGCGGCCGCGGCAGCGCCGTCTTCCGCGCTCTGTTCGCCTTTGAGGACCCTGGCCACCATCCTGGGAACCACAGAAGTGTTGAAGATCTCCATATACGCGGGGCTCGCAATTCCCGGCACGCCGAGATTCGGTGTCCAATGCAGCGCATCCTTGAGGGCCATGTATTTGGCGGAAGGGCCGGCTTCGGGATCTTTCTGCAGACGAACGACTAAATCGGGGACGGTCTTTGGGTAAATGGGAAAATTGCAGCCCAGGCTTTTCTCATAGCCAGTCCTGGAAGTGTCCACCATATCCGCCAGGAATTTTACGGCTTCCACCTGATTCCGGCTGAAGTTCCACACCACCGAGCAATTGGTGACGTGAGGAAGCGCCGTGACTCCCATTCCGCCGGCGCCCATCAAAGGCGGCTGTATCCAGATCTTCCTGGCCACGTCCGGGCTTTGTTTCTCGGCCGCGCGCAGCAGGCTGATGGAATTGATGGCGGCGGAGGTTTTATGTCCCAGCATGGCGCGCACGCTGCCGCCGCTCCCCCAGGTGAGCTGTTCCGGCGTACCCGACTCCCGATAGAGAGCCTGAATGTATTTGACGGCATGGGTGGCAAAAGCATTCTTGTTAAAGACTACGTTTCCGGCCGCATCCAGAATCCACGCGCGGTGGGCGTAAAGGATGGTGTGCAGTGTGACGTTGCCTTCCAGTGTCGGACTGAAGGCCAGACCGCAGGGGATGCCCAGCTTGTCCCGGATATTCTTACCGCCGCTCAGCAGACTGCCATAATGCACCGGCCCCAGGGGCGCACCAACCTGAGCCCAATAGTCCTGAAAGAAATGCAGCGGGGAGGGCATCCAAAAATCGGCGAAAGCGAAGTATTTCTTCGTGCCGGCGTTCAAGGTGGACCGGAACGCGAGCTGTTGGATAGCGCCGTACTTCTGAGCGGCCGTCTGATAGACGCCGACATGATCGATCGCGTGCCGGTGGTATTCAGCCGGCGGCCAGGGAAAGATAAATATGTCATGCCCTTTGCCGGCTTTGACCTCAGCAAAAGCGCGGTCGCGAATCTCCTCCGCCGGAATGAGGTCTACCGTTACCGCGGTGTTGTTCTGTCTGCCCCAGTCCGGGGCCATTACGTTGACGAACCAATCGTCAAACGCGGGGAGAAAGTGCGCCCATTTGGCGATCTTTAAGGTCTTCTGGCCGGCGAGAGCGCGGGGTGAAGAAAGGAAGAAAGGACCGAAAGCGGCGGCGCCGGCCGCCAATCTGAGGAAATTACGTCGCGAGGTTCTGCCCGGTGCAATCCTGTTCATCAGTCATCATCCAAAAAATCAGAAAGCACACCCCTGGCTGGACATCCAGCCAGGGGTAAAGGGTTAAATTGCCAAGGTTCCGGTTTTACTGTCCCGGAGCCGACTCAAAGCAGAACTTTCCGCCCTTCTGCAGGCAGCTGAACTGATTCAGCAGGAACGTATCGATCGCATTGCCGCTCTTGTTGCGAACCACGTCCAGGAACGCGTCGGTGGTGATGCCGCCGTTGCGTGGGTCGGGAATGGCCGGACAGACGAGCCAGACCGCTCCCTTGTCGCCGCCGGCCACGTCCTCCTTGGCTTCGGCTCCGCAGTTATTGCCCTCAAGCACGTCGTTGAGTTCATGCGCGGTGAGGATAATGGGGAATCCATCCGGCGTGAAGCCGTTGACTTTGCCGACCGACTGGTAGAAGGGGCCGCAGACCGGATCGTTGGGAGGCGCGGTGAACCAGAAATAGGTAAGGATCCACATGCCCAGCAGATCGTCGCAGAAATAGCCGAAGGGGCTGTCGCTGACGCCGTTCGGGCACACTGTGACATCGGTGCTGATGCAGTTGTTATCACTGCCGTCCATGGCATTGCGATTGGTGGCAAACCGCCAATCCTGCCGCAGATTCGGGGTGGCAACATTGGAGATCGTCTGGCCGTTGACCACAGTGTCGTTCACAGGGAAGCAGGGCATCGGCACCGTCGTAGCCCCTGGGTTCTGCAATTGCTGGATCATGGCCAGCGAGCAGGGATTAGCGGCGAACTTACCGTTAATGAACTGGTTCTCCGCGGCGTAAGCCTCAAAATTGCTTACGAGAAACTGCATGCTGATGCCGCGGGGGTTGAGACCTGTGGTGCTCCCGCCCGCGTCGGTACCCGGGGCCAGGGAGATGGTCTCGCCGGGGTTCTGCTGGACCCCGTCAAGACCGCCGTTAATGAAACCTACCGTGCGCGAGTAGTTCTGCTGGACAGCACCCGGCGATCCAATAAAGCCGTTCTGGTTGTGTATGAACGCCAGGATGGAGATGAACTCAGCGGTTTCCGGTATGCCGGGCTGCCCGGAACAGGGGGGCGTGGCAAAAGCGCCGCCTTGATCGGCACAGCTAAAGGGGCTGTTGCCATCGTCCGAATTGCCTCCGGTGGTCGCCAGGATACGGAAATTCCTGCGGTCGGGATCGGTGGTCGCACAGGTGCTGTCCGCCACCCAGTTGACCTGGGTGCCGGTAGCGGGCGGCCCGGTTTTCCGGAACGACCCGAAGCGTCCGTCGGGTTCGGCATTCAACTCGGCGGTACTGCTTGCGTCAATGCCATTGTCATTGTAGAACTGGTTGCTGAAATCGCACGGCCCGGGGTTAAACCGGGGAAAAGTCGCAACATTCGGAGCGACTTGCGCACTCACCAGCCCCGCCACCGCGAAGACGAAAATGCAAACAAACACTGCTTTCAATAATCTTTTCACAACTTTGTCCTCCTGGGGCCGCATGTCAGCGCCCCGGAATGAAGAATCTGTTTGACAGACGCAGCCCTGTCGGTTGGCAACGCCCAGCATCAGGGCACCAGAACCCGGCTTTCGCCAGGGTGAATCATCAATTCCAGCGATTCCGCCACCCACTTGGCGCGGGCCATCCCCGGGCAGGCGGACCAGTACATCAGCGGCTCATTGCCGTAGCGAATGTTGCCGATGTGCTGTGTCTTGTCCTTGTCGATGGCGGGATCGGGATACGAGAACCCGATCGCCTTGCGCAGCTTTTCCATATCGTCCGGCTTGGCCGTGAGAAAGGTCCAGCCGGGTCCGGCGCCATACATCGCGCGATGGTGTTTGAGTACCTCGACGGTGTCCTCCTCCGGTTTCAGGGTCAGCGAATACATGAACAAACTTCGGCCCACCTGGTTTCCCAGCAGCTTTTGCACCCTGGCCAGGTTGGCCATCACCAGCGGGCAGACTTCTTCGCAGTTAGCGTAGAAAAAGTTGAGCGAAACGGATTTGCCCCTGACCAGATCGTCATAGAACAACACCCGCCTGCCCTCATGCGTGATCAGGGGAAGATTGGGCAGATGGAGTTGCTGGAGGCGCCGGCGCGCGGACTCCTCGGTTACGGCGGGCCAGACTTTCGGGCCCTCCGCGGCTGCGTTCTCGGCGAGAACGCCGGCCGCCAGGGGCGCGGCCGCCGTGAGGCTTAGGAATTTTCGTCTCGAAATATCAGGCATAGTCGAATCTCCCTTCCGCGCCCCGCACAGTTCTTGCGCGGGGCGCCGGTTGATGGCCCTCGTTACGGCACCAGGATGTTGTCGCCCTGCGGCTGAACATGCCAGATCGCCATCATGGCGTGGTCCTCATGCACCACGTTATGGCAGTGGATCGGGTACTTGCCCAGCCAGTCGCGGAACCGGAAGAACAGTTCCACGCGCTCATTGGGATGCAACTGAGTAACGTCTTTGCGACCCAGGTCCGCCGGCACAGTCGCCGCAACCCGGTTGCGGCTCATGATCTGGTGCTCCTCAAGATGGATGTGGACGGGATGCGTCCAATCGCCGGTGAGGTTGGTCAGCAGCCAGTGCTCCACGCTGTTCTGCTGCACCGTGAAGCGGAAGGTCTCGGTAGACTCGCCGCCGGTGCCGCCATTTCCGTAGCCGCAGTCCATGAACTGGCCGTTGATCGACCATTGCCCGTTCAAGCGGTCAAACTTAAAGGTGCGGACAATACGCGGAGTGGCAGTGGTGGAAGGCAACTGGTAGAACGTCGGATTCGTCGCCGGATCCACACTATCGTCGGTCACCGCCGTGCCGCTCACATTGAACTTCAGGACCAGGTCGCCGGCGCCGGCCGGCTTGATGGCTCCCTGGCTTGCGCTGTTGAGAACCAGGCTGCACTCGGTCGAAGAGCTGTCCTGCGGAGCAAGCTGACTGTCGACGGCCGCCGGACCCTGACCGTTGATCTGGTTCAGGCGGTTCTCAAGGTACAGCGTCTTACCGGCGAACTTGCTGAAGTCGATGATGACATCCACGCGTTCGGCCGGGCCGATGCGAACGCTCTGCACCTGGACGGGATGAGGAATGAGGTTGCCGTCGGTGCCAATCAGGAAGTAAGGATTGGTCGTGGCCGAACCCACCCCTCCCACGTTGCCGGTAAGGAAGAACTCATAGAAGCGAGACGGACCGGTGTCGAGCATGCGGAAACGATACCGGCGCGGTTCCACGTTCAAAAATGGCTGGATCACGCCGTTGACCAGGAACTTGTCGCCCAGGATGCCATCCAGGTTGAACAGATCGAAGACCAACTGGCCGGTGACGGGATCGAACACTTTGTCGGCAAAGGCCAGCGGAATATCGTGCGCCGGAAAGTCGGGCAGACGGAAGCCGGTATCGTCATTGCCGGTGTCAAACTGGTTGAACAGGCAATAGAAGCCGAGCAGCCCTTTGTAGGTGTTCTGCGAAGTGAAGTCCACGCGATGGTCGTGATACCAAAGCGTGCCCAGCGCTTCGTTGATATCGCCGTCGGGCGCGTGGTCGGAGTTGAAACCGGCCAGCACGTTGGGATAGTACTGATCGCAGAAGTGTCCGGCGGGGTAGAAGTCGCAGGGGTTGCCGTCACTTTCCGAAGGATTGTGCGCATTGTGCAGGTGGGTGGT
>WNFG01004135.1_pt1 | contig 13006 bp, 8 predicted proteins | sample 5400431 | NCBI WGS metagenome assembly WNFG01 (sample SAMN13153346, study PRJNA577476) | soil metagenome | isolation source: 120 cm saprolite under Douglas fir tree site 2 hole 3 replicate 2 | place: USA:California | collected 2015-04-18
GGCAGCCCGACCTTGATCGAGGCCAGTGCGTCGGCGCATGGCCCGGCGCTGGTCGCGACCGCGATCAGCGCGCTGCGCGCGTGCCAGCCCTACGGCTTCCTGCCCGCGGGAAAATACCAGGAATGGAAGCTGCTCGATCTGAGCTTCTCACCGCGCGGCATGGCGGGCGGGTGAGCCGGTCTATCTGCTCTCTGCTTCCGCGCGAGAAACGTTAGGAATGCAGAACGCATGGTGCCCCTGGCCGGACTCGAACCAGCACGGGTGTTAGCCCACCTGATTTTGAGTCAGATATCAGCTACCATAAGAACTTGGTTTTATTTCAGATTTATCGCACAAGTGTGGTGGTGTGCAAGCGAGTGTGCAAGTTTTTCCTCGATCGGGGTGTTGAGGTATTATGGTAACTCTGCCCGTTCAATTGAGACTCTAGCCCATATTTGGCTTGTGGACGCAGTGCGCGCCCTTCGGGCTAGGCTCTATTCGCTTCGCTCACCAAGCCCGCGATTGCGGTCTCGGCCATTCGGTGACGATCCTTCGCGCAGCGGATCGGCGCCCGTCGTCGGAGCACTCTCGTCCACCAACTAATCGATATGCTGAAGCATCTCCGCGAGCTTGGTACGTAAATCGACGAACTCATGGCGGCCGTGATTTGCTGCAGCCCGCCAAGATCAGCGCCGAGCAGTTCGAAAAATGATGAAAGCTCGCTCTCTGCCATCGTGAAGGATGTCAAGCGTGCGATGGCCGTGAATCCAGGCCGGGAATTATCCGTCAAGGTCTTCACCGGACCACGTTGGTTGATCGAGCTTGGCTTTCGTCGTTTGCCGGCTGATCGCGCAAAGTACTTGCAGATTGCATCCAAGATCGTTTACGATCCGGTGGTAGGCGTGGCTCCGCTGAAGACGGTACCGGGCGCAAAAGGGGGGTGTTATGCACGACGACAGCGATCGCTCAGTAGCGAAAGGGCTTGGGATCGGCAGAAGAGAAATCTTGCGCGCGATGGCCGGCGCCGGCGTAGCTACGGTAGGCGCACTCGCGCCGCTGCCCGTCGCACGCGCGGAAGTATGGGAGGAGGGTGATGAGCAATGCAGGGTGCAGCAGGTACAGCCCAGCTCGCCGCCCGACCTGACCGAACTCCAGCTCAAACAATTCATCTCCGCGTCTGAGACCTTGACCGGAGCAGGCAAACGTCGGTCGCAGCCGCCCTTGGTGTTACAGCCGCGTTTGGCGGCACAGTTTCTTGAGCGTTTTGCGCAAATGCCGGACTATTTTCCGAAACTTCTTCGCCTCTTCGATGTGCATGAGGCCTATGCGGCGGCGGCTGGCGCGCCTCCTGATCCCGACAAAATCGCCGAGCGCATCATGAATAATCAAGAAGCGGATGCAGATGACATCCGGGCTGCCGCGGAGCAGGTGATTTATCTCTGGTATGTCTCCGCATTCTTCTTGCCGCAGCTCAAGGACGACCCGCTCCACCCGGGACAATCGATACGGACCGGTCCACCGATCTGGATCTACGGCAGTACGGAGCAATACGAACAGGGCCTTCTGTGGAAGGTGGTAAAGGCACATGCGCCGATGATGCCAGGCGGGAAATACAAGTACTGGGCCGGCCCTGCGGTCTGAACGTCCACCTGGAACGGAGATAGAGCCATGCTGGATGGAATGGCGGACCACTATGACGTAGTAATCGTGGGCTCGGGTGTCGCTGGAGCCCTTGCAGCTTACAAGCTTGTTAAAGCGGGAAAGAAAGTATGCATCCTGGAGGCGGGCGGTTTTGCCCCCGATGGGGCCGCTCGTCAGTTGATGATCGATAACTTTGTCGGGTCGCCTTCCAAAGCAACGGATGCACCGTTTTGCGGAGACAACGTTCTCGCCCCACAACCCAATCCCAGAAAATCCCCAGACGGAATCAATGCCGACATCGCCGATGGCGCGAACTATTTCGTCTATCCAGATAACTACAAGAAAGACGGCAACAGGTTCCTAAGCCATTTCGTGAGCTATTACGAGCGCGTCGTGGGCGGCTCGACTTGGCATTGGCAGGGTATCTATGTCCGCATGATCCCCTCGGATTTCGAGATGAAGAAAAGATATGGCGTCGGCGAGAACTGGCCGATCGGCTATCAGGACATCGAGCAGTACTATGTCGAGGCTGAAAAAGAGATGGGAGTTTCGGGGGACCAACCGGATCACCGTCTCTACAAGAGCCTTGGGCGCAACGCCCAAGGCTATCCAATGAAATCGCTCGTCCCAAGCTATCTCGACAAGGTCGTCAGCGGCGCCGTCGAGGGTAAGATAAAGAACTCGCCAGCCCTAAGCCTGAGAAGTGACGTTCCCGGGGAGAGTATCAAGCTCCACGTGACAACGGTGCCGCACGCTATCCTCTCAGAATATGACGAGAAGAGCGGCCGTCAAGCATGCGACGGACGCACGTCCTGCGTTCCGCTGTGTCCGACGGGAGCTCGGTACGATGCGATGATACACCTGAACAAAGCGCTGGTCAGAGATGGAGCCACGGGGGGATATGCCAAATTGTACCCACAGGCGATCGCTATCAATCTCAAGCTCCACGCGAGCAACAGCAAAGTGCTCGGCGTAAATTATCGCAGGTGGAAATGGGATGAGTCGAAAAGTCAGCCGAAGCGCTCACAGGACGGCAAGGACGGATTTGTTTCAGCGGATGTCGTAGTACTTGCCGCCAACGGCATCGAAAATCCGATGATCATGCTGCGTTCCGGCCCGGAGAAATTTAGCCCGGAACTCGGGAAGTACTTGATGGATCATCCGATCAAACAGTCCTACGCCCTCGCCCCGATGAAGCTTTTTCCATTCCGGGGTCCGCAAACCACGTCTCAGATCGAGGATTTCCGTGATGGCGAATTTCGCAAGAAATATGCGGCGTTCAAGACCTCGATCAAAAATGACGGGTGGATGACGAATGCAACGGGGGCGCCGCGCGGCAACGTGGTACCCTCGGTCAACCCCCAGACCGGCTATGACCCCCAACCTGACGGAGACTGGTGGCCCGGTACGATCCTCGATTATGTCCACAACAGACGATACAGCGGGACAGCGCTGCGGACGAAGCTCGAAAGATCTCTACAGCATATTACGCTGAACAGTGCGTGCGAGCAACTCCCCGACCCAAAGAACTACGTAGCGCTGGCCTTCAAGGATGATAACCCGTCTCACGAGGCGATAGTGGATGATCTTGGCATTCAACGGCCCCGGATCAACTATACCGTCGACGACGATGACCGCCAATATGTCCGCAATTGTTTCAAGCAGATTATTGAACTGCACAAGGCCGTCTTCACGGCGATGGGCATCGATACGAAGTATCAAAAATTACAGCCAGACGCCGACGATGCGGCGCTGAATTTCGGCGGCTCTGGCCATATTATGGGCACCACGCGGATGGGGTCCAAAAAAGAAAATTCGGTCGTGAACAAGGGATGTCAGTGCCACGGCATTCCCAATCTGTTCGTGCTCGGCAGCAGCGTCTTCCCAACAAGTTCGACGGCAAATCCGACCTCGACCGTCGCGGCCCTGTCGCTACGGGCGGTGCCGGCGATCATTGAACAGCTCAACAAGCCCAGAACGTGATCGCGACGGTATCTTTTCTCAAGAATTCTCCAGCGTGAGGCGGGAAAATGGCCAAGAAAGTTCGAAGCACGCGCAAGCAATCTCCGCGGCGGCTAGCACGAACGGCGTCGGCTAGCGCCGACAAGGGCCAACCCCCACGGCAGTTCGTGGTCGTCAGCGGATTTCTTGCCCGGACGGGTAAGCGAACGGTGCTGTCGATCGGCGGGCTTTCCATTGAAGTTCTTACGATCGACACTGTCCCTCAGAGCGATGCTGAGTTGGAGCAAGCCAGAAAGAAGACTGAATCTGACCTCGGTGAACTGACGGGCCAAAACGTCCAGCTAATAGGGTTTCAGTCAGACGGATTTTTATTGTCTGCGAAATCGACGCCAAAACTGGGCCCCCTGCCGGTGAAGGCAAAGGAGCGTGCACGCTTCGAAAAAGTCGAGCAGGTACTCGCGGACAACCGTCAGACCCTTTTAGCAATTCCTGGGGTGATCGGCGTGCGCGCCGGATATCGGTTCAAAAATGGCTGGATTACGGACGAACCGTGCATTGTGGCGATCGTGAATCAGAAGCTCGCCCCTTCGGATGTCCCATCTGCGGCGCGCATCCCGGACCGGATCAATAACGTCGACGTCGACGTGGCCATTGCCTCGCCGGTTCAGCAATTCGTCGCCCAAACAGCGCGGCAAGGCCGCCCCGTTTCCGTTGATCCGGTGAACCCCGAAGGATTCGCCGTGCCATCGGGAAGTACCACCGTGCAAGCGTTCGCCGATGAAGCGATCACGACGCAATTAGTCCGCCAGAGCAAATATGTTCCACCCGTTGGCCTACCGCTTGAGCCGGTTCACGGGCCGTTCAAAATCAAATGCCACGCCAGTCCCGATGCCGGCTGGCCAACCCTATCGACGTTCCTCGATGGTACGAAATCCCGTCTCACCGTCGCAATGTATGATTTCACCGCGCCGCACATCATGCGCGCGGTCGAAGCAACCGCGACGGCAAACGGTGCGATGGTGTCGTTGATACTCGATCCCGGCCAGTCGCTCGCGAACGGCGACGAACCCAACAACCCGAAATCCGGCGATTTCACCGAAGACGTCGTCCGGGGCGACCTGCAGAAGAAACTGAAGTCGAATTTCAAGTTCGTCTGGGCGGCGGTAACGCGCAAGGGAAAGGTTGACTGTGGAATTTTCCCGACCGCTTACCACATCAAAGTGGCGGTGCGCGATGGCGAGGCTTTCTGGCTATCAAGCGGCAATTGGCAATCGTCGAATCAACCTAATATCGATCCGCTGGGCCCGGATCGTGGATTGCCCGACGTGCAGACGACGTACAACCGCGAATGGCACGTGATCGTCAACGAGAAGACGCTGGCAGATACCTACGAACGCTTCATCAAGTACGACCAAGAGCAGGCCGCACCGCTTAATGTGTCCCCGCAAATGGCGATGCGACCGGACTTGTTCGTCCCGGAAGAACTCATCGCTCAAGCGGCCGCGGCGAAATACTTTGCTCCGAGCGACATCAATATCAGTGCTTCCGATACAATTCAGCCGTTGCTGACGCCCGATAATTATTCGGATCACATTCTGGCACTGATCGCGCGAGCCAAACGCACGCTTTATTTTCAGAACCAGTACATCAAGATCAACGTGGACGCGAGCAAGAACCCGCCGAAATTCGCGGCCCTGGTCAATGCGTTGCGCGGAAAAATCGACGATGGCGTCGACGTGCGCATTATCCTCCGTGATATCGGCGACACCCGGCCGATGCTCGAAGCATTGAAGACGAACGGCTTCGATATGTCGAAAGTCCGATTGCAGAAGTCGTGTCATAACAAAGGCATCATCGTCGATGGTGAGGTAGTTGCAATCGGCAGCCATAACTGGTCCGGTGACGGCACGGTTTATAATCGGGATGCAAGCCTCATCCTATTCAGCTACGACGCGGCGCAATATTTCCAAAAAATCTTTCTTTATGACTGGAACGACTTGGCGCGACAGAAGGTGTCTGCAGAAGTCGCGATGCCAAGACTTGCGCTGTCCGGCGAGGCGACCCCCGAGGGAGCGTTTCGCCTACCTTGGGATGCTTATTTTGGGGAATATCAAGCTGACCTCCAGTATCTGATCGGAACGGAGATTCCGAGCCCGGCGGCACCGCAGCGAGTCTTCGCGGAGGCGGCGCGTGCAGAAGCAATTTCATCTCCCATTGCGACCCCGATAGTGGCCGCGCAATCACAACTGATTTCGAGCGATCTGGTGGCCGCAAAGGCTGAATTGAGCAAGCGTTATTTACGCTCGAACGATGCGACATCATTTCGTGCCCAGGCGGCAACCACCAGCCCCGACCCTGGAGTAAACGTCGTCGGCGTCGGCATCGGAGAAATGGAGTCCGGGGGCGTGCCCACTGGACTGATGTCGGTCAGGCTCCTAGTTCGGATCAAGTACACGAAAGATTCCATACCCGCCGCGCACCTGTTACCCGAGATGATCGACGGAATGCACGTCGACATCGAGGAGGTAGGGACATTCCGTCCACTCGCGACCTATCCGGACCCATTGCTGACGATCACACCGGCTCGGCCCGGCTGTTCTGTAGGCTTCGAGTTCCCCACCGGCGGGATGCGCATGGCCGGAACGTTTGGCGCCGTCGTGCAGGATGCATTCGGCAAGCGGTATGTTTTGAGCAACAGTCACGTACTCGCAAACGAAGGTCAGCTTCCAATTGGATCTCCGATTTTTCAAACCGGCCTTCTGGACCTGCCGCCAGGAAATAGCAAGCGACCAATCGCCAAACTCTCCAAGTTCATACCGTTCGATCCGCAGCCGGCGACGGTCGATTGTGCAATAGCGGAGGCGATTGCACCCAACCTCCTGTCGAACGACATTCTTTATATCGGCGCACCGAAGGGCGTATCGAAGGCAAAGCAAGACATGCTCGTTCATAAATTTGGGCGAACATCGGGCTATACTGCAGGGCGCGTCAAGATGATTTCGACCGATACCACGGTGGACTACGAGAGAGGCAGCGTCGTATTCAAGGATCAAATGGTGATCGTCGGCCTCAACGACAGCGCATTCAGCAAATCCGGCGATTCTGGATCGCTGATCGTCGATCGCGAGGGGCAGACGGCGGTGGGTCTTTTGTTTGCCGGCTCACCATCTCATACGCTGGCCAACCATATCGATGACGTCCTTGGGGCGCTAAACGTTACTTTGGCAATCTAGCCTCGGGATGCTAGAAGTGGCGGATGGCCCGCCTCACCGAGAAACAAGCGTTGGCGATCAAGGAACGCCATAGCCCTGCCTTGCTGAAGATGCAGGGCGTGTATGGCGTCGGCCTGCAGCAGGATGAAGGAGGCAACCACAAGCTGGTTGTCATGGCGGATGCTACGGCTGAACGAGCGAAATTGCCGACCGAAATCGAAGGCCTGCCGGTATCTCTTGAACAAACTGGCGCGTTTAAGCCGTTAATTGGTGGCTCGTAGGCGAGGCAAAAATCCCGTTTCAATATTGATTCTTGAGATATCAAGTTCCAACTAACGGGTGCCCCCTGGCCGGACTCGAACGGCCACGATGTTTCCACCACTTGATTTTGTGTATCGAGTGTGCAAGTTTTTTAATTGGACGATCATCAGCAACGACTTGAGAAATCGCAACAATTTCTGAAACCGCCCGATATTCTGTCAGGCGCGTCTACCAAATCCGCAAATTTCGCGCCCTAGCGTTGCGCGGTGCGCATCAATCCCCAGAACGCTCGATGAAATCGTCGAGACCCGATTGGTGCCCCTGGCCGGACTCGAACCAGCACGGGTGTTAGCCCACCTGATTTTGAGTCAGGCGCGTCTGCCAGTTCCGCCACAGGGGCAAGGCGAGGGCCCTTTGTGTCGAGCCAGAGCAGTCAATGCCGAGGCGAATGGCGCAAGCCACGCCAACCGCGCCTGATAACGGTCGTTGGGGCCGGCGATCACCCCGCAGATGAACGCGTTGCCGAGCAGTGCCAGGAACAGCATTGCCGGAAGCATGGCTTCACGGCGCCGGCCCTGCCGCCATGACAGGAACGCGATGAAAGGCAGCGCGAACGTGCCGGCGATCGACAGCGGCGAGACGATCCAGAAGCTCCAGCGTTCGAAATCCACCTCCTCCTGCTGCTGCCGCGAACGGTCGTAGCCATCGACCAGCCAGGGGGCGTATCGGTCCATGGCCCACCTCAGGTGCAAGGAATTGACCCGATGCATGCTGTCGGCGATTCCTACGGTCACCAGCTGCTCGGCCGTCAGCGAGACCGCGGCGTTGAGGTGCTCGAGCGGGTGGGCGAGCATCGAATGTGCGATGATCGAAGCGATCTCGTGGTTTGTACGCCGATCATCCCAACCTCCGACTTTGCGGAGGGGGCTATCCGTATCCCACATGAAGTCTTCGCTGGCGGTCGGCATGTCATGCTTGAAGGCGCAGAATCGCCAATCGTTCCGCGGGCACTCCTCGGCGAGGACCTTGCCGATGATGCCGCTCTCAAGCAGTCGTCCGAACAAGATGACGTCGCCTCCGGGGGTCGGAGCGAAGCGTCCCGCGACCAGGAAATTCGCGGCGAGCAGCAGGGCGATCCCGCACCACACGGAACTATCGGCAACAACGATCCCCGGCGGGGCAATGCATAGCCTGCGGGGGCCGAGCCATGCCGCGGTGTGAAGGATCGATAGTCCCACTAGGATGCCCAGGGTCGCCATATGCGATGCACCGGCGAATGCAACGACGGCCGCCAGCGCCACGCGTTCCATTCTCGTCAAGCTGTCGGCGTGCCAAGCCAGAAGGTGGAGTGCGAGCACTGCAGGAGCCGCCCAGGCGTCCGGCAGCACCTGCGAGACGAAAAATGCCGCGCCGCTCGTGGCCGCGATGGCCGCGACGACGCCGAGGATGAGCCACGGCGAGCGGCCGAGGCCGAAGACGTTCATCGCGCGGTCGACGATCCAAGCGGTCACGACCGCCTGCAGGACGATTGCCGGAACCCACCAGCCCGATCTGGTCGCCCACAGCAGCAGCCCATAGGGTACCGATCGGCCAAGGCCGAGGCTTGCGGTCGGCCACCGCTCGAGATAGCCCCCGACATCGTCGAACACGAGCGGGAAGCCATTCCCTATCGCGGGCAGACACAGCAGCGCGACCGCAAGCGCATAGGCGGCCGCTCTCTGCACGCTGACCGGAAATGATGCCATCGTGGTGGTCGCGTCCATGCAGGCGAAGCAGCGATCGATCCGGCGCTTCGGCTCGGGCGCTGCTCGCCTCTCCTCCTCTCGCCTGCGCGCTGGGGGAATTGTGCAAGCGGCGCCGCGAGCGCACCGAACAGCGGCTCACCCAGCCAGCAGGCTTTTGCCCGCGCGGATCATGCCATGCCGGGGGTGTGAGTGTCGTCTCGGTTTTATTGTTTCGGCGCGCACACGGCGCTGCGCGCCGCCCACCTTACGTCCACTATTGTTTTGCTTGAAATTGGTGCCCCTGGCCGGACTCGAACCAGCACGGGTGTTAGCCCACCTGATTTTGAGTGTATCGCGGCATTGCATAAATACCTGCAATTACATATGAATCTCACGAACTTCGGGTATATGTGTAAGAAACTGTGTAAATTTCGACGATTTTTAGGGCTGGCGGTGTGGGCACGTCCGCGATAGGTCAGGTCATCCCGAATGATCGGAATTTGTCGGCACTGATCGGCTCTTCCGTGGTGCGCCGAAGCCGATAAACCGGCGATCACGTTTCCACCCACACCATCACGCGCAGGGACCGTGGGGGCCTTCGAGTGAATTCCGGAGAAACCAATGAAGGTTCGCGAGATTCGACTGACCAACTTCAAGCGATTCACTGATACCACAATTACTGATATTCCTGTCGCAACACGACTTGTGCTGTTGGTCGGTCCCAACGGGTGTGGCAAGTCCTCTCTGATCGACGCTGCCCACATGTGGCATAGGCATCATTGGGCACGCAGTGGGAACTGGGACGAAACCTACCATCTCAAGCAAATGCCTGGCGTAGCCGGAAACTGGCAGAACCTGGTAACCCTGACCTTCCATGATCCGCAACCTGCCACCGATGAAGAGCGCCGAAAGGCTGTCTACGCACGCTCGGCCTATCGAAACGATCCTGAATTTCAGCTCGACAACCTGTCTCGCGTCACACCCGCAGTCCAAGAATTCCGTATAAATCGCCTCATCGACAACGATCAAGCTGTGAGCCTGAACTACAGACGACTGGTGTCGCAAGGATTTGAAGATGTCTACGAGCGTGCCCAACCCGAGCTCACCATCGGAGAATTCCGCGAGCGATCGATTGGAGAAATTCGGGACGTAATGCAGCGACTCTTCCCAGGCCTTGTGCTCAATAGTCTCGGTAATCCGCTTTCGGCTGGGACATTCCGGTTCGACAAGGGCGACAGCAAGGCGTTTCTCTACAAGAATCTCTCAGGAGGAGAGAAGGCCGCCTTCGATTTGCTGCTCGATCTGTTAATCAAACGGCGCGAGTTCGACGATACGGTGTTCTTCATCGACGAGCCCGAGGCACACATGTCGCCAGGATTGCAGAGCGCTCTCCTCGATGAACTGTTTCGCGCGGTCCCGGAAAATTCCCAGCTTTGGCTTGCCACACACTCAATCGGCATGATGAGAAAGGCTCGCGATATCGCACAGGGCAATCCGGGCTCTGTGGTGTTCTTGGATTTCGACGGAAGCAACTTCGACTTGCCAGTGACGCTACGTCCCATTGAGCCGAGCAGACCGTTTTGGAAGCGAGCTATGCAAATTGCTCTCGACGATCTCGCCGGATACGTAACGCCAGAACAAGTTGTGCTCTGTGAAGGGGGTCGACTCGAAGGCGGAACGGATTTGGATGCCGAGTGCTATAACGAGATTTTTCAAACCGAATACCCACATGCGGTGTTCCTGGGCGCCGGCAACGCGGATGACATTCAGAATGACCCTCGGGGTGTGGGAAGGCTACTCAGTGCCCTCGCACCTGGAGTGCGAGTTACCCGAGTGATCGACCGCGATGATCGAACGGACGAAGAGATTCGCGCGTTGCAAGCTCAACATGTACATGTGCTCTCACGCCGGACCATTGAATCGTACCTGCTGGACGATTCCGTACTGCAGAATATGTGCGAGGCGTTCGGGCAACCGGAGCTTCTACCGCAGCTGCTAGCTGCAAAGGCCGAAGCCATACGAAACAGCGTCGCCAATGGCGGCCCGGCAGACGACCTGAAACGCCCAGCCGGCGACATCTATAACGCTGCCAAGCGGCTGTTCCCAAACCGCAAACTCGGGAGTGGCAAGCGCGCATTTATGAAGGGGATTTGCGCACCGCTCATACGACAGGGGGCTCCGACCTATGGAGCACTGCGGCGGGATGTCTTCGGCGACTAGCGATCGGAGATAAGGTGGATTTGTTGCATGGAAGATCGCCCGACAAGTATCCCTACAGGGTCACGCATTGTGGATAACCGGCGAGAGGTGGAGGCGAGCCGCGTTATCCTAAGGGCATGACCGACGACCGGTCGCGACAGGTCGCGACAAGCCCCGACAGCGACTTCACCCTATCGATCGAGGAGGCTCTTGAGCGCTACGAGCGCGCCGGGCTCCCCCGCACTCCCCGAAGCGTTCAGCGCTATTGCGCAAAGGGCCACTTACAGTGTCGCCTTCTTGAAACGCAGTTCGGCGAAAAGTGGCTCATCGAGCCCCAATCGGTGGACAAGCACATCGCCTACATCAAGGAGGTTACACCTACGACAAGTCGCGACAAGTCGCGGCATGCCGCGACAACAGTCGCCCGAGAAAATAAGGACGATTTGCCACGACAAGGGGCATCGACAAGCGACGACCAGTCGCGACTTGTCGCGACATCTACACCCGACCTGTCGCGGTATGTCGAGCGCCTGGAAGGGGAGAATTCATTTCTGCGAAATCAGGTCGATCGGAAGGACGACCAGATCGCGGCGCTTCTTGAGCGAGACAAGGAGACGAACACGCTCATACACAGACTGCAATCCATGCTCGCGCCATTGCTCGCGGGACCGGGCGAACGACGAACACAAACTGAGCCATCGGCTTCCGCCACACACGCCGAGCAGCCCTAGTGTCCACAGCATTGCCGCATCGGAAATGGTTTCCGTCGCATATAATTCAACCAAGCTATGGCAGGGCACCAGAGCACTACGGCTGCGACATCAAAACAGGGAGGCTACGTCGCTCCGGAGCGCACGGAGGCCGTCTACTTTGAGAACACCTTGCTGCGCGTCTTCGGTGTTCTTTTCTGTCATGATCCCAAGCAAGCCCGGACGCGAACCGGAAAGATAGAGATCGATAGGGGAGTGAAGGAGCGAAACATCACGGTTCGGCTCCATCCCGAGTATGCGCAGCCAGGCCCCTTCGCTCACAAGGTCGCGGTTGCGATCATCCGCAAGCAATCGAGCTACGGCCGTCCCATCCGCAAAGAAATCTCTTTTTCCCAGCGCGAGTTGATGCGGCTTGCCGGCCGCAGCACCTGGGGCGGCCGAGACAGTGAGGAGCTTGCGCTCGCACTGAAGCAAATCCGCTATGCCCATGTGATGGCGCATTTCAAAACCAAGGTTGTCTCAATCAGTCGCTTCTCGACCAGCTCGGCACGATAGGGCAGGCACTTTACATGCGCTTGTTCTTTCACTTTGCAACCCATTACGATGGGCACCATAAAAATCGCGTCACATTCCAGAAGCGGTATGACGCGATTTGCGCGGAGTGGCTCGGTGGGCTTACGGTGCTCAAATACAAATCCAAGATCGAGCGAGAACAACTCGGTCCTCACCTCGCCAAGCTGGTAGAGATCGGCTTTCTGGCCTCCTACGCAATTACGCAGGCGAAGACGGTTGAAGGCTTGGTCATCGCTTTTCGGCCAGGCCGGAAATTTTTTGCGGACTATGAACGGTTCTACACAAACCGCTTTCAAGGAAAGGTGCGCTTCGAGTTCCGTGACGAGCAGCGCGCCGCAGCAGATCCTCACCGGGTCGCCTACCTCTTCGTCCAGAAGCGCACCGGTAAGCCCCTCGATGGCATTCCTTACGTCTCCTCCAAGGAGGTTGAGACCGCCAAGTTCTTTCTTGAGCACCTCAGCGTCGAGGACGTGCCTGATTTCTTCGACTACGCCTTCGCGGAAGCCGCCAAGACACGATTCGATGTCCAGGCTCTTGGCGGGCTGCGCCCGTATCTCGAGGGATACCTCCGCTCTCTGGAACAGCGCCGCACCGCCAAGGCCGCCGCGGTACGCCGTATCGCGACCGAAAGGGAGGCTCAAGACCGGACGGACTACGATCGCTTCCGCCGTGCCGCGGCTGACAGCCTGTTCGCTAGCCTGCCCGCCGGCGAAAGGGAGACGATAGAGGAGCTCGCCACAGGCCA
>WNFG01010229.1_pt1 | contig 13004 bp, 13 predicted proteins | sample 5400431 | NCBI WGS metagenome assembly WNFG01 (sample SAMN13153346, study PRJNA577476) | soil metagenome | isolation source: 120 cm saprolite under Douglas fir tree site 2 hole 3 replicate 2 | place: USA:California | collected 2015-04-18
GCTCGATGTTCTTCTGCCATCCGCTGCCGCCGGTGCTCATCGAGGCGCAGAATCCGGCGATGGCGAAGGAAGGCTACTCCCGGCCCGTCCAGTATCCAGGGTTCAAGGCCGGCGCGGGCCACTCGACGACCTATGGCTTCAACCTCGTCATCAACGCCCGCGCGTCGAAGGAGAAGCAGGAGGTCCTGCACGACCTCTACAAGTTCATGATGAGCGATCCGCTCGACTGCTGGAAGGACACCGCGCCGTTCACGCTCGCGCGCAAGAGCGGCTGGATCGACGATCCGCAGGTCAGGGACTTCCCGTACGTGAAGGAGACCATCCGCGCCAGGGACGAAGGCGTGCCGCTGCCGCGCTCGCTGGTCTACAACGAGATGGCCGACTCCCTGCATCGCGCCGTCCAGCAGGTGATGCTGAACAATGCCGACATCAAGACGGCGCTGGACCAGGCAGCGGCCGAGGTCGACCGCGCCACGGCGGCCTACAAGAAGGGATAGCCTGCGGCGCGGCGTGGTCTAGCGTTCATGTCGAGCTCGGCTTCTGCCGGCGAGCCCCTGGCCAACGGACGCGGCGCGCGGAGCCGGGTCGGGCCCTGGTGGCGCCCGCATTTCCAGCGCCGGATCGAGCTCACCGGCATGGCGTTCGTGGCGCCGACGTTGTTGTTCTTCGCCGCGTTCAAGTACGGGCCCATGCTGTGGGCGATCGGGCTGAGCTTCACGAGCTACGACATGGTGTCGACCCCGCACTTTGTCGGCCTGGAGAACTACCACAACCTGGTCGCCGATCCGGTCTTCCGTGTCACGCTCGTCAACACGCTGGTCTACGTGATCGGGTCCACCGTCCTGATCACTGTGGCGGCGCTGCTGCTGGCGCTCGCCATCAATACCGGCGTGCCGGGCGCGCGCCATTGCATGGCGGCCATGTTCCTCACCAACCTGATGCCGATCATCGCCGTGTGCCTGGTGTGGCGCTTCCTGTTCCATCCGTTCGGCCTGGTCAATCAGCTTCTGTCGCCGTTCGGCTTCGGCCGCATCGACTGGCTGACCAATTCCGACACGGCGATGCCGGCGATCATCGCGGTCACCGTGTGGCGGTTCGCCCCGTATTTCATGGTCGTCTTCCTGGCCGGGCTGCTCGCCATCCCCGACGAGTATTATGAGGCGGCGGGCCTCGACGGCGCGGGACCGCTGCGCCGGTTCTGGCACATCACCCTGCCGCAGCTCAGCCCGATCATCTTCTTCGTCGTGGTGGTGTCGGGGCTGTTGTGCGCGCGCATCTTCCTCATGCCCTTCATCATCACGGGCGGCGGGCCGGGCAACGCGACCCGGGTGCTCTCCATGCTGGTCTACGAGACGGGCTTCTCCTACCTCAAGATGGGCCGGGCGGCGGCGATCTCGGTGGTGCTGTTTGCCATCGCGCTCGCCTTCACGCTCGGGCAGATGCGTCTGTTCGCCCGCGGCGAGGAGAACGTACGATGAGCCGCCGCCGCGCCCGCCCCTGGCTGCGGTGGACCGGCTTCGCCCTGCTGGCGGGCCTCAGTTTCCTGTTCGTGCTGCCGATCCTGTGGATGACGACCACGTCGTTCCAGGCCGGCGAGAAGATGTTCCAGCTCACGACAGAGTGGATACCGTCGGTCTGGCATCCCGAGAACTACTCGAACGCGCTCCGGCATGCGCCGTTCGCCCAATATTTCCTCAACAGCGGCATCGTCTCCGTGGCGGTCATGGCCGGCAACCTGGTGTTCGGCACCCTCGCGGGATACGGCCTGGCCAAGTTCCGGTTCCGCGGCGATCGCTTCGTGCTCGTTCTGATCCTCAGCACCCTCATGCTGCCGCTGGAGGTCACCCTTGTGCCGACCTTTCTCGTCGTCCACGCCTTCGACTGGCTCAACACCTACCAGGGCATCGTCGGCCCTCTCCTGATCGACGCCTTCGGGGTGTTCCTGATGCGCCAGTCGATCATCTCGATCCCCGCAGACTATATCGAGGCGGCGCGCATCGACGGGGCAGGGGAGTTGCGCATCCTGTGGCAGGTCATCCTGCCGCAATGCAAGCCGGCGCTGGCCATCCTGGCGATCTTCTCGTTCCGCGACAGCTGGGACCAGTATCTGTGGCCGCTCACCGTGGTCTCGGTCGATGCGCTGCGGACCTATCCGCTGGGCCTGGTGCAGTTCGGCGAGGATTACGGCAACCCGCCGACCGAGCAGATGGCGATCGCCGTGCTGGCGACGATCCCGGTGTTCCTGCTGTTCGCCCTGCTGCAGCGCTCCGTCCGGCAAGGGTTCGGGTTGAGCGGCCTCAAGTGAAGCGCAAACACGAGGTGCGTCGTGGACAAGATCAGGATCGCGCTCGGCAACAAGGGCGCCGGCACCGCGCCGGTGTTCGCCACCCTCGAGGGCGGCTATTTTCGCGAGCAGGGTCTCGAGGCGGAATTGATCGCCCACCAGGGCCACAGCCGATCGCTCGCCGCCCTGGTCGCCGGCGAGGCCGACTTCACCAATGCGGTCGGACCGGAAGTGATCATGGCCAACCAGCGCCACCAGGGCGACGCGGTGATCATCGCCTCGGCGACCAGCCGCAGCGCCCAGCAGGTCTCGGCCCGGCCGGGACTGCGGACGCGGGAGCAGCTGCGCGGCAAGCGGTGGGGCATCCTGGCGCGCAACGACGCCGACGAATGCTCGATCGTCATGGCGTTCGAGCGCTGGGGCTGGGATCGCAGGAAGGACGCCGAGATCGTCGTCGTCGGCTCCGACAAGCCGCGGCTGGACCTGCTGCTCGACGAGCGTCGGGTCGATGTCGCCATCATGCATGCGCCCGAGCCGTTCCAGGCGGCCAAGCGCGGCTGGACGATGATCGAGGATCTCGGCCGGCTCGATGTCGCGTTCCAGAACAGCTGCGCCGCCACCACGCGGCGATTGCTGCGCCTGCGGCCGGACACGGCGCTGCGCTACGTGCGGGCCTACTGCCGCGGCGTCTATCGCTTTCGCACCGACGCCTCGTTCGGCATCGCGGTGCTGCGCAAATATACCGGCGAGACCGATACAGCGGTGCTCGAGCAGTCGTGGATGCTGTTCGCCCGCCTGATGGGCGAGATGATGTATCCCAGCGTCGAAGGCATGCGCACGGCAAGCCACGTGCTGGCCGAGCTGGGCGCCATCCCGCGGCCGCTGCCGCCCGAGGACTCGATCGACCTCGGCATCGTGGCGGCCATCGAGCGCGAGGGCTACTTTGCGACTGTCCTGGGTCTCGGAACCGGAGCGCAACCATGAAAGCCGCCGTCCTGGAGGCCTATCACCAACCGCTGGCCGTCCGCGAGGTCGAGCTCGGCCCGCCGGCGCGCGGCGAGGTCACCGTCGAGGTCAAGGCGTGCGGGCTCTGCCTCACCGATGTCCATATATCGGAAGGCAAGGTGCCGACGGTCGCCCTACCGCTGGTGCCGGGCCACGAGTTCGCCGGCGTCGTCGCCCGACTCGGCGAGGGCGTGACGGACTGGAAGCTGGGCGAGCGGGTGACGGTCTGTGTTGACGTCAATTGCGGCCATTGCGATTTCTGCCTGCGCGGCGAGACCAATCGCTGCGTCAACCTCAAGCGCATCGGCTTCGAGCGCAACGGCGGCATGGCGGAGGCGGTGAACGTGCCGGCGGCCAATCTCGAAAGGATCGCCGATCGCGTGACCTTCGAGAAAGCCGCGATCATTCCCGATGCCGTGGCCGCGATGTACCGCAGCCTCAAGACGGTGGCCGGCATCGGCCGCGGCTCGAAGGTGGCGATCCTGGGCGTCGGCGGGTTGGGCATACAAGGCGTGAAGATCGCCCGCCTGCTGGGCGCCCACGTGACCTGCACGGATCTCGATGACCGCAAGCTCGCCCGGGCGCGTTCCTTCGGCGCCGAGCACACGATCAACCCGACGCGCGAGAGCTTCCTCGAGGCGTCGCGTCACCGGCTCGGCAGCTACGATGTCGTCGTCGACAATGTCGGGCGCAAGGAAACCCTGTTCGAGGCCGTCCAGGCCTGCCGGAACGGCGGCAAGGTCGTCGCCATGGGCTACGTCGATCCGACGCTGGAAATCCCGTCCTACGAGATCGTCATCAAGGAAAAGCAGGTGGTGGGCTCGCGGGCGCTGACCCGCGCCGAGTTCCGCGAGGTCGTGGCTTTGGTCAATTCCGGCGAACTCGATCCCGATATCGGCGAGCTGATCCCGATCCGCCGCATCAACGAGGCGCTGGATAACCTCAAGAATGGCCGTTACCTGACGCGCAGCGTCCTGCTGCCGCCCTTCGACCCATGACAGGGCGCAATCCCGCGCGCGAGCGCCTGGAGAGGGGCGAGGTGGCGATCGGCGTCGGCCTGCGCCAGGCGCGGACCGTCGACGTGGCCGCGGCCATGAAGACCTGCGGCTTCGACTGGCTGTTCCTCGATCTCGAGCACAATTCGATGTCGCTCGACACGGCGGTGCAGATCGCGATGGCCGCCAACGGCGCGGGCATCGCCCCGCTCGTGCGCATTCCCGCCGGCCGCTACGACATGGCGACGCGTGCCCTCGACGGCGGCGCCTGGGGGATCGTGGCGCCGCATATCGACACGCCCGACGAGGCGCGCGAAGTCGTTGCCCGGCTCAAATACCCGCCGCTCGGCCATCGGTCGATCGCCGGCGCCATGCCGCAATTCGACTTCGCATCGAGGCCGCTTGGCGAGGCGACGGCGGCGATCAATGCCGGCCTGCTGCTCGTGGTGATGCTGGAGACGCCCCGCGCCATCGAGAATGCCGAGGCAATAGCCGCCGTTCAGGGCATCGATGCGCTCCATGTCGGCGCCAACGATCTCTGCATGGAGATGGGCATTCCCGGCGATTTCCTGCATCGCGACGTCGAGCGGGCCTTCGCCGCCGTCATCGCCGCCTGCCGCAAGCATGGCAAATGGCCGGCGATGGGCGGCGTCTACAGCGAGGACGGCCTCGGCAAATACGTCGGCATGGGCGTGCGCATGGTGCTGGCCGGCAACGACCTCAATCTGCTGATGGCAGCGGGGACGGCCCGGGTGGGATTTGTCCGCAAGGTGCCGCAAAGGGCATAGTCGCCATGCCGCTCCCGAGAGGCGCGCTGGCGGCTGGTTTACGGCGCGGGCCCAGCCTATATCGTGGGCAAGACCGTAAGAAGACCCGCACCGAACTCGAAGCCGCCGCCTTCCGCCGGCTGGTCGCGCACCTGCAGGAGCGCTCCGATGTGCAGAATATCGACCTGATGAATTTGGCCGGCTTCTGCCGCAACTGCCTGTCGCGCTGGTATCGCGAAGAGGCGGGTACGCGCGGCATCGAGATCCCCGACCCCAAGGCCCGCGAGATCGTCTACGGCATGCCGTACGAGGAGTGGAGGGCCAAGCACCAGAAGGAAGCGTCGGGCGATCAGAAGAAGGCCTTCGACAAGGCCCAGCACAAGCACGGCTAGTTCTGTTCTGACCCGATTCGAAGGCCCCCTCCCCGCTTCGCGGCGGAGAGGACGTATGGGGGCGTGCGCAGGATCGACAGCCCGTCCCCGTTATCCCCGTCATTCATTGCGTCAGCGTCATTGAGCCCGCGCCGTCGCTGCTCCTATGGTCCGCCCGACGGGATCAAGGAGTACAGGACATGCCGGATGGGAGCGCCGTTTCGAAGAAGACCAAGGCCGGGCCGATATCGGCCGACCGGCTGAAAAGCTTCGTCGAGCGCATCGAGAAGCTCGAGGAGGAGCGCAAGGCGATCGGCGGCGACATCCGCGACGTCTACAGCGAGGCCAAGGGCGTGGGCTACGACGTCAAGACCATGCGCAAGATCGTCTCCCTGCGCTCGATCGATGCGGCCGACCGCGCCGAGCAGGAGACGCTGCTCGACACTTATAAGCACGCGCTCGGCATGAGCTGATACCACGAAAGTGATTTCGCGCGCTTCGTGCAGACGCTAGGGTGCCTCTACGGCTCAAGCGCTCCGATCAACGGAGCCGAACCGGGAGGGACACCATGCAAACCACCGTCATATTCGGCGCTTGCGTAGCGTTGACTTTCGCCTCTGCGTCGGTCCAGGCGCAGATCGCGGTTTCCTCGAACGATCACAAGATGACGCAGGAAAACGGCGTCACCAAGAACGTCGCCAACCCGCCGCCCGATTCGATCACGATCCTCGATCTCGGCGTTTCGCCGGTGAAGGTCGTCGGTACGATCAACGACGTGCCGGGCAGCGTCGTCGGGCCGCCGCTGTCGGTCGCCATCACGCCCGACGAATCGCTGGCGCTGGTCGCCTCGTCGAGCAAGCTCGATCCGGCCGATCCGACCAAGCTCGTGCCCGACGATCGTATCACGGTGATCGATCTCAAGGACAAGAAGGTCATCGGCACCGTCAAGGTCGGCGCGGGCGCCGCCGGCATCTCGATCACCCAGGACGGCAAGCGCGCCTATGTCAGCAATCGCATGGCGGGCTCGATCTCCATCCTGGCCATTGATGGCAAGCAGGTCAGCCTGATCAAGACCATCCCGCTCGGCACGGCCGAGGCCCTTGTCAGCCATATCGCCCTCACGCCTGACGGCAAGATGGGCGTGGCGACGCGCAACGGCGACGGCAAGGCCGTGGTCGTCAAGCTGGGCGGCGATACGCTCACCGAAGCGGCCACCATCGCCACGGCGCCACGGCCCTATGCAGCGGCGGTGACTCCCGACGGCAAGACCGCCATCGTGGCGAGCCTCGGCGATCCCAAGGCCAACGGCATGCTGACCGTCGTCGATCTCACCAGCGATCCGCCGGGCAAGATCGTCGGCACCGCCGACATTGGCCACGAAGCGCTGGAAGGCATGATGATGTCGTCCGACGGCAAGTGGATCGCCGGCGTGGCGCATGGCGGCTCGACGCGGCCCAAGGACGCGCCGCAATACAAGCCCAACGGCACCGTCGTGCTCTATCGCCTCGACGGCACCAAGCTCACCAAGGTGAGCGAAGCGCCGATCGGGGCATGGTCGCAGGGCGCGTCCTTTTCGAAGGACGGCAAGACCGTCGTGGTCGGCAACATGATCCAGAAGAACTTGCAGGTGTTCAAGAACGACGACGGCAAGCTCACCGACACCGGACAGAAGATCGATGTCGGCGGCGGCGCCGCGGCGATCCGCGCTTCGACGGATCGGTGAGGTCTCGCCGCAGCCTGATCCTCGCCTCGCTCGCCGCGGTCGCGGCGGGCGGGGTGGGGGCGCGGGCGGAGGGGTTTCCCTCGCAGCCCATGTCACTGCGATTTGCCATCGAGGCGAAGTAAAGGAACGAGGACAGCGGCGAACGCCGTCGACGCGGCGGAGACGACAATCAGAGGTCCAAGCCGGCTGTCGAATACATGCTCGTAAAGGAAGGCGCCGGCGTTGTTGGAACACAGGTCGGCGAAGTTCATGATCGACATGAGGCCGGCGAACGCGAACCCCTCCGAGCGCTTGGGACAGTAGTCGGCGGCGAGCGTGAGTGTGGCAATGGTGGCGATCATCATGGCGGCGCCGTTTGCGAAATTCACAATCGCTGCCGTGAGCTCATCCGCGAGCAGCAAAAACGAGGCAGCCGCCAGCGTTCCGAACACTATGCTCACATACAGCAGCGCCTTCGAACTCATCTTCCAGAGCAACCACCGATGTGCCAAGGCGCCAACGATCCAGCCTGCGGATGCGATCGATCCTAGAATTCCAATATACGACTGGGAGAACTTGAGGTCGTCTGTCATGAAGTAGTAGAGCGGCGTGCCAAATCCAGGGGCGAATGAATACAGAAACAGGAACAAGGCGACGACGTACAGTTTTGTGGACTTCAGCGCCGCGACGATGCTTTGAAATGTGCGTTGCATTTCCAGTCGATTTGCCCGGCTTTTCCCCTCGCTCAGGAGGAACAGGGAGGCAAAGATCACGGCTATGGAGGCAACTGCCGCGACGCCGGCGGCAGCTTGCAAGGCCGAAAGCGGCGGCAGACGCTGAACCAGCTCACCTCCGACAAACGAACTTGCCATGATGGCGATATAGAACCACAGCCATTGTTGGCCGACGAATGTGCTGCTCAGACGGAAGCTCTGACCGTTCTCGGCAAGCAGGGCGCCGCACAAGGTGCTTGCAGTGGCCATCGCGTATGAGGTGAGTACGAGCAACAACGCGAACTCACTTGGCTCGCTCAATCGGGCGATCCAGGCATACGCGCCGACCGCACAGATACTCGATATGATCAAGTAGCTCTTTCGACGATAACCAAACAGCGGGATGAAATCGGAGACGAGTCCAAATACCGGCTTGATGACCCACGGGAAATTGAGAATGGCGAGATAGGCGGTGACCTGAAGCGGAGTCCAACCAATAACCTTCAGATAGTAATTCAACGGCTGGAAGATGATGCCGACGCGCGCCTGGCCTATCCCTTCAACGACATAAACGATGGCGAAGAACAGCATCAGCCGATTGATGTGCCGATATTCTTCCGCCGTTCGCTGGGGTGCAGTACCGACGATGGAACTTCCTCCACGGTTTCCAGGCTGGGTCGCTGGGCCACCCTAACTAGCCTCAGAATCTTTGGTGGTCTAGAAAGCGCGGCCTAGTACCAAATATTCATTGGCAGGCCGTAGCGGTCGCGCGCGCGCGCCGGGCCGAGCCGTGTCGCCTTGCGCTCGCCGATCAGCAGGGCGGTGCGGCAGACGGCGATGGCGTCGAGGATGTCGTCGCGTGCAGCACCGGAAAGACGATCGACGGTGCACTCGAAGCCATGCCGGGCCAGCAGCCGGCATCGCTCGGCATAGCCCTCCGGCTTGCGCTTCTTGCTGAGCACCGGCTTGTCGCCATTCATGCGTGCGAAGGCGAGCTCGGGGTGCGCTTCGTAGACGATGCGCTTGAGCCTGGGCTGCGTGCGCAGCAGTTCGTCGACCTCGCGCATCTTGGGAAACAGGTGAAAGGTCTGTTGGTTCAGCCCCATGCCCAGCTTCCTGCTGGCCGCGTTGGCGTTGGCGTGGGTCGTGCAGGCAAGGGCAGGACGGCAGGGCGTCGGGAAGACCGAGCTCGCCTTGCCCGGCAGCAGCTTGCGGGCCTGGCCTTCGCATTCCCGGCCGGGCCGCGGCGTGTCGACGAATCCAATCGGCATGTCGACCGCCAAAACGGAAAGACCCTCGCAGGCTTCCGCGAGGGTCTTCACGACTCGAATATCGAGGACGCCGCGGGCGTCGCGCCGGCAGATCACCCAGCCAGTGCGGCAACCGTCGGCGCCGCCAATTACCGGTGCCGCGGCCATGCTCCTTCCGCTCTCGCTCTCCTCATTCTCCTCTCCCCCGTCAGGGGGAGAGGGCGGGTGAGGGGGCTACGCACGTCGATTCCCCCTCACCTAACCTCTCCCCCTGACGGGGGAGAGGAACATGAGGAAGAAGAAGCGTTCGCGCCGATCACCACTTGGCCATCTCGGCCTTGAGGTTGGCGTCGAGCGTCGCCAGGAAATCCTCCGTATTCAGGAATGGATGCTTGGGATCGATCAGGATCGCCAGGTCCTTGGTCATCTTGCCGCTTTCGACGGTCGCGACGCAGACTTTCTCGAGCGCATCGGCGAACTTCACCACGTCGGGCGTGCCGTCGAACGTGCCGCGATATTTCAAGCCCTGCGTCCAGGCGAAGATCGAGGCGATCGGGTTGGTCGAGGTCGGCCGGCCCTTCTGGTGCTCGCGGTAGTGGCGGGTCACCGTGCCGTGTGCGGCCTCGGCCTCGACGGTCTTGCCGTCGGGCGTCATCAGCACCGAGGTCATCAGCCCGAGCGAGCCGAAGCCCTGGGCCACCGTGTCGGACTGCACGTCGCCGTCGTAGTTCTTGCACGCCCAGACGAACTCGCCGTGCCACTTCAGCGCCGAGGCGACCATGTCGTCGATCAGGCGATGCTCGTAGGTGATGTTCTTGGCCTTGAACTTGTCGGCGAATTCCTTGTCGAACACCTCCTGGAAGAGGTCCTTGAAGCGGCCGTCATAGCGCTTGAGGATGGTGTTCTTGGTCGAGAGATAGACCGGCCAGCCGCGGTTGAGGCCGTAAAGGAACGAGCTGCGCGCGAAACCGATGATCGACTCATCGAGATTGTACATCGCCATCGCGATGCCGCCGCCGGGGAAGTCGTAGACGTTGTGCTCGATCGTCTTGCCGTCTGCGCCCTCGAACTTGATCGTGAGCTTGCCCTTGCCCGGCACGACGAAATCGGTGGCGCGATACTGATCGCCGAAGGCATGGCGGCCCATCACGATCGGATGCGTCCAGCCGGGCACCAGGCGCGGCACGTTCTTGCACACGATCGGCTCGCGGAAGATGGTGCCGCCGATGATGTTGCGGATGGTGCCGTTGGGCGAGCGCCACATCTCCTTGAGATGGAACTCCGTCACCCGCGCCTCGTCGGGCGTGATGGTGGCGCACTTCACCGCGACGCCGTATTGCTGCGTCGCCTTGGCCGCGTCGACGGTCACCTGGTCGCTGGTCTTGTCGCGATATTCGACGCCGAGATCGTAGTATTTCAGGTCGATGTCGAGGTACGGCAGGATCAGCTTGTCCTTGATGAACTTCCAGATGATGCGGGTCATCTCGTCGCCGTCCATCTCGACGACCGGGTTCTTGACCTTGATCTTCGCCATCGTGCTTCCTTTCACGCCCCAACATACCAATGCGGGCGCGGTTCTACCGAAGCCATGGCGGCGCGGCAAGGCGGCCTGCCGGCGCAGCCCGCAGGGGTGCGCGCCGCCGTCAGACCCGGTCGAGCCGCCTTGCGAGCCCGACTTCCCGCGGCATCGCCGCGATGGTCGGCAGGAGGTCCCTGAGATCGTCGATGAAGGCCACGTGATCGAGGTGGCTGCGGTCGGCGAAACCACCGTCGACCACGGAGCGCAGCAGGGCCGCCAGGGGCTGCCAGTAGCCGCCCTGGTCGACGATCACGATCGGCTTGGTATGAAGGCCGAGGGTCCGCCACGACAGCACCTCGAACAGCTCCTCCAGGGTGCCGACACCGCCGGGCAGCACGACGAAGGCGTCCGAACGCTCGAACATCTGCAGCTTGCGCTCGTGCATGGTCTCGACGACGACGGTCTCGCTGAGGGCGGGATGGCCCGCCTCGCGCTGTAGCAGGAACTGCGGAATGATGCCGACGACCCGCCCGCCGGCCTCGAGGGTGGCATTGGCCAGCAGGCCCATCAGCCCGACCCCACCGCCGCCATAAACCAGCGTTATGCGCTCACGGGCCAAAAGCTCGCCCGTCCGAACCGCGACATCGCGCGCGGCGGAGTCGGCGCCGAAACGGGAGCCGCAGAACACGCAAAGGGAAGAGGGGGCGGAAACGGACACGGACACTGCTTTATTACAGACGATCCGATGTCTTTCCGGACCGGGAGGCATGGTATCATTTTGCAGAGGAAGGTCGCGACTCCAAGGGGTGGTCGGTGGTCGCACCAATGAGAGGGTGATGTCACGCACGGTTCTTTGGCTGGTGGCAGCCGGCGCGGCCGTTTTGGCCGTGGCGCTGGGCGTGGCGTGGCAGGGCAAGCTCAGCGAGCAGGCCGGCTTGAGCCAGGCCGCCAAGCCCGCCCCGCCGGCAGCGCCTGTGCCCGCACCGTCGCCGTCGGCCGAGCCGCCGCCGCAGGCTGCCGCTTCGCCGGTCGTGCCGGTACCCACTTTTGATGTCGCCAGGATCGGGCCGGACGGCCGCGCCGTCATCGCCGGGCGCGCCCAGCCGGGCGCCAAGATCGTCCTGCTCGACGGCGGCAAGGAGATCGCCCAGGGCCAAGCCGACAGCCGGGGCGAATGGGTCGTCATCGCGCAAGATCCGCCGCTTGCCGCGGGCCAGCATGAACTGCGCGTGCTTCAGCACGTCGAAGGCCGCGCGCCCGTGACCTCCGAGCAGGTCGTCGTTGCCATCGTGCCGAAACCGTCGGCGAACACGGCCGGCGCGAAGGAGGAGACGCTGGTGATGATCGCGCCGCCCTCGGGCGCAGGGGCTCTCGTGCAAGCGCCTTCTGCAGCCGGCGTGCCGAAATCGGGCGACCTCGTCATGTCAACGCTCGACTACGACGAAAGCGGCCACGTCACGGTGACGGGAAAGGCGACGCCGGGCACGGTGGTGCGAGCCTACATCAACGACAAGATGGTGGCCGAGGGCCAGGCCGGCGCCGATGGCCAGTGGCGGATCGCGCCTGCCGACCCGGTCGAACCCGGCAAGTACAAGCTCAGGCTCGACCGGCTGACCAAGGACGGCAAGCCGGTGGCCCGCCTCGAGTTGCCGTTCGAGCGCGTTCCGGTATCGCCGGGCACCGGCGACGGCCGACGCCTGGTCGTCGTGCGCGGCGACAATCTGTGGAACATCGCGCGCGCGCACTACGGCCACGGCATGCATCACACCCTGATCTTCGGCGCGAACAAGGATCAGATCCGCGATCCGGACCTGATCTACCCGGGTCAAGTCTTCAGCCTGCCCAAGGTCAACTGACGGGCGGCGGGCGACAGAGAGTCTTTCATGCTGACAAATTTTTTCGTGCCGATCCTCGATGACGGCTGGCGCTTCATCGCGATCTTCGCCTTCGTCACCTTGCTTGCGGCGTTGACTGGCATCGCCTGGCTGTTCTGGCCGCTGATGGCGCTCACCCTATGGTCGATCTTCTTCTTCCGCGACCCGCCGCGCGGCGTGCCGCAGGACGACGGCGTGTTGATCGCGCCGGCCGACGGGCTGGTACAGATGGTGAGCGAAGCCGTGCCGCCGGCCGAGCTCGGGCTGGGCGGCGAGCCGCTTACTCGGGTGTCGATCTTCCTCAGCGTCTTCGACGGGCACATCAACCGCTCGCCCTGTGCCGCCATCGTCGACGTCGTGGCCTACCGGCCGGGCAAATTCCTCAATGCCAATGCCGACAAGGCGAGCGAGGACAACGAGCGCATGGCCATCGCCTTGCGCCGCGCCGACGGACGCGTGATCGGCTGCGTGCAGATCGCCGGATGGGTGGCGCGCCGCATCGTCTGCACCATCAAGCCGGGGCA
>WNFG01005035.1_pt1 | contig 13000 bp, 11 predicted proteins | sample 5400431 | NCBI WGS metagenome assembly WNFG01 (sample SAMN13153346, study PRJNA577476) | soil metagenome | isolation source: 120 cm saprolite under Douglas fir tree site 2 hole 3 replicate 2 | place: USA:California | collected 2015-04-18
AAGAGCTGCCGATGATCCTCGAACCGGTCGCCGACGGCAAGGCGGACTACAGCAAGGGCAACCGTCTGACCAGCGGCGTCGCTTGGGAGAAGACGCCCCACGTCCGCTACCTGGGTAACGCATTTCTCTCGCTGCTCACCAAGATCGCCTCCGGCTACTGGCACGTGGCCGACACGCAGTCCGGTTACACGGCCATCAGCGCCGAGGCCCTCCGAGCGATCAACCTGGACGATCTGTATCCGTCATACGGCTACCCCAACGACATGCTGGTGCGCCTCAACATCCGCAACTTCCGCGTCGCGGACGTCCACATCACGCCGCGGTATGGGGTCGGCGAGCGGTCGTCCATGAAGGTGTGGAAGGTCATCCCGACCGTGTCCTTCCTTCTTTTCAGGGGCTTCTTCTACAGGATGTTCGAGAAGTACGTGATCCGTGACTTCCATCCTCTCGTCTTCTTCTATGCGCTCGGTTTTCTTCTGGTCACGATCGGCTTCGTGCTGGGCGTGGTGGAAACGATCGCCAAGATCACGCAAGGCAACATCGCCGTTGCCACCGTCGTGCTCGTCGCGCTGCTCGGCATCTCGGGCCTGCAGCTGCTTCTGTTCGCCATGTGGTTCGACATGGAATACAACAAGGAGCTGCGATAGCCCGGATTCGCCGGATTGCGATCGTCACGAGCTCTTATCCCGCCGGCGGCTCCGACTACGCAGGCGCGTTCGTGCCCGGGTTCGCTTCCGCCTTGAGCGAGCGCGGGTGCGAGGTGACGGTGCTCACACCCGACAAGGCCGGTCCGAAAGAGCAATGCTTGACCCATTCGGTGCGATGGTTCGAGTGGGCCGGAAGCTCGAAGGCATTGGTCGACTTCAGCCTTCGGTCGCCCGGCGACCTCCGATTGATCGCCTCACTGCTTCGGTCGGGAGAACGCGCCCTGCGCGTGCTCCTGGAGGAGAAGCGCATCGAGGCCGTGCTCGCCCTCTGGGCTCTGCCCGCCGGGTACCTGGCCTGGCGCGCATGCAGGCCGCGCATTCCCTACTCGGTCTGGGCCCTCGGCTCAGACATCCACACCTGGGCGCGCCGCCCGGTGATCGGCAGCCTGGTGCGCCGCGTTCTGCGGGATGCGCAGCATCGTTTCGCCGACGGCATCCAGCTGGGCGCCGAGGTGACCCGCATCTCCGGCCGCGATTGCGACTTCCTGCCCACCATGCGCCGGCTGCCCACGCCGGCGTCGCTGCCACGTCCCCTTGGCGCCGGGTTCAACTTCCTGTTCGTCGGCCGCCTCGAACCCGTCAAGGGTGCGGACGTGATCGTCGACGCGATGCTCGAGCTGCTTCGGTCTGGGTCCAGCGCCGGGCTGATCGTGTGCGGCACCGGCAGCATGGAACGATCGCTCAAGTTGCAAGTCGAGGCCGCGGGCGCGACCGATCGCATCCTGTTTCTCTCCAGCCAGCCCGGCGACGTCATCGCCGGCTACATGTCCGCGTGCGATTGCCTGGTCATCCCGTCTCGAAACGAGAGCATCCCCATCGTCTTCTCGGAAGCGCTCCAGGCTGGATTGCCAATGCTTGTCACCGATGTCGGCGACATGGGCGAGCTGGCCCGCCGCCACGGGCTCGCCGCGCCCGTTCCCGCAGCCGACGCTGGAGCGCTTGCCGCCGCGATGGGCGGCTTTATCAAGGATCGCGACGCTCAGACCGCCGCTTACAAAAAGGCGAGGCAAGAGCTGCTGCGCATATTCGACGTCGGCGCCACCGCGGACCATTACCTGACCGCCATCGAGTCCACTTGACACCGCCCACCGACCACGAGTACTGGGAGGAGCGGACGCGCCTCTACGGCGCGCGGGCCGCGGGTTACAGCGACGTCGCCATGGATGCGTACGAGGACCGCCTGCGGCGTGCGGCCATCGAACGCCTGGTGGGTCGCGGCGAGGGGCGGCGCTTGCTGGATGCCGGCTGTGGCAGCGGCCGGTGGAGCATCCGGCTGGCCGAGGCGGGCTGGGTGGTCACAGGCGCCGACATCAGCCACGGCCTGCTCGCGCTGGCCCCATCCGCGCCCAACGTGACGTACGTTCAGGGCTCGATCCAGGACGAGAGCTCTTTCGATGCCGCCGTCGACAACCTGATGAGGATGCTCCGCCCGGCCGGCATGATCGCCGTACTCGAATATGCTCCGCTGCGGGTGTTCGGCAGCATGCCCGGCTACATGCACGCGCGCTCGCGCGGCCAATGGATCCACGCTTTCACCTCTCGCGGCTGCCGCTTGCGCGCCGAGACCGGGGTGCGCTTCATGGGCCACGGGCCCTACATGCTCATGGTCAGGCTCACGCGCCGGCTGTGGCCTGCTATCGACAAGGAAACGCCGCCTCGGGCGCTGAACGCGCTGCGCGCGTCCTGCCAGGCCATCGACCTGGCTCTGGCCCGGATCCCGGGGATCACGCTCATCGGTGACGTCCGCCTTCTCATCTTCGAGAAAACCCCGCAATGAAGTTCGTCGTCCGGGTGCTGGGTTCACTCGGGGCGCAGCTGCTGCTCGTCCTTTGTGGAGCCGCAACCACCGTCATCGTCGCCCGCCTCACCGGCACCCACGGCGCGGGCGCTTACTCGGTGGCCGTGCAGATCGGGGCGCTGGTCGTGATCGGAGGCGGTCTTGGGATCGACTTCGGCCTCATCTACTTCGCCGCCCGCGACCGCATGAGCCAATCCGACCTGGCTCCCACCCTCCTGTGGTTCGGGCTGGCCTGGGGGGTCGTGCTGGCCGCGGGCGGCTACGCGGCTGCCCATGCGCTGGGGGGATCCCTCCTCAAGGGCGTCGGCGACTCGGTGATCCTGGCGTCGGTCGCCGCGGTCCCGTTCATGCTCGCCGTCCGCTATCTGCGCTATTTCCTGCTTGGACGCAACCAGCTTCTCCTGTTCAACGCCGTCAACGTCGTCCTGGCACTGGCCTGGGTGATCTTGGTCGCGGTCGCGCTCGCAGGGCTGCGTGGAGGTGTCGTTGGCGCTGTCTGGGCGTATGCCGCCGCCAACGTCATCGCGTTCGCCGCTGCGCTTGTGCTCGTGCGGCCGGCGGTAGCGCTGCCCAATTTGCGGCGGGCCATCACCGCTCTGCGCACCCTGGCAGGCTTCGGCCTTCGCGCCCAGCTCAGCACCGTCCTTCAGTTCTTCAGCTACCGGTTCGACCTGTTCCTTGTCAACGCGACCGCCGGGCTTGGAGCCGCAGGCGTCTACAGCGTCGCCACGCTGCTCGCCGAATCGGTCTGGTACATCCCGAGCGCCGTAGCCCTGGTCCTGGCTCCGCGCGTGGCTGCGAGCGTCGAGGGTGATGACGATGAGATGACCGAGGCCATCTGCCGGAGCACGGTGCTGGTGAGCGTGGCGGGAGCGGTCCTGATCGCGGCGCTTGCCCCGCTCCTCGTTCTCGTCCTGTTCGGCGCGGCGTTCCTGCCCGCCGTCGTGCCGCTCTGGGTGCTCTTGCCCGGAGTCGTCGCGCTCGGCCTCGACAAGCCCATCGCCAGCTACCAGCTCGGCAGGGGACGTCCGCAGATCTCCCTGTACGTGACGCTGATCGCCACGCCCATCACGGTCGCCGCGTACCTGCTTCTGATCCCCCGATACGGGATCGTGGGGGCGGCCGCCGGCTCGACCATCTCGTATGTCGCGACCACGGCCATCGAGATCGTGTACCTGCAGCGGGTCAGCCCGCTGCGGCTTCGCAACCTGGTGATCCCGCGCCGGTCCGACTGGCGCCTCTACTCATCCGCCTGGCAGCGCCTGCGGCCGGCATTGACCGCGGGGATGCCCTGGTGAAGCGTTGGACCGAGCCATCGAACAAAACCGCGAACTTCGTGCTGGCCGCCATCGTGCTCGTGTCCTGTCTGCTCGCGCTGGCGTGGGTCTTCTACGTTCCGATGTTCGAGGCGCCAGACGAAACCGTCCATTTCGAATACTCCGCCGCGCTGTACAGCGCCGGCGGCCTCATCGCCCCGCGCGATGCCGCCCGGCTGAGCATGCCTCCGGGACGACCAAATCCCTACCCCGTCTACCTCGAAGACCAGTCGGCGGTCGCCGTGATCGCGGAGAAGCCCGACGTGAAGGCCCCCGCCGGATACGGCAGCGGCTCGTACTACGCCTCCGTCGACGGTGGCGCCGCCGCCGGCGCTACGGACCAGCACCTGTTCAGCCCTCCGCTCCTGCGCTACTACCCATTCGGGTACTACCTGATGGACGCGGCCGCGATGGGCGCGACGGCGCTCTTCACAAAGAGCCCAGTGGCGTTGTTCTTCGCCGCGCGCGCGCTTTCTGTCGCGCTGCTGGCGATCAGCCTCCTGCTGACCTACCTGCTGCTGCGCCGGCTCCGCTGCCGGCGATCGCTGGCGCTCGTGCTGACGGGCGTGGTCGGACTCTTCCCGATGACGTCGATGCTCAGCTCGTCCGTCCAATCCGACAGCCTCAGCTTCACGCTGTCGACGCTGGCCTTGCTGGCCGCGCTCGAGGTGCGGCGCCGCCCCCACGACCTGCGCTGGATTGCTGTCCTTGGCGTCGACCTCGGACTCCTGCTCGTGACCAAGGTGCATTTCTTCGCCATCGTCGGCGCGGCCGTTGGCGCCATGATCGTGACGCAGCGATTCGAGGCTCGCGACGCACGCCGCTGGCCGGTTGAGTCGGCCCTGCTGGCCGTGCCGGTAATCGCGCTCGAATCGATCCAGGTCTGGACCCAATGGGGCTCACCCCCGCTCATCGCCGCCGGCCAGCTGGGAGAGCTGCCCAACTACCGAACCGCGCTCGCCGGCGGCATCACCGGCATCGCCGGCTACATCGGCCGCATCACGTCCTTCACCTTTCTCGACCACACGTTCGGCCGCGAGTTCAGCAGCTTTTGGGGCGTGTTCGGCTGGGTCGACACGCCGCTCGTGCTGGGCTCTCCGGTCATCACGGTGACGCTCTGGTTCCTGATTGCCGGCATCTCGATCCTGCTGCTCGCCTGCACACTTGTCCGCCTCGGCCAGGTCGGATACCGCCTGCTGCGGGTGGCGCGCCGCGGCCGGCCGCGCCGCGCGCTGAGCATGGCCTTCTCGAACCCGGTCGCGATCTCGTTCTTCTTGCTCGCCGTGTTCCTCTTCAGCGTCGAGGGGTATCCCGGCATCCAGGGCCGGTACTACTTCCCGCTCCTGCCCGCGGTCTTCTGGGTAGCGCTCAAGTACGCGCCGCGGGCGCTGCCAGGAAAGTTCGGTCCGGCCCTGTTTCGCATGCAGGTTGCAGGCCTGGTTGCGTATTCGGTGGCGGGCGCGATCTTTGCGTTCCCCACCCTCACCGCCCGCTACTACGCCCAGGGGCGCGACCTGGTCCCGGTCGCGCGTGAGACGCTGGCGTCCGACCCTCAGCCCGGCCGCTACCAGGTGACGAACCTGCGGCTGCCCGAGGCCACGCTGGGTGTCGGGCGTCTGCAGCCGGATCGTGTCGCGGTGGTCGGGTGGGCGGTCGACGAGCAAGCGGCTTTGCCGGCGAAGACCGTCTTCATCGATGTCGACGGGCAGCCTTTCCAGGAGGCCGTCTATGGCGACGACAGCCCGCAGGCGGTGGCCGCGCTGGGCAGCGCGCGCTATGCCACCAGCGGCTTCGACGCCATCCTGGACACGACGCGCCTGGCCCCGGGCCCGCACCTGCTGACCGTCCGCGTGGTCAGCGCCGACGGCCGGCGCCTCTATGCGCCGGGACCGCCTCTGGAATTCGTTGTCGGCGCCTCGGTCGGCCCCGGCTCGGTCCCTTAGCCGGCGGTCGCCTCGTAAAAGGCCAGCAATGACGGATGAGCCCGAAACCAATCGATGGTCGCCGAAAGGCCTGCCTCGAGTGGGTGACGCGGCTCCCAGCCGAGCTCGTGCCGGATCTTTTTGGCATCAGCCACCCAGGTCGTCGTATCCCATTCCCGGTTTGGCATCGACCCCCATTGCGGCTCCGCATCGATCGCCAGCAGGCGGCGCGCAACCTGCACGACCTGCTCGAGGCTGGACTGCACTCCCGTGCCGACGTTGAAAATCGCGTCCGGTTCAGCGGCCGTGTCGGCGGCTGCGGCGAGATACGCGTCACAGACGTCATCGATGTAGACAAAGTCCCGCGCCACATTGGGGTCGACCAGGGCGGGCAGGCGAGCCCGAAGTCCATTGACGATCAGGGTGGGGACGAGACGCGTCGGCTCCTCCCACGGCCCGTAAACCGAGTAGAGGCGGAGGGTGCGGATGCGCGCAGCATTTTTTCGAGCGGCGAACCCGCAGTACATGGTGGCGGCGGCTTTGGTGACCGCATAGGGACTGTTGGGCTCGAGCACCTCGGTCTCAGCCGGCGCATGGTCCTTCAAGCCGTACTCCGACGATGAGCCGGTGTTCACGAAAGACTCGAAGTCGCTCTCGAGGCATGCCTCGACGAGGTTGATCGTGCCCGCGAGATTCGACTCGACCATCTCGCGGAGGTTCGTCTGACTGGAGTAGGCCCCGTGAGCCGCCAGGTGGAAGATCCAGTCTGGCTTGATGTTTTGCAGCGCTCGCCCCACGCTCGCCGCGTCGCGCAGGTCGGCCTGGTGGACTGCGACGTCCTCGTTCCCAGCCCACCGCCAGGTGCTGTGTTGCGAACGCATGACCAGGTGTACGTCGTGTCCTTCGGCGACCAGGCGCCGGCCAAGATTGGCGCCTACGAAGCCGCTCGCACCCGTGACCAGAACGCGCTTCGACAATTACGGAAGCCGGCTGTAGTCGAGCGCGTCCAGGTAGAGGGCTGCGTGTGCGCGCACTTCTGACTGCTCACTTCCCGACAGCGTGAGTGCGGTCTCCCGGTTGGCGCCAGGCGTCGCTTTTCGGATGGTGCCCCAGGGAAAGACCTCGTCCAGCGGTGCGCCGTTCCAGGACGTGACGCTCAGCGATTCCGAGTCGTCACACCCGAGCTTCCGGCATATCTCGCTCAGCGCGCCGCGCGGACCTGCGACGAGATCTTCGAACCTCAGAATGTGGAAGCGCGACGGGTATTTCGCTTTGAAGCGAAGGGCGTATTGCTGGTTCAAGGTCCATCCGAGCATGTAGTGGTGGAGCGAAAGAGGCACCGGGCGTCGCTTGGTTTCGGCGTAGGCCGACCAGGGATTCCGGACCACGTGTAAGACGTGCGCGTCAGGCAGCTCCTCGAGGATCTTGTCCGCGTCGACCACGATGATCGGGCTGTACCCGACATACAGCTCTTGCTCGGGGGTGCGCTTGAAGTTTTTCCACGTCTCGAAAGTGGCGCGGAAGAATGCGGCCACATTGTTGGCTCGAGAGCGGCCGGTCTTGCCGATCATGTCCACGTAGACGTCGCGCCGTTCGTCATCCGACATCTGGAACTCGACGTGGCGGAACTTGCTCACGTCTGGCGTCCGCGCCCGGACCCTGGCCTCCTCGTCGATGATCGCGTAGAAGTCATCGGACGCTTTCGCATCCAGCGCGAACACCGGCCATCGGTACTTGACGGGGAAAGTGGACGACAACGCATCGACGACCAACCTGGTGCCGAGCTGCGATTCGAATGGATAGACCGACATTTGCGGGTGTCCGTCGAGAAACCGCTGCGTGGTGTTGCCGCCGTTCTCGTACATCGCGGAGATCATCAGGAACTTGAAGTCAGTGCTCACGCCGCTCCCTTGCGCGTCTCGCGGTTGAAGGCATAGAAGAGTACCCGCTCCTGCTCCGGAGTATTGCGATCGCTTCGGAAAGGAAATCCTCGTGACAGAGACGACGGCAGCCAGTCGATGGCGAAGATCTGGTTGCCAACCGGCCAGGACAGGCTGCCGAGAATCGTCCCCTTGACGACATCGATCGCATGAACGCCGCAGATCGAGCTGTCCACGTCGAGGCCGGGAGCGAACTGGCGAAAGCGCGGAATCACGCGCGATGTGCCTACAAACGCGACCCCTTGATGGAAGCAGAGGCCCCGCGTCCAGCCTGGCAGCTTGACGAGCGGCTCGAGCTTTCCGGCCTCCACGGCGCCGAATTCACCGTATCCGCTGTTGTCGATCCAGAGCTTTCCAGCCCTCAATCGCGCGGAGTGCGGGCGCGTCAGGCCTCTGGCGATCACGTCCCGGCTCGCGCCGGAGAAGACGACACCGCGCCGGTCGACTGGGAAATTGCGATGCGACGGGCGCCGGCTGGTCAGCCGGTCGGTGGAGGCCGAGAAGAAGCTCGTCTTGAGATCGTGCCCGGCAGCGATCGAGTTGAGCTGCAGGTGGTTGCGGGTGAAGACGGGGCCGTCTGGCGTTTCTATGCAGCGCGGCCACCACACCCGCTCGGGGCGCCCGTCGTCGTGAATGCGGACGACCGCATTCTCGCCGACCGCGTTTCCATACAGGCGCCCCCCGACCATGGCGAGGTCGTGGAGGTACAGACAACCCGGCATGAACCGCGAGCGGATCGGGACCAGAGGCCGGAATCCGGCCAGATATCGTTCGCCCACGGGGGAGACGTCGCTGCGATCGACCAGGCCCGATACAGGTGCCAGGTCGTACACCTGGTTCGGATTGCGGGTGCTCGCCACGTAAACGACTCCCCGCTTGCGGTCGGTCGCCAGGCCGGATGGGTGCGGCAGCCGCAAGTACGTTTGAGCATGGCGCTCTCCGCGGCGCAGACCGGGCGACAGGGCGATGACAAGGTGCTCATACTCCCGGGTCACCAGCAGCGTGATCTTGTGCTCCGCGAGGATGTCCCACCAGTCGCCCCGAACACGAAATCGGAGCAGTTCCCGCCCGGCGGGGCCGGCACCGCTCCAGTGGCTGATGACTCGAGCCGGGTCTCGCCACTCCGAATCGTGGGCAGACCACAGCCGGCTCAGCCGGCTTGGCTGGGGAGCCATGAACGCCTCCTCCAAAGAGTGAGAGCTCCCCAGTAGAGGCGGACCGCAGACCTGTAGCCGGTCGTCGATCTGCCGCCGTGGCGGCGCGTGGAAAAGACCGGCACTTCGATCATGGGGTAGTCACTCTGCCGGCACATGATGCAGAACTCCGCGTCGATGAGGTCGTTTTCTTGTTTCAAGTCCACCAGCTTGTCGAACGAGCGCGGGAACACCTTCGGGGTTCCGTTGACATCCCAGTTGGAAAGGTCGAAGAGAGTCCGGCATTCGATGTTGAAGAGCAGGGAGCCCAGGCGCCGGCGCCAGTTCTCACGGATCTTGCGATTGGCTTTCACCACGACTCCGCCGTAGGCAACCGCGTACAGCAGGCAGAACACGAGGTCCTGCGCCGTCGTGCGCGCCGAGTTCGTGTAGCAGATGACGTCGCCTTCGGCAGCCTGGAGGCCAAGCCGCACCGCGGGACCCCAGCCGCCCTTCTCAGTCGTGATGACCTTCACACTGGGCAGTTCAGCGGCAAGACGGCGGCATACGGCCAGCGAGTCGTCACGCGAGGCGTTTTCCACCAGGATGAGCTCGCAGCGAGCCGGCACCTTGGCCAACTCGGCCACGAACTCTTTTGTCACCTGCTCGATATGGTCGGCCTGGTTGTGGACGGGCAGGATGATCGAGATCAGTCCCGGAGTCGGCGTCACGCGAACGAACCGGCGGCCGCGTTGATCGCGGTCGCGACCAGTGAGTCGCAATCGAGGCCGTGGCGCCGGTTGAGAAAATCCTCGCTGCCGGTCACACCGGACGGCGATCCTCCGGCGCCCACGCGCACGACCCTGCAGCGGATCGCATTTTCGGCGACCACCTCGCACGCAAGCGATCCGAGTCCGCCATTCAGCTGATGGGCCTCGACCGTAATGGCGACCGGGAACCGGGAAAGCAGATGAACCAGGTCGTCGATCGGCGGTGGATTGATCGTCGAAACGATGCCAAGCGTGCTGCGCAGGCCGCTCGCCAAAAGCTTTTCGGCGGCCGCCGCGACTTCCGTCGACACGGCGCCCATCGCCAGGAACAGGAGATCGGCGCCCGAACCGAGGACGTCGACCCGGCCCAGCTCGAAGCGGCCTTCGAGGCCCGGCACCTCGCGGCGGTCGTCCTTGCCGATTCTGTAATACATCGGACCGGGAAGGTCCCACGTCGCGCGCACGGCGGTGAGGGTTTGCCTGTGGTCGGCGGGCACGACCACCGTGATGTTGGGCTGAATCCTCATCAGGCCCACGTCTTCGAGGCCGTGGTGGCTCAGCCCCGCAGAGCCGTACTCGAAGCCACCTCCCACGCCCACGATCCGGACCGGCATGCGGTGGATGGCGGCCGCGTTGCGAATGAACTCGTATCCGCGCATGGAGGCGAAGGTCGCGATCGAATAGCAGAAAGGCAGGAAGCCGGCATCGGCAAGACCGCACGCGACTCCGACCATGTTCTGCTCGGCGACGCCGACATTGATGAAACGATCGGGATACGCATCAGAAAATGGCTCCAGGGCCATGAACCCGAGGTCACCCGTCAGCAAGACGACGCGGGCGTCCCGCGCCGCGACCTCCACCAGAGCCCGAACAAGAGCCGCCCTCACCGCAGGCTCTTGATGTCGTTCAGCGCAACCTCGTAATCCGCTTGCGACATGGGGAGGTAGTGCCACTTGATCTGGTTGCGCATGTAAGACACGCCGTGGCCGAACACGGTGTGAGCAATCACCACGTGCGGGGTGTCGGGTCGGTCCTTCATGGACGCGATGGCCTTGGTGAGCCCCGGCACGTCATGACCATCGGCGTGGAGCACGTCCCAGCCGAATACGCTCCACCTGTCGCCAAGCGGATCCAGCGACAACACATCTTTCGTGTAGCCCAGCGCCTGCTGGCCATTGAGGTCGACGATCGCGATCAGGTTGCCAAGGCGGTGATGCGCAGCCAGCATCACCGCCTCCCACAGCGAGCCTTCGTCGCATTCCGCATCGCTCACCAGCACGACGACCTGGCGTTGCGATCCTCGCATCCGAGCGCCGAGAGCCGCGCCGACGCCGATCGAAAGCCCGTGCCCGAGCGACCCGGTTGAAAAGTCGACGCCGATCAGCTCCGAATCGGGATGGACTCCCAACAGGGTGTCGTCGGCGCAATAGGTGCCGAGCTCATCGGCGCTCAGCCAGCCGCGAAGATGCAGCGCGGCGTACAGGGCCAATGCGGCGTGCCCCTTGGACAGGATGAAGCGGTCCCGGTCGGGATCGTCCGGGCCGCCGGCTCTCAGCCCACCGTCGTAAAGCGCCGCGAGTATTCCCGAGATCGAAAGCGCCGACCCGATGTGTCCGACTCTGGCTCGCATCGACTGTTCGAGCACGATCCGGCTGATCTCGTATGCAGAAACCCTTGATTTCACCTCCCCACCGTGTGGGGAGGTCGGACGCCGCTGGCGGCGTCCGGGTGGGGCGTATCAGTAACCAACTCTCTCCTCAGCCCAAAGCGACCGAACTCCTTGACCGCAAGCGCGAGGGCAGGCAACCAGAGCGGGAGCCCGACTACAGCGTAGCGGTCGCCCTGGTTGTAGTCCACGCCGCTCGACAAAAACACGATCAGGACCGCAAAGCACATCAAGGCGAGCCGGCCGTCTCGTGCTCGCCAGAGCGCCACGCAAACGATCGGGATCATGACAAGCAACACGACGAAGAAAGTGAGCTGGGTGACCAGGATCGCAAATTCGATGTGTGGGTGGTCGCTGAGGAAGTTGGTGCCGGCCAGGAGGTTGTCGCGCACCGTTGACGCGAACACGAGCACCGCATCAACAAAATGGTTGGCCACATAGCGCGCAGCGTCGGCATAGCTGATGTCGGCCATCCGCAGCCGCGCGGCTTCCAGGTCTGTGCTCTGCCCGATCGCTACGTCGAGGCGCGGCAGGTAATACTCGCGAAGGGCCCTGGTGCCGACATTCGACAAGCCGAAGTACCCGTTGAAATGGGCCATCACCCAGAGCTGGATACCGACGGGGATGAGGCAGGCCGCGAACACAGCGGTGGCGAGACCTCGAGCATCGCTCCTGATGATTCCGACCACCACGATCACCGCCAGAACCGCCAGAAGGAACTCGAACTCCGGCTTGACGACCACGGCCAGTGTCACGGGCAGGAGGAGCCACGCGATTTGCCCGGGCGTCGGCCGGGGTGTGAGTCGTGAAAGGCCGTAGACCCAGATCGCGAGCAGCGCGATCACGGTGGGCTCAGTCAATCCCTGGTAGGTGAGCATCATCAGCGAGAGGTTGGTCGCGAGCACAAGGAATACGAGGGCGGCGGCCCATTCCGACTTCACGAACCGATACGTGGCGGCAGCACAAAAGTTGAGCGCTGTGAACCACACCGCCACGTTGAGAAGCCAGACTCCGCGAACGCCGCCCACGCGCTCGGCCAGCCCGAGCAACAGCGGATAAAGGAATGGACGCCAGTTCGAGGCCACCGAGCTCGGCCGCGCGCCAAAGATCCAGTCGGCGTACTCGCGGTACTCCCGCGAGTCCTGAGAGCTGAAGACGCTGGTGTCAACGTGCCCGATTGAGCCGGCTGCCCAGCCCACAAACAGGTAGCTGACCACCGCAATCAGGTTGAGAATGAGCAGCGTCGACCGCTTCAAGGGGCCCATTATCGTGGCGCGTACCTCACGGCGGTAGACCTTCGCGACCAATAGATGCGCAATACGACCGCGGTGGGCGTTGCCGGGCGGACGCTGGTGCTTTCGCTCCTGCTGTTTGTCGTGGGGTTCGCCACCCACGAGGTGATGCACCTGCTCGTCCTCTACGCGGTAGGCGGCACCGGAGCGCTCGTCGTGCGGCCCTGGCACCTGGGCCTGTTCGACGCGACCACCTACGCCCTGCACGTCCAGCCCGACCAGCCGATCGGCCTGGGTCGCCAGCTGATCGTGAACTTCCTGGGCCCCACGCTGGCCGCCGTGCCGCTCGCGGTCCTCCTTCTATATGTGCGGGGTGTGAGGGAGAGGGCCGTGCGCATCGCGCTGGCCGCCAACGTGGCGATCCTCGTCTTCTACGCGCTCATCGAGGCGGGCGACCTGTGGCTCGAGTCGGCGGTCGGCGTCGACGCCCCGATCCTGACGGCGCCGGAGTTCAAC
>WNFG01003581.1_pt1 | contig 12994 bp, 11 predicted proteins | sample 5400431 | NCBI WGS metagenome assembly WNFG01 (sample SAMN13153346, study PRJNA577476) | soil metagenome | isolation source: 120 cm saprolite under Douglas fir tree site 2 hole 3 replicate 2 | place: USA:California | collected 2015-04-18
TAACCCGGATTATGCATCAGCTGTAGAAATTTTGCGGCGACTGTAGCGCGAAGTGGCCGATTCACGTAGCAAATCGGTGTCCAATCGAACTGCCTTGTGCAATCAGCCCAACGCCACAGCCGCCATGACCGACGATACGCCGCTTCCCTTCGACCTGCCAGCCGTGCACCGCAAGAAACTCACAGTGGATTTTGACGGCGGCACGCAGTCCTCCGATGCCGGCTTGTTGCTGCTGCGGGAGGCCGAGCGCAAGCTTGGTGTGTGCCGGCGGCTTGCGGCGGCGATGCCGGATCGCCGCGATCCGGATCGTATCCTGCATGCAATGTTCGAGATGGTGATGGAGCGCGTGTCTGCGATCGCGTGCGGATACAAGGATGCGATCGACCTTGACCGGCTGCGGCACGATCCTTTGATGAAGGTTGCGGTCGGCCGCTGTCCGGAGACCGCAGCGCCGCTGGCGTCGCAATCGACCATCAGCCGGCTGGAGAATTCGCCGAGCAAGACCGACGCGGCGCGGCTCGGCGAGGCCATGCTCGATCAGTTCTGCGCGACGGTGAAGCCGGGCCGGGTTGAGATCTTCGACATCGACGACACGTTCTGTGCGGCGCATGGCGGCCAGCAGCTGGCGTTCTGGAACGCGCATCACGACGAGCGCGGCTTCGCGTCGATGCACATCTATCACGTCGCGAGCGGCGCGCCGGTTGCCACCATCCTGCGCCCGGCGCGTACCCCGAAGGGCACGGAGGTGAGGACCGTCGTCAAGCACGTGACGAAGCGCCTGAAGCAGCATTGGCCGAACACTCGCATCGTGTGGCGCGGCGACAGTCATTACGGCCGCGTCGAGGCGATGGAGTGGATAGAAGAGAACGATGGCGACTACATTTTTGGCCTTCCCGGCAACTCGACGCTTGACGCGCTGGTAGCCAAGACTGCCGACAATCTGCGCTTCCATCACGCCAAAAGCCGTCGGGAAAAGATGCGCACCCACACGAGCTTCACCTACCAAGCCGGCAGTTGGACACGTCCGCGCAGAGTGGTAGCGCGACTGGAGTGTTCGTTGCAGCCGGATGCCGGAGAGACGACGTCAAACGGCATGCGCCAGGAGGTTGATGTCCGCTACGTCGTCACCTCGCTCAAAGGCCGGGCAGAGTATCTTTATGAGGACGTCTACTGCGGGCGCGGGCAGATGGAGAACCTGATCAAGCTGCACAAGGCGCAGCTGGCGTCGGACCGCATGTCGTGTCACAGCGCGACGGCCAATCAGGTGCGGCTCGCGCTCCACACTGCTGCATACTGGTTGATGCTCGCCGTGCGCGACGCCATTCCGCAGACAGAGCCGCTCGCAAAGGCGGAGTTCGCCACCATCCGCGAGCGTCTGATCAAGATCGGCGCGCGCGTAATCGAGCACGCCGCGCGCATCCGGATCCAACTGCCGACCAGCTGCCCGGAGGGATGGTTATTCCGCACCGTCGCGCTTCGCCTCGCGCCATCCAGCGGATGAGCGGCGGGGCTTCGTGCCCCGAGATGCGCCGCCGAGCAAGGCAGATCAACCCCAAACGCGTTGCACAGTGAGTGGGTTCGCACCGATCAGCCGGTCGGAGCGGTGGCGCGCGCCTCCGCGTCGGAGGTGCAAAAACGCGCCGCGTGGTGCATGATCCGGGTTAAATCAAGTTCCCTGCTACAAAAACTAATGGGCACTCCGCCCATGAATGAAATTGGCCGGCAGGAATTTCAAGCGAAAGCGTTCGACTTCATTCGAAGCGAAGGCGGGCCAGAACGAATAGCCGCCTCCATCTTCGCACGCGTCAACGAGATAGGTGCTGAGCGATCCGTTGTGGACGGAATTCGAAACTTATCGACCTACGAGCATTTATCTACGCGCGTTGGAGGTGGAGTGGGTTTGATCTTTGTGCAAACCCCCGCCGACGTGGCGTATGACATGTATCGCGCTCGCGAAGCGCAAGGTGCGTTGACGTTTAGCTACCGTGAATTTCTTGAGGTGTACGACGGGCCTGTCGAGTCAGAAATTCCGAGCCTTGGTCGGAAGGCACAAGTATACATCGACAATTCATTTGGCATGGAGGCTTTCCGCCGTACTCTTGACCGAGTCGCCCTCAGATTGTTGGGGCAGGAATCGGCCGACGACCTGCGTGCTACGGACCTGGGAAAAGGGAGGGTGCGTTATCCAACCGGTGCTGCATAAACTTTTTGAGCGCCTTTATTGATTGCGATGCTTGAAGTTTCTTTTCCAACCCGCCCTCCTCTACAATTTCAGCGTATGTCTTGTCGCCGAAGCCGTCTGGGCAAAAGACGGTGTCCCAGTGGAACGCGCGGTTTCCTCTCGGTGTTGCCGACAAAGTCCCTTTTGTCTCGCCAACAAACGTGTCAATGTTCATGCCGTCACAATATCCAACAATTGCGCGAGCGGTTGCGCGACGCGTCAACGGCGAACAACTGGCAACAAAACGTTCCGGGTCTAGGGCATCCCACATTGGCTGCGTTAGTCCTCCGGGAAATGAGGCTGTCTCATAGCCTTCAAGGACCAAGCCGGCGTGCTCTACAATGCAGGGGACCAGCACAGCGCGATATGCCGACTCGACCTTGAATCGCACCATTTTTTCAAGGTCGCAAAGCAAAGGTTCCGTAGTCCGAACGTTGCGAAATTCGAAATGAAAGAGTTGAGCGAATTTGCGACCTGGCATGGAGTCGAGTTCCATCATGCCCTTCGCCGCATTCCACTCTTCCTTTTTGAATGTACTCCAAGAGCAATATATGAGGCTGATAGGCGAAATCGTCATTGCTATTAGCTCCTCATTTCCTGGAGAATGGCAGCCGCGTTCTCGGCAATGGCGTCGGCGTTGATTGGAATGACTTCGATGTTGCGCGCATGGAATAGCCGACGTTCGAATTCTGATGGCTCTGGCAAGACGATGTAGGCTCGTCGGCCAGACGCTGAGTCTGGTAGGTCTGAAAATAAACGGTTCACGATGTGAAAAATGTAATTCACGTTGGGGTCACGAAAGCTATAGCCGATAAACAGAACCGCCCGGCCGAGGATATCCGCCCGCAGTTTGAAATCCATCGGGCTTTCCAGTCGCATGCGATCCATGTACTGAGACTCAGAAAAGACCATCTGCTCGGGCGAATTGAAATCGCCGTGAAATTTAACGACTTCGACAAACGACCTGTCATGACTAACGTTTAGCTCGGATGATGTTATGTGTGTCCTTCGACCGCTCTTCCGCAGGGCACGCTCAATGAAGTCGTCATAGTTTGTTGTGTAGAATGTGCTGCAAAGGTCGAGTCGCACGAGTTGCGAATGAATAGGCGATTTCAGAATGTCGTCGTCGGTGGCCGCGGAGAACTGAAGCGACAGCCAATTCGTCAAAGGCGCAAATCCGCCTTTCATTATTTTGAAGTACTCAAGTATTTGAAGGTCAGACCCTCGACACCGCAATAATTCAGGTTCGCTAGAGCCGAGAATTGTAGATGCCTGATGATTGACCATTTCCTCCCAAGCCGGCCCATGAAGCTCTTGATCGGGGCCCCACGAGACCGACATCGAAGCACCGGCACCAACAAACGGGATAACGCGCCTATCGCGATAGAGCCGTCGGAGGTCAATCGGGCACGTCATATTGATTTCCTCGCGATCAAGCGGGTCAGGCTGTGAAAGTGAGGAATTTGATTGTGCGGGTGTGTTTCATGAATGATCTCGTTAGATTCTACTACGATTTCGTGGCCGCGATATTGATGCAAGTAGAAGTCGTGCGATGCCAGTGTCCGTATAAAGCCCGGATGCGCGGTTAGGTCGTGAGGTCCACCGTTGAAGGTAGCTGCGATGTGATAGCCGTCGCCGTCGGTCTTGCGAAGTGCTTGCTTCACCACCGATGTAATCGCGGCGGTCGATGGCAGACAATGCAACAAACCGTACATCACGATGACATCAAACGGCTCGCATTCTCGGAGGTAGGTTTCAGCATCTGATAAGATCCATTCAATCATGGAACCCGCGAACTCTCGTTGTCCATTCGCCAGTCCCAGTGGGGAGCAGTCAACGGCAACAACAGCCGCGCCTGCACTAGCAAATGCAAACGCATTTTTGCCTTCGCCACTCCCGAGATCGAGAACTCTAAACCCTCTCGCGAAGGAATGGTCCGAGACGAAACGCTGCACAAGCGAGCCGGCGGACCTGCCCCAGAAGCACGGACAGCGCGAGTAGCCATCTTCGTAGCCACCATTCAATCCATTGTCTCCGTCGAAAGCGCCGGTCCGATGTCGTTTGGCTGTTGACTCGTTCGGGGCGTGCGGAAGCCGGGGCACGCCCATTTCATTTTTAATCACTTCTTCTTGGTCTTTGGTTTCGGCGTGGTCTCTGGTTTCGGCAATGAGAGAGGAAGTTGCTTTCCGAGCGCGCCAGCGTTGATTGAGAGCGCCTGCCGTGCCTTCTCTTGTGTATGTGGGTCTTTGATTTTTTCGACCTTTTGAACGAGATCGACCAGCTTGTTTGCACTTTGAAACATGAGGTCCATCTCTCTGGCCTTAACATCGAGCTTCTTCAAATCCGTGGTTGCTCGAACATTTTCCAAAACGGCCTGCCTGCCCTCCTCGTAGAATAGAGGTGCTATGTATAGGAGACTCTTGAAAGCAGCCTTTGTTTTGGTGACCACCGTTAGCCAGAAGGTGCCTTCACTTGCCGCGCTAATGAAGAGCCGATTTTGCTGTGTCAGAGCCTGCTCAAGGTCGGCGCGTGGATTCCTTTCCAGCATGTCCGCAATCTCGTGAGAACGGCCCGCGCTGATCAGAAATGAGGTCGCATAGAGTTGGCGGAGAGAGTGAATCCGTTGTTCGACGGCTTCCGCAGTCGGCGTTTCACCATCTTGGATTATTTGGAGTCTCACAGGCGGGCGTTCGCCCTTGTTGAGCGTCGAGATCAGGGAGATTTTGAACTGCCCTTCAAGGCGCAAATTGAAGGCGTCGCTGATTCCCAATTCAAAAAAATCGTCTGCGAGCGCCAAGCTCTTGATGGACGAGCCTGTGATGAGGGTGACAAGTTCGGAAAAAGACATCCCGAACTGCCTGTTATTGATTGGATCAAGGAACGTGACTTCGGCCCCCTTTGCCTTGCTCGCGTTGAGTGGTACCATGCCAGTGATAGCCCGGCAAAAGTGTAATTCGACGTGCAATCTGGCCGCTCCCTAAGCACCCCCCGTTTTCGGATTCCGGTTCATCGTTGAAGCTGATGCCGATTGCCCCGATCCCACCTCCGGCGACGGCGGGGACGCCGTGGGTCATGCAAGCGCCCACGTAGAAAGGCCGCGGGCGCGGCTCGCGTCGCGTCCGGGTTTCGGCGGCGCGCGCGCCTTGGCAGCGTTGAGCGCGGCGCGTTCTTCGGCCCTCAAGGGCGGTTACGATCGCCGCCAGCTCGTGCCGGCCTAGAGTCGGGCCGATCTTCGTGGCATGGAGTCTATGGATCGCAGTAAGCTCGCCGCCGTGGCCCGGATTGGAGCGCAAAGGCCTACGCCGATGACCGAGAAATTCGCACCGCGTTTGTAGATGAAATTGTGGACGGGGAGGGCCGTATTTTTCGCAAGCTGCTGCTGGATAAGGAGTTTTCCATACCTCCGAGCGGACACCCCCTCCGCCATTCAAGCCGATCGTAGCGTGGCGTGCCCCCCGCGGTTGCAGGTAAATTCAGCCTTCTATCACGCCGCAAAGGGCCACGGGTAGTCTGTTCAGCTTTCGAAATAGGCCGCTCGGTCTATGTCGGGGATCAAGCCGGGCCGTTTCGGCTCCCAACCCAGCAGCGCCTGGGTTCGTTCGCTCGAGGTCGGAACGTCCATCCCGGCGAACAGCGTGAACCAGCCGAAGTGGTGAGTGGCCCCCTCGGGGGTCTTGCTCACCACAGGAACATTCAGGTGGCGACCGATCACGGCGGCGATGTCGCGGAACGGCACCCCCTCTTCGGCGATCGCGTGATACCGGGCTCCCCCGGCTCGCTTTTCGAGCGCGAGCCGGTAGATGCGGGCGGCGTCGCGCCGGTGCACGGCGGGCCAGCGGTTGAGCCCTTCGCCGACATAGGCTGACACGCCCTTCTCGCGCGCGAAGTCGATGAGGCGCGGAACGAAGCCATGATCGCCATCGCCATGCACCGAAGGCGGAAGGCGCACCACCGACGCGCGCACACCACGCGCCGCCAGCGAGGCCGCCGCCGCTTCCGAAGCGCGGGGATACGAGGCGGAGTTGGGGACAGGTCCATCTTGCTCGGTCGCGATGCGACCTCGCGCCAGCAGCGCGACCCCGGAGGTGGCGAGTAGGGGGCGGTCGGAGCCTTCGAGCGCGGCGCCGAGCGCTTCGATCGCGCGCCTGTCGGTCTCGCAGTTTTCCGCGAAGTGCGAGAAGTCGTGGTTGAAGGCCGTGTGGATCACGCCGTCCGCCGCGGCCGCTCCGCTACGGAGGCTATCAAGATCTTCGAGCGACCCGCGATGGACAGCAGCGCCGGCGGCGGCGAGCGACGCCGCGCCGATATCCGAGCGCGCGAGGCCGAGCACCTGATGTCCTTTGGCGATCAATTCCTGAACAACGGCCGAGCCTACGAATCCGGTGGCACCGGTAACAAAGACGCGCATGAAGAAAATCTCCCGATTTAGACGCAGGCACTGTCGTCTCTCGGTATATCCTGGTAAAGCAGTTACATTATACAGGTATAATAACCAACAGGATGAGCATGTCGGCCACGAACGATAACCTGCTTGGAACCTTCCTGAAGGATCGCCGCGCCAAACTCGATCCTGCGGGGTTCGGCATTCCATTGACACGCCGACGAACGCCCGGCCTCAGACGCGAGGAGGTGGCTCAGCGCGCCAACATCAGCGCGACCTGGTACACGTGGCTCGAACAGGGGCGGGGCGGCGCGCCCTCGGCCGACGTGCTCAATCGGATCGCTCGCGCCCTGATGCTGACGGACGTCGAGCGCGAGCACCTTTTTCTGCTCGGCCTGGGCCGGCCGCCCGAGGTCCGCTACCAGGCGGCCGAAAGCGTTACGCCACGGCTGCAGCGCGTGCTTGACGCGCTGGAACTTAGCCCGGCCTTCGTGAAGACCGCCACATGGGATGTCGTCGCGTGGAACCGCGCCGCGGCCGCGGTGCTGACCGACTACGGATCGCTTGCGCCGGAACAACGCAACATCCTGCGCCTCATCTTCTTTGATCCCCGCGTCCGCGCCGCGCAGCTCGACTGGGAGAGCGTCGCCCGGTTTGTGGTGGCGGCGTTCCGGGCGGATGCGGCGCGCGCCGGGGCCGCGGCCAAAGCGGAAGCCCTCGTGGACGAACTCTGCCGGCTAAGCCCGGAATTCGAGGCGATGTGGCGCGACAACGACGTCCGCACCTACGGCGAGGGCGTCAAACATCTGCGGCATCCGATCGCCGGGCCGATCGCGTTCGAATATTCGGCCTTCGCCGTCGACGGACGGCCCGATCTCGGCATGGTGATCTATAATCCGGCGACTTCGGCGGACGCCGACCGGATCAGGTCGCTCATCAAGTCGCGAACGTGCGCGTCGGTATGACCACCACATAACGCGAAGCAGGATGCCCTCCGAAGCTTTAGCCAGGAGGGCCGATTTATGTTCTACGTCTCCCTTATCGAAAGCCTGTCCACTCACGGCCAGACTATGTACGGTTGACCGCGAACCTTAAGCAGCGCTTCCAAATTGTCCGACTGACCGCAGTGTCGGTCCCGCTGAATTAAAAAAAATTTAATTTCCGGCCGCCCCGCTTGAACCGACGGCCGGTCCGCGCAAACAAAACGACAGGAATCTCGTTGCCAGCGCGTCCGGGATGCTGCGGCTCCAACCGGCGTGCGCGATGCAGATCGGATCGGCTCGCAACAAAGGGCGCAAGGCGGCCATGGCTGCGACTTTTGCGATTGTGTCTGATGCTGCCGGATGCATCTCCACCCATCCCGGGAGTCGCCGCAATTTCATTGCATTGGCCGCGTTTTCGGGGTATTTTTTTGCCAAATGTAAGGGGTTGCTGCGGGGGCGGCGGTGGAGGTTATTCTATCCTCCCCGCCTCAAACGGGCCATTATGAAAAGGCTGCTTCACTGGGTAGCTGGGATCGCCACAGTCGCCTTTGCGGTGATGAGTGGGAGCGGTGACGCCTGGGCGGAACGCCGCGTCGCGCTGGTGGTGGGAAATGCCACCTACAATGCGGCCAATATGTCGCTTTCCAATCCGCGCAACGACGCCGAGGACATTTCTGCGGTACTCAAGGAGCTTGACTTCAGGGTTGTGACCGCAATCAACGCGACCCGGCGCGAGATGGAGCTTAAGCTGCAAGAGTTCGCACGGCTGGCCGTCGACGCCGATGCGGCGCTGTTCTTCTATGCCGGCCATGCCATGCAGTTCCAGGGCCGCAATTTTTTGATGCCGACCGATGCCCAGCTGGAGGACGAGTTCAGTGTCCGCTTCCAGATGGTCGCCTTGGAAGAGGTGAACGCTGCGTTGGAGCGCGTCAGCGGCGTGCGGATTTTGATTCTCGACGCCTGCCGCAATAATCCGTTGGCGGATCGCCTGCAGAAGACGATTGTCGGCGCCTCGCGTTCCGTCGCCACCACACGCGGCCTTGCGCGCGTCGACAAGACCCAGGGGATGGTGGTTGCCTACGCGACCGCGGCCAATGACGTCGCCAACGACGGACAAGGCCGCAACAGCCCGTTCACGGCGGCCCTGTTGAAGCGGCTCCGGGAGCCGGGGCTTGAAATCGAACTCATGTTCCGCCGCGTCGCTTCGGACGTCGATGCCCAGACCGGCCACCGCCAGCATCCCGAACACACGGTCTCCCTGCTCTCGGAATATTACCTCAATCAGAGCGACCGCATCGTCTGGGAGCGCATCAACCAGGATGATATTGCAGCGTTACGCGATTTCGTAAACAAGTTTCCCTCTTCGCCCCTTGGGATCCAGGCCCGCAACCGGCTGGACCTGCTGGAGCGCTACGCCCGGGAACGCGAAGAGATGGCTCGCCGCGCCCTTGAGGAAGAGCGGCGCCGGCTGGCCGAAGAAGCCGACGCGAAGCGCAGAGAGGAACTGAAGCGCCAGGAAGAACAGAAGCGCATTGCCGCCCTGGAAGAGCAGAAGCGCCTGGAGGAGCAGAAGCGCATCGCCGCGCTCGAAGAGCAGAAGCGCATTGCCGCGCTCGAAGAGCAGAAGCGCCAGGAAGAACAGAAGCGCATTGCCGCTCTCGACGAGCAAAAGCGCCAGGAAGAACAGAAGCGCATTGCGGCTCAGGACGAGCAGAAGCGACTGGAAGAGCAGAAGCGCGTTGCCGCCCTCGAAGAGCAGAAGCGACTGGAAGAGCAGAAGCGCATCGCCGCTCTGGAAGAGCAAAAGCGCCAGGAGGAGCAGAAACGAGTTGCCGCTCTGCCGGCGGATGCTCCGGCGACGAAGGTGCAGCCTTCTTTAGCGACCCCTCCTGGCCCGACCACCCAACCCCAGGTGACGAAGGCAAATCTCCCCGAGCAGATCCGCCAAGCCCAAACTGAGCTCAAGCGGCTTGGCTGCCTCGACGGGGACCTTGATGGCAAGATGAACACGACCGAGAAAGCCATCAAAGCATTCTGGCAGCGAAGCCACAAACCTGTCGTCGAGATCAACATCACCGACGATTTCATCGGTGATCTTCAGCGGCAACCCGATGATTTTTGCGTGCCGCCGGGCAAGAAGCCGCCGGCCGTGGCGAACCGCCCGTCCCAGCACAACAAAGGTACCGCAGCGGCTTCGCCGCCGCCCGCGCCGCGCGAAGCGCGGCAGCCGCCGCTCGCTCAGCAACCTGCTCGTGCGACCGCAGAAGCCCGGCAGCAGCAGCCTGCCCCGCAACCCGTAGCTCCACGAGCGACTGGCATCGGTTTCTGACACGGGAACCGTGCTTCAATTGAAACCTGGAGGGTGCCCTTTACCTCTCTCCGCTTGCGGGGAGAGGTCGGAATTTGTGCGCTCTTCGCGCAAATTCCGGTGAGGGGGCCTCTCCCCGAGTCTGAGCTTTCGTGGAGAGGCACCTTCACCCTCCCGAGTCCGCCCTTGTGGAGAGGCCCCTCACCCCGACCCCTCCTGAGCCCTCGTCGAAGGCCCCCGCAAGCGGGGAGAGGGAGCAGAAAGACCCCGCACACGCCCTTAACTTAGCGTCAATAGGGACAAGCCCGACCACGACCCGCGTCGACGTGCCAAGCGCCTCAACGTGACCGGAATCCGCTCTAAATCCATGAATTGTCGGATACGACGGTCTGTCATTTATGCGGTTGGCAAGAGCTCCGCCCGACCGCAGGTGCACCGATGGCCATTACCGCGAAAGGACGGCGTAGGCTCGGTCAAACCCCTTCAATTGTATATTGAACTGCACGGTGTTTCCCTGCGAACCTTGAATAACAGCCTCGGCCGTTGGCGATGTTGTCATCTCGCGCAGTAGATTGGCGTCCACCGTCGTGGTCGCGATGCAGCGGCCCGGATCGCAACTCGCAAACGGGATTTTTTGCGATGGTAATTTGCCGACCCGCAGTTCGACGCCCGGCGGGATGACAACACCGGTCGGCGTTTGCATGATGGCGACGAGCTGCTTACGATCATCCATGGCGACGGTCCAAGTGAACACGATCTGATTCGTGTTTTGCTGCAGGATCTGCAACAGCGCCGAACATCGCTTTGCCTTCGGACCGTCGGCGAACTCGTTGCAGGTGACGGCCCAGTTTTCGAAATTGAGAATCTCGGTGCGCGTCGGAACTTGTGGCGGCGCTGGCGCCTGCGCTGCCGGCGCTTGGCCCGAATTTGCGTAGGGAGCAATCTGCGCCCGAGAGTTTTCGCCCGAAGGAACCGCCGGCGCAGGCGCCACCTGTCCTGTGGTCGGCATTCGCGGCGTCCTGGCAAGCGGGGGATTTTGCACCGCCTGCGCGAGTCGAACTCCCTCCGCCGGCGCCGCGGGCAGTGTGCAGAACCAGAATGCGAATCCCGACAACCCGATTCGAAACGCACACTGTTTCATTCCGGTCCTCTTACCGCAATTCCCGCGCGGCCTGCCGCAAAGGCTGATCCGGAGCAGCCCTGTGAGCTTTCGACAACCAGCAGCGACGCTCTCGTCTATCTCTTTGCCGTGCTCGCCGACAGCTCAGCTTTCGGCCGGTGAACTGGCGGCAAGTCGGTCTTCGCCGCTTAACCGAGACCACAACGACGTTTGTCTGGCGCCCCGGCCTCCCACATCTCTGTTCTGTGGATACAGACGGGCCCCGGGTCCGGCTCTCCGTGGCCCCGCCCAATCCTCAGCAGCGCGCGACGCGCGCCCCCCGCACCACGATATGCCGCAAAGCACTTACGTCGGTGGGCTAAAACCCGATACCGACCAAGGTGATACACGTCAACAGCTTGCAGTTCGGGCGTGGCTTTGCCGGTTCGGGGGCGCTGGCAAGCCGTCCGGTCGGCGCCGGCCTGGATTTGGGCGCGACGGCTGTGGTCGCACTTGGGAATAGCCAGGACCAAAAACTGCTGGTCTGTTGAGACGGCTCAGTCGGCTCTGCCAAGGCCGCGCCCGTAACGGCGACGAGAAGCGTAGCGCCAAGGATTAAAATGCGACGACAGTCCTTCATTTGAAACGTTCCTCCCGTGGCCAACGCCCCTGTTACTGCGTGCCAAGCGGCGAGATCATCGCCGCAACCTCCGTCTGTTGGCATACCGTATCGATTCTATCCGGTATGCCAATATACCCTTGATTCCACCTCACGCCTAGCCGCCGGTGCAAGTTAATCTCCGACGACTCCCATGCCCATTTGCTTACGGCCCGAAGCTGTAGCGCAGTCCGCCGACGATGCTCGTGCCGTTCAGGTTGTCACCCCATCGTATGTCGCCGCGGGCGAAGCCAATGAAGCCCGTGTTCAGAAGCTGCGCCGAGAGCCCGAGGCCGGCTTGGTAGAAGGTGCCTACCCTGGACACCGACAATGGATCGGAAACGCCACCGTTCGCAAACGTGGCACTGGACTGCCCGCCCAGTTCGCGCCAAACGCTCAGCGTTCCGAACGGCTGCAACGCCAGCGTGTCCGCCACGACGAACGAGGTGCCGACCCGCGCGCCGCCATGGACCAGCATGCTGAAAATGGAGTCGAAATTGACGGTGCCCGCAGCGATCCCCTGAGCGCTTTGGCCAACGTTGGTCGCAAGCGTGTCGAATTGGGTCTGCGTCAAGCCAAATCCGGCTGCCGGTTCGATGAACCAGTTATTGATCAGATCGAAGTGATACCCGGCGGAGCCTGACACGCTGTCGCCATGGCCCTTCAGCGTGGTACCATTGAGGTTTGCCGTAACGTTTGTGACCTTGGTGTCCACCCAATCATGGCGGGCCTCCAGGTCCATGAAAAACGGCCCGTGGGTCATAACACCGTAGACGCCGGCAAACGGAACGTCGAATTTGACCGAGGTGCCGGACCCGGACAGCGACTCGCTTGCGGTGGCCATGACGGCGCCGCCCATGATGCCGAAATGGCCGTTCCAACCGCTGCCGCCGAAATTCAATATGCCGGTGTCGACGCCCACCTCGTAGGCATCGAAGTTGGTCTTCACCCGCAATGGGGCGGAAGTGCCGCCGAAGCTCTCAAAGGCCGTCAATTTCGTGGTCGTCTGACCGGTGGTCGCCCGCGACCAGACGCCGCCCGCCCACTTATCCGGGTCCTGGCTCTGCGGCGATGCCACGAACGGGGCCGTCGACTGGTGGAAGCTGGTATCGATCGCCGACAATGCCGCCATGACGCTGGCTGCTGGCGCCGCGGTCGCCCCGACGTTGAGGGTCCGAACCAAGTCCCAATTGCCGTTGCCCGCCGACTGCAGAGATACGTTAACGAGACCGAACGACCCCACCCCGTCCCCGGTCGCGGTCGCGCTCAAGGTGCCGCTTCCGGCCGCTCCGTTGTTTACAAACACGTGGGTTGCACCGCCCAGAACGACCGGGCCGCCCACCC
>WNFG01003585.1_pt1 | contig 12991 bp, 9 predicted proteins | sample 5400431 | NCBI WGS metagenome assembly WNFG01 (sample SAMN13153346, study PRJNA577476) | soil metagenome | isolation source: 120 cm saprolite under Douglas fir tree site 2 hole 3 replicate 2 | place: USA:California | collected 2015-04-18
ATTCGCCGAGTACAACCGTAAGATGGTGTTGCTGCGGGGCGCGGGAATCGAATTGCGCTTTGCCGACGGAACACATAAGAGCCTGCGGAAGGTGGGTGAGCTCGTGGAATTCGACGGCGCCCTCGCTGCTCACTGCGAGCTGCTGAACGGTCCCTGTGTGGACCTGAACCTCATGGTTTCCAAGTCGGACGGCGTCGCCGTTCGGGTGGAGCGATTCATAGAGTCCCTGGTGGTGGGCGCATCGCGCAACGAGACGACGCTGGTCTTCGCCATCGACCGCCGATTCAAGCTGGAAATCACTGCAGGGAAAACCGTGACGCTCGAGCCCTGGGATCTCGCGGTACTGTCACACTGCAATGGCCGTCTCGGCAGGCTCGAGTCGGCGCATTCGTCCCCGTCGACCTCGGTGTTCGTGGCGACATTAAAACTTGTGGGTGGAGAGCAGCAGACTCGTCTCGGTGTTTGAAATTCCGTCGATGAGGCGAATTCGGCTCAGCACCTTATCTACTGCTTCGAGGCTGTCGGTACGCAGCTCCGCGACGATATCCCAGCGCCCATTCGTGGTGTGTAGGGCGCACACGGCCGGATCGCCGCGCAGCGCCCTCAGTACTTCGTCGGTTCGATTGCCTTCGACGGCGACAGTCATCAGAGCGCGAATGCGCTGATCCTCGTCTTGCGGCTTGAGCTTGACGGTGTAGCCCACGATGGTGCCGTCCTTCTCCATTCGCGCGAGCCGGTTCTGCACCGTGCCGCGGGCGACGTGCAACGTCTTGGCCAAGGAAGCCACCGACAATCGTGCGTTATCGCGCAATAGGGACAGCAGTTGGCGATCGGTGGAATCCATGGGCCCTCCATCGGAACGAACCTTATTGTACAAAACGTCAATCTATGCTGGCGATATTGCCAGAAAGTCGCGCGTTTTGATCAGTATTCTGTCTTTTCTTTGGCTCAACGGGCTTCGAAACTAGGGCTTGGGGCGGTTGGCTGAATTGGGGGCGATCATGGTGGATTACATCGGAACCGCGCGCCTGCGCGAACTGATGGCGCGGACGGGGACCGGCCGCTTCATCGAGGAACTGGCCGGAGAGATCGAAGCCGATTACCGGCGCTGGGACGATTTCGAGAAATCGCCGCGGCACGCCATCCACTCTTCCGGCGGCGTCATCGAACTCATGCCGACCAGCGACGGACGCCTGTATTCATTCAAGTACGTCAATGGGCATCCGAAGAACACGGTGAAGCATCTGCTCACGGTCACGGCCTTCGGCGTGCTTGCGGACGTGGCGACGGGCTACCCCTTGTTGCTGTCGGAGATGACCTTCGTGACGGCGCTGCGCACCGCGGCGATCTCCGCGCTCACCGCGCGCCGGATGGCGCGCCCGGAGAGCCGTGTGATGGCCTTGATCGGCAACGGCGCACAAAGCGAATTTCAAGCCATCGCTTTCCACCGCATGGTGGGCATCAGACAGTTGAGGCTCTACGACACCGATCCGCAGGCCACGTCGAAACTGATGCGCAATCTCGCCTCGTTGCGGCTTCCGGACCTCGAGGTCACGCGCTGCGCCGGCACGGCCGATGCCGTGCGCGGCGCCGACATCGTGACCACGGCGACTGCGGACAAGCGCAACGCCACCATCCTCACGCCGGACATGATCTCGCCGGGCATGCACCTCAACGCAGTGGGCGGCGACTGTCCGGGGAAGACCGAATTGCACGCGGATATCCTGCGCGCCAAGGACGTGCGCATCGTCGTGGAGTTCGAACCGCAGGCGCGAATCGAGGGTGAGATTCAACAGCTCGTGGCCTTGGGTGAGATGGACGCGTTGGGGAGAGTCACCGAGCTCGCGGACGTGGTGCGCGGCAGGGTGCCGGGGCGGGTGAACGATCGCGAAGTGACTCTGTTTGATTCCGTCGGCTTCGCGCTCAATGACTTCTCATCGCTGCGCTATTTGCAGCGCCTGAATGCCGAGCAGCCCGATGGCGGCCAGCGCATCGATCTCATTCCGGAACTGGACGATCCGAAGGATCTATTCGTCGGTCTTTCCCAAGAGCACGCTCGAGAGCGCGCCCGTGTGCGCCGCCGCAGGTTTGCGTGATGGCCGCCGCACCGCCCACCGCCAGCCTCATTGGAGCGCCCACGGATATCGGCGCGAGCGATCGCGGTGCGTCCATGGGTCCGGAAGCGCTGCGCGTCGCCGGCATTCACGCGGCGCTGACTCAGCGCGGCCTCGACGTGGTGGATTGCGGCAACGTCAGCGGCCCGCCGAATCCCGGACTGATCAAGGTGAACGGCTATCGCAATCTTGCACAGGTCACGGCATGGAATCATGAGGTGCACGATGCGGTGTATCGGGAGCTGACCGAACAGAGGCTGCCCATTCTGCTCGGCGGCGACCACTCTCTGAGCATCGGCTCGATCTCGGCGGTCGCGCGCCATTGCCGCGGCGTGGGTCGGCCGTTGCGCGTGCTGTGGCTGGATGCGCATGCCGATTTCAATACGCGTGAACTCAGCCCGACCGGCAGTCTGCACGGCATGCCCGTGTCGTGCCTGTGCGGGTTCGGTCCTCGCGAGCTGTTGCAGATCGGCGGTGCGTCGCCGGCGATCAGTCCGCGATGGGTGCGGCAGATCGGCATTCGCAGTGTGGACTCGGGGGAGAGACGCTTCGTGCACGAACAGGATCTCGACGTGTTCGACATGCGTTGCATCGACGAGATGGGCGTCAGGAAGGTCATGGAGCTCGCCTTGCAGGACATGGATGACGACACCCATCTCCACGTGAGCTTCGATGTCGACTGCTTGGACCCGGAAATCGCGCCGGGTGTGGGCACCACGGTTCCCGGCGGACTCTCCTATCGCGAAGCGCAACTGTGCATGGAGATGATCGCCGATACCGGCCGTGTCGGCTCCTTGGATATCATGGAGTTGAATCCTGCCCTGGACGTGCGCAACAAAACGGCGGTGCTCGCCGTCGATCTGGTCGAATCGCTGTTCGGCAAGAGTACTTTGATGCGCAAGCCTCTGGCGTTCCCGAGCGCTCTTGTCGATACTTGACCGCGAATTCTCCGTAAGGATGAGCCCATGGCTGCCAACTTGAACGAACCGTCGCAAGCTCCCGCCTCAGGTAAGCTGCGTCAGGCGATCCGCGATCACGGCGAATGGCCGGAAGATCGGGCGGTGACGCACCTGCTGCACGCATTGGAGCTCACCGGCGGCGCACGCCATCGCGCCGTGGCAACGGCCATGGCACTGGTCGAGGGCGCGCGTGCTCGTCGGGACGAACGGCCGTTTCTCGACGCCTTCCTGCAAGAATTTGGACTGTCGAATCAAGAAGGCATTGCGCTCATGTGCATCGCTGAGGCGCTGCTGCGCATTCCCGATGATGCCACCGCGGATCGTCTGATCGCCGAAAAGCTGGCTACCGGCGACTGGTCGTCCCACGCCGGCAAGTCGGAGTCGCTGTTCGTCAATGCCTCGACCTGGGGACTGATGCTCACCGGCGGCATTCTCGAGCTGGATCCCGCCATCAAGACCGATACCACCGGGTGGATGAGAAAGTTCACCCGCAAAGCCGGCGAGCCCTTGGTGCGTCTGGCCGTGCGCCGAGCCATGCGCATCATCGGCGGTGAATTCGTGGTCGGGCGCAGCATCGAAGAGGCGCTGGCGCGCAGCGCGCGCGAAGCGGACGTGGGGCTGTGTTCTTTCGATATGCTGGGCGAAGGCGCGCGCACGCAAGCCGATGCGCAGCGCTATCTCGAGTCGTATGAACATGCCATCGACGTCATCGGCGCCGCCGCGGCGGGCCGCCCTGCCGAAGAGTCCTCGAGCATTTCCATCAAACTGTCGGCGTTGGAGCCTCGCTACTCGTTGCTGCAGCATGAACGCGTGATGGAGCGCTTGGTGCCGCGGGTCGGAGCGCTGATGCGGAGGGCAGCCGATCTCGGGATGCAGCTCACCATCGACGCCGAGGAAGCGGACCGGCTGGATCTGTCGCTGGACGTGATCGAGGCGCTGGCCAAGGATCCCGCCACGCGCCAGTGGCCGGGCTTAGGCTTGGCCGTGCAGGCCTACGGCAAACGCGCCCTGGGAGTGATCGACTGGGCGGCGGCGACCGCGCGCACCTACGGCAGGCGCATGGCCGTGCGCTTGGTGAAAGGCGCGTACTGGGATTCGGAAATCAAGCGCGCGCAGGAACGGGGTCTCGAGGGCTATCCGGTGTACACGCGCAAAGTCACCACGGATGTGTCCTACCTGGCCTGCGCCGGCCGCTTGTTCAGCCATGCGGATGTGATTTATCCGCAGTTCGCGACCCACAATGCCCACAGCATCGCCTCGGTGTTGGAACTGGCGCCGGCCGGCGCGGACTATGAATTTCAGCGGCTGCACGGCATGGGCCGGCTCTTGTATGCCGAGGCGGCGCGCAAGATCGGAAAATTTCCTCGAGTCCGCGTGTACGCGCCCGTGGGCGAGCACAAGGACCTGCTGGCGTACTTGGTGCGGCGACTGCTCGAGAACGGCGCCAATACTTCGTTCGTGAATCGCTTCATGGACGAGCAGGTGCCGGTGGCCGAGATCGTTCGCGATCCGATCACCGAGATCGAGCGCTTGGAATCCTATGCGCATCCGCGGCTGCCCCTGCCCCCCGCGCTGTACACCGACCGCCGCAACTCGCGCGGGATCGATTTGGGCAATCCGCCCGACGTCGAGGCGCTGCGCCGGGAGGTGTCGACTCGCCGCCCCGTCAGGCCCGAGCCTGGCGCCACGGCCGTTGCCGGACCCATCGTCAATGGGATCCTGCTGCCGGGAAGCGCCCGCCCGGTCACCAACCCGGCGGATCGGCGCGATATCGTGGGCAGCGTGCGCGACGCGACTCCGGCGGAAATCGCGATGGCATTCGACGCCGGCGCCGCGGCCCAACCCGCGTGGAATTTGAGCGGCGGCGATGCACGCGCAGCCTGTCTCGACAGGGCGTCGGACCTGCTGGAAACGGGCCGTGCGGAGTTTCATGAACTCTTGGTGCGGGAGGCGGGCAAGACCATCTCCGACGCCATCGCGGAGGTCCGTGAGGCCGTGGACTTTTGCCGCTACTACGCGGTGCGGGCGCGGGAGCAATTCGCCCACCCGAAGCGGCTGGAGGGCCCCACCGGCGAATCGAACGAGTTGTCCTTGCACGGACGCGGCGTGTTCGCCTGCATCAGCCCCTGGAATTTTCCCCTGGCGATCTTTGCCGGCCAGGTGACGGCTGCGCTCGCGGCCGGCAATGCCGTGGTGGCGAAACCGGCGGAACCGACTCCGCTGATCGCCGCGCGCTTCGTGAAATTGCTGCACCAGGCCGGCGTGCCGCCGCAGGCCTTGCACCTCGCGCCCGCGCCGGGTCGCCTGTTCGGTGAGGTCGCGTTCTCTCACGCCGCCTTGGCGGGGGTGGCGATGACGGGGTCGACGGCGACCGCGCTCACCATCAATCGCAGCCTGGCGGCGCGCAACGGCGCGATCGTACCGTTGGTCGCGGAGACCGGCGGATTGAACGCGATGATCGTCGACTCGACGGCTCTCCCTGAGCAAGTGGTCGATGACGTCGTGAGCTCCGCGTTCATGAGCGCCGGGCAGCGCTGCTCGGCGCTGCGCCTGTTGTTTCTGCAGGATGACATCGCCGATCAGGTGTTGGAGATGATTGCAGGTGCGATGGACGAACTGATCATCGGCGATCCGGCCGATCTTCAGACCGATCTGGGACCGGTGATCACGCCGGCGGCGGCCGAAGGTCTCGCACAGCATGCCGCGCGAATGCGCAAAGAGGCGCGCCTCATCAAAGCCTGCACCTTGAGCGAGGCGCATGCTCACGGCAGTTTCTTCGCTCCGCATCTCATCGAGCTCGAGAGCGCGGCCCAGCTCACGCGCGAGGAATTCGGGCCGATACTGCATGTGGTGCGGTATCGATCCGCCGATACGCCCCAGGTCCTACAGGCGATCCGCGCCAGCCATTACGGATTGACCTTGGGCGTGCAGACCCGGTTGGAATCTTTCTGGCGTGAGGTGTTCGAGCAGACCGGGATCGGCAATACCTACGTCAACCGCAATATGATCGGTGCGGTGGTGGGCGTCCAACCCTTCGGCGGCACCGGGCTGTCGGGGACGGGACCCAAGGCCGGCGGGCCGCATTATCTCGCGCGGTTCGCGAGTGAGCGAACGCTCACGGTCAATACCACGGCGACGGGGGGAAATGCGGCGCTTCTGAACCTGGGCAACTGAAGCGGCCTCAGATAATGAGAGGGTGCGGACGTACATTCCGTCTCTCATCCGCCAGGGATACTGCGAAGATGAGCAGGCCGCCGACGGCCAGCAATGCGCCCACCCATCCGGTGGAGGCCCATCCCAAGCCGCCGTCGATGGCGATGCCGCCCAACCAAGCGCCCATCGCGTTGGCGATGTTGAAGGCGGAGTGATTCAGCGCCGCCGCCAGCGTCTGTGCGTCCTCGGCGACATCCATCAACCGGATCTGCAGCGCCGGCACGATCGCAACACCGGTGCCGACCAGCAGCACGTCGCTCGTTGCTAGCCAGGCGTGGGGCGCCGCGATGCTGAACAAGCCCAACACCAGCGCATTCCAGATCAACAATCCCCCGATCGTGCGCATCAGCGCGCGGTCGGCCAGCCACGATCCGATCAGATTGCCGAGAACCATGCCCACACCGAATACTGCGAGCACGAATGGCACGTACCGGGCCGGCAGCCCGGAAACATGGGTCAACGTCGGCGTGATGTAGCTATACATGCAGAACAAGCCGCCGAAGCCCACCGACCCGACACTGAGCGTCAGCCAAACTTGCCTGCTACGTAAGGCGCCGAGCTCACGTGTGGGACTCGCTCCCTCAACGGGACCGGACCGGGGCACGTAGAGAAAAATCAAAGCGCACGCCAGGATTCCGATGGCGCCCACCAGAACATAGGCCGCGCGCCAATCGAGAATCTGTCCGATCCAAGTTGCCAGCGGCACGCCGGCCAGAGTTGCGCCCGTCAGGCCCAGCATCATCCGGCCGATCGCCCGAGCTCGCTCATTGAACGGCACCAGTGATGCCGCGACCAGCGATGCCACGCCGAAATATGCACCGTGGGGGAGCCCGGCGACGAAACGAACTGCGATGAGAGAGGCGTAGCTGGGTGCCAGCGCACTGGCGAAGTTGCCGGCTGCAAAGCAGGCCATCAGCGCCAGCAGCAGCCGATGACGCGGCCAACGCGCGGCGAGCACGGCGATGAGCGGCGCACCAACCACGACGCCGAGCGCATAGGCACTGATGACATGTCCCGCGCCGGGTATCGAAACGCCGAGGTCTCCGGCAACATTCGGGAGCAACCCCATCATCACGAACTCGCCCGTGCCGATGCCGAAGCCCCCGACGGCGAGCGCGAGTTCAGCCCATCGGAAGGTCGTGTCCCGGTGAGCCCCGGACAGGGATGTCTTGTGCGCTTCTGTGATCACTGAAGGGGCAGGTTGCGGGGTCGGAATGGCATCCGCATTTCGCGCGTCGCCGCACGTGTTTCAATTGAAACGGCAGCCTGTGACGCGGCCCGCGACGAAGCCGTCAGAACGCAACGAGCACCAACGCTGAACGAACGTCAGCTATGACCCGCGCACAACTCCTCGATGAGCGCGTCGATTTCGGAACCTTCAAAGGGCTTGATGATGGCGCGGACGTTCGGTCCCCAGGTCTTCAGGCTCAGGTCCAGAAAATAACCCGATGCAATGATGATCGGCGCCTTCGGCTCGATGGTGAGTATTTTTCGAGCCAAATCCAAGCCTGACATGGCCGGCAGGCTGATATCGGTGATGACGATATCGAACGTCTGTTCCGCAAATTCCTGAAGAGCTTCTTCGGCCGTCCCCAAGGCCACGATCTGCCGTTGGTCATTGATCAGCAACTCAGACGTGACCTCGCGCACGACTGGATTGTCCTCGACATACAGGATGCGAAGCGGCGACGGCATGCTTCCTGTTACTGTCGCAAGGACACGACAAGGCCGAGGCCAATGCCCACCAGCAGCGCGACGCCCAGAGCCGGCGCTGGATAGTCCCGTAAAAGGTCGTCGGCACTTCCGTCGACTTGCACTGCCTGGCCGCGCGCCTGATTCAGCTGCGCCTCGATCTCTTCGAATGCGCTCTGGGCTTCGAATTCGCTCTTGGCCGCAACCAATGCGGCGTGTACCTTCGCCCGAACCTTGCGGATTTCCGGATTCTCCGTGTCGGCCACTCGCCTGATCAAATCGTCAACGCCATCGAACAGTAATTCCAGCGCCGAACCGGCGGGCTGATTCGCGTGGCCTGCGCCATTGCCGTCGATCGCCGTTGCGACGTGGGCATTCATTTTAACTCTCCTTACGCGTCAAACCGGTATGACAGCTTGCGCTCATTCTTTTGGCACGGGACGGTCGAAGCAGTCGGCTGGCACCTTGTGACCACGTAGGACCTTTCTCACAACTACTTGTGAACGTGGCGCGCAGGCAACGACAGACGCTGATTTCTTCAGCGCGCAAGTCGCTTCGCCAAGTGCGTACGCAGGGCGGCAAGCTGTTCCGCCGACAAAGTCCCGAGGATGCCGCGTCGTTGTTCGGGGATGTGCGCGATGACGCCGGTCTCGTCGCTGAACACATATTGCTCGAAAAAAGCGGCCCAGGCGCGCCGGGTGGCCGGCGGCAAGGCGCGGATGCCGAGGATCCCGTGCAGCAGGGCATCGAAGGCCGAATCGGCGAGCGCGCCGTCGCCTGTTGAGTCATGCCACCAGTAATTGACGAGCACATTGAAGGATTCGAGCGATTCGACGTGGTGCCACCAGAGCGGCGGAATGAAGATCGCGTCTCCCGGCGCCAAGTCCGCGGTGTGGGCTGCCGCCAGCGCCTCGCGAAACCTGGGGTATCGCTCGAAGTCGGGATTGCGCAGCGACACCAGGCTCATCGGGGCACCCGTGGGTGCGAAGTCGAGCGGGCCGATGTAGAGGTTGGCGATTTGCTCCGGGGGAAACAGCGTGAAGCGGCGCCGGCCGGCCACCACGCAACCGATGTTGTTCCACTCATCGACGTGAGTGGGAGTGGTGATCCGGTTGCCCAGCCAGATTCGGGGCAGAACATTGTCATCGACGATGTTCAGGGAATTCTCGGCGGCGAAGCCGGGGAGGCAATCGCGGATGAGCGCGCTCTGGGCGGCCACCACCGGGGATTGGGGAAATTCTGCATAGCGCAGGACCTGGTCCGCGACTGCTGCCAGGGGCAGCCGATTGCGCAGAAAATTAAAGCCGGTCATCGCGTCGTTGTAGAAGATCTGGCCGTCGATTTCCGGAGTCGTCAGCAAGGCGTCGACCGCCTTGCCGCTGTCGAAGCGACCGAGATAACGAACCAGGGCCGCCGGCGAGTCGAGCCCGTGCTTGACGGCGGGCCAATCGCGGACGAGCCTGCGAAAGACTGCCGGCCGCTTGTCCGGCAGTACATCGCGCCGGATGGCCGTGGCGTCGAGCGCGGAGAATTCACGAATCAGGTGCGGCGCGGTCATGGGGTGCGGCGCGGTGGTTTCACCAGAAGTAGATTTGCAGGCTGTCGGTCGTGCGGCGGGGCGGAATATTCTGCAGCACTTCGCGATGGTCGCGGTAGTTGAGCTCGCTGCGATCGAGCAGATTGTCGATGGCGGTCAGACGGTAGGTATTCTCCGTGGCCGCGGGGGCGCGCAGGGTCGCCGCATCCGGAAAGATACCCATGCCCGCCATGATGGAGTACCACGAAAACACCGGGTACCCCTTACCCAGCGCCTGTTGCCGAACCGGGGGTGCGATGCCCCTGCCCGACATCCATAGGCTGAGCAGTTGTTTCAGCGGTTCGGACAGACGGAGATTCGCCGCATTCGCGCGCCAATAGTCGGTGTCGGTGCGGCTGTTGGTCTTGTAATGGGTGACGATGTAGTCGCGGGTGCCCTCGAAATGCTCGTTGACCCGCGCATTGAACATATCGTGCGCAGCCTCGCTGAGATCTCCCTGTTCCAGGAATTCGACGAAGACCGCGGCGGTCTGCTGGATGAAGAGCAGTGCGGTCGCCTCCAAGGGCTCAATGAATCCCTGCGAAAGCCCCACGGCGAGACAGTTCTTGTTCCAGTGCTTGGTCACGCGCCCGATCCTCATTTTCAGGTGCCGTGCCGGCGTGTCCGAATCGAGCAGACCCAGGTGTTCCCGCAACTCGGCCTCGGCTTCATCAGGAGTGCAGAACTGCGTACTGTAGACATAGCCATTGCCGAAACGCTGGGTGAGCGGAATCTTCCAGGCCCAACCGTGTTTCATGGCGGTGGAGACGGTCTCCGACGGCACCGTGTCCCCGATGGGTGTCGGCATGGCGATCGCCGCGTCGTTGAACAGGTTCTCCGCGAAGCTCACGAACGGGGTCTTCAATGCCTGCGTGATCAAGAGTCCGGCGAAACCTGTGCAGTCGACGAACAGGTCGCCGGCGATGGCGGGACCCTCCCGGGTGCCCAGGGACGCGATGGCGCCACGCTCGTCGAGATTCGCGTGAGTCACGTGAGCCGTGAGGTATCGGACGCCGCGCTGCAGCGCTTTCTTGTGCAGGTACTGACCCAGCAGCACGGAATCGAAGTGGTAGCCGTGCCAGATGTCGAACGGAAAGTGCTCGGCGGGTTTCGGGGCGAGATGCTTGGCGGCAAGCCGCGAGGCGATGAAGAAGCGGTCCGGATGCGCATGTACCTCGGTGCCGTTGATGCGCGCGTCGACGTTGTGCACGAATTGCGTCATGGTCAGGTTGTCGAGCATGGACGCGAACGGATGAAAGTATCGCTCGAACCCCGGCTTGGTCGACCAGCCGTCGAAGGTAATGCCGCACTTGTAGGTGGCGTGGCACTCGGGCATCCATTCCGATTCTTCTATCCCCAAGCTGTCGAAAAAGCCGCGCAACCAGGGGGTCGAACCCTCGCCCACACCGATGATGCCGACGGCCGGGGACTCGACCACCGTGATTTCAACCCCTTGCTCGATCAGCGAACGGGCCAGAATCAACGCCGTCATCCACCCGGCCGAGCCGCCGCCCACCACGACGATTCGACGCACCGCCGGCGGCAGCGCCGAGCGGCGCTTGGGTGCCCGGGCTGCATCGGCGGCGGTATTATTGTAAAGAGTGGCGGTGATGGTCATAGCAAGCGGCGCAGCGGTTCGCCCCATTCCTCCACGGGGCCGGCAACGAGCACATGGACCCTGTCGGCAGCGACGCGCGCAATCCCACGCATGCCGAGCTTTGCCAGTGCAGATTCGTCGATCCTGTCAGGCCGCAGCGTGCGGATCAATAGGCGCCCGGCGGCGGTGGCGAGATCGACCACATTGTCGCGGCCGCCCAATGCGGCCAGCAATGCCGGCGCGTCGAGCGCCACGGCCGGGGGCGGAGCCGACCGCAGCGCCGCGCGGATCTCGCCCGCGACTTGATCGGCGATGGGGCCGAGGACCACCTGCAGTCCTTGCGCCGAGGAGCGCAGGATGCCGCGCGCACCCAGGTGCTTGAGGGTGGCCTCGTCAACCGCTTTGTTGTCGGCCAGCACCAGCCGCAAGCGCGTCGTGCAGGCATCCACTTCGGTGAGGTTTTGGGCGCCGCCGAGGGCGGTCACGAAGGCTCGAGCGCGGACATCGGGGGTGGCGGGCGCGATGGGCTGCGCGGCCGCGTCGTCGCTTTCGCGTCCGGGCGTCGCCAGATTCAGACGCACGATGAGAAAGCGAAACACCCCGTAGTACAACGCGAAGTAGGCGGCGCCGATCGGCAGCAGCAGCAGCGGCCGCTGGGCATGGCTGAAGTTCAGCACATAGTCGAAGAGGCCGGCCGAGAAGCTGAACCCGAGCCGCACGCCGAAGAGGTTCATGACGACCATGGCGAGTCCGGTTGCGACGGCATGCAGGGCGTAGAGCACGGGGGCGAGAAACATGAATGTGAACTCGACCGGTTCCGTAACGCCCGTCAGGAACGAGGTCAAGCCCAGCGACAGGAGCAGGCCCGCGACTCCGGCGCGGCGTTCCGGCCGAGCCGCGTGATACATGGCGAGGCAGGCTCCGGGCAACCCGAACATCATGACGGGAAAGAAGCCCGACATGAACGCGCCCGCGGTCGGGTCGCCGGCGAAGAACCGCTTCAGGTCGCCGGTGGCGCCATGGTAGTCGCCGACGATGAACCACGCGAAATTGTTCAGGATGTGATGCAGTCCGGTGACGATCAATATCCGGTTCAAGACGCCGTAGGCGAACAGGCCGAGCGGCCCCGCGCCCAAAATGGCGTGGCTGGTGGCGTCCATCCCGCGTTCCAGAAACGGCCAGGCGTAACCCACCACTGCGGCCAGCACCAGCCCTGCCAGCCCGCTGACGATGGGCACGAAACGCCGGCCGCCGAAGAAACTCAGATAGCTCGGCAGGGTGATGTTGCCGAACCGGTTGTAGCCGACGCCGGCGATGATCCCGGACAGCAGCCCGACCGGGATACTGAGCTTGGCCAGACTGCCGGGCGGCGCCGCCAGCAGAGTTTCGACGGCGCGCGTCGTCACCAGAAAGCCGACCAGGGCGGCGAGGCCGGCAGCCCCATGATTCTCGCGCGCCAGGCCGACTCCGACGCCGACGGCGAACAGCAGCCCCAGATTCGAGAATACTGCGTCTCCGGCGGCCGCCATCGCCGCCCAGCCGAGGAGGTCGGGCTGACCCAGGCGCAACAAGAGACCCGCGATCGGCAGCACGGCGATCGGCAGCATCAATGCCCGTCCCAGTTGCTGTAGTCCGGCGAAGCGCAGTTTCATTGCATATCTCCCAAGGATTCGAGCATTTCTGCGGCCTGTGCGCGCACCTCGCCGGGCGATGCCAGATCGAGGCAGCGCAGCGCGAGTTCACGGCAGTCGTTGATCCGCAGCGAACGGATCTGGCGCTTGATCGCGGGCACCGCCGCGGGTACCACCGAGAGCTCGCGCACGCCCAGACCCAGCAATAG
>WNFG01003597.1_pt1 | contig 12982 bp, 22 predicted proteins | sample 5400431 | NCBI WGS metagenome assembly WNFG01 (sample SAMN13153346, study PRJNA577476) | soil metagenome | isolation source: 120 cm saprolite under Douglas fir tree site 2 hole 3 replicate 2 | place: USA:California | collected 2015-04-18
TCGGTTCATATTGCTTCGAACCAAGTTTGAGCGATTGGACCTCGTTTTTGATTCCGGATGTCACATGCATCAGGGAGATCATCAAAGGCTTGCGCGGTGTGACGTCATCCATGCGGAGGAGCATGGGATCTGTAAGAACCCTTCTAATCCATTTCTCAATGCGATCGTGAGCCATTTCAAAACCAGGGATTTATCCAGCGCTTCACGCCTGGATGGTAGGTTCGTAGTTCATGCCAAAGCACGTAACCGACGAGAGGAATGAAAATCCACATGATCAGCTTTTCTCCTTGAGTCCACGTGCTACGTACCCGAACGCAAGCCCTGCGATGAACGGAAGCATGAAAATCATAGTACCGCCTTCCCTTGTGCGCCCGCTTGCGCACCCTGATCTTTCGCGCCCGCTGGCAGGTAGATACTTGTCATCGATCCGTCAGGGGCCACCGAACGAAGCGCCACGTTGCCATTGGCTTTTTGGATCGTCATGACAGTCGTGGAGAATCTCTTCGCGACCGCTTCGGGCTGGTCGCCCTTCGCGAACATGTAGGTGGGGGTCCTCGCGATGCCCGAGTACTTCGCGAAGCGGTAGAGGCCCCAAACGCCGAATCCGAGAAGTGCGAGGGGGACGATCACTTCTTGTCGCTCGCCTTGTAGACGCCGTACCCGACACCGAGGAGCGCGAGCCCCTTGACCCACCAAGGAGCTTTCATCGCGGCACCCAGGATGCCCGCTTCGGTCGGGATGACCTGGATGGCCGGTGACTTGGTACCCTTGGGGGCGCCCGGAACCTGGAACGTCACGGCGGGTGGCGCGCTCGGGTTGATTGGCATCGCGCCGGGAACGGGCGGAATCACGGCGGGCGGTGCGGGAGCTGTAGGAATCTCCGCAGAGGGTTGGTTCCACTCGAGGGCAAGCATCCCCGCGGGGGTCGTCGACTCGAGGATTTTACCCCAGCTCGCGATCCCTACGACACCATCGGGGTTCAGCCCATTGTCGGACTGCCATTTTCTCGTGGCGGTGTCGGTTCCCGATCCGAAATTGCCATCGGCGGTGACGCCGATCATGCGCTGCCATTTGGCAACGGTGGGACCTCGCGATCCCTTTTTGATCGTGGGGTAGGGTTGGATCGTGACCTCGGGGATCGTGACCGTTCCCGGAGCGTCGGCGCCAAAGCTTGCTTCTTTCTTGTCGTTCATGATCTCCTACTTTCGTCCTTCGCCGTAGGCAAACACAATGAGCGCGAGCCCTCCTACAATAGCACCCCCAATGAGGTAGGGTTTGGGAATGAGAGGGGGCGGGGGAGGCGCCACGGGACCCGGGAGCATGCCGGTTTCGTCGCGCCGGTCGGGTTGCCCCTGTGTCTGTTCGGAGGTCATACCAGTTGTGAGAACGGTCTGGACGACCTGTTTTTCTTCGGGGGTCATTGCGTTCGCGAGGTTGAAGCGGTTGCGCTGGTTGCGCGCGAGGTCGAGCGTTGAGAGGGTGTATTTCTCGTAGAACCACAGCCCATCGTACCAGGTGACGAATGCATTTTTGATTTTCTGCGCCTCGGGGGTTTTGACCTCCGTGATGCTGAAATACGCACGGATCGCATCGAGGTTGTCGCTCGACAAGATCACGCTGCCTGCCGTTGCTTCGATGGGACCGACGCCCGCATCGTCACCGAACCTGCTCATAGCTTCATCTTCCAATCGCATCCAACTGGCACCATCGACCCTGCGGGGCGCGAATTGAACTCGTTCCCAATCTCCTGCATGAGACCGCCCGGACGCGATTTGAACTCGTCACCCACCGGGGACATGAACCCCGGAACCCGTTCATGAAGATCAGTCGCATCGACACCGAAGACGTAAGGACACATCGGATCGAGTGGATCGCACGGGTAGGCGTAGATCGGGTACCCGTACCCCCAACCGATTCCACCTCGCCCTCGAAAACCCCCGCCGTGTCCACCATGGTGATGCATGTTCAGGATCCTTTCCAGTACCGAAACGCCAGGTACCCCGCTCCGAGCGCAAGAAGTACGCTCCCGATTCCGATACCAATCTCAGGAAGCACGATCAAACCCATGTCATACTCGGCCCGTGAGGGCACCTGGCTCGCCCACTTTGAGTTTTTCATCCCGTCGACTGCCGCCGCGTAGTCACCCCGGCGAAGCGCGTCGAGCATCGCGGTGAACCCTGCGACGCCGCCCTTGCCCATGTTGAAGATCATATCGATGAGTACGATCTGTGCGTTTGACGTGAGGCTCAAGAAGTTGGGGAGGAGATCTTTGGCAGCGCGCACCGATTCCTGAAAGTCGTCATCGAACAACCGATTGATTTGATTGTCCGTCAAGCTCACGTCACCCGCCACGACGCGATCGTAGTCGAGTCCGAGATTTCGGATCTTCTCGCGCGCGTCAGAACGATCGAGGTTGAACCCGATACCGATCGTGGGGTGCTCAAACTGATCGAGGTACACTTTCGATTTTCGTCCCTCATGCTCCGCGATCACGTAGCGCGCTCGCGACGTCATTGATCCCTTCGTTGGGTATTTTCCTGCGCTCGCAATTTCCGCCTTCGCCCACGTCATCGATCCCACCACGCCATCTGGGTTCAAATCGTGCGCGGACTGCCATACACGCGTTGCCGCTTCGGTTTGCGAACCGAACGCACCATCGATCGACACGCCAATCACTTTTTGCCAAGTGCGGACGTCGGAACCCGTGGAACCTAGGCGGAGGGTTTGCATTTTATCCCAACTTCGCCTTGCGAATCTGAGCTTGTAACATCGACTCGCTATAACCCTCGCCTGACGAAGTTTCGAACCACGAATTATCAGCGTTGGGTCCCTTCACACGACGCCAAACCTTTCCCTTGAAAGTGAAGGCATTGGGAAGGCTGCCGCTGGCTCTGCCCAGAGCGCCCGGATCGAGTGCAGCATCGGGAATCGCCATCGCGTCAATGAGGGTTGTCCCCCCTCCGCCACCTTCGAAAACTTTGGGAGCCAGATACCCGCCTCCGAGAGACCCAATGATGGCGCCCACAGGTCCGCCGACGAGAAACCCGGCAATGCCTCCACCTAGAACACCGTACAGAGCTTTCATTTTGACAACCCTCAATGACGGATGTTGTACCTAGATTTGCGAAGGATTTGCATTAGAGTAGTTCTCCCTCGCCGAAATTGGGGCGCGCGAATTCACCGTACATCTCGCGGGCAGTGCGATCATAGGCGAATGCAGCTTCAAGAGGTGTATTGAATGAGCCAAGCCACTTTCGACCTGGACCGTTCGGTCCACAATTCGCGACCCACTTACCGTCTTTCTTGCGTAGGTGGATTCCCTTGTAAGGAGCCTTCGAAGATCTTTTTTGACAACGATTGAATGAATTTTGGAGCATCGTCGCAGAACGCAGATTCTCTTTTCGACAATCGAGCGGATCACCGTTCTTGTGGTCGACCCACTTGGCGCCGAGAATGAATTGATGCAAGTAGATACGTTTGCGTGATTTCGCTCGTCCGTCTCCACCAGCTTTTCCACCATTGCATGCGTAGAATTGATGTTCTTTCGGCACTGCATACCAAGTGAATTGCGAAACGCGCTCGTAGTCGTCATCATCGACGAGCGCAAAAAGACCGCGGGAGAGAGGAATTCGTTTCATATCAGTGCTTGATATTATACCCCGATTTACGGAAATCAGAGCAACCTACTTCCGATTCGCTCCCCGTTTCCATCATATGACCCCCGGGATCACGCTGGATTGAGTACTCTCCGCCGTGCTCGGAGAGAGTGTAAATCCCGTCGGTGCCATGCTCAGACACGCGCCAGACGACGGGATTGGGGTCACCTGCGAACTGCGCTGGGTCTGTGATTTCATACAATGTGGCGCCTCGAATCGGTGGATTAAGGTTGGTCACCAAAACCCCATTGCGGTGTGTATAGGTATGACTTTCAATCCGCACCATAACTTGCGTACCATCAACATTTCGCGAAACGGTTCCACCCATCGGGACGGACTTGTCGAACAAGACTTCTTTCGCGAAAGCTGTGATCGCGGGTGTGTTCGCAACGCTCTGCGGAAGTCGTCGCGTCCCCGAAGTGATCCCACCTGGCGAAGCGGGCTTGTCCGACGTACCGAGCGTCTTCATGGCAGCGGTCCACGTAAGAGGTCCTACGACACCATCGGGATCGATCCCATGCGCAGATTGCCACGTGCGGGTCGCTGCGTCCGTCTGCGGTCCAAAGGAACCATCGGCCGAAACACCGAGGACTTGTTGCCACATGGCAACGGTTTTTCCTGACGAGCCTTGACCGGACATGCTGTCCCACCGGATCGTTTCCGGAAATTTTCCGTGAAGGGAGATCCACCAATCGTACACGCGGTTCATGATGCTCATGTTACTTGACGCTCCTTCCAGGAATCGCCGTTTTGCGCGTCGGGACGACGAGCGTTTTTTCGGTCGTTGTCGGCACGAGGGACGCAGCGGCGGTTGTGAAGCTTGACGCAGGAACAGAAGTTGGAATGGGAGCCGCTTGCATGGCAGCACGATCCACGATCACACTTGGCATGATCGAGGACAACGCTGTTCGGAAACTCGTGGGTCCAAGACTCGGGGGGATGGGAGCGTGAGAAGGGACTGGAGCAACCGGGATGGGCGCGGGCGCTGGCCCTGTCGGACCGGGGTCGGCATACCCTCCGCCCCCACTCGCACCGCCCGAGGGCGCAGGAGCTCCCCCATCTTGCGGCGCGTCTTGGGGAGGAGTGGACATGTCTTGCGCTGGAGGAGCGATCGGCTTGTATTCCTTCTGCAAGCTCTCCGGCGATTGCTTCATTCGCCACAAGAGATAACCGCCGAGTCCGAAGAGTATCAACCAGGGCATGGGATCACCTTTCTGACCAATATACACCGCCCACGAGCCGGGAGCCTGCGAGGACCGCCCCGTTGGCCCGAAGGATCAACCCTTCGCCGGTCGCGAGTTCCAAATTCGGACCTTCCCCCACGTCGGTCATGTTGAGATCGGCGGCAAGGTGCGAGAGTTGATTGATGTGGGCCACGCGCCAAAATGCTGATTCGAACGTTGCGGCTCCCACGGTCACGCCAGCGTTGAGGAACGCGCACGTCATCGTGGTCGCTCCGTACGAATTCTTGTGCTTCACGGGCACGATCGCCGTGCCGCCCGTTGGAGTCGCGGTCGCGAAACGCTCGAATCGGTAAGAGGACATCGAACTGTTGTTGCCACCTGTATAACCCATGATGAGCTCGATATGCCGAACGAGACAATCGCGAGCTCCGATGTTGCGCATGAACCAGTACGCCGTCCCGTCCACAAGCGTCGAGGGCGCAACGTCGATGAACGCGGAGTAGCATTCTCCCGGCGCAACCTTCCGTCCTTGGGCATCGACAAGTTCGGAGTACAATCCCTTGCTCGTCGCTCCTGCGTCGACTCCGACCTGGCTGATCGCTCCTTGAAGGATGGTCATGCATTCGGCACCGCGTAACGAACGATCACGAATCCTGAGCCCGCCGCGGGAGCTCCACCAATCGTGACCAAAACCGGATTGACACTCGCGGCGGGCGTGTCTTGCATCGATTGGAACATGTCGGTCGACTGCGGAAGGTTGTCCGTCGTTGCCTGAAACAACGCGACAGAACCCATCTGACCTACTGAAATCGTAGCTCCCGCAGAATACTGGACTGCGATCTTGACTTCGCAATCGATGACGAACGCTCCCGCCGGAAGCGAGGTGGTAGATGATATGTTCACAAGAGCGATAGGAATTCGAATTTCGCGAACCACGCCTGCCACGGAGATCACACCGACTGCCGCGTCCGTGTACGCTTCGGCCGTTGTGAGAACCGCGTCCGCATACGTTTTCGTCGCAGCGTCATTCGCTCCGACGGGAGCGGCTACGCGCACATTCGCGAAAGCTGCATCTCCGGAGTCTCGTACGTCGAGTGCAGAACCCGAGGACTTCTTGAGATTCGGACCTCCGAGTCCAATCGAGAATAGCGTTTCTATCGTGCCGCGAAGTTTTGAGAAAAGGGACATCAGGTACCTTGCAAATAAACGATCGCGTGACCTTGTTCGAGAGGCGCATCCGCTTTCAGTTGCAAGCGCATGGGACTCTCGAGACGGTATATCTCATTGGAAACGTATTGATGATCAGTGCTCGAGAGATCAACGTCGTTCTCTCCGATCACACTACCGGGATCGCTTTCCGTACCAATGAGAAGCTTCGCGCCAGGAGCAAAAGGCTCCTCAATGACAATTTGCACGCGCGTCACGGAGCGACCACGACCAAATTTCTCGATCATGCGGTGCGTGCTCTTGGGCGTGACGTGAAAAACTTCGAACATGTCAACCGTCGATCGCGAAGATTGGAAATGCATCGATGTTGACAGCATCGTTGTTCTCGACGAGTACGCTGACAGCTGTTGGGGGAACCTGGACGAATCCGTTGACGTTGGGGTTTTGGAACCCAGAGATTGCGCCAAAATTGTCCAAAAACCGAACGTTGATTTTTTCCGGATTGAGCGTTGTTCCGGAAACAACGAGAATGCGCACGGCGACAACACCTGCATCGCGCTCGATGGGGAAAAGCGCGCTTCCACCGCCGGAAATGATCGATTGAGCTGGTTGGTTCTGCAACGTTGGTGGCTCAAAACCACCCCGGGTGCCAATCGATACGGTGGTACTCGAAGAATAGGGGGATTCACTACCCGTGTTTCCCTCGTCGAACACCTTGACGTAAACCGCTTCGCCCACGCCAGTAAGCGACACACCATTCACCGCGGAAACTTTCCGGCGCACCGTAACTCCGTTGACTGCCCATTCGATGATCGCAACGGGGGTATTTCGGGCTTCGGGATTCTTTGGGTTACCGACCGCAAATTGCACCGTAAAAACTTGCGATGGTGTGAGCGTCGCTTGAAGCGTGTAGTTTTTCTGTCCTCGTGGATCTGGAAATTGTGCACCTGGAGGGTTCAGAACCGCACCCGCTCCCCACCCAGTGAGTTTTTCGGGAATAGTCATGTCACTTACCTCCGAGACGCATGCCGAGAAATGCAGCGAGAGACAGAGTGGAAAGAACCAAAAACCAGAGGATCGCATGGTTCACCATCCTACGACAACTCCCATGCTGCGCGGGGTGAAAGCGCCGCGATGTTGCCACCCCGCGCAGCTTGCAACCGTCGCGCAAGCCCGACGGAGTACCCGACTTGGATCGCGCGTCGTTCCTTGTCGCTGCAATTCTTGCAAACCTGAACGAGCTTCGAGGCGGGAGCGCGGGCACCGAACCAAAAAGCTTTCTTCTCGTTCTCGGCGCCGAACGCCGCGTGGATTTCCCCGATGATATCTTTTCCGATCGCAGGACCGCGGGAGATCGCTTGCGCCGCGTTCGTCGCGTCGCGCACGGAACTCCCCACCTCGGGGACGTGCGCCACAACGTGCGCCGCGTATTCCTTCGGGTTGCCCACGCGCCGAATCTTGTCGCGCAGCGTTCCGAGGGCCGAGGAGAAAAACCCGCCCACGCGGCTTTTGGGCGGCGTGCTCTTGACGGCGGACATCATGAACCCGAGCGCCACTTGGGCGCGGGGGTTTCCCTTCGCGGCGTTCTCGCGTGTCTTCGTGAGGATTCCAATCGCAACCTGGTCCCCAAGGCGCGCTCGCTCTACGAGCTCCTTGGAAGCCTGCGCGATCTTCTTTTCCTCGACGGGGGTCATGCGTCCTTTACCGCTTTCACCGATTCGGCTTGTTGGCGAAGCGCCTCGGCTGCCCCTTGCGCTCCGATCTTCTCGTGCGCATCAGCAACCTTCTCGATGAACGCGGGGTCTGTCGAGTTGAGCGCCTTGGTGAACACCTCGCGCCGCGCCGCCTTCACCTCGGGTGGCGCTTCTTTCAAAACGGCGCGCTTGCGGAGCAACGTCGCTTGAGTGGTAGCGCCGACCTTTTCGAACGCCTGCGCAAGCACGCGCAGGGATTCAGGAGTCGCGTTGATGTCGTTCATGGCCTTGTCGAACGCTGCTTTGCGTTCGGGCGTCATGGCGTGGAGTTTCTTGTACCAACGATGGCCGAGAAAACCCCCCGAGGCGAGGAGGAGGAGCGGGAAGATCATTAGTAGGATCCTCTCCGCAGTCTTGACTGCCGCGCGATTTCCGTCATGGCCAATTCTTTCTGGTATCCGGTCAACACAGGAGCTTCCTCACGCAGTTTCTTGATTTGCGCGTTGCGTCCGCTCACACGCGCCTCGTACGCCGCATCATCAGCGGCAAGCTTCGCTTTGCGCAGAAACGAAACCGTTGACCACCGCGCATCGTTCTCGGGGGTACCGCGTAGCTCGGGATCGTTCGTCAAGTCATCGAGCCGGTTGATCGCCTTGGAGAGCTTTGCGCCTTCTTCGCGATCTCCGCCCTCGGAGTACTTGATGATCTCCCGCTCGAGTTTGCGGTGCATCGAGAGGAACTTTTCCGCGGCGCTCATCACGAGCCTCCCATGTACGAATTTTCGTTCATGTTCATGCCTAGCACTTTGCTCGGATCTTCCCAACCTGTTTTCGTACGCACCAAAATGTGCCAATCCGGCGTGCCATTCTTCTTCGGGTTGCGCATCCATCGAAACACGGCTTCCGCTGGTTTCCCGTCCCTCACGCGCCGTTCGGCGACGAGCCACGCGGAGAGCGACTTGCAATCCGCTTTCCCCCGCGCCAGCACGTCCGGGATCGACTCCCATTCGTCCGTGCGTCCGTAGGTGACCCGGCTCGAGTAGAGGCGCGGCGCCGTGTGCGTCCGAAGATACTCCTCGTTCGCCACGATGAGCGCATCGAGAAGGGCGCGCAAAACGCGCTGGTTCGAGATCATCGAGGTGTCGGCATTGAACACGTCGCGAAGGCCGAAGGTGACGATCATTGCCCGCCCTCCAGCGTGTACATCCCCTCGCCGAAATGCCCGAGCCCGATCGACTCGTCCACCCAAATCTTGCCGCCCATCTGACGCCAGCGCTCGCAGAACGAATAGTCTTCCCCGAGATAGCGAGGGATGCCATCCGCATCGCGCACCGAGCAGAACGGCGACCAGAGTCCGAACGCAACGCCGTTTTTCGCGTCCACGGCATCGCCAGGGTAGGCGAGATCCTTGTAGTGCTCGACCATACGCAAGAGTCCCGCGCGCGGAAGGAGCATGAAACCCGCACCCACGAAATGCGCGCCACGAAGGCCGTTTTGCATGACGTCCTCGTTGAAGGCACAAATCGGACGAGGATCGCCGAGGTTCTTGCGAGCGTACGCGCCCGCAACGAATTCGCGATCGGCAACGAGCTCCTTCGAGAACGCTAGAAGCTTCTCGAGGTGCTTCACCGTCCAGCCGATGTCCGCATCGAGGCACAGCATGTACTTCGCTTGGCTTTGGAGGAAATCGATCGTAAGGAGATCGCGCAGGCGCGGGAGAAAAGACATTTGCCGCACGACGAGCCCGACCTTTTCAGATCCGAGCTTCGCGACGCTGGAGTAGATCCCTCCGACCGCGGCGCGGTGGATGCACCCGTCGTGGGTGGGGATGGCGATCAGGACATCGAGGGTCATTGCGATCTTCGAGATGGTAGCAGCGGTGCGAATTGAACGCACAGAGCTCGGCTTATGAGGCCGAGTTGGGACCGTCCCTCGCTGCTCGACTTCATAGGTTAGTTGCTCCCCTCTTTGATCAGGCGAATGAACCATTCACTGTTGATCATCGATTCCTCGACGTGCTGAACGCCAGGATGATCGGTCTCAACCGCCTTGAGCACAGGAATCCAGACAATGTCCTCATCACGATCGCTCTCTGCTCGCCGGATCTCTCCAGCTCGAAAGAGAACCTCATGCTGCATCATGATCCCGATGCTGATCTTCGAATCCTCACTGACCCACCGAATGGCATACGAGCCGGGAGAATAGATACCAGCATCAAACCACTCGTAGAGCTCCCAGTCGAACCTTGAGAGCGCAGCGAAATCTTCATCGTCGACCTTAGCAGTTTCCTTCGAGTTGAGAAGGGGGATGGTCTTCATTTGACACCTCCCGCCGCCCGGTACTCTGGGAGCCGATCGGGGTAATTGAATGTACCTCCCTCACCGCGGAGCTTGTACTCGAGATGATCGGACGCCAACGCAGCTTCCTCGCGAGTAAAGTAGGAGCCATTGCAATGCTCTTTCTTTCCCTTCATCCGACGAGCACGCCAAGCCTTGTCGCGACCAGCCTTGAAGCTCACTCCGTGGAGACCCCCTGACGACGTCATGTCCCTGAAGTACACGATTTCGGTGTAGTCATAGTTGTCCGGAAAATTCAGCGTCGCCATTGAGCACTTCGCTGGATTCTGACGAACGAATTGATCGCGGGCAAGCGCGGCATGTCTCTGGATCTTGTGACGGCTAATGTAGCGACACTTGCCGTCGATCTGGATCTGCGCGAGGTAACTCCCGTTATCGAGGCAGACGCCCATGAAATCGGAAGTCATGCCTTCCTGCTTCAGACGATTCATGTTGTTTTGCGAAGCGGTACCCTTGCGCAAGTTTTGGCGACGATTATCGAGACGGTTGTGGTTCTCGTGGTCGACTTCCTCTGCATCGCCGGCGCCTGTAATCAAACGGTGCATGTACCCACCCTTGGCACTCCACGCATAGAAACAAGGCTCGCCATTCTTCAGCGTCTTCACCTTGTGCGCGTACCAAGGCCCATGCGCTTCGACTAATTCTAGATCCTCGTCATCGATCAACGCCTCAAGACCCAATGACGCCCACTTCCCACGATTCAACGGAATTTTCACCATGATTCCTCCTTTGCCGAGAGCTCCAGAGTCGACTTCGAATCGACTTTTGCCGGAGCTCTCTGCGGAACAATTACCCAACGTGTACTTCTCCAGGAAACCCCACGACGGGGTGCCTTTGGGAGATTGTAGGAACGTTGAATTCATTGTCAAGAGGCTCATTGGACCAGGGACTAGCCCGCCATGCTGGCCGGGCCCAGGAACTTGATGACCAACGTGTACGTGTCGCTCGTCTGGAAGCCCGTGGGCGTCTTGGACGAGTTCGACCCGGTCACGGTGACCTTGTTCGCAGGGCTGAGGGTGGGGATGTCATACTGCATGCCCCACGAGTTCGGGTTCAGGGACCACGCATCGTCCGACCCGCCTTGGGTCACGTTGACGTTGGCGACCTTGATGCCCGAGATGAGCACGAAACCCGGCTCGGCCACGTTGGTCGTGATGCGCTGGGCTCGGAGCTCGGTGTCCGGCGAATCGGTGAGCGAAAACGTTCCAGGGGTACCGACGACGATGTCGGTGTTGAGCTGGAGCGAGTACCGCTCGACCTTTTTCGCCGAGTGCTCGTTGGGGTTCAACAGCGAAGCGCGACGGGCGGTGTGCGCGCCCTGTCGAGCGTGCGCTTGCCACATCGAAACCAACTGCTGATGCGAAGGAACACCGTTGGGGGCTGCCGCGGGGGCATCCGCACCGATGTTGTAACCGAAGAATCCTTCGTTACCGAAGAACCCATCGGCGCCGGGAGCATCCCAGCCGACATTGGCCGGGTTGTACCCGTAGTACAATCCAGCCTGATCGGCGCTACCGCCGAACTCTGCGTCCTCGCCGAAGTCGGCCCCGTCCGTGGCGCCCACGAGGGCGGCATAGGCGGGATCGCGCAGGGCGAGGCTGTTTGCGTTGTAGGACATGACTGTCCTCCTTTTCGAAAACGTCGCGCACCATGCGCGCCGTTCTCACGCGACGTTTGAAGCGTCGCGAGAGTCTTTACCGACCGGCGTTGATGACCGGATCGCCACCGAAATCGCCGTGCATGCCGGCGCGCTTGGCTTTCAGGAGCTTGTCGGTCTGCCGGAAAATGTAGATGGCGAAGGCCGACGAGCCCGCGTTGCGCGCGTCCGCAGCGAGACCTTTCAGGGAATCGACCGGGAGGAGCGGGAGCGCGAGGCCGAGTGCAGCCAGGCCGAGGTCCAGGGGGTACTTCCCTTTGACGTCGAGGCCCGACGCAAACTCTGCGTTCGCGAAACCGAGGGCGGCACCAACGATGCCCGCTTCACCGTACTGTTGCAAGCTGTGCAAGCCGTGATGGGCGACGTGCGTCATGTGCGTGGACCCGAGTCCGAGCCCGCGACGGGCCTTGTCGAGCCAATGGCGCACGACCGACGGTGAGTCAGCGTGGCTGTGAACTGCGAGAGAGGTGGTCATTTGAGTGGATCTCCTAGATCTAGGGATGCACTCTTCCATTACCACGGATTTCGGAGAGGGTCAAAACCGACCCCTGACGAGGTGGGTCAGGTCGGACCCACCTCGGGAAGGCACCATGTCAGGCACACGAGAGTGTAGAACACCGCCCAAGAGTACGGAAAGACGAGAAAATGGAGCGCCCAAACGACGAGAACGACGAGCGCCGCGATCCCCAGCTCTAGGAGAACCACGTGCGTCCCCAGACGACGAAGGCCCCTGCCGCAAGGAAGATCGCGACCTGCCAGAGCTCGAACGCGCGGAAGACGTCGAAGAGGGTCATACGTCCAAGATCTCCCAGTGGCCGATCCCGCGCTGGCAACCGTTGCGGCGCGTGAGGTCGAAGAGGAACCACGCGTATTCGCATGCGTCGGTTCCCTTCCCTGTGAAGCTCGGGCGTTTCGGCAGCACGTACACGTCGCATGAATGTGTCTTCCAAAATTGCGCACATCGTTGCGATCCAAGAAAGTTCAGGCGAAGAAGGAAGCACACTTGCTTCGCGTTCGACGCGAGTGCCTTTTCGAGAAATTCCATGGCGAGCGTGTAGGGCGGGTTCGTGATGATCAAATCAGCGATTCCCGTGCCAGGGATTGAAGTCCAGTTCGTTTCGAGGGCGTTGACGTGCCGGCACCCAATCCCGACGTCTGCACATGCCTTCGCGCGGGTTTCATCAATCTCGAACCCGTAGTACACCGGACTCAACGCCAACCCTTGCAGCGTTTTCAAAATCGCGCCCTCCCCCGCACACGGGTCGAGG
>WNFG01007356.1_pt1 | contig 12980 bp, 15 predicted proteins | sample 5400431 | NCBI WGS metagenome assembly WNFG01 (sample SAMN13153346, study PRJNA577476) | soil metagenome | isolation source: 120 cm saprolite under Douglas fir tree site 2 hole 3 replicate 2 | place: USA:California | collected 2015-04-18
TCACGATCGTCGGCGCATCCTGCACTTCAATGTCACAAAGCATCCAACAAGCTTGTGGATCGTCCAGCAGTTGCGAGAAGCATTTCCATTTGGATCCGCCCCGAGGTTCGTCATCTTTGATCGTGATGCCAAGTATGGACTGGAAGTCCCCGCAGCGGTTCGATCCCTGGGGGTAAATCCTGTCCGCACTTCGTTCGAAAGTCCTTGGCAGAATGGAATCGCAGAGCGTTGGGTAGGGAGTTGCCGCCGTGATCTCCTGGATCACATCATTGCAGTTGACGAACGCCACCTGAGACGCCGGCTCTCTGAGTATATTCGCTACTACCACGAGGACCGCACGCATCTCGGACTGGGGAAGGGAACGCCAGACGGAAGAACTCGCACCATAGCCTCAGGTCAAGTCCTTTCCCTCGTACGACTGGGAGGGCTGCACCACCGGTACGATCGGGCTGCCTAATTCGCACCAACGTAGCGTCGTGAAAACGTCCGGGTTCCTCCATCCTTAATATATACAGGTACACCGCGGGGAGTTCCTCGGGACAGATTCTCGGCGCTCGAGGGTGAAGGGATAACCTGAATGGGACCGCCGTCGCAACAGGAAATCGCGCTATTTTCGGGGCGCCTGGAATTTTGGCGAAGCAGTGCGTCCAGGAAAGGTAGACATGTTCAGTAGGAAGGAGGTAGACCTACAGGGGCAAAAGTCAGAAGCCCCTTAGCTTGGGTCGTATCCGTGGAGAAAACGAAGCGGATGAAGCCGACCGACAAAGCCATCTTAGGGATGGTGAGCGAATCACCGGGCCGTAACGAAAGTGAACCCACAGGTGGCCTCGAAACAAAACTTAGATCCGGAGGCCGAGCCCCCTGCTTCGGGGCGAAGGCAACATGGCATGACGCGGGCTGACCGATGCGACATGACACTCCGGCGGGGTGGTAGGGACAGCACGGTGACAAGGACATGTTGAGCAACTGGAGAAACCTTCCTCGTCCCAGAGAGAAAGACTCTGGAGCAGGTCCGACCTATAACCGGCAGAACCGGGAAAAGGAAGGAAGGCGAGAAGGTGGCGGAAGGGTTTGCAGTAGCGAGGAACTGGGGTAATGCCCAGGGAGCGAAGGGACCCAGCTGTTTCGTAATTCCTCTGGCAATGAGGGGAGGCAGGGGCGTCTGATAAAAACGCTCGGTAATCTGCAAGACCTGAGACAGAGGATATACAGGAAGAGGAAGACGGAAGTGGTTGGAGGGTGTGGAGTAGATGCTGGTGAGAAATCAGGATCGAAAGCACCGCCAATTGGCTACGTCCCATAAATCTTCTTGCGAAGCGAGCAGGAGAGCGGAGTGCGGGAAATCCGCATGCTCCGTTCGACGTGGCGGGGGATGGAAATCAGCTTACGGTTCGGGTATTGAGGCACTCCCAGAGGAAACGGGGAGCAACAGATAGACTGAACCTAAGGAGTATGGCGCCATTCCTCGACCCTACCAGTGGAGACTTCTCCGGGTTGGAAAATAGACCGATGGCCGTTTCCGACGCCTGTTGCGTCCAGTGCGAGTGAGACGATCACCGCAGAACGTGCATAATGTCAGTTCGTGAGCAAAGTTCATATCTTCGGGCTCGACCATTTCCATCAAAATCTTGAAGCGGGATGTTTGACCCCGGCTGGAATTGCGGACGAGCGAGAACAGAAAGTGAAGTTAGCTGACACGCTGCGCGAGATCGTAATCAAGAACGGAGTTGAGCTAATAGCGGAGGAGGGCAGACTCGAACGCCCGTGCTTGGGCTACATCCTTGCAAAAGAACTTAAAGTCGGTCACATCGACATCACTATGCCGGTGGAGGAACGAAAGAAGCAGGGTATTAAGACTCCTGAGTACGACTTTCAGGAGAGCACTCGCAAGGTCGCGTACGCGATATTCGAGCAGTATATGTTCGACCAGGTTAAAGCCCACGACGCATGGGTCACTCTGATAATGTGTGGTCACCGCCACTTTAGAGCATTGAAACGATTAGTCGAGGCTGCTGGAGATGAGGTATGCCCGTACGACATAAACGACTACGGATGGTATCGAGGAATTCCGAAGGAAGGGGCGGAAGGTGTGATTGGATATGAGAGAGAATCCTGACAGGTTATTTTGGCCTGCCTTCAAAAATCCTATCTGTGGAAAAGGGCAGCGGCGCGCCACGTCAGAGCCGGCGCGGGATTCTCTGGCGAGCCTGCGGCTACGGCACGCGTGCGGCCGGAGAACTGCGCGGTCATCAACCGGACGTCTTCCATCAACTCCACGAGAACTTCTGGAGCAGGCTCGACCGCATTGAGAAGACTCCGGCAACCTTCGCAATTTTCGGCGTGCTGGATGCGCTCGGCAGACAATAGCCCGCCCGATACGCAAGCTTGGACCTCGTCCGGGGTCAGACACTCGGGCGTCGGATAATTCGAATTTCTCAGGCGCTCCGAATAGGTTGCGAGCAACTGGTCCGTAGACATTCCCTTCGCCGCGCCTCGAATTTCAGCCGCTCGCAGGTAAAAGGGCTTCGCTTCCGTCCGCGGCCCTGCCGAGCCGGTTTTTCCCATGACTTCCTCGTACAAGGATTGCAGGTCTTCCTCACGGGCGGGGGTAAGGAATCGATTCCAGGATTCTTTGCGTTCCATTTCTAATCACTCCCAACGAAGACTACGACACAGCGGGGGGATGGAGGGTCCGTTTAGAACACCTCGCCCCTTCACTCTCTATAACCCGTTTATGCCAGAAGTCTTTACAGGCAATTTGACCTCTATAAGCCCTTGTCTTGCATGTCCTTACGCAAGGTATCGCGCAGGCGGTGCAGCCGAACCGCCGCGTTGCTGTAGCTAAGGTCTAGCCGACTGGAGATCTCAGGGAGGGTATAGCCTTCGATGATAAGCTTCATCAGTTGTTGGTCGGCCGGATCGAGGCCCGCGAGAAGTTCATCCCTCAGTTGTTTCGCGCGGGTCAGTTGGTCGGGGGTGGCTGGCTTTTCGACACGCGGAGACGGTGTTTCCAGTTCCTCGAGAGGAACCTGCTGCGCCAACTCCGGCGCGAATCGGGTCAGGGCGTCACGCGCCACGTTTCTACAGACCGCTCGGAAGTAGGACAAGAAAGCTTCCGGGTCCTGCAACTGCCCGAAATCACCGTATTTGATCATGCGCTGGAAGGCTTCCTGGGTCACGTCCTTGGCGAGATCAAGCTGCCCCCGCAGGGTGCGATTGGCTGCGCTAAGCCCGGTTCCCCAAGCACCCAGAAAAAGAACGCGCCAAGCTTCCTGGTCGGTGGGGTCGGCCCATTGAAATACCTGGGCCAGTGGGTTTGTATCCCACGTCCCAATCTCAGTATCCTCTTATAATGTAGCGACTTATTGGTTTTGCGAGGCGACACGCGGCGACAAGCGCCGGCTTGCGTAGGGCCAAGTCGTTTTGAATGAATAAAAGGTGTTCTTGCCCTTTCATTGCAAGTCGTTGAAAACATTGAGTATTCAGTGGGTCTAGGGTTCGATCCCCACCGCCCCTACCAACCAACTGTTTTAGAATGAATAGTGTAGAAGTTTTGCGAGGCGACAAAAGGCGACAATAAGAGCTTCAGGGGTGGCACCTTTAGCTCGGTCGAACGAAGTCAAAGCAATCATTGTGATAGGAAATCGTGATCTGCACACTGTGACAGACTGGCAGCCTGTTGAAACTCAATGATACTTTACGGTGCTGACAGTCCGTCATTGGCATTCTAAGGAACTCTTTGCCACCATTTATTGGACCCTAATCGGACCCGGTTCGACCTCAGTGCGAGGTTTTAGGGACCATTTATATACCTTTTGGGGACGCACTCCGTATGCTTACAATCGAATGGCTGTTAGGACTGTACCGATAGGATGGAGAAAAATATATGACATTCGATCATCTTCTGGTTCCGTTTAAGCTCCTCACTGCAATCTTCAAAAGGGAGAAAGCGCCAGTTGCCGCATCTCCTTCGTCGTCTACATTAGTTTTCGATAGTCGGGACGCCGCAATTTACTGTCTGTGCGTCGCACTCATTTTCAGCACGCTCGCAGTCTTCAGCCTTGCGGCTCTTGCAGCCCGTCGTTAGGACCTCTACTGTAGCCGCGTTGCGTTAGGAAGATGCAGCTTGCCTGCGCATGAGCGTAGCCGATGCCTGCGTCTCGACCGATCTGCGCACACCCTCAGCGTCCAGTTCGCCACGTTCGAGAAGCCCGAGTATCTGGTCTGCGGTCAGGGTATCTTTGCCCACAGGGAAGACTACCTCCCCATCGGCGGTTTGCATCGGGAAACCCACAGTCATACCATGCTGCCGCAGCAGGCGGACGGCCCTCACAATGTCGTTCGCCCTCTCTGCGTAATTGCTCACGACAAGCTCTCCGAACCGACATCATTGCGAAAACGGAGGAGCTAGTCTATGGGGTAGGACGGTCTGTCCACAGGTTTCCCACAGCTTCTTCACGCCTCTGAACTGGCATGTGACGCAGATCATAGTCGCGGTTCTCCAAGCTGGGAGCCTGGTAGACATGAAACGGAACAGGGGAACCACCAGCATTCCTGGCGGCTCCCCGTGTTCGGAGTGATCCGAGCCTCTGAGAATTATTATTTGCTGCTACCGCGGTGCTTGGCCGTCTTTTCCCAGCCCTCGCGTGTGCGAGTCTTCTTGCCCTTGCTCTTGCTGCCCTTAGAGGGACTCGGGTCCTTGTCACCCTTCTTGTTCGCGAGTTGAACCTGCTCCGCACGCGCTTGTCCCTTTTGCTTGGTGGTGCCATTGTTGTTGCGCTCGCCCTTCTCGCCCTTCTGCGCGACCGCAGGGATGGCCAGCACGGCAGCGACAAGAACTGCTAAACCGAAGTACTTTAGCTTTTTCAAGAGGCCTCCTTGAACCCTGTCTCTGTACCGACACTCAGAGACACAGATTCCTGAGAATCTTGGTGCAAGTCAGATTCCAAGCTGTAACTCCCTCTATCATGGGCATTTATATCTCACAGGGGACATCGTCCCGTCCTGGCGATGCTTCAAAATGTAACCGAGCCGCGCAAGACCTACCTAGGCCAACCGTTTTCTCTGCTGCTTGGCCCAATGGACAGGTTAATTCCTTCGCAGCCGCTGCCCCTCGACCGAACGAACGTCCACCTCTTCGGGATGGTCCACGAGAACCTGAGCGATCATTTCTAGCAGCTCCTTCATGGGCTGCCCCGTCTGTGCGTCTGTGTCAGCAGGAAGTTGAGCCTGCGCGTGTCCCGAAACCCGCGGCCACCGATTCTTTCTCTAGGATGTCGTACGGCGATTCATGGACTCACGGCTCGTCGAACAAATGAAGAAGAAGAGAAGGCAAACCCCGCGATTGACTCCTCTCCTTCTTCTTGGTTGCGGAGTAACCCGCAATTTAATGCTGGTGAAGTAGTGCGAGCGCGCCTATATGCGGGAACGCTGTATTGCTGAACTTCAACCGGAGTCAAGTTAGGTGGTAGCGCTGGCAGCGGCGGCCTGCTCCAGAACTTTCGCCGCCTTGCCGGCGTCTGCAACCCCGAGAAGTAGCATGGTTGCATTCGTACTCGGATCAACTCCGCAGTACCCGTAATCGATGTTGATTCCCGCTTCACCGAGACGTGCCGCAGCACGCGCCAGCTCCCCAGGACGGTGAGTGAGCGTCACTTTCGCAACCTCAGTCTCGGTGTAGTCCGTCTTTTGGAGACCAAGAATCTCTCTGGCCACAGCTGGATTATCCAAGATGAGGCGTACGGAACTCTTGCCCTTCTGCAGAGGAAAAGATTGAAACGCGAGAATGTTGATGCTTCGTTCGGCGAGGACGTGGCAGAGCTTGCCAAGCGTTCCAGGTCGGTCTTCCAAACGGATTGTGAACTCCTTAGTCGTGGGCATGGTAGGAACCTCCTTGCGGTGTACCTCGGGGATGGGCTGGAAAGATCCTGCGAGACCCAACCATGTCTCGAATCTTACTCCGGTGAGGCGGGCGCATCAAGACGCCGCGTGGTAGACCGCATTCCGAAAACAGTTCTTTCTGGCGGAGAGAAAACTAGCTCAATCGACTGCCTGCTCGCAACGACTTGTGGCAGCCCGAAGCATGTGATTTTGACCGAATCGCGTCGGCCTGTAGCCTGTCACCTGTACGGATGAACAGCTAATGTCCGCAGCACATTGCGCCAAACTGGGACTGGAAGAATGAGCAAGGCAGTGCACAAAATAGGTGCATAGCTGCTTCTTGATTCTCGGAGGACAAGCCCTCACGGGGGCGAGTGGAGCACTAGGCAGCTCATCAGCACGCTTGTCTGTGAGAACGTGCCGTAGAATCTCCAACCCGGGGATCCTTAGGTGGGACCGAATTATGGACCGAGCTTTTGCTCCCCTCGCTATGAGTCCTCGTTCTCAACAGATTTTCGTTTACGGTACATTTCTTTGGATTCTGGTTGTGATCACGGCGACTGGCTCGGGCGGCGAAACGTTTCAGCAGCGAATCTTTATGCTCCCCGAGGTTCTGCAGCGTAAGCAGGCACGAATAAAGATTATTGATGATTCCAAAACGGGGCACATCGGCGCAGATTACTTCCAATTCTCCGCTGTTGCGCCACCTAAGCATCGAATCCCCGTATGGGGGTTTGCGGACTACCACACGCATCCGGTGGATTACTTGGCTTTCGGGCGCCTAAACGAAACAGACACATTGTGGGGCTCACCGGGCGTCAGAGCCGCCGATTATGAGCGCCCAAATAACCCCAAACCAATTAGCGACGATATTCCCCCTCGCCGAGGTCTTCATCGGCTCCATCGAGAAGCGGTTAAAAGATCCGCTCCGCCCACAGGGGTGGAGGACCTTTTCTTCTTATCTTGCTGCCGTGGGGCTTTCGGTTCTTCCGCACTATCGCAGCGGCGGACCGGAATTCCGCGATTTCCCTACTTTCCTATCGGGCGCGCACCAGCAAATGCACATTACGCAAATCCACCGGGCGTGGCAGGGAGGGCTTCGACTAATGGTGGCCTTCGCCACACACAACCAGGGAGCGGAGTTTCTGATGTCGAAGCCTCACGAGGGCAAGATTACGCGAACAGGCGAACTTGAGGTTCTGCAAGCACAGATTTGCCGAATTCGCGCGCTCGTGGACAGCAATAGCGATTGGATGCAGATTGCCTACACACCCGAGGAAGCTCGCGAGATTATTTCGAGCGGAAAGCTCGCCATTATCCTCGGCCAGGAAATGGACCAATCCGGACAGCTTCTGAGTCCGGTCCGTCCGAACGCAACCATGGCTGACGAGGTTCAGTTCCTTTGGGACCTTGGCATTCGGCACGTTATACCGATTCATGCAATTGATAACCGCTTATGCAGCCCAGCGGTTTTCGAGGACGGGTATAACACGCTCAATGACTTACTGCTTCGAACTAGTTTCAATATCTCCAGCAAAGATCCACAGGATGTACCGAAGCGCTACTTTGAAGTGCGCGAGGGGTGCCCGCCCGGCGCGGCGAGGGGCCAATGTGCGGTGTATCACCTGGATGAGCACCCAATTCGTGCCGTGGTCACGTGGCTCCCATTCCTCGGAAGCACTCCGTTCGTGCCGCGCGTAACCGTGCCTGACTACGATCCCAAACACAACAGACTGACTAGCCATATGAATGTCCACGGGCTGACAGAAGACGGCCGAATTTACAGCAAGGAACTGATGCAGCGTGGGATGCTCATAGACTTGGCCCATATGTCCGAGAGGAGTGTGGAGGATGTTTGGAATCTTGTCGGCACGCAGCTTGCTGCCCAGGGGCACCCGGAGTGCTCGGGTTTTGGGACCGACGACAGCATACCTGCTGCTTGCTACAGCTATGCATTTCCGCTGGTCGTTTCACATGCTCATTTTCGAGCGCTGTCGGTTCAATACCCCGACAGAACGACAGTGAAGCAGTTCTTGCCTTCTGAATACGAGATCAGTGATCGCCAACTACGCGTATTGCAACGCAGCGGCGGCTTTGTTGGACCTTTTCTTGCGGAAGAGACGATGGACGACACACTGCCGACGGGATTTACTCCGCCCCCGTTTGAGAATGATTGCGCGATGTCGTCAAAAAGTTTTGGCTACTCCTACTCCTACGCACTGCAGATGATGAAGGGTCGAGGAGTTGGGCTGGCATCAGATTTCACGTTTATTCCAGGAGTGGCTCCACGTTTCGGGAAGGATGCTTGCTGGATTTACAACGAAGCAACGAACCCAACAAAGGAGCGACAGCTGAATCCGACTCAATACCGCATCGAGGCCCAACAAACACGCGTGCAGTATCAGCCTGACCACAATCCAGGCGCTTTGGTGCCCTACCGAATGGACCGACGCTCCCCCTTCAATTTCAACGTTGACGGTTTCGCAAATTATGGACTACTGCCCGATCTTCTGCAGGACTTGAAGAACCTCGGCATGACAACGCAGGCCTTCAGCAGCCTGTTTTCTTCGGCTGAAGATTACATTCAAAGCTGGGAAAAGGCCGTGGCGCTTTCAGGCTGCGTCAGCACGAATCCGAAGTGCCAGCCAGCCCAGAAGCCGCCTGTTTGCGGAGCCGTTTCGCAATCTAGAGAAGGCGAAGGGCGAGCAGCCGCAAGATTCGTATTCTCAACTGAATGAGCTGAGCTTGCGAAGGCGACGGGATACGTCACTGTGGAGCGGGGCCGCTCGACCTGCCGCCCACCCGCCAGTCCAAGGATTGTAGGAACTGGCTACAGTTCTCCCGCGATACCATCCCTGCACGCTTGCGGACAAAGTAGTGATTGCGCTGGCCACGATGGAAATGTCTACCGCAAGAATTCCGACGGGAGTTGGAGTCAATACGTGAACGGCGGCTGGAGTCGAACGACTCACCTAAGCGCTACCGCACGCCACTGCTCGACAACTTGCGTCTCCTTCAGCTTCTGCCAATCGCGAGGTTGGACACTATGAACGGCACCCGGTTCTTGCGTTACTTCACTCTGTCTGAGCATTTCCTGGTTTTGTTTGGTGACCTGACTGAGCGTTAGGTCATAGTGGAGCAAAGCTTCGGACGAGGAGAGTCGCAAGGCTTGACCCGCGTTCGATAAGCCAACTTCCACCGAACCCTGCCCGACGATGCGCAAGCGGGAAGATTTCAGCACACGGATCTGACTACGGGGAAGTTGAGCGCGAGTGAACACAACATCGTAATCGGAAGCGCCTCGCCGATTTTCTAGCGAGACTGCGGCATCGGCCGTACCTGGGTTTCGAAGGGTTAGGACGTCCGTGCCGGTGCCGCCGCGCGCCGTAACCGTAACGATGGTCCATCGAACTGAGGGTATAGCCGCCCGGACCCGCGGTTACGGAAATGCGAAGTGCACCATGGGATGCGCCCATTTGAAACAGAAGAACGCCGGCCAGTTGGTGGGGACGTTGCTGATCGGAAAGAAACCAGGGGACGGTGTTGAGCATTCCGGTTGCTGGGTCAGTGTCAATCTCCGAGGTGCCGGGTTTGTAAAGGCGTTTTCCCTGCGCGTCGGTCACTTGTTCGACGTGAGGGCTGTCACCTGAAAGTAAGAGTGTATTCAGAAGGGTCCCGATGACCGTGTCACCCAGCGACGCGGGGGATCGCGAGAGCGGTCCTGCAATGGAGGCCGGGGTAATTACGAAATTTCCCCCCGACCCGGGATCGCCTGACCACGTTCCTTCGCTGCCGCCCATGTCGAAGCTCCAGGCATGGTTGGTGATCTGGATGAAATTGCTCTCCGTGTTGTACCAGGTTTGATCCGTGGGGTTGCCCCACGTCCGATTGGGGTCTAGGACGAAGAGCTTTTTGTTGCCGCCGCCTAAGTCCAATGACCTGTAAACGACAAGTGTATGGCCGCCATCGGACGGGTTGATGTCCTTCGTAATACTGACCAGAGTTAGATCCCCACGGCTTTGCCAGTAGTTGAATTGATCAAAGGCGTAGGCGGCATCCCGGTTGAAGTGCTGAGCGAAAATATTGAGAAGGAACTGAATCGTTGGAAGATTAACCTGGTGGCCGTGCATGACGTTGATAGCCCGGCGCAGCATTGGATCAGTGGGTCCCATGGCAGTGGAGTTTGGGTCACCGGAATACTGCGTAACGGGAGCGCAGAACCCCATGTGTCCGCCGTTTTTCTGAATCATGAGATTCATCAGTGAGATTCCAAAGCAATTGCCGTCGGCAGAAAGCTTCGACTTGTAAACCTGCTCGTAAAAAAGCACGTCGAAAGCGGACGACCATGGATCTTCCGACGGGGGTATGCCGATAAAGGTGTCCCTATAGACATCCCAAGGAAACGTTGCGTCAGAGAAATTAAGAAAGCGCCATCCATTTTTCGATCCGTAGTCATCCGCAAAGCCGGGACTCGCGATGGAGAGCGAGAGCAGCAGCACTGCGAGTTTTGTTCCGAAGCGGGGTTTCATGTCGGCCTCCTCAGGGTGCGAGACTTCCGCTCGCGGCTGCGGACGGTTGTGAAAGCTGCCCGGAAAGATCCATACGGACGACCTTGTACCAGTAAGTGACATTCTTCACGACGATGTTGTCGTGGAATTCGGATGCCTTCAACACGGTTCCGAGCTGTCGGTAAAGCCCATTCTGGGAGTCGCTACGGAACACTGCGAATCCGCTAGTGGTGGCCGGGTCAAACACCGGAGTCCAGCTCACGACGAGTTCAAATGGCGCGGCTGTCGTCGCAGTGAGGGAGGTAATTACGGGTGCCGGTGGCTGAGTCGTGGAGTAGGTAAAGGTGCTCATAGGCACAGCCTTGGCAATCGGTGATTCGTTGCCGCTCTGGTCGACCCCCAGCACTTTGTACCAATAGATGTTCTTCGCATGCGTCGTCTTGTCGACAAAGAAACCCATACTCATGGAATCAATCGTAACCAGGGGAATGGTGTCGCACTTGACGAGCGGTGGGGGCTTGTAAGGCAATGTTAAGATGTGCGGCAGGGCTGGAGGCGGTTCCACAGTCATGCCTCCGACAAACTTGTAGGGGCCCGTCTCCTGATCGGCGCGGTAGACCTGATACGCACGGATATCCTGGACTGGTGCGGCGATCCATTCGATGCGGACATCGTTGTCGCGAGCGAAGAGTCCCGAGATGATCGCGGGATCGGGTGGAGTCTTGTCGCGCAAGCGTTGGCATACTGTCTGTTCGTTGGCGCTCGGAAATGGCCAAGTTCCGCTCATGTTCTGTGCTTGGTCGTAGGCCTTAATCCAATACGAATAGCAAACGGGCGAATTGGCAGGGATGGTGGAGTCGCGGAATGTGACAGGATTCCCCATAGTCTTGGCTTGGGTCTGGGAGACGGATCCGACGAGAACATATTCACCGGTACACGGTGTCCGGCCTTTATCGTCTTTCTGGTTTGTCGATGGTTGCGTTTGATCGGAGGGAATTTGCGGCTGGCCCGGAGCCGCTTCCTTTACAGTAGAAGGGTCGCAGGGATTGCATTTGCCGTTGTGGCAGTAACTGCGAAAGACCTGATAGTGATCAAGGTCGGGTTCTGTGTTGGGCGTCCACTGCAATTGAATGTAGGTATCGGCTCCGTCCGCGGCCAGGTTTTTGGGAGGATCCGGCGGCGTGATGTCTTTCAGATGGCCGCCAACCGCTGCCGAGTAGGCGCTCAGATTGCCGCTGCCATCGATGGCGCGCACGCGATACCAATAGGTTTTCTCGCCATAGTGTGGCCGCAAATTGCCGGAGGTATCGACGGCGACGGCGAAATTAACACCCGCGCCGGGCTGAGGCACGATCCCGCCCACCGCTGTGCCGCTCGACAGCGGGGCATTTTCCGCATCGTAACGAAACGCCTGGTAGCCCGTCACACCGGAGGAATCGGCGTGTCCTTCGACATCCAAGGTCGAGGTGGTCCAGCGAATCTCGATTTGGCTCTGTGGTTCGAGCGGGGTTACGGCGAGTCCGCTCGGAGTGGCCGGCGCTGTTTTGTCGGCAGGCGCGGCTGACGCGGGAGCACTCACGGGACCGGATTGGCCCAGCACGTCGATGCTTGAAACCTTGTAGTAGTAAGTGATGCCGTCGGCCGGACCGGCGATCATCACGCCATTCACGAGATGGGTGGCAGGTTGGCCGCTCGTGTCCCAGCGCTGGATATCGAGAAAGCCATTCGAGGGTGTAGCAAGCGGAGTTCCATCCACGCTGTTCGTGACGCGGGTAACCAGGGGAGATGAATTGACCTGCTGGTAAGGGCCTGCAGCGCTGGTAGCGCGGTAGACGAGAAAGCCGGCCGCTTGGGTCTGATCGCCCCATAGCAAGAGCACGCGGTAGTCCCCGGCAGTAGCCGTGAGCGAGGGAGGGGGCGCGACGGAAACCGGACTGCCGGCCGTTACTGAAGCGGGAGAGAATACCGGGCCAGTTTCGTTGCCCAGACCGTCGACGCCTCGAAGTTGGTAGCTATAGGATGTTCCGGCGACGATGGCTGCGTCCAGGTAGGCTTGTCCGGCGACGATGGCAATGCGCCAATCCGCGCGAGCGAGAAACTGCAGCCGCTGGTCCAACGGGGAGCCTGGAATGATAGTCGAGATCGCGCAAGGGTCAAACGGAGTGCCCGCCTGGGACAGGCCGCTGCTCAAGAGATTCCAGTCGTCCGAGCCCATGGGGATCACGGTCTGAATCTGCGCGCAGGAGGTCAATCTCCCGATGGGTGTTGCATTGAGCGGAGTGGAAGGGCCGGGAGTGCGGTAGAGGTTGAATCTCGAAACGCTGGAAGTTGGCCAAGTCACAACGACCTTAAGGCCGGGTCCTGCCGGAGAAGTCACGGCCTGCATGGATTGGCCGTTTGCGCTGTGAGCACTGATCAGGGCTAACCCAAGGACAAGGAGGGTTTTTATCATCGCATTCCTCACTGGAGGTAAAATCCCTGACTGCTGTTCAGCCCGACGGTGAGGTCGGCGGATCCGCAGGCGACCCACAGGACGCACGCGGACAATCCGATATCGCCTTGGAATTGGTACGGATAGGGCAAGATGACTTG
>WNFG01003604.1_pt1 | contig 12973 bp, 10 predicted proteins | sample 5400431 | NCBI WGS metagenome assembly WNFG01 (sample SAMN13153346, study PRJNA577476) | soil metagenome | isolation source: 120 cm saprolite under Douglas fir tree site 2 hole 3 replicate 2 | place: USA:California | collected 2015-04-18
ATCATGGCGGAAAAGGGCGGCTACAAGCATTTCATGCAGAAGGAAATCTTCGAGCAACCTCGCGCCGTCCGCGACACTCTGCTCGGCCGCATCTCGCAAGACACGGGAAAGGTCTTCCTCGACGAGATGCAGATCTCGGAGCAACAGTTCCGCAGCTTTCAGCAAGTCCGCATCGTCGCCTGCGGCACGAGCTGGCACGCTGCCTTGGCCGGGAAATTCATGATCGAGCGCCTCGCCCGGCTGCAAGTCGAAGTGGACTACGGCAGCGAATTCCGCTATCGCGATCCGATTCTTGATTCGAAGACGCTCACCATTTGCGTCAGCCAGTCCGGCGAAACCGCCGATACGCTGGCCGCCCAGCGCGAAGCAAAGTCCAAAGGCTCGCCCACGCTGGCCATCTGCAATGTGATGGGTTCCATGATCACCCGCGAGGCCGCGGGGTCGATTCTCACGCACGCCGGGCCGGAAATCGGCGTTGCTTCGACAAAAGCCTTCACGTCGCAGCTGACCGCTCTGTTGCTGTTGGCCTCGCACCTCGGCCAGCTGCGCGGTGCGCTCGCGCCCGATGCCGCCCGCAACCTGATGCAGGAGTTCACGCGCATCCCGCACAAGATTGAAACCGCTCTCCAGGCCGATGAGACCGGATTCTACGAACAGCTCGCTCGCCAGTTCTTCCGCTACACCGATTTTCTCTATCTCGGGCGCGGCATTCACTATCCCATCGCTCTCGAAGGCGCTCTCAAGCTCAAGGAAATCTCCTATATCCACGCCGAGGGTTACCCGGCTGGCGAAATGAAGCACGGGCCAAACGCGCTCATCGACGAAAATCTTCCCGTTGTCGTGCTCGCGACGCGCGACGACCAGGACCCCGATTCGGTCACCCGCTACGAAAAAAGCGTCTCCAACATCCAGGAAGTCAAAGCGCGCGACGGCATCGTGATCGCCGTCGTGACGGAGAACGATCGTCTTGCTCGCGAAGTATCCGATCACATCATCGAGCTGCCTCCCGCGCCGGAAATTCTTTCTCCTTTGCTGGAAATTATTCCCCTGCAACTCCTCGCCTACCATATCGCGGTGCGGCTCGGCTGTGACGTCGACCAGCCTCGCAACCTTGCGAAATCCGTTACCGTCGAATAGCCGTCTGATTTCCCGGCTTTTTCTTTCACCGCGGCTCTGCGTCCGCGTCATCGGCAAACGCACCGCGGCCATTTTCCGCTAAAATAAGGCTATGTTCCTTCTCCACCGAATCTCCCTGTGCGGGCTTCTGCTGATCTCACCGGTTCTTTTTCCCTGGGCCCGGGCGCAAGCGCCGGAAACGGCCACTGCCACGCTTCGCGAAATACATGCGGACGGCATGAAGATACTTAGCGAACCTCAGGTCGTCGCGCTCTCCAGGCTTATCGCCGGATCGCAGGTGGGAAAAGCGGACCTGCAGACGGGCGCGGATCAACTGGTGCAAACGGGTCTGTTCGCCAAGGTAAGCTACAATTTTCAGACGCGCGGAGAAGATGTCAGCGTCACTTTCCATGTCGAGGAATCGCTGCGTATTCCGGCTTACTTCGACAATATTCCCTGGTTTTCTGACTCGGAGCTGCATGACGCCATCCGGAAAAAATTGCTCTACTATAACGGCACGCTGCCCGAGGCCGGTGCCGCGGTCGATCAGGCCACTGACGCGGTGAATGAGTTGCTCGCCTCGCACGGATTGAACGTCGCCGTCGAGCACCAGGTCATTGGCACCCCGCTTGGCGAAGGCACCGCCCAGGAATTTCATGTCCAGGGAACTGCGCTCCAGATTGCCAGTATTGAATTCAGTGACCCCGCCCTCACGGCCTCGAAAGCGATTCGCCAGTCGCTTGCCGATCTTCTCGGCAAACCGTACTCGCGCATGACCATCGACCTTTTTCTCTCCGAACAGGTGCGTCCCCTCTACCTCCAGCGGGGTTGCCTCCACGTGAAGCTCGGTCCGCCCGAAGTGCGTTTGACCGGCAACCCCAACCAGAAATTGCCGGAACAGCTTCCGGTTTATGTCCCCATCACTCCTGGTCCGGTGTATCACTGGAAAGATGTGCAGTGGACGGGCAACAGCATCTTGTCTTCGTTCACGCTGGCACAAGATCTTGGCCTCAAAACCGGCGATGTCGCCGACGGAATGCAAGTGGAGGCCGGCTGGGACCGCATTCGTGAAGAGTATGGCCATCGCGGTTACCTCGACGCAAAAATCGATCCCGTGGCCTCCTATGACGATCAAGCGCACACCATCTCCTACTCGGTAAGAGTGCACGAGGGCGTGCAGTACCGTTTTGGCGTTATCGTCCTTACCGGGATTTCTCTTGCCGACGAGCGGCGTCTCCGCGAAGTTTGGCCGATTCCCGCCGGGGAGGCTTTCGACAAGGCCATCTTCGAAGAGTTCCTAACCAAGCTTCAAACCCACCCCGCGCAAGTCTTTGGAGACCTCCCCGTGCACTTCGAATCGGTGGGACACTGGCTGCGCACCGACCCGGGCTTGCATGTCGTCGACGTACTGCTCGATTTCAAATAAAAACTTTCGCACACCGCTCGCGGCGGAGCTGAGTGCATCCCTGCTGAGGTATACTCTCCCGTGTGATCAGCGCACTTGTGCAAATCCGTCCGGCCGATCCCGCGCAACTCGCCGCGGAAGATAAGGAACGGCTTCTACTTTCTCACTTGGCGGAGATCCCTTCCTTGATCGTGGCACTGTCCGGTGGAGCGGACTCCGCTTACTTATCCTGGGCCGCGCACCGCGCTCTTGGAGCCCGGGCATTATCAATGACGGCGCTTTCCCCCAGCTTTTCTGCCCACGACCACGCGATGGTCGAAGAGTTCGTTCGCTCGCTCGCCGTTCGTCATGAATTCATCGAAACGCATGAGATGGAAAATCCAAAGTATCGCGCCAACGCCGCGGATCGCTGCTACTTCTGCAAAGACGAGCTCTTCTCGGTCCTGGACGTGATCGCGCGAGAGAGAGATTTCGCCGCCGTCGCTTACGGAGTCAACGCCGACGACACGCTCGATTTTCGCCCCGGCCACCGGGCCGCCGCCGAACATCGTGTTCTCGCGCCGCTTCTTGATGCGGGCCTGCGCAAAGCGGAGATTCGCGCGCTCTCCCAGCGCGCTGCTCTGCCGACCTGGAACCGCCCTGCCTCCGCTTGCCTCGCCTCGCGTCTGCCTTACGGCACGCAAGTTACCCCGGAGCGGCTCGCGCTCGTGGAGCGCGGCGAAGCGGCCCTGCGCGAGTTGGGCTTCCTCCAGTTCCGCGTGCGCTTGCATGGCGACTTGGCTCGAGTGGAAATTGCTCCGGAGGAGATGCACCGCGCGCTTTCGCCCGAAGTGGCATCCGCGATCGCTTCGCGCTTAAAGGCTGCCGGCTTTACCTACGTCGCCTTGGATCTAGTAGGCTATCGTCAGGGTTCGTTAAACGAGAGTCTCCCACGGTGAATCTTGCTGTGCCACGCGCCCCCCGGTGGAACATAGCTCCTCATCTTTGCGTATCTCTTAATAGAATGGGCCACGCAATTACGACTCATGGCGCCGGAGGAAAAATGATTCGAACGCACCGCTTCGCCTTACTCGCCGGCTTGCTGGCCGCGGCGCTGGCTCTGGCGGGTTGCGGCACTGGCCCGTCGGCGAACGGAAGTTTCGACCGCACCCTCGACGTTACCGGCCCCATCCGCCTCGAACTCACTAACGCCACGGGTGACGTCACCATCAATGGCCGCGCCGATGGAAAAGTTCACGTCCACGGCGACATCCGTGTTTCCGGATTTCTCTTCGAAAACCCGCAGAATCGTCTGCAGGACCTCGTTTCGAATCCTCCGATCGAGAAGAGGGGAGACACGGTTCGAATCGGCAAAGAGATATCCCGCCTGCACAACTTGACCATCAATTATGTGATCGAGGTCCCACGGGAAACGGAAGTGAGCACCTCTGTCGCTTCGGGGACGCAATCGATCCGTGGAATTCGCGGCCCCGTGAAGGCTTCCGCCGCTTCGGGATCCATCCATGCGAACAACATCGACGGCTCCGTACAGCTTTCCACCGCGAGCGGGGCGATCAGCGCGGACGATGATGGCGACGACGTCCGTGTTTCCAATGTCTCGGGCAGCGTTTCGATTTCCAATGCCAAAGGCGACGTGCGAGTCAGTTCAATCTCCGGCGAAACCCAGGTCAACAAACCTGGCGGGCGCGTGGATGTGAATACCACCAGCGGGTCGCTCGACGTGCGTGGCGCTACAAGCGACGTCAAAGCGCATGCTGTCTCCGGTCGCGTGGCCATTCTGGGCAATCCCAGCGGTAACAGTTACTGGGATTTGAAAACCGTCTCGGGGATCGTGGATCTCGCCGTCCCGGCCAATTCGAACTTTCACCTTTCCGCCGAAGCACTCTCCGGCGAGATTCGAACCGAGATTCCTATTGTCGTTGAAGAGCAGGGCAGACATTCCCTTCGCGCCCGGCTGGGCAACGGCGGTGGCCGCGTGGAAGTGCACAGCGTTTCCGGCATGATCCGGGTGCGCGCCTCGAATTAGTCTGCGCGCAAACTGGTCAGCCGATGACACGGCGGGCATCCGCACACTACATCCTGCAATTCCCCGGCAAACCGTTTAGAATTCCCATTCATGCGCTCGATGGCTAAGTCCGCCGCATCTCCGTTCTTCCTCATCTTCCTGCCCCTGTTTTTGGCTCACCACGGCCCCACCCTGCAGAATGGCAACGGCCAGGGTGCGCCCGCGAACGGAACATCGGCCAGCGTCGCCAAGCAGACGGGCTCTCCAAAATCTTCTTCGGAGAACGAAGACTTGCAGCATGCCGTCGAACGGTCCGGCAACGACAGTGCCGCGCTAGTCCACAACCTCGAAGATTTCCTCCAGAAATATCCCCAATCGCACCAGCGCCCCCGGATCTATCGCGCGCTGGTGGAGGCCAACCTAAAATTGCGCGAGGCCGCCCGCGCTGCCGATTACGCGGAACGCATCGTGGCCCTGACTCCCGAAGATATGGCCATGACTATCCTCGCCATTCAACTCCTTGAAGGGAATGGCGACGAAGCGGGCCTGCGCCGCGCTCTGAGCTATTCCACGCGAGTGCTCGACTATGTCCGCCGCAGCACGGCTGACGAAAAGTCTCCCAAGGTTTCCAAAGAAGAATGGGAAGCGGAACAGAAGCGCGACCAAATGACCATTCTGCTGCTCCGCGGCCGGCTTGCCCTGAAGCTCCATTATGCCTCCGCGGCGGAAGCTGACCTTGTTTCGAGCTACGCTCTTCTGCCGAATGCTGCCGCTGCGGAAAAACTCGGAGAAATTGCCGAACTGAAAAAAGATTTGCCGCGCGCCATCAAGGAATATGCGCGTGCCTTCGTGCTTTCGGATACAACCGGCGGCGGAGCAAATCGTCGCGAGATTCGTCAAAAGCTCGGGAACGTCTGGCGCCTGGCGCGCGGCTCCGAAGCTGGCCTCGGCGAGTATCTCCTCCTCACTTACGATGAGCTGGCCCAGCCGGCTCATGGCCCCGCAGCGATACGAAATCCAGGCGCCAAAGAGCCCTATGATTTCACCTTGCGAAAAGCCCCGGATAATTCTGCATTTCCTCTCACCCATCAAAAAGGGAAAATTGTCGTGGTGAATTTCTGGGCGACTTGGTGCGGCCCGTGCCGCGCCATGGAACCTCATTTCGCGCGTGTCGCCGCTCAATTCCAGGGAATTCAGGACATTGTCTTTCTTGCCGCCGACTGCGACGAGGACGAAACTCTCGTGCCTGCATACTTGGAAAGGGAGAAACCGCGCACTACCGTGGTCTATGCGGACGGACTCGACCGCCTTCTTGCCGTCAATTCCTTTCCCACTCTCGTCGTTCTCGATCGTTTGGGAAAGATCGCTTACCGCGCCGAGGGATTCGATCCCGATGCCGTCGAGAAAGAACTCAGCGATGCCATTCGTAGAACGCTATCGGCGGAAAATGGCGCTGGAGAAAAACCTGCTTCCGGTGCTAGGCCCGCGCCGTAGATCGCTGCGACACTTCGAGCGCTGCGAGAACTGTATTCATGTGGATGCGCACCGTGTCTTCGACCCGCCGCGCGTATCCGCCTGCGAGAGTCGTTGCGACGGGAATGCCCCGTCGGCGCGCCTCTTCAAAAACCCGGCGGTCGCGCTCCATCAATCCCTTCTTTGTGAGTGACAATCCGCCAAGTTGATCCTCGCAATAGGGATCGGCGCCTCCCACGTAGAAAACGATCTCCGGACGAAATTCGTCGAGGGCCGACTCCACCGCGGGAATCAGCGCGCCCAAGTACTCATCGTCCTCGACCCGATCCGCCATGTCGAGGTCGACATTCGAAGGCGGCTTGTACCCCGGATAATTGTTCTCCTGGTGGATGGAAAGCGTGAAGACGCTGGTATCGCGGCGGAAAATCGCCGCCGTGCCATTGCCTTGATGCACATCGGTGTCCACCACCATCGCTCTTTCCACAGCGTGATCGCTTTGCAGCCGGCGAATCGCGACGGCCACGTCATGAATCGCACAAAATCCTTCGCCGTGTCCCGGATAGGCGTGGTGAAAACCGCCGCCGAGGTTGCAGCCAAAACCATCACGCAGTGCGCACTGCCCGGCCAGGATGGAGCCGCCCGCGGCGAGCCATGCTGCTTCCACACCCTCAGGCGAATACGGAATTTCCAGCTTCATGATTTCGCTGGCGGTAAGTGCGCCGGTCTTGAGTTTGTGGACCCACTCGCGCGTGTGCACGCGGAGAATGTCTTCATCCGCCGCTGTCGCCGGCTGCAGGAAATCACTTTTCTCGGCGATGCCTTCGCGTATCAGCATCTCGGCTATGAGGTGAAATTTCTGCGACGGGAAGACATGCTCGCCGAGATTGAGGTCGTAGCCCTTGTGGTAGACGAGCTTGAAAGGCAGCATGGGTTGCGGCGAAATCAATTTCGCTTCGAGAGTTCGTTTGTAGGGGCACAGCATGCTGTGCCCCTACTTGGCGAGTGTTCCGCGTTAATTCTCCCTCTCGAGAATAAAATCCGGCAGCGTCAGCAGTGCGCGCGCGTATTCGGAATCAGCGCGCCCTTCGACGCAAGCCTTGGCGCGACCCGCGTAATCGTGCGCAAGATTCCGCGCGCGCTCCAGCGCGCCGGACTCCTGCACAAGAGAAACAATGGTCTCCGGCCGCACCGACTGAAATTCTTTCTCTGCCAGCACGCGCGCCACCAATTCCCGCGCGTCGCGGTGACCGTTTTCCATCGCGTAAATCAGCGGCAGCGTGACCTTCCCTTCCTTCAAATCACTGAGCACAGGTTTGCCAAGCTTTTCCGCCGAAGCCGTGAAGTCCAGCAGGTCGTCGACGAGCTGAAACGCCAGGCCGGCGTAGCGTCCGTAATCGGCCAGCGCTTCTTCCTCGGCGCCTTCGAGGCCTCCGAGCACAGCCCCCAGTCGCGCGCAGCCGCTGAAGAGGCACGCCGTTTTGTAGGTCGCAAGGCGCAGGGCGTCTTCTTCGGAAACATCGATGCGCCCAATCTTGGCGAGCTGGATCAGTTCGCCTTCGACCATTTTCTGCGTGAGATCTATCAGGATGTCGAGAATCCGGAAGTTGCGCTCTTCAAGCGCCATCTGAAATGACTGCATGTACAGCCAGTCGCCGGTCAATACGCTCCGATGATTGCCCCAGCGCGAATTCGCGGACGGACGCCCGCGGCGCGTGTCGGCGCTATCAATCACATCGTCGTGAATCAGCGTTGCGCTGTGAAGCAACTCGACGACCGCCGCGAGACGAATCCCGCCCGGACTTCTCTGCCCGCTGTAGCCATTGCACAAAAGAAGCAACGCGGGGCGAAGCCGCTTGCCGCCTCCGCCAAGAAGATAACCGGTGATTTCCGAGACCGGCTCGAAGGCCGCGGCGCTCTGTCGCGCGAGTTCCTCCTCGACGAGGATCAAATCGTCACGAACGAGATCAAAGATCTCCTTAACCGTGAGCAGCGCGATGGCCTTCCTCCTGGCCTGCATTCATCTTTGGGACTCCGCCGCCGCGGGCACGGTCGGCCGGGCAAGATGGAAGAATCGCCGAAAATTCTCCGCTGTCCTGGCGGCGAATTCTTCTGCGGGTAAGTCTCTCACACTCGCGAGCATGCGCGCTACTTCCGCCACGTAGGCGGGCTCGTTGCGCTTGCTGCGATAGGGTTGAGGCGCCAGGTACGGAGCGTCCGTTTCAATCAAAAGATTTTCCAGCGGCAAAGCCTTCGCAATGTCGCGAAGATTCTGCGCTTTCGGATAGGTTGAATTTCCCGCAAATGAAATCAGGAAACCCATTTCGATTCCACGCTTCGCATCTTCGAGCGTGCTGCTGAAGCAGTGCAGAATGCCGCCGAGCCCGCTCGATTTCCATTCCTCTTCAATCAAGCGGAGACAATCCGACCACGCTTCCCGGCAATGAATCACAATCGGCAGCTTGGCATGGCGCGCGAGAGCCATCTGCTCGCGAAAGACGCCATGCTGCGCGTCACGCGGCGAAAAGTCGTAGTGATAGTCGAGGCCGATTTCCCCCCAGGCAATGACTTTGGGATGCTTCGCGAGCTTCGCGAGCTCATCCAAGTGTTCGGGCTTCACTTCTTTCGCCTCGTGCGGATGGACGCCGACCGTGGCGTAAATCCATTCGTGCTGCTCAGCGAAAGGCAACGCGGAATCCAGTTTCTCAGGCCCGGGGCCTGTGCCAATCGCAAGTAGTGTCGTCAGGCCAACGGCGCGTGCGCGCTCGAGCATGGCGTCGCGGTCCTCCGCGAATTGTGGAAAATCAATGTGCGCGTGTGAGTCTATGAGTTCCATGGAGCAGTTTTCGTTTGTAGGGGCGCAGCATGCTGCGCCCCATTTACTTCCGTGGTCAATACTTGCTTTGTCTTCGGGTTCTCGCGGTCCCATTCCCATTTCAGCGGATTCTCAGCGATATATCTGCTCGCATCCGAAAACTCCTCGCCATTGCGTACGACCCGCTCATAGTAATTCCGCTGCCAAATCTCGCCCTCCCAACTCAATTCGTTGCTCGCTCGTCTGGTTACCGCCGCCTTGAACGACCTCACAACCGCCGAGAGCGAGCCAGCTTGCACGTTTTGCTGACGACCTTCGCTGGGGCGCATCCCTTGTAGGGGCGCAGCATGCTGCGCCCCAGCTTGGCATCCAATCTCGATGATCCCGTGCACGTGGTTCGGCATGATCACAAAGGCGTGCAGATTGACATGGGCAAAGTGCGATGGAATCGCAATCCAACTCGCGTGCACAATCTTCCCAAGAGCGGCCAGTTCAATTTCGGTCGCAGCGACGCGGCCAAAAATACATCGCTTCATTTGTGTGCAAATCGTGACGAAATACAATCCTGGAGCGGAATAATCGCGGCCCTCCAACCGAATCGATTGATGCCCAGGGTGAAGCCCATCACCATCGCTCACGTCATACACCTCGGTGTTTGGGGCGCAGCATGCTGCGCCCCTACAAAAACAACCGTCTACTTCAGCCTTGCGCCAATCTCGACGTCTTCATCGGGAAAGCCGGCGAGGACAGGACGACCTTCGGGGCCAACAGAGGCTGCGATGATCATGCCGTTGGATTCGACCCCCCGCAATTTGCGCGGCGCGAGATTGACGACAACCGCGACTTTGCGGCCAATCAGTTTTTCCGGTTCGTAATATTGCGCGATCCCTGCGCAGATTTGACGAATCTCCGTGCCGATGTCGACGGTAATCTTCAAGAGCTTGTCCGCGCCCACGATGCGCTCTGCTGTCTTAATCTGGCCGACGCGCATCTCGACCTTGGCAAAATCCTCAATGCCGATTTTTTCAGTCGCGGCGGGCGCGGCAGCAGCGGCGGCGCCACCAGCGGCTGGCGCGCCCGGTGTCGCTGGTGCAGTAACAGGCGACGGTTGCTTTTGTGCTTCGTTCTCCATGGATTCCATCCTCTCGATTGCTTCTGCTTTTTCGATGCGCGGAAATAACGCTTCCGGTTTTCCAAGAGCGGTGCCTGGTTTGAGCTGTCCCCATTGCAACGTCGCGAGGTCCTCTGAACCAAGTGAGCTATTCTGACCAAGCAGTTTCCATATCTTCTCGGTGGCACTAGGGACGACAGGGTGCGCGAGGACCGTCACAATGCGTAACGCCTCGGTCGCGGTGTAGAGAATTGTTCCTAGGCGTTCACGCTGACTAGCATCTTCAGAGATCTTCCACGGCTGTGTCTCAACCAAGTATTTGTCGACGGCACTTATCAAGAACCAGATTGAATCCAAAACCCAGGAGAACTCTAAAGTTTCATATGACCCAATGCTCCGCTGGATTGCCGACGAACCAACCAGCCGTACTTCAATTTCCTTGCCCGCCGGTATTCCTGTGGTAGCAGGCGTGGGTACCTTACCTTCAAAGTAGCTGCCAATCATTGTCAGCGTGCGGCTAGCGAGGTTGCCGAGACCATTGGCGAGGTCGCTGTTGTAGCGCGTGACGAGCGCGTCGTAGCTAAAGTTGCCGTCCTGGCCAAAGACGGTTTCGCGCAAAAGATAGTAGCGCAGCGCGTCCATGCCGAGCACATCCACAATCGGGCGCGGCTTAACAACGTTTCCTTTGGACTTGCTCATCTTGCTGCTGTCCATGAGCAGCCAGCCGTGCGCCCAGATTTGCTTTGGCAGCGGCACCATCGCCGCCATCAGGAAAGCGGGCCAGTAAACGGCGTGAAATCGGATGATTTCTTTCCCAACAAGATGCAAATCGGCCGGCCAGTAGCCGCGCTGCTCGTAATTTGGGCCGCCGACCGCCGTGAGATACGCGGTGAGTGCATCGAACCATACGTAAAAAACGTGCGACTCTTCGCCGGGCACAGGAATGCCCCAGCGAATCGACGTGCGCGTGATGCTGAGGTCCTTGAGCCCGCCCTCGACAAAGCTAAGGACTTCATTGCGGCGCGATTCGGGCTGTATGAAATACGGATTCTTCGCGTAGAAATCAAGGAGCGGCTTCTGAAACGCGGAGAGCTTAAAAAAATAATTTTGTTCGGTGACGGTTTCGGTGGGGCGGCCGCAGTCCGGACAATTCTCTCCGGGCTTCACGTCGACATACGCGTTGTCGTAAATGCAGTACTGTCCCGTGTAGTGGCCGGGATAGATGTAACCGTTTTCCCTGCACTGGCGGAAGAGCCACTCCACGGTGTGGGCGTGCTGGATTTCCGTGGTGCGGATGAATTCATCGCCCTGGATGCCAAGGTCATCCCAGAGCTTGCGCCACTCGGCGGCCATTTTCGCGACGAATTCGGATTCCGGGACACCAGCTTTTTTTGCCGAGCGCTCGACGTTCACGCCGTGTTCGTCCGTGCCCGTGGTCATCACCACGTCGTAGCCGCGCATGCGTTTGTAGCGCCGGATGGTGTCGCACACGATGGTCGAATAGGTGTGCCCGATATGCGGCAGGCCGTTCGTGTAATAGATCGGCGTTGTCAAATAGTATTTGGGTTTTTCAGCCATTTTCTCTTGTAGGGGCGCAGCATGCTGCGCCCCTGCTTGCCGCGGTTTCTATCTCTTGACGCTTCTTTTTCTTTCTCCGTGCTCTCTGTGCCCTCTGCGTTGAAATCCGGCTCGTCAGATGTTCTCGTAACTCCGCATCGCCTCGGCGATCACCCGTTGTAGCGGCACATTCTTCTCCTCCGCAATCTTGCGGCAGTCCTCGTATTCCGGGGCTACATGCAGGATCCGCCCGTTCACGCGAGAAATCTTGATGCGCACATCTCCGAAACTCGTCCTCACGCTGACGTGCTCCCGTGGAAGCGTGCGCCTCTGGGCACGATAGGTGCGCGCGCCGAACGTCGTGGTTTCCGCAAAAATCAGTGACATCAGCGCGTTCGTGTCCGCGGGCTTGCACAAGACCGACAGCAGCGTTCCCGGCCGATTTTTCTTCATCTGCACCGGCGTCGTGTACACATCCAGCGCGCCTGCCGCCAGAGCCTTCTCGAGAAAGTAGCCGTAGATCTGCGGATTCATGTCGTCGAGATTTGCCTCGATAACGGCAATCTCTTCGTCGAAGCCGGGGACAGTTTTCTCCGCGGCTTCGCCGATCATGATGCGGAGGACATTGGGCTGGCCTTCTAGGTCGGCGGTGCCTGCGCCATAGCCGATTGCTGAAACGCTCATCGGCGGCTGCGGCCCAAAAGAATCGCAAAGCGTTGCAACGATGGCCGCGCCCGTGGGCGTCACCAGTTCTTTCTGCACGCCATTCGAATAAGTCGGCTTGCCTTGCAGCAGATTCGCCGTGGCCGGCGCCGGCACCGGCAGAATGCCGTGCGCCATTTTCGCCGTGCCTCCTCCGACATTCAGCGGTGAGCAGGCAAATCGTTCGATCCCCAGCGCGTGGAATCCAATGCAGGCGCCTACGATGTCCACGATGGCGTCGACGGCGCCAACTTCATGAAAATGAATTTTTTCGAGCGGCACGTCGTGGACGCGGGCTTCGGCTTCGCCGAGTTTTGTGAAGATCGCGGAAGCGCGCTCCCGGACCGGCGCCGCAAGGGGCGAGTTCTTCAAAATGTCCAGGATCGCGTTGAGAGACCGGTGTTTTGTCTGATCCGCGGTCCTGACTTTGACGTACGTGGCCGCCATCCCATTCTTCCAAACCTTTTCAACGGACAAATCCCACCCCGGCACGTGCAAGGCGCGCAGGTCGGCGCGGAGTTGCGCGACGTCGCACCCGGCGTCGACCAGCGCGCCGAGAGTCATATCGCCGCTAACTCCCGAAAAACAATCAAAATAGACGAGTTTCATGGGATACGCCGCCGTGCGGGTGGGTCAGCCCCTGGAAAAACCGCATGCAGGTTGACCGCTTCGCTTTCAGACTCGAATTGATACTATCGGCGCAAACAGGGTGTGTCAAACGCGCCAGACTCAGGCGCTTCCCCATCCGTGCGCTCCCCCGCTCCTCTTGTACTCAGCCGCAATAAGATTCGC
>WNFG01003605.1_pt1 | contig 12973 bp, 9 predicted proteins | sample 5400431 | NCBI WGS metagenome assembly WNFG01 (sample SAMN13153346, study PRJNA577476) | soil metagenome | isolation source: 120 cm saprolite under Douglas fir tree site 2 hole 3 replicate 2 | place: USA:California | collected 2015-04-18
TACAGTTTAGCGGCCTGCTCCTCAGCCTCAGCATAATCCTGCACTGTGATGACGAGATTGATCTCGGGCTGGGAACTCAGAACCTGACCGATTGCTGCGCGGACCAGTGCATGATCATCCACAACCAGTACTGTAGTGGGCAGTATCAGCAAAGTTGAAGTATTGGTTTCCAGAAAACTGTGTCCAGATTCATGATTGAAAGGTGGGTGAGACATAAGGTGCCCCCTTATATTAGATATTTTAAATGAGCTTATTATATAGCTCGTCCTACGAGAATGGACACTTTTGGCAAAATCAAGCAGACACAGCTACTGTACACCCAAGATGGGGATAGTACCCCCACCTATCCTCCATTCATCAAATATATCATTACCGCATCCACTTTGGCAATATCGACGTTCATCAATACAAACAGCTGGAAGTGGCTCTTACCCGCTCACGCCAGGAACGCGGCGTCACCCTGCGAGCCAAGCCCGATGACATGAGCGCAGTCGTTGTGACATGTCGCTTCTGACCACAAAGGCGCTTCTCTTCGTCACATACCAGAAGTACTAATTTCCCTAATGCTACGTATGTCGATTGCCTTGTCATTGAGGTTGATCACAGGTATGAAGAGACTCATCCAGGCAGGCAATGGAACAGCAACGGGTTGTGCGGCCAACACTAAAAGTTGGTACGTAATATTCACTATATTGACTCAAGCTCCAGACTATGGAACCTCGCGTAGTATCGGAAGAAATACCCATCAAAAACCTTCGTGCTTTCATGGTTGTCTGTGCCGGATGCTATTGTTAGACTATTCTCACCCACACACTTGCAGTAGACTTCGCTCATTAGGAGGTAGCTATTTGTCAGGGACCCCATAGCTAAAGCTAGGGGCTTGTATCGGGGGTGATTTCTGCCCGTCCGATGCAAGCTCGGACCTGACCAGACCCAGCCAGGGCATACAGCACGGACACAATCGTGCTGGCTATCGGGCTACCTTACCGGCGAAATAGGTACCAGGGGATGACCGATCCAGTCCCCTGCTCTACGGTGCAGCATTAAACAGGTGTACGGGGTTAGACCAGTGTGTTGCACGTCAAACCGTCGGATAAGTTCGTCGAGGACCACTTGTACCTACGGCGCGAACAGGTAAGACGGGGCGTCACTGTTTCGCACAGTTCTCGTCTGTAGCGTGGGCTTACAACCCTGGGTTTTGAGCGTTCCCATTCAAAACGCTCCCCCGCAAGGGGTTCCTGCCTGCGGGCAGCAAATTTTTCCTCCCCGTGGCTAAACCAGGGGTCCCCAAAATTTGGAGGTTTTGATGGATATTAAAGGGTTAGTGGATAGTTCCTTCTTTCAGACATGCCAGCAGCACAGGGATGGGCGAGCGTCACACCTGGCCTACTGGAAGCAGCGACTTGCGGGCGCCCCCAAGGGCCTGGAATTACCCACCGACCGCCCTCGACCGCCAGTCCAAACCGACGCCGCTGCGCGCTACCCCTTCGTATTGCCCCAACCACTGTTTGCGGCACTCGAAACGCTGAGTCAACAGCAAGAAGCCACATTGTTTATGACTCTGCTCGCTGCCTTCCAGATCTTGCTCCATCGCTATACAGGTCAGGATGACCTCCTGGTCGGCACACCTATCATAGAATATCCCCAGGCTGAACATACGGAGGTGATCGGCAACTTTGTTAATTTCCTCGTCCTGCGTACCAACCTGTCGGGCAATCCTTCATTTCGGGAATTGCTGAGGCGAGTTCGCGAGGTAACGTTGGAGGCATATGCACACCAGCATGTACCGTTTGAACAGTTGGTGGCAACTCTGCTGCCAGAGCGAGATCCTAGCCATCACCCTTTGTTCCAGGAGATGTTCGTCCTAGAGAATGCCTCTCCGGAGGCGCTGGAGGTGCGCGGGCCCACTCTACACTCTATAGCGGGGGATAGCAGTAGGACGCAATGTGATCTGACCCTCTATGTGCAAGATAGTGGGCAAGCGTTGAAGGGATGGGTAGCATATTCCACTGACTTGTTCGATGCGACGACCATTGCCCGGTTGGTAGGACACTGGCAGAAGTTGCTGGAAGGCATCGTGGCAGATCCCGAACAGCCCATCTGCGAGTTGCCGCTCTTGACGGATGCCGAGCAGCAGCTCCTGGTGGAATGGAATGCCACCGCGACAGCGTATCCCAGGGACAGCTTTATCCATCAACTCTTTGAGGCCCAGGTGGAATGCACCCCTGATGCAGTCGCAGCGGTCTACAAGGATGCACAACTAACCTATCGGGAACTGAACCAACGGGCAAATCAACTAGCACACTACTTGCAAAAGCTCGGTGTGGGGCCTGAAGTCCTCGTAGGCATCTGTGCGGAGCGCTCGCTGGATATGGTTGTGGGTATGCTGGGCATTCTCAAAGCGGGAGGGGCCTATGTACCCCTGGATCCCACCTACCCATCCGAGCGCCTCGCCTTCATGCTCACCGATGCGCAGGTGCCAGTACTGGTGACGCAGGAGCATCTGCTCAACGACCTTCCAGAGCTTCAAGCGCAGGTGATCTACCTGGATACTGACTGGCAGCGCATTGCTCAGGAGCGAGAGGAAAATCCAGTAAGCAGTGTCAGAACAGACAACCTGGCCTATGTCATTTACACCTCTGGTTCCACGGGCCGACCAAAGGGAGTAATGATGCCCCACCACGCGATTTGCAATCACATGCTCTGGATGCAGGAGCATTTCCCTCTGACTCCGAACGATCGAGTTTTTCAGAAAACGCCTTTCAGCTTTGACGCGTCGATCTGGGAGTTCTACGCACCTTTGCTAGCCGGAGCACAACTGATCCTCGCCCGACCAGAAGGTCATCGGGAAATCACTTACCTCGTGCAGACGATTGCCGAGCAGCAAATCACTATATTACAGTTAGTTCCCACCATGTTGGATATGATACTCGCCGAACCGGGATTGACGGATTGCAATTGCCTGCGGCGGGTTTTCTGCGGCGGTGAGGTGCTTCCGGTTATGCTTCAGGAACGCTTCTTCGCCCGTCTCGCTGCCGAGTTGCACAATCTCTACGGCCCAACGGAAGCTTGCATCGATGCGACCTCCTGGAGATGTGAGAGAGGGGGAGAGCAACAGAACGTCCCCATCGGCCGTCCCATCGCCAACATGCAAGCCTACATACTGGATCCGCAGTTACAGCCCGTGCCGGTTGGGGTGCCGGGGGAGTTATACCTCGGGGGAGCGGGCCTGGCTCGTAGGTACCTCAACCGGCCTGAATTGACGGCGGAGCGCTTCATCGCCAATCCATTCAGTCAGCAGTCTGCGGCTCACCTCTACAAGACGGGAGATCGAGCGCGCTACCGGGCTGATGGCGCCATCGAGTTCCTGGGTCGCCTCGATCACCAGGTGAAGCTGCGCGGCTTCCGTATCGAGCTAGGCGAGATCGAGATCGTGCTGGACCACCATCCGGCCGTGCGGGAAGCGGTAGTGGTGGTCCGTGAAGACCAGCCCGGAGATAAGCGTCTGGTGGCCTACGTAGTTCCTCAACCAGAGCAGACCCTCACCAGTAGCGAGTTGCGCCGCCTCATGCAAGAGCGGCTACCTGACTACATGATCCCTACTGCCTTCGTATTCCTGGAAACTCTGCCGCAAATGCCCAATGGCAAGGTAGACCGCCGGGCACTGCCCGCCCCTGAGCGAACCAGGCCCAAGGTGGATACTCCCTTTATCGCTCCTAAACAGGGGGTGCATCACCAGCTCATCCAGATCTGGGAAGAACTCTTAGACGCTCAGCCCATCGGCATTCAAGACAATTTCTTCGATTTGGGGGGGTACTCCTTGCTGGCTGTTCGCCTGGTTGATCGCATTGAGCAGGTCTGGGGCAAGAAGATTTCACCGGAGATGTTGCTTGCTAATGCAACGATCGAACATCTAGCCAATGCTCTTGTGCAGCCGGAAGAGACTGGCAAGAGAGCCTGGGGGGCTCTCAGCCAGCCTCCACTCATGGTGGGTCAAGCTGGTAACCCTGAACAGCTTGTCTTTTCCTGGTACAAACCGCTGATGTCCTCAATCAAGACTATCCAGACATATGTGACTGGCTGGATCAGGCATACTGGCACTCCAGATGGTGGTACGAAGCGGCGGAAGCCCTAGAAGTAGAAGGTCATGACCCCCCATACTCAAGTCTGCAATCCCCACTGTTCACGTAAGCGCCGCTCGACGGGAGCAAAGATCAAACCATCGATTGCGACTCCCAGGGCGATGATCACCAGCATCACGGCTACGACCTGTGAGGCATCGTTGAGGTCACGCGCAGTCTCCAGTAGATTGCCCAGGCTCAGCGTGAAGTACAGCAATTCGCCCGCCATCAACGACCGCCAGGCGAACGTCCAGCCCTGCTTCAAGCCACTTAAGACGGCCGGCAGCGCGGCTGGTAGAATTACCTGCGTATAGAGTGCCAGGCCCTGTGTACCTAAATTGCGTGCTGCCTTGAGGTATATCGGAGGTGTGTTTTTTACCCCTGCGCTCACACCAAGCGTTATCGAGAACAGTGCTCCCATCACCACCACGAAAATGATGGCTTGCTCACTCAGCCCCAACCATAGGATCGCGAGCGGCAACCAGCACACACTCGGCAGAGCCTGCAGGCCCAGGACAAGCGAACCAACAGTCTCTTCAACTGCCTGGATACGCCCGATCAGCAGCCCGAGTACCATCCCGACAACAAGTGAGATGCCATACCCAATTGCGAGCCGCTGTAAGCTCACCAGTGTAGCTGTGAGGAAAGATCCTTGATGGAAACCAGTAATCAGTGAACTCAACACATCGAGCGGGCCAGGGAAGAGGTAGGAAGGCCAGATCCCACTGCGAGCGAGTATCTCCCACAGGCTGAGTAACAAGGCATAGAATACGAGCCGCCGCAGCCACGCGGCTCGTGTAGGGGCGTGATTAATCACGCCCGTACTATTGGTATGCACGTTCGTGCTTTTATCTATTGACTGTTTCACATTCATGCTCACCAACTGTACTCCCCCGATTTATCGCTGGGAATTCCTTTAAGCACTGTCAAAATTTCTGCTGCCTTGTCTACCAGTGTGTGGTCTTCCAACGAACGTGGGCGCGGTAAGTTAATGCGAAACTCACCTACAATGCGCCCTGGCCGTGGTGAAAAAACCAGCACCCTGTCGCCAAGTGCCACTGCTTCACGTACGTTATGCGTGACAAAGAGCACTGTCTTATACGTGGTTGCCCAGATAGCTTCTAACTCGGCATGCAGCCGATCACGAGTCAGGGCATCCAATGCACCGAAAGGCTCATCCATCAGTAGCACTGCAGGATCTATTGCCAGCGCTCGCGCTATGGCGACGCGCTGGCGCATCCCACCAGAGAGCTGGTGGATGTAACTACGCTCGAAGCCTTTCAAATGCACCAACTCAATGAAGTGTTGAGCTAAGGCAGTTCGTTCTCGGGCAGATACACCGGCCTGGCGCAAGCCAAACTCGACGTTGTGCTGAACGTCGAGCCAGGGGAACAGTGCAGCCTCCTGAAACAGCAACACGCGATCTGTACCGGGGCCACGCACCTCGCGTCCATTGGCCCAAACGGTACCAGTAGTTGCTGTCTCCAGCCCGGCGATGATGCTGAGCAAGGTTGACTTACCGCAGCCACTTGGTCCAAGCAGGCACACGAACTCTCCGGCAGCCACTTCCAGGTTTACTGCAAGTAGTGCCTCGACCGTTTGCGTGCGCCCGCTGAACGTCTTGCTCACACCATCGATACGTAGTGGAATACCACCGGGCTGCTGCTCATAACTGGTAACGCTCTGAACGTCCAATGTTTGCTGCTGAGACATAAGTGTTGCTCTCTCTCGTTTAAGGGCCTGCTACGACCGCCAGTCCTTTTTTGGCCAGCACCTGGTTCAGTGGTCCCAGGTAGTAGATACCGCTCAGATCAGGCTTACTGGTTCCTAGAAATCCCAGCGTGTATGCCCTATCAGCCGACTGCAACAGTGTGCTGGCAAGCGGATCGTAGGTGATAGTTAAGTGGGTGAAGGCCAGGTCGAGCTCGGCACTGAGTAGTGCTTTCCCGGTGATGCGCTTGATCTCGCTGTTTACAATGCTTTTGGCACTCTCTGGGTTGCTCGCGATGTACTCCACAGTTTCTACATGAGCCTGGAGGAATTTGTTCACCAGATCTGGATGTTGATCCAGGAATTGTTTGCTAACGATGACGTTGGTGGTGTCGAACTTTCCACCGGGCCAGAGTGTACGCTCATCCACAAAGACCTGACCATTTCCCTCGATGATCAGGCGCGAAGCCCAGGGCTCAGGCACCCACGCCCCGTCAATCTTACCTGCCTTAAACAGCGTCAGAATGTTGGGGTTATCGGTCGGAATAATCTGGACGTTGCCACCTTTATCAGCCGTTTGCAGACCATGCTGCAGGAGGTAGTATCGTAGTGCCACGTCCTGTGTGCCGCCGATTTGGGGAGTGGCAAACCTCTTGCCTGCTAAATCTTTGGGACTTTTGATATTCGCTCCAGGTCGCACGATAAACAGAGCACCGCCACTTGACGCACCGGCAATGATGCGGAGTGCTGCGCCTTGACTTTTGACGTAGCCGTTGATCGCTGGATTAGGACCGACATAACCAATATCGACTTCATTGGCAAAGAGCGCCTCGATCAGTGCAGGACCGGCATTAAAGATCCTTGTCTCCAGGTTGACATTCGGCCCCAGGGCAGCCTTAAACGCGCCGCGCGCTACTCCGACCAGCGCAACAGCATGCGTCATATTGGGGAAATAGCCTAGCCGCACGCTAACTGACCCACCATTGCTAGTAGGTGCTGATCCACAAGCTGCAAGCATAAGAGCAAGCAGTACGGTGAGTGCGATAACGCGCGAAAAATTGGTAAACGGTGTTTTCACCAGACGCGTCTCCTTTTGCTGAAGTCCCACGATAAATCGGGGACCTACTGAATTATCCTGATAGGGGCAAGCCCTTCATTCATTGCAGCACGGGTTGGCGCATGGACTCAATGAGCACCTGCGCAACCTCTGGCCGCGAGAATTCAGGAGGTGGTATCGCACCGGCCTGTAATAGCTGGCGCACCTTTGTCCCGCTCAACGTCACATGTTGTTCGCTACCATGCGGGCATGTCTTCGACGACGCCATGGCACCACAAACACGGCAGAAAAAGGTATGATCGAAAAACAGCGGTGTGATACCAAGTTTGACCGGATCAAACTCTGAGAAGATGTGATGAGCATCGTAGGTTCCATAGTAATTGCCCACGCCGGCGTGGTCGCGTCCTACAATAAAATGCGAACAACCGTAGTTTTTACGCATCAGCGCGTGAAAAATGGCCTCGCGCGGGCCTGCATAGCGCATAGCAGCAGGTAGTACGCCAAGAATTACCCGCTCCTTGGGGTAGTAGTGCTCTAACAACACCTCGTAACAACGCATACGTACATCTGCTGGGATATCATCTCCCTTTGTATCGCCCACCAGAGGATGTAGATAGAGCCCGTCCACAATCTCCATGGCACACTTCTGGATGTACTCATGCGCTCGATGCACGGGATTACGGGTCTGAAAACCAACCACCCGCCGCCAGCCGCGCTGTGTAAAAAGCTGGCGAGACTGGGTTGGCGTGTAGCGATACTGCGCAAACGTTTGTTGCTGAGCTACAGATGCATCTTGCACCACACGTACAGGCCCACCCAGCAGCACCTCACCCTGTTGGTAGACGACCTTCACACCCGGGTGGGCATCATCCAAAGTGCGGTAGACCTTGCTGGCCTCGAGTTGTTTATCGTGACCGAACTTCTCCTGAAGCTTCATGACTGCTTGCAGAGTCCCGGTGGCATCGACAAGCGCGACCTCTGAGCCTTCATTGAGCGTGACTGCTTGCTCTGCCGTCGTCGCGAGTGTGATCGGCACTGTCCAGGGGAGGCCATTGCTCAGGTGCATGTCGTTGACAACACTCAGGTAATCATTCTGCGTCATAAAGCCGGTCAAAGGGCTATATGCGCCGATCGCCAGCATCTCTAGATCGGCCAATTGACGCGAACCTACCGTGATCTGCGCCAGGCCTTTGGCACGTTCTTGCAGCGCCAGGCGTTCCGTCTCGCTCGCCATGTTTGTTATAAGCTCCCCACCGTGAGGAGCAATTAAACTATCCGTCATGTCCTATGTTCTCGTTTCTCTGTTTCTCTGGGTGTACGTACGATTTTTGCGCAGAGGGATACCTGTCCCCCAGACAGGGTGCCCTTGTGGAACGACACTTGTCTCCATTGTCTCCATTGTCTCCGTTGTCTCCGTTGTCTCCGTGCTCAAAAAACCTACTCGTAAAAGCCCCAACCTCCGCCCTGGGCCGGGACTGCCTCATTTTGAGATAAAAATTCGGGTTCGAGATAACCCAGTTCTACAAGCTTTGCGAAGATACGTACCACACTTTCCTCGACCGTCTCTTTGTCGGTCTCTATCACCAGTTCAGGATACTCCGGCTCTTCGTATGGATCATCAACACCCGTAAAGTTCTTAAGCTTGCCCTCATCAGCGAGCTTGTAGAGGCCTTTCACATCACGTTCGCGACATACATCGACGGGACATTTAACATAGACTTCAACAAAATTGCCGATCTCCTGGCGTGCCCATGCGCGAGCTTCGCGGTAGGGCGAGATAGCAGCTGAAACACAGATCACACCGTTACGCGTGAGCAGGCTACACACAAAGGCGATACGCTTGATATTGGTATCGCGATCTTCACGACTAAAGCCAAGCCCTTTGCTCAAATGTGTGCGTACAACATCGCCATCGAGTACCTCGACTTTGACGCCACGTTCTTTGAGACGTTGCTCGACGAGATGGGCAATGGTGCTCTTGCCAGAGCCAGAGAGTCCGGTCAGCCATATAGTACAACCTACTGTCATATCAACATCTTGTCCTTTCAAAGTAGGATACCTGTCCCCAGACAGGGCACCCTGCCGGGGGGGCAGGTAACCCGATTTATCGCGTCCGTGGGGTGGGGGAATTCCTTAAAATACCTCACAGTATATGCGCTTCGTACAGTCGCCATTCTGGATCGAAATCAAATTGGGCGAAAGTTCTCTCGCCCGATCGTCCACGGCGCAAGCTAAGGCGCGAATTCTTGCCGTCAACGAGTATCCAACAATTGTGGGTACCATCGTAATGACAGTCTTGCAGCCAGTTTGTGCCAGCATCTATCTCTTCCTCGACATGTCCTCCATTTTTGTTGATCCTCACCAGCAAAGCTTTGCCATGAACCGTATCTGCTACCGTAAAGTAGGGACCCTCAGCGAAGCTTGCGGAGCGCGTATCAATTCCCTCGCGTCCGCGGGGTGGGGGAATTCCTTCATCCAGCACTCGCACGGCGTGCGGATGATCCAGTCCTTCCAGTACAACCTGCCATGCCCCAGTTTCACGGTCGATGACAATCACTGTTCCCTGGTGGAAGAGCGAGGCCAGAATCCTACCATCTGGCAATTCTGCTGCTGAGTTTACATGGGTAGTCTGGCTCAGCGTCCCATACTTGATCGTACGATGATCCGCTGATTTATCTAACACTCGAGGGCGACCAGAGGGCATCAACTCAAAACCGTGATCGGTAGCCCACCAGCTCCAGAGAATCTCCCCATCCCGGTTGAACTCCAACAAGAGGTCTAAGCCGGTGCTTGCTACAAGATAGCCTCGTTGAGTGCGGGATATTGAGTGCAGTGCATTGAAAAACGGAGAACTGATCACGTCTTGACGTATGTTACCCAAATCAGCATCAACTTCGTGGACACTCCCAAACGAAGTTACAAACACGCCTTTCTCGGAAGACACCATACCAGCTGCCATTTTTAGTTCGACAGTCTTCAAGTAGGGACCCGATTTATCGCGTCCGCGGGGTGGGGGAATTCCTCTATCCTCAATCAGACTCAGCGCCCCTCCTAAATCTTCCTTGGGCTTCTCATAGCTTCCCAAAACAGTCAGTGGGCATTCGGTCCTGGTCGCCTGGCCCGAGTAGGGGCGTGAGCTTGCCTCCCCCCAGTGCTCTTTGAGCACTGAATGTCTCGTTGAAATACAACTGACTAACAATTTCATTTGTCTACTCTTGAAACCTTTCTATCAACTGGTTTACGCCAGAGTATGTCGCCTCGAACCATGCCAGAGGGTCACTTAGTGCGACAACCGCGCCGATCACCACCACTGCTGGTGACTTGATTCTGGCCGTTTTAGCATGCTCAGCGATGTTTACAAGCGTATCTTTAATCACACGTTGTTGTGGTACAGTCCCCTGTTGGATCACTGCTGCTGGCGTATCAGGGTGGAGACCGCCATGAAGCAAACGCTGCGCAATGTGTGGTAGCGTCCTCACCCCCATCAAAATGACAAGCGTACTATCCAGCCTGGCCAGCATCTCCCAGTTAACGCTGGAGGATGTATGCGCCGCGTCCTCATGTCCCGTCACTATCGTGACCGAAGAGGCGTAATCGCGATGGGTCACAGGGATCCCCGCATAAGCTGGTACAGCGATAGCTGAACTGACGCCGGGCACAACCTCGAACGGGATGCCAGCACGGGCTAGCGCCAGGGCTTCTTCACCACCGCGTCCAAAAAGAAATGGATCGCCGCCCTTCAGACGCACCACCTTGCGTCCCTGTCGTGCATGCGTGATGAGCAAGGCGTTAATTTCCTCCTGTTTCATGTAGGGGCGCTCGTAGGACCCCGATTTATCGTGGGTCGCCTCCGCCCTCGGTTCTTTACCAACGAACACTCGCTCGGCTTGCATGGGTGTTTCGTCAAGCAGAGATGGGTTAATCAGACGATCATAGACCACGACATCAGCCTTACGAATGCAGCGCAGGCCTTTGAGGGTGATCAAATCCGCATCACCGGGACCTGCTCCCACCAGGTAAACCCTGCCGTAGGGGCGCGAACTTGCCTCCGCCCTCGGCGCTTGGGATTCTGGAACCTTCTTGCTTCCTCTCGTTTGCTTATCTATCACTATTGACATGATTTTCCTCTGTAGAGCCCCGATTTATCGTGGGCTATTCCTGCGAGGACGCTTACCGGAACATCGATATTGTAATGCTGCAGGAGCGCTGCCGTTATTCCCGCAGCTTGTGAGATATTCCCTGTCATGAGTTGGGTGAGCACATCCGAAGCGAAGTAGTCGCTGAAGAAGTCATCACGCCGCTCATAGGAAACACCGTTTTTGCGCAGATAGCTCCGTGCTAGCGCTGCTAAGCGCAAATATGGACCATAGGCAGGAGGAAAGATTTCTTCCAGGCTGTGGCGTATCCGTTTGGCAAGGCTGGGACTGGCTCCCTCTGTCGAAACTGCGATCGTCAGCTGCTCGCGCCGCAGGACGGAAGGCATAATGAATGAGCAATACTCTGGAACATCCACAATGTTCACCAGTTGCCCGCGTTCCTGAGTCTCAGCCCAGATGGCCTGTATGAGCTGTGGATCACTGGTTGCAGCAATGACCACAAAAGCGCCGGCTAAATCACCGGGCTCGTAAGCTTTCTGCTGCAGCGTGATGCTCCTCTGCTCGGCCTGCAGCAAAAAAAGTTCATCACACAACTCCTGGCTCAACACACGCACCTGAGCACCACTCGCAGACAGTGCTGCTGCCTTTTCTGCCGCTACACGGTCACCACCAACCACTATGGCCAAACGGCCGCGTATATCGAGCATAATGGGATAATAATTCGGCATGAAATTGTCTCCTCGATTGATCTGGATGTGCCGATCTCCTGTCAGGCATACACTTTTGTCTCTGCGTGGAGGTATTCCATGCCGACACGGTAGCAGAAATCGCCGAAGTTCTCGCCAGGTATCCGCTCATCTCGCCACAAAGCTAACAAAGGACGTACAGTCGCGGCCAGATCTTTCAGATGGACCGAGGCAGCATAGAGCGTATTTAAACGTGTATTGAGCATGTCACCACCAAGATAAATGTTGTAAACATCCTTTGTGCGACCGACGATACCGATATCTCCCATATAGGGACGCGCACACCCATTAGGGCAGCCCGTCATGCGTACGCTCAGAGGCTCATCAGCCAGGCCCATTGCTTGTAGGTCAGCCTCAATCTGTCGTATGATCGTGGGGAGTACTCGCTCAGCCTCGGCGAGTGCTAATCCACAGGTCGGTAGGGCCGGACATGCCATAGCGAAGCGGCGCGTGCCTATCTCAGCGAGATTTGTAGGTATGCCATATGAGCTAAGTAAGTCCGTCAATGGACCTCGCTGTGCTTCGGCCAAGTCAGTAAAGAGAATGTTCTGCTGCGGAGTCAGGCGAATACCCGGTCGAAATTCCTCGACGGCATGCCGTAAACCTGTCCGCAGGCGTGCAATATCGTTATCTATGACCCGCCCGTTCTCAACAAAGAGACCGAGAAACCAACGGCCATCGCCTTGAGCATGCCAGCCTAAGTGATCCTGGGCATCATGCCAGGTAAGTGCATGTGGGTCCTGCAGGCTGTGACCTAGCCTGCGCTCTACTTCAGCACGGAACCACGCAACGCCTCGTTCCTCCACGACATATTGCATGCGTGCATGCTTGCGATTCTGACGGTCGCCAAAATCGCGCTGGATCATCACAATTGTCTCCACAACCGGCAAAACCTCATCGGCTGTAGCATAGCAGAGTGGTGTGGCCAGGCGCGGGAATGTTGCAGTTTTGCCATGGGTCATGCCCATACCGCCACCGACCAGAATGGTAAAACCATCCAGTTCTTCGCCTGCCAGGCAAGCCACCAGGCCAATATCCTGCGTGTAAACGTCAATGCAGTTGTCGCCAGGAAACGCGACACCGATCTTGAATTTGCGTGGGAGATAGGTCGGACCATAAATTGGCTCGGTTTCATTTTCCTCGGGTAATTTCACAGTCTCTACCTGTTCGCCATCGATCCAGATCTCGTGATAGGCCTGGCTGCGTGGAGCAAGGTGCATTGCGATTTGATGAGCAATTTCT
>WNFG01006322.1_pt1 | contig 12972 bp, 18 predicted proteins | sample 5400431 | NCBI WGS metagenome assembly WNFG01 (sample SAMN13153346, study PRJNA577476) | soil metagenome | isolation source: 120 cm saprolite under Douglas fir tree site 2 hole 3 replicate 2 | place: USA:California | collected 2015-04-18
TGAATCTCATCCCATCCAGGAAGGAATACGAGGACATGCCCGTCGTCAGATTTCTGGAGAACGTGGCAAATGGCAAGAGCAATCAAAGGATACGGAAGCTCGAGGTCTTCTTCACGGGCACCCTCGGTTTCGGCACCGGATCGCTTCGCCGCTGGGGGCTGTAGATAACCGGCGAGGGATGAAGGAATATTAGTGCCAAGCTCTTGGTGAATATACTTAGAGACGCTTTCTTCCGCAAATACTGGAGGTGCATGAGGGTCGGAAGACATGTCTGCAATGAAATCATCCAGAAAGTGTTGTTCCACGGGGAAAGACCGTCCAGGAACTTCGATAACCTTCGCCGGTTGGCATTCTTCGTCCGCAAAGTATTGTTGGAACAAAGTAGGATCTATCGTTGCGCTCATCAGAACGACCTTGAGAGGCTTCCCTTTGGCCTTGCGATCCGCCAGTAGTCGTTTCAACACGACTAAGAGAAGATCGGTATCGACGTCTCGTTCGTGAACTTCGTCAACGACCACGTGAGTGACATCGTCGAGGTAACCCTGAGGCCCATTATCCTGCAGTGCTGACTGCATGCGCTTCAAAAAAATTCCCGTGGTGCAAAATGTGATTGAACCGTGACGTTCCGGTAGCTTTGCTTCGAAGCGGACTTGATAGCCAATTGAACCTCTGCCAACACTTTCACCTCTTTCCTTGGCGACGCGTTCGGCCACGCTGATGGCTGCGAGACGGCGCGGTTGAGTACAGATTATGTTACACGAGGCGCCATTGCCTTGTGAGATATAATAATCAAGGATGAGCTGAGGGATTTGGGTCGTTTTTCCCGAGCCAGTAGCTGCCATACAAATAATGACCTCGTTCTCTTGAATGTGACTTAAGATTTCGGCAGCACTAGTGTAGACAGGCAGCGAGTTGCGCGTAGAGCGCATGGGTTCTAGCGAGGGATTCGTGAGGGAACGTTGCCTCTGCCCCGAGAGGCGTAGGGATTTGGCGGCATAAAATTCGGGAGACTCGGACATGGGCAAATTTGATGTGTGATAGGGTCGTGGATTTGGATTAGAGGACGTCACCGTGGTAAGGACATGAGTCGAAATCGTGGGCCGATTCCGATAGAGAATACTCTTTCGAACATCAGCACATAGATCCTGGATTTCGTCTTCAAGACCTTCACTCATTTGGAACAGTACTCTTGGCGCCATGCCAAGGTCCTTGCCCTCTGCAACTTCCTTCGAAAAGGTCTCCCAGAGCGCCCGATCGCAGCTTTCAAGGTACTGCGTGACATCAAGGTAGCAGTTGGTCTGGGCGGCCTTCTTCGTCGTACCTGATCCAATCCCAATGCGACGGTCACTAACATACATGACGGCCTCCCAAACGGGATGGTGGCTGCGATGGGTTTTGGGCTCGTTGAAGATGATTTCAGGCTTGCCAAACCCAAAACGTCGACAGTAATAGTCCATGAATTGACGAGATCGCTCGTATGTGACTATGCTCCCATCTGACAACTTAGTGGGCTCGGCACTTGCCCCTGTCGAGGTCGCGGAGCTTTTCTTAGGTGCGTCTAACTGCTCGGAGATCTAGGTAAGACGCAGACATGAGATGGCGAGAAGTGACCTGCCTTTCCGAGCGCATTAAGTTGATGAACCGCTGAGAGTGCAGCCAGTTTCTCAGACTCCTTTTTGTTGATAGCATCGCCTACACCCAAGACGTCATTCTCACCTTCCAGCTTGAGCTCGATCATCGCTCTACCAAAATCAATGAAGAGGGCGAGGTAATGGGGTACAGTATACTTGCCTCCATCCGGAATTGCCGTGTATGAGAATCTCATCATGACGATACTTTGCAGGGCTGGCCCCAAGCTGAGACAGGAAGTTTGAGAGGGGAGATTTTGGGTTCTGTTTCCAGACTTCCTTCAAGGGTACTTTCCCATGGACTCGATTGATATGTTCGGTGTCATGAACGGGATCATTCTCTCGAGGCAAGGCAAGAACAGAACTGTGAAATGAGGACACTCCTGACTGCCTAGCCTTCTTATTCTTCCCAGAACGGGAGCCCTGACGACCGCCTTGCGCACTAGAGAAGTGCTTTTTGGGTGAACTCCCGAAGGCACGCATCGCTTCCCGAGGAGTTTTTATGGAAGCTGTCCGAGGAACTTTGGCAGGATTGACGGAAGACCTTTTGCGAGTGGTTTGCGTAGGTGATGGACGAGGCGAGGACTCTATATAATGACGACCAAGTTGCATGGGGTGTAATACCCGTGAGAGCAAAGCCAGGGTGTATACGTGGTGGTGGCACTAAAATTCTGAAGAGAACCGATCAAAGGATGCATGAGAGACCCGCATATATACATACGCTAAGAGACCAATTACACCACAGAGAATACGGAAGCCCCCGCCAGGACTCCGAGTAGCACGGAACGGATTGGCCTACATATGCTGTCATGGCACCATAAACGGGATCATCAGTCCCACTCACGAAGCACTCGATAACAGCCGCGGGTGAAGGACCCAGATTCTCGTCCAAATGAAGGACTAGAATAGGCCTGAGCGGAGCTCTGAGGATGCATGATACGACATGAGTCGGGAATCGCCGAACGGCATCATTAGGGCTACTGTGGACAGCACAGTATCCATATTCTAATATACTCTAGTGGTCGCCAGGAGGTGCGTTTGGCCAACTCTGCGCAGCCGCCACAATGCCTCGTAAATATTTAAGTCGCACTGCCTCTCGATGCGCCTCATCCCAGCTCCCAAGGTGTACGGCGTGCTCAATCTTCTTCAAGGTTGCCTGTATCTTCCCTATGGAACCGTCAGCCGATGGTGGATATCAAAGGAAGTCTCGCGCGAACCGGAAACATCACTCTTGATCTCCTCCACCTCGCTTTCAGAAGATGCGTCCTCCAGAGCCTCTCTGATTTCAATGACCTCCGTAATGAGGCGAGGGTCATCCAGTGGGTCTGTTTCTGATACGCCGAGGTTATGTTGCGAGAGGATGTAATGGATCCGCGACAGCGGTTGTAGGAGCGTGTTGTAAGCTTCATTAACAAGACCCGATAGATCGCGAGCAGCCTGAGTCTTATCCTGAAAGATGGCTTAGCAGGGAGGAGAGATACTTGGCATAGCGTACTTCGCCCTGGGATGTCCATAAGTCAGGATGGACGTATCTTTGAATGCGTCGAAAGTTATTCTTTAGTTGACTTTCATTGATAACGAATGGGTTGGGACTCTTCGGCGTCTCCAGAAGGTCATAATAGTCGTACTTTTTTATTGGACGCTCTATCTGAAAACACTTCGGACATGCCGGTAAACGAGTTGGTAGGGGAGTCGCACAGAAAGCGCATGTAGGGGACGGTGAAGAAGAATAGAGACGGATTGATGCACGTTGGAGGAGGGGACGATAGAGACGTGATGAGAGCATCGATTGAGCGCGACTGACGTCACTTTCCTTGGGCCACCATGCAAGTAGAGCCTCCACCTGCTATATCAGAGGACCCGTCTACTACAGAATTGGCCCGTAGACGACTCCTCAAGAGCAAACGTTTCTACCTAGGTTTCCCTCGCGTCCCATATTTGAGTTCTTGGCGGAAGAGTGGGAAGGGGCAACCTCTCGCAGAGGAGTCTGCCCTCTCCAATATTACGGTAGAAATCGATCTTAGCGGCCCTCTCCCAGATTTGGACGCTAGCCAAGATGTTTACAGGTGGGCAGTGGTTTATGAGAACCAGAGAGGGTTCGCACTCGCTTCTTTGTGTTTGTCCAGTCAAGCGCATTGACTTTACTTATTTTCCAGAGTCACACTTTTTTCTACCCCGTATTACTCCCCCCTGGGATTACTCCCACATGATCCGCCTCCCTTCACTATCCCGGAAGCGGATGGCCGACGGGACAAACAGCCTCAGGTGTCATTGCATGACTACCCACTCCCTGATGGTACTTGGCGCTGGGTGTCCACATCCTGGATGGTCGATATGCGTAGCGAAGGTGAAGTTCACTACGATGGTTTCGAGTATAACTGGCTTTTCCGTCGTCACAAGTGGCGCCCCGAGGCTGGCTTGCTCAGCGCTGGAGGTTGGGTGCGACGCAGGAGATGGGTCCGCCTAATGATGCGACCAGCACACCCACACCCCGCTATTATCGAACAAAGTGACAGTGGTGTCCATCCAATAACTTCACCAACGATTCGATATTCCTTCACACCTAACCATAGCGCTCTCGAAATAGAGACAGAGAAGGTTATGGTGTGGAGAGGCGACCTTGATGATTGGACCAGGTGTCACCATCTTATGGCGCGCTTGAACACGGATGGCACAAAACTAGAGCTCTGGAGAGAGTGGCTGGGTGTCTCGCCTCGAACTCGACAAAGGAAAGTGTGGACTGAAGATGATTTTTCTGCGCCCTCCGAGAAGTTCAATAGTGGCCCTTCGGTAAGAGCCCCAGCTCTAGAGGGGGCCCAAAGAGAAAGCCTTGCTACCGCTGTCCGTGACCACGTACGAGCTACTATTCGCACTTCTGTTTAGTGCGAGGCTAACGGTCTCAGGTTGAGGACTTGGTTCGATTGTTCATATACCCCGAATCGCGAGCAGAGTTGTTTAGGATTCTGAGCACTGCTGGTATCATCTTGGATCGAGATTATCAGATGCCATCTGAGGCCTTGGGAGTTGAGTTTTGGAGCTACTTGACAGGATTGTAGTAATGCGGTGTACAGTATCATACTTATCCAGCCAATGGTGGTTATCACATGTCAACGACGCTTAATTTTATATGTGGGGTCAGCACGAACGTTGAAAACCCAAAATGGACTGGTTTTCGTCTTTGCCAAATGACCATCCCCTCCACGTCGCTATCAGAACTTATCCTCTCGCCCTCTCTTTATCTCTAGGCTCTACTCTTTTGTCTTTTACATCCTCTCAAAGGGCCCGCTCAGACGGCCTCCGAGTCATTTCTATCCTACGCCGCGAGCTCAGCACCACCGCCTTTCCTTTTGCTATCACAGTCGCCCTTGCTGGCGGCTCAGCGTTACGAATATTATGGAAGCGTCTAGACCAGAGGAAAGTCGAAAAAACCTTTAGAAGCGAGCAGGATGCTATCCCAAGGCTTCAGGCTCGACTTAAGCCCTGGCAGAAGACCTTCATATGCAATGCGCTGGCATCTCTTGCAGCGATTTCCCTTCTACAGCGTCGGCGGCGCTCAATGCATACGCGGAATGTGTATATTCCCTTGACTATTCCCATCTCACAGTCACATAAAGCTGAACGAGGTCGCATGTCCCCAACCTTAGACCTAACCCTCCTCGTCTTGGTCCGCGCTTTTGATGCGTTGGTACAGGGCCTTGTCTTCAGGCGTGCAGGAGATGAGAAGAAACAAGAGAGAAAGCGACGTTTGGCCATTACCACGAAGCTTGACGCCCTCGCCTTTTGGGCAAGCAGCGCAGGGTTTGCATTCCTCACTTTTATTGGTCCACGAACTATCGTTAACAGATATTAATTGCAGAATCATGTGGTGCTTTTTCTACGAACCAAATCGGTGTGTATTATGTGCTCCTCACATGTTCGGTGCGAATGACTGAGTGATACCCTCGTATAGGCTACCCTCTTCCTATGTGAAGTGGTGAGACACTGCGCTGATTGCGCATTTTCGTCCTCATTTTTCTTTAGGATAGGTTCTCTGGCCAATATAGATGACCGAATTGTCTCAATTCTCCGCCTCATTCGCGAAAAGCGGTGGTCATACGTACACGGGACATCTCCAGATCCTAATCCCCTCTCCCTCCTCGCACAGGACTTAGGTCTCCCTGCCCAATTAGGCGACCCTAAGTTACTGCCCGCTCACGGAGGTCATGTCGCCAATGCGGTTTGGAACGTACTGGGCGTGCAAGGACGAGGCTCTGTTGGCGGTGTCCCCTGCGAGATCGTCCACGGTGCCGTGACTGGGGGAAGTTGCACAGCAAACTTCGCGATCAGAGGAGTGCACGCGTTCCTCGAGGCGCTCGCGCTTTACCTTCCCGTGAGTTACGATAACCAATCTTCGTCAGAGCCCGTGGTCATCCGTCTTTCAGGTTCACGTCCTACCTATTTTGATCAGGCGGCCCCAACGACTCCTCAATTTCCAGTCGATCCTTGACACACTTCTAGGCATCCTCCGCAGCGCCTCGTTCCTTTCCGCCTTCGTTTCTTCATTCTGGGCTGCTGTGTGTTTCACTCGCACTCTCGTTGTTGCGCGAGCGCTGCCTGAGATCTCCCATGATTTTTATGACGGCCCTTTCGGTTGTGTTATGGCAGGATGTCTGGTTTGTGGTAGTAGCATTTGGATCGAGAGCGGGAGACGGAGAGGAGAGATGGCGTTGTACGTCCTACCACGGGCCATTCACGCGTGTCTGCCCGACCGATGGTTGCGGAGCGGACGTAAGAGTGTGTATGCCATCGAACAGTTAGTGTTTTCCTGCGCAGGTATTGAGCGAACAGACGCTCTAACGTCGCGTTTCCATCCACAGGATCTTATTCACGACCTCCTTGGCTACGCTCTTAACTGCTGCTGTCCATCATCCAGAGACCCTGCGGGGCCTATCTCGCTGGACGCTAGGCTTCATCCTTCAAGGTCCAAACGCTCTCCGCTGGCGGAAGAAAAACGTAGATCCATCTGAAAGTACTCGAGTCGAACTCCCCAACAAATCGACCCCTACATTGTCAACCAAGCAGAAATAAGCATGAATTGTATTCAACGCGTTGTTGTGACAGACACCATACAGACTAGGTGTCACCTATATCATATCCTTTGCATGACCCAACTTTTCTCCATGTTCAACCCCGCCAGAGGTGTAGAGCATGGTCATAAAATGACGCGCTCGCTATCAGCGTCTCACTAGATTGGTCCAGCAAAGACTTATATGACCAGTCGACACCGTATGCAAGGGATTTGTGCTCGTCATGTCTCTTTATAATTTCCCAGTTCCCACCATTCGCGTCCGAGGGAAAATCCGTTTGACGTCCAATATCGCGAAAACTTACAATCTTGAATCCATCATGCATCGCCGCCACTAGAAGGTCATTGGCCCGCGATGGAGAAGGATGCCATTTTACTCTCCAAGCACCACCTCCGACATCTGCCTGTGACAGTGGCTTGAGAGGCTTTCGGGAGTCGAATAGCCGCACAGTGGCGTCGTAACTGCCAACAGCGACAAAATGTTCGATGTTTGGATGGCTCTGAATGCAAGTCACACCAGCATCGAATCTGAACGTGTGTTTGACAATGACCATAACATGTGTTGTTAGCAACACACCTTTTGTTAGTGATAATCGGCTGTTCGAAACCCTGCCGTACATCCCATACTTTGAGTTGCAGGTCATCTCCTCCTTGTCACAGGAGGTCAGAAGGTACTGATTGATTCAGAAGAGCATGTGATACACCCGCACCAGAATAGATGACATTGTTGTCGTAATAATTCCAAGCTACGCACCACGGTTCGTAGGCATGGGCAGCCCAGGTGCTCGTGATTACGGGTTGACCAGTCTGATCAGGCTCAAGCAGAGTTAGAGTGCCATCGGAGAGTGACACGACCAGAGATCCCGCGGTGCTACGTGTTCGTGGTTGACTCTAAGTCGGTCAAGGACAACAAAACACACAAAGTGGATCAATACCTCGTTGGTACCCTCCTGTTGGACCAGTCCAGAGATAGGCACAAGACATGAGAAGGCGCTACGCGCAGGGAGCTAGCGTGGCGCAGTTGTTTCTACGTCGAGTTGTTGGGGAGATGAGAAAAAACCGGACTGGATTTGTTAGGGAAGTCCGTACGAAACTTGTTCGAGCTCCCACTCAAATAGATCCACGATTCCCTCGGCTTCCGCAACTGCTATCAGCGGTCGTCGGCTTGGCGTCGAGTGACACCTAAATCAGAGGGCGACTTTGCTCCATCTCTGATTCTTGCCAGAGGGAAGAAAGTTGCTCTCTCACCATTTTAGATCGAGAATCGCAGGAAGGGGTATCTCCTGTGTTCTGGAGCTGAATATATACTCTGATTTTAAGGACATCATGAATAATTTAAGGGGCGCACGCGCTGATTTCGTGCTCTGAGTCCACTTCAAAGACAAGACATTGACCCGTCCGGGCTTGATTCTGGGTCTGGCCAGTAGGACCTGATGATTGGGGATTCTTCTCATCCTGTAGTTTGTACGTGCCACCAACAAAGACGTTCAATGCGTCTGGATGGGGACAAAACTCGACAGAATCAGCAGGCAAGATGGTGTCGATGGATAAGTGCATGTATGCACCGGGCCGGGCAGGTACGCAAAGCAAACCGTAGTGTCAGACTTCCACGTCCACTCACTATCAACCTTCAAAGTCGGGCAGCCACTCCACGGCCTTGATCCAATGGCAGACTTTGCTCAGGGTCTAGATGCTTCAAAGCTAATCTTCGCCGAAACTGTGCGCCCTTTCCAACTCTATGGTATTTGTGGTTCACCCCAGCTCACACACACATCACATAGCTACTCTCCTTCGTCATCAGCCCATACACAGCCCCTCCATACAATTTCCCCCTCTTTCTCTTTGGTCTATATGTGCAAGAGAGCCAAGAAGCGGCCCCTCGCTTACTCCAAGTGGTATGTTGTTTTTCTCCTCACTGACTTCCATTTAAGCTGAACGAACGACGGCCACGGTAGTTCGCGGGTTATCTGAGTGCCTCAGCTTTATTCGACATCATATGGCTCATTAAGAACCACCAAACTGCAGTCGTAAGGCTAATCAGTATCGTCATTCTACTCCTCAAGGTGAATATACTCGTGCAATTATCCCATTTTTGAATGCTAACGTTCCCCAAGGTGCCCACATTTGTCGCCTTTTCTGGGACTCTTAGTTCCAGAGGTGTCTCAAACATCAATCTTAGCGGTGCAGATTTGGGCAGTGCAACAGGTATGTCTCACTCAAGGAGCCCATAGCGTCTTTGACAAATCACAATGCGAGCAGTTTGGTCCATGCCTGGGGGGTTTTCTTCGAGCGAAAGAGACGGATATCAAACTGTCGAGTCAGAAGCACAAAGGCCAGCAGCAGCTAATCCACCCCCCGCTAGCAATCCGCCTCCGGCACCCGGGGGATATCAATCAGTTTAGCGCCCGCCCCTGCAATTAATATGCAGCGGGCTACGGAGAGATACTGAGGACATTGCTTGGTTCAGATACCTACCTAATTATATCGACGTCGGCATGTGGGATGATTCTGCATCACCCTTGATTTCTTCCAATGAATTGCTAGCCCGTTTCCTAATGCCCTGTACCTCTGCCTACCTGAATCTCAGACAATATCCTGACAGACATAGATCCTGCTTCGGATCTTAGAAGTTGTAGACATTCTACGGAGCAACGTCGCCTCAGTTTGCCCTACATCAATCTCAGATAGGGTATATCTCGGGCAGGGCCGGAGTACATGCAAGCCTCGACCGTGATGGCCCAAAGGTACGCATACCTGTCATATGACGCAATATCATATGCTTAACATCGGGGATACGATGGTTGTTACTGTGTGCCAAAGTGCCAAGATCCGGCTCCATTCATTTCCGACTCGGAGGTGTTGCAAGCAACACAAGGCAACACACAGCCGCATTCCTCACCTCCTAAATGAACAGCACGCAGCAGGGCACCTCTTCAATCATGTCCTCGAGGACGTAACGACCCAGAGTGGTGAAAGGAAGTCAAGGGCTTTGCCTGCGGAGCAAACCATGACTTACCCGGCAAGGATAGGCTAAGGGAGAAGCTCGTGCGGTTAGAAACGATACTGCATCAGCAGCTAGCTTGTCTCATGGAGTGCCCGAGGTCTTACCCCTCGCCTCCAGTAAGTATCGTATGCTTTCCACCTCCGTAGTGAGTTGGAGTTAATGAGGGTTCTACAGGATTCTTGCACGGTGCGTATTTCTATGGCAAGGCGACTCGTAAACTTGTTGCACACTGGGAACACCACAGGATGCGCGCTTAAGCCTTACGTCGCGGAGACTTACAAGATCCTTCTTTATGATGTATGATCTTACGATTGCCGCATACATGCCTAACGAAAGCGTTCATGACCTTCTTTCCGTGGAGGATTTTGAATGTCTTTCGCCAGGAAAATTAGTCATGACAATCAATCCTTTTCCAACTGGGTGGATAACATGAGCATATGCTACGTTCCCAGAGTGATTAAACAACATATCGCCAAGCATCTTAGCTATCCCAGCCTCAGCCTATATGAAGAAACAAGATCTTTTATTCGCTCAGTGCTTCGCCTTTACAACCGAAGATGTCCGATAGGTGCGTGCGAGTTGTTGTCGTTCTGCAGGGCGAAGCCGGCCGGTCAATTCCTTGGTAGAGCTCAGGCTCATCGCCGAACCATCGCCGAAAGAAGAATGCCCTTGAGCTCTCAGGCAGTTACATTTAATGCATCGTCCGTAAAGCTCCCATAACATCGGACCGCAGAAAACGCTTCTATACGTTCCGCATGGTCACCCTAGAAGTCTGGGTCAGAAGTTGTGAGGCTTGATTTTCATCCGAATGGTCGTTACGGTGACGGTGACAAAAGATGACCCAGGAAAAAGCCCTTGGGATCATACGGGACTCGGATACCCCACGTTCCCTGTCACCGTAAAGGTGGTGCGGCCTGGCGAATTTGCGGCAAAGTCAGGTGAAAAACTGAAACTTAAAGTTGGGTATTAGGAAACGTTCACAACAATGTCTAAACGAAACTACGTCTTCGGCAGCAAGTAATCAACCCTCACCTAAGCACTTGCATCATCCCATGTATTCATCTTCTCGCCGCCACCTTCTCGGAGCTCTTCGACTGAGCTTCCGCGGCTCTCACGTTTAGTATTGTCTCCCAGCACCAACGCTTGAATCAACTCCTGCAGTACTTCAATATCTTCCGCTTGCTGTTCAACCTTCTTTCGCTGAAAAAGCCATGGACAATCCAAGGAGACGCATCTCACAGGTTCTAACGGCTCCGATAGAGTGCACATCGTGCATATGCGGTGCGCCGTTTCTAATCGGTTTTCCGTGATCTGGACCTGCGAAAGTAGTTCGGAGATGGTCTCTGCGGGAGTCGCGTAGCAACGTTCGCATAGCCCTGATGCAATATATTCATTATATGTAACGCACACAAAACGGAATCATGAGGTGTGTACTCACCTTCTTCGCTAAACGATCTGCAGAGGATGCATTGACTGTTCCGGAAGTGCTCCTCTATCCTAAGCCGGCCGGGAGTCATCATTCCCTTGGGCTTCTCGGGAGATGTCAGTGAAGGATCAACACCGTCCGCACGTATCCTCCTCGGCATCTCTTCATACCAACCCCTTACATCAGCACCAACAAGGTTGAATATACGCTCCAAGGGCGGGATTAGGACCCTCGAGATATAATAGGACCCATCGAGTTGCTTTTCTCTATGGGAAAGGCATCAATACCTGCGGATAGACACAGCCCATTGACACTAACCCATCCAAAAGCTCTTCCGGAGCAACTGCGCGGTCAACCAACCGCTGATCCGGAGCTCCTCTGGCTATGACATAAGGTATGCGATCGCCGTACTGCGCTTCGTTGTGAGGATCTTCAAGTTGCCTTCGGGCCACAACGGCCACCCCCGGAGGTGGTGGTACTTTATCACTGTAAATGCCACCTTAGATTTTAAGTGCGTACTAGTCTTCGCCTGATGACGCGCACCTGTACGTGCCCATTCTGACCTCCCGTGCGAATATGAAATCCTGGATCGATACTTTGTTCTCTAGGATCTTCGACCATGATCTATAACAGTACCGCTTGACGTCGCTCAGATCTTGAGTGCGAAATAGTATCCTAACCAGTTATCAGGCACCCACTTTAGAAGGTTCAGTGGAAAAAAAGCTTACTTTAGTGCGGTCTCTGTCATCTTCCGTTGTGCGGGAACACCGTCTCTCCGGACTGTTTCAATACCCTTGGCATCGAATACTGGCTCCTTGTCATCTGGATTCTCGTATTTGAAACCAACATATCGCTTCTTCGCCATCAAGACGCAAGGTAAGTAAACCTAAATGGATAGCAGTGGGGCTATTGAGAACCGGTGACGACCAACATAAGAACTTCCCACTCAGGTAAACGAACAAGGAATCCGTATCACCATAAACGACACGAGCGCCCCATTTCTCATTAGTTTCTATGAAGTTGATTGCCTAGAGCATCCATCAGGTTTTGCGTTCGGGTGTCGAGACATCGCGAATCCAACGCACTTTCTCAAGTGTTTCTCTACCACTTTGTACGATGCTATCAGCAATCTCCACAGCGGGCATTCTACCCGAGAATGTTGCACTCGTGTACCCGTATGTTACGTTGGCGATGTACTTCAATCCCAGTTGGCGTGCGTTGAGTATCTTGGTCAGGGTCTGAAGGAAGAATATTAGGTCCTCGAAAAAAGGAACTTTGACCATACTCACCTTGTTGTCATGCGCACGTTTCATGAACCTCGGGCTTGACGTACATGATCCCATTCGGGGAAACTGCGGTGGATTTACATGAGACATATCCATGATTAGCCCATATCCCTATTACCTGTGATATGATCTTGCAGAGTCGCTAATAGACCAGGAGGAAGATTGGTTTCCGCAACGCCAAGCTTGTACTGACCCTTAAATGGTGTCACACGACCAAGGCAGGTCGAATAACAGTAGTTGTATGCGACCATAACGGACGGGTAAAGCGATTGGAAATCCAGCACGACGAGAGGGCTGTTATAAAAGGCAGACAATGGCTCCATTATCAGGGGCATACACTCTGCCGCGTTCTGCGTGCCGACCTATTAGGATATCGACTTTCAAAACCTGCAATTCCCACAAAACGAAACGGGATGCGTCACCTCATGCTTATTTGGAGACCGCAAAACGAAGCCTTCCGGTTTCGCGATGCGAAACATGAATGACTCAACTTTGAATTGAGAGCCGCGACTGATGACGGAGAAGAAATCGACCCCAAAGACCCGAGCAAACTCTCTAATTTC
>WNFG01003606.1_pt1 | contig 12971 bp, 10 predicted proteins | sample 5400431 | NCBI WGS metagenome assembly WNFG01 (sample SAMN13153346, study PRJNA577476) | soil metagenome | isolation source: 120 cm saprolite under Douglas fir tree site 2 hole 3 replicate 2 | place: USA:California | collected 2015-04-18
TTTTTGCAGGATTCATTGGCGTACATCCTGGTCTGATCTGCATAACCTTTTTGGCAGTCTGGCGGCGGCCCTTCCAGGCCGAACTTTTTCTTAACTCCATCCCAGCAATCTGCGCTCGCAGTCAAGACGCAGCCGGCTTCCGCCACGCGTTCGTATGTGACGTGCCATGTGCTGTCAGGCGCCTGGGCGAAGACCAGCGCGTCCTCGGAAGAATCTTCGAACAGCTTTTTTCCCGCGGCATCATAAACAGCGAACGGGCTTCCATTGTTGTAATGATCGTCAGAGTCAAAAAAGATGTAGCCGGCTTTTACTCCTTTGAAATAGCCGCTCCACTCGCCGGCGTCTATGACCTTTTCTGCCTTCGTCTTCAGCTTGCCGCATCCTGGTGGCGCGCCCTTAGCAACGGGAGTGATCGACAGCCGGTCTGCGCCTTTTTCTCCCATATCAATTTCTTTGATCATGAAGTCCGCAAAGTAGTAGCAGGAGACCCTCGCGCTCTGCGAAGGGGTGTGCGGTGACCTGCCCAGGTTGACGACTCTCTTGGAAACCGGCTTGTCGAATGATTCAGCACAGGCGAAAGACGCCAGGGTGGCCGCAAGGAGAATCAGTCGAACCGGCATGAGGACCTCCAGGATTTATCGGAAGGCGACATTATAGCAACCTTGGCGCACAGCCCTGGCGAACTTCTTGTGTCGCATGGGCGCAGAGAGTATCATGCAGCATTCCCTCAAGATGGATCGCTGTAGCCATTAAAGATCAACAAATATCTCGTTAGGAGATCGCCATGAAGAAACTGTGCGTTTTGACGTTCCGCCATCGCTGGACCTGGTTGTCGCTGGCTTTGGTCAGTTTCACTGCTCTCGCGACCGGCTCCACACAGGCCATGCAGGCCGGGGACACCATCACGATAGGCGTGGTGATGCCCATCACCGGACGTGAGGGCAAACCCGGCCAGTACCAGAGAGAGGGAATTGAACTCGCTATCAAGAAGATCAATGACGCGGGTGGCATTGTGGTCAAAGGGAAAAAGCTCAAGATCAAAGAAGTGTTCTACGACGACGGCTCGGACTCCGCCAAGTCAGCTTCTCTGACCGAGCGCGCCATGAGCTCCGACAACGTGACCGCGGTTCTGGGCGGCTATTCCACAGCGCTGGGTGAAGCCGAAGCCGTAATGCCGGACCGCTATGAGACTCCATGGATCACTCCCGGCGCTGGCGCCACAAGCATTTTCAGCCACGGCTATCAATATGTCTTCGGGACCCTAAGCCCGATCACGCTCCTGGGTTCCACTTCGGCCGAATTCCTGGGAAGTCTGGTGGACCAGGGCAAACTGAAGAAGGGACTCAAGATCGCTCTGGCGGTGGAGAACACCGACCACGGCATCGACTATGTCAACGGAATTCAGGAATGGATGAAGCAGCATCCGGGTTACTTCACCATCGTCTTCAATGAAAAATTTGAGCTTGGAGGAACTGACTTTTCCGGCCTGCTGCAAAAAGTGAAGTCCGCCAAAGCCGACATCTTCCTGAGTGACGCTCATTTGCAGGACTACATCACCATGCATCGCCAGTATCTCCAAAGCGGAATGCACCATCAGATGATCAGCTACGGCGCTCGCGGACCGGAGTCGGATGCCCGCAAAGCGCTGGGTGATGGCATCAACTATGTCTTTGCCGGAATCTGGTGGTCGAGCAAGCTGTCTTATCCGCAGGTGCAACAATTCGTTCAGGACTACAAACAGTTTACGGGGCACGATCCCGACTCCTGGTACGCGGCCACCGCCTACGATGCCATGCGAATTCTTGCGGTCGCCATCACACAAGCCGGATCTACCGACAAAGCGAAAATCCGGGATGCGCTGCGTAAGGCAACTCTTAAAGATTCGGTGCTGCCTGGCGGAGTCCTGAAATTCGGTCCCAATGGACAAGTGGGATATCCATTTGTCGTTGTGCAGAACCAACCGGGAGGAAAAGTGGAGATCGTTTATCCCAAAAACGGTGCTACGGGAGCAGCGATCGCACCGGCGCCGTAAGGCGAGTCTTGTTCTCGAGAGCTCATGACCCTGGAAGATTTTCTGGACCCTTTGATTTCCGCGTTGTTGCTGGCGGGCATTTACGCCGCCATGTCCGCCGGCATGACCATCATTTATGGCGTCATGAAGATCGTGAATTTGGCGCATGCCGGCTTTCTGATGATGGGCGCCTACTTCGCTTATGAGCTCTTCGAGCGTTTCCACATCGATCCCATTGTGGGCGCCGTGTTGGCCTTGCCAGTATTCTTCTTGTTCGGCATCGCAGTCGATTGGCTGTTGGTGCGCTGGCTTCCCAAATCGGACCAGCCGACCCTGGCTTCGCTGTTGCTGATGTTCGGATTCTGGCTGGTGCTCCAAAACATCGCTTTTCTGATTTGGAACAATGAAGATCGCTCCATCACCACCTCGTACACTCTCACGTCGTACCATTTTGGGGACATTGCTATCTCCAAGGTGCGGCTTGCGGTTTTCATAGCCGCGGCCATCTCAGTCATTGTGCTGCAGATCGCGCTCAAGCGGAGCTGGTTCGGAAAAGCAATTCGCGCTCTTATCCAGAACCCGCAGGCGGCCAAGATCAATGGCGTGGACGAGCAGCGCACCGCGATGATTACTTTCGGACTGGGAACAGCCCTCGCCGGTTTTGCCGGAGCTTTATTGGCTATGCTGTATTCCTTCAGTCCTGACTTCGGGCGCCCGTTCCTATTGCGGTCATTCGTGATTATTGTGCTCGGCGGGTTGGAATCGTTCTCTGGAGTCGCGATTGGCGCGCTGATCCTTGCCCTGGTAGAGACATACAGTATTCGAATTCCGAATGTTGAAGCCAGTTATCAACCGGCCATTTCCTACGGCTTGCTGGTCGTGGTCCTGTTGCTCTTGCCCAAGGGGATTGCAGGTCTGCTGGAAAAGAAGTGGCGGACCGGATGAAGGCCCATCTCAAACTGGCCTCCATGAGAATCGGCGTGGTTTTTCCCTTGCTGGTATTCGCCGTGCTGCTCTTTCTGCCCTCCGCAGGGATGACGCGGAACATGGTGAGTCTCCTCTTTGCCACCTTTGTCTGGACGATCACCAGCGTAGCCTGGAACCTTCTCGGTGGCTTTACCGGTCAGACATCTTTCGGGTTTGCAGTGTTCTACGGCCTCGGCGCGTATACGACCGGACTGATGATCAATGCTGGACGCAGTCCGTATTTTTCGTTTATCGCAGGAGCCGGAGTGGCTGTGCTCGCCTCTTTCCTGGTTGGATTGCCCACGTTTCGGCTGCGCGGCCCGTACTTCGCCATTGCAACCATCGGGATCACAGAAGCTGTACGCGTGGTGATGAGCAATGTAAAGATCACAGGCGGGGCCAGCGGGCTGAACATTATTGAACGCAGGCCGTTTCAGCAGGTTGAACACTACTACACAGCGCTGTTCGCACTAGCGCTAGCGGTCACTGTTTCCGTGGTGATCGCCAAGAGCCGTTTCGGACTGGCATTACGTGCGGTCAAGCTTGACCAGGATGCGGCCGCCGATCTCGGCGTGAATCCGTATATGTCGAAACTCTGGGTCCATGCAATCGCGGCGGCGTTAACGGCCATCGCCGGGGGAATTCATGCCCGTTACGCCGTATTTATTGATCCCGGAGGCGGTCCCGGAGGCGTGTTCGCTTTTCAGACAGCCATTTCGATTCTACTCATGCCCGTGATTGGAGGCATTGGAACAATCTGGGGCCCGGTGCTAGGCGGCGCTATCTTCGGCATTGTCGAAGACCAACTAGTGGTGAAGTTCCCCAACCTGCATCTGTTGTTATACGGAGTACTATTGATCCTGATTATTCTGCTGGAGCCGGACGGACTGGCTGGAATCCTGCGGAGAGTTTTTCGATTTTTTAGGAGCGCACCGTGGAGATCCTCGAAGTCACCGGCCTGAGCAAGCAATACGGAGGAGTGGCCGCGCTGAAGAACGTCTCGTTCAGCGTCCCGCAAGGACAGATTCGCGGCTTCATCGGACCGAATGGCGCCGGCAAGACAACGCTCTTCAGTCTGATCACAGGCGCCGTGCGCCCGTCTGCTGGCCGTGTCACTTTGCATGGCCACGACATCACAGCGAAAAGTCCATTTGCGTTGGTCAAGATGGGAATTGTGCGCACCCACCAGGTTGTGCGTCCCTTTCGTGCTCTCTCTGTGCTCGAGAATGTTCAACTCGCGGTGCACTATGGTCGGGAAGCGGTGGCCCGTACGTCCATTGCCCGCGAGCGGGCGCTGGACGCTTTGCAGCGGGTGGGATTGGCGCAGAAAGCGAATCTATTGGCCGAGCATCTCTCACTAGGAGAACAAAAACGCCTGGAAGTGGCTCGGGCCCTGGCGACCTCGCCCCAGTTGCTTCTGCTGGATGAAATCTGTGGCGGCCTTACTTCGACTGAAACCACCGCGATGATGGATCTTGTGTTCCGCATTCGTGAAAGCGGCACCACGGTGATGTACATTGAGCACGACATGAAAGCTGTGATGTCAGTGTGCGACACAATTACCGTCCTGAACTTCGGGCAAAAGCTGGCGGAAGGCCATCCCGAAGCCATTCAAAACGACGACTCTGTGATTGAAGCCTATCTCGGCAAACCCGGTTCGCGGAGTCGGCCGAGTGCCTAGCCCTTCCGGCGAGAAACTCCTTGTGGTGGAAGATCTTGAGGTCTTCTACGGCGAAGCCCAGGTGCTGTGGGGGATCTCGTTTTCCGCCGCGCGCGGCGGGGTTACGTGCATGATTGGTCCTAACGGCGCCGGAAAGACCACAACTCTTCACACGCTGGCCGGCGTGCTCATGGCCAAGCGTGGACGCATCTCACTCAGCGGCGAAGACATCACCACGCTGCCTCCGCATGAGCGCGTCCCCCGGCGCATGAGCCTGGTTCCCGAAGGCCGGCAACTATGGCCGGGAATGTCGGTCGAGGACAACCTGCTGATGGGCTGCTTTGTACCCGCGTTGCGAAAGCGTGCTCATGCGAGTCTCGCGCGCATCTACGAATTATTTCCACGGTTAAAAGAGAGACGCCATCAAATGGCGGGGACGCTCTCCGGCGGCGAGCAGCAAATGTGCGCCATTGGCCGCGGCCTGATGTCAGAACCGCAATTGCTACTGCTCGATGAACCCACACTTGGGCTCGCGCCCATCCTGGTGGAAGAGATCTTTTCCCTGATTCGCAATATTGCAGCGCAGGGCGTGACTATCCTGCTGGCGGGTCAAAATGTGAATTACACTTTGCAGGTTTCGCAATACGGATACGTCATGGAAGTCGGCCGCATCGCAATTGAAGGCTCCAGCGAAACCCTCGCTAACAACGATCATGTGCGGCGCGCCTATCTGGGCGCCTGAGCACCCTGTAACCGCGCATAAACCCGGCCCCGCTGCCGCTCAGTCGTGAATTGCAGCAGCTACCCGCTTTTTATTCGATACCCACAAACACCGGTTCCGGAATCAGCCTGACCCCCCAGGCGTCAAGGACTCGTCGCTGGACTTCATCCTTGAGGGCGAGAATGTCTTTTGCCGTCGCCCCGCCCCGGTTCACAATTGCCAGCGTGTGTTTGCGGGAGATTGCGGCCGGCCCGCGCGAGTATCCTTTGGGAATTCCTGACTGCTCGACCAGCCATGCGGCTGAGAGCTTGATTCGGCCGTCCGCGCCTGGGTAGCGGGGCAGAGATTTGCCCGGAGACTTTTTCTCAGCCAGGGTTTGAAAGCGTGCTGCTTCGTCTGCGCTTACGACTGGATTTTTGAAGAATGAGCCGGCGCTTCGACAATCTTCATCGCCTTCCACGATCAACATCGCCTTGGAGTGGCGAATGCTTCGCACCGCGTCGCGAGTCTGCTGCAGTGTTGGAGCGGCCGCAGTGCTGGCAAAGTATTTCCTCAAGTCAGCATATTCGATCCGGGGAGTGGCGTCACGGCTGAGACGGTAGTCCACGCACAAAACGATGAACTGATTCTGCCGGGTGCTATTGAAGATGCTGGTGCGATAGGAGAAACCGCATTCGGCTTTGGTCAGATTGCGGATCTTTCCCGTTGCTATCTCCAGCACGCGGACGCCGGTGATGGTTTCTGAGACCTCCTGGCCATAAGCGCCAACGTTCTGCACCGGCGTGCCGCCGACCGTCCCTGGAATCCCGCTCATACACTCGATCCCGGCGTAGTTTTTGTGGATGGCATGAGCCACAAATTTGTCCCACTCTTCTCCCGCGCCCACGCGAAAGACGGGACCGCCCGCGGCTTCGACCGCTTCGATTCCTGGAATGGAAACCTTCAACACCAGTCCGGGCCAGCCTTCATCCGCGATCACCAGATTACTTCCGCCACCCAGCACGAAGAGCGGCAGTTTGCGTTGCGTGGCAAAGTCCAGCGCTTCCAACACGTCGCGTTCGCTGGCGGCGTCAACAAAATAACGCGCCGGTCCGCCAACCTTGAAGGTGGTGAGCGGCGCCAGCGCAATGTTTTCCTGGGTCCTCAATTACTTTCAGATTACAGCAGAACTCGCGGGCCGGGGAGGGCCTTTTTCCATTTGATAGAATAGAGCTTCAGAAGCTTAGGAGGGAACACGATGTATCCAGAGATGATGGTTGCGCCCATGCGCCAGGAGCTGACTCAAGCCGGAATCGCCGAGGCGCGCACCGCCGCAGACGTGGAGAAAGCGATCCAGGAGAAGGGTACCGTGATGGTGGTTGTGAACTCCATTTGCGGGTGCGCCGCGGGAAGAATGCGTCCCGGAGTGCGAGCGGCTGTCCAGAACGAGGTGCGTCCGGACCGCATGATCACCGTCTTTGCTGGACAAGACAGGGAAGCCACGGAAGCGGCACGTCAGCACTTCACCGGGTATCCGCCGTCGTCTCCGTCGATCGCCATTTTGCGCGACGGCCAGCTCGTCTACATGATGCAGCGCAGCCAGATCGAACCCAGCCACCCCGCCGAGATTGCCGGCGCCCTCAAACAAGCGTTTGAGAAGTATTGCGCCAGGGCCGAAGCGAAATAAGCGAGTTGTGTGGCCCAGCCGGTTTTTGGCTGGGCTGATCACAAGAGCCGCGCCGCATCCTGATCGACAAACCAAAGCAGGGCCCCGTTCTCGGGCCGGACACATTGCGCGGGATATTTCTCGCCTTTGCTGAGGACCTCTTTCAAAATTTCCTCTTTTCCGGCGCCCGATACCAGAAACATGATTTCCGCGGCGTGGTTGATGACCGGAAATGTAAGCGTGATGCGGTACTGCTGAAACTTTTCTACCCTGTTAGCGACCACCAGGCGTGACGTCTCATTCAGCGCCGCACTCCCGGGAAATAACGATGCCGTGTGACCGTCATCTCCCAGCCCCAGCAGGATCAAGTCAAAGCGCGGTAACTCACCCGGCTTGAGCCCGAAGAAGGACCTGAGTTGGCCTTCATACAGCTGCGCGGCTTGCTTCGCGTCCAACTCGGCGCGAATGCGGAATACGTTTGCAGCAGAGATCGGGACCTTGGATAGCAGGGCTTCTTGTGCCATGCGGTAATTGCTGTCCGGATGATCGGGTGGAACATGACGCTCGTCGCCAAAAAAGACAAAGATATTGCTCCATGGCAGATCGCCGGGCCGCTCGGCCAGGAGCGAGTAAACCCCGCGAGGTGTCGAGCCGCCGGAGAGAGCCACACAGAAGCGTCCGTGGTCCGCGACGGATTTGCGAGCGCAGCGAATGAACTCTTCAGCGGCGGCGCGATACAAGGTGGAGGTGTCAGGAAGAACCTTGATGTTCTGCATTGAAACTGATTTCGCGTTCATTCGCGTTCATTCGCGGCCAAGGCTGCATGTTGTTCCGAAATTTTCCGCCAGTGCCGGCCATCGCGCGTGATCAACTCGTCGGCTTCCACCGGCCCCCATGATCCAGTGGGGTAGTTGGGAAAATTGCGCGGAGGCAGCGCCTTCCACACATCGAGAATAGGATTCACCGCGGCCCAGCCTGCTTCCACCATGTCGGCGCGCTGGAAGAGCGTCTGGTCGCCCATGATACCGTCATACAGCAGCACCTCATAGCCGGTATTGGGATTCACGCCGAAGTAATCAGCATAGTTGAAGTCCATTTCAACCGAGCCTACGCGCATCTGCGCGCCCGGTATCTTGGCGCCGAAGCGCAGGGAAATGCCTTCGTCGGGCGCAATGTGGATGACCAGTTGATTTGGCTTCAGGCTGCACACCGGTGTATCGCGAAACAGGACGAACGGAGCGCGCTTGAACTGGATCGCGACCTCCGAGTGGCGCGCTGCAAGACGTTTTCCCGTCCGCAAATAGAAAGGCACGTTGGCCCATCGCCAGTTGTCGATCAGCAGCTTCAACGCGACGAAGGTTTCAGTCTTTGAATCCGCAGGAACGCCCGACTCCGCGCGATACGCTGGTACGCGCTCGCCATTGACCTCACCTTCGTCATATTGACCGCGCACCGCGCAATGCAGCACGTCTTCCGCGCTCAGCGGCTGGATAGCGCGCAGAATTTTGGATTGTTCATCGTGCACCGAATCGGAACGGAACGAGATAGGCGGTTCCATGGCTGTGAGTGACATCAGCTGAAAGATATGGTTTGGCACCATGTCCCGCAATGTGCCTGCCATATCAAAGTATCCGCCGCGCTTCTCGACTCCGACCGTTTCCGCCACGGTGATCTGCACGTGGTCGATGTAGCGATGGTTCCAGATGGGCTCGAAAATTCCATTGCTGAAACGAAAAACGAGAATGTTCTGGACGGTTTCTTTCCCCAGGTAATGATCGATGCGGTAAATCTGGTCCTCGGACAGCACTTTCATCACCTGATGATTGAGGGTCTTGGCCGAATCAAGGTCGCTGCCGAAGGGTTTTTCAAAGACTACGCGGCGCCAGTGGTCATTATCTTGTTTTGCCAGTCCTGACGCGCCGAGATTGTCGACAATCACGCCAAAAAATGCGGGGCTTGTCGCCAGATAGAAAAAATAATTTCCATGGGTGTTATGGTTGGTATCGACTTCAGCCAGTGCTTGCGCAAGGCGCGTGTACAGGCCGGGATCGTTGAATTCGCCGCGCACGTAATAGAGGCGGCGCAGCAGCCAGTCGCGCAGATCAGGCTCGACTTTGGCAGTGGCAAAGGTCTGGAGTTGCTCGCCCATGTGCTGGCGAAACGCTTCCGTGGAGTAGTCGTTCCGGCCAACACCGACCACTGCGAATTCGCGGGAGAGCAGATTGCTCTTTACCAGATTGTACAGAGCAGGGAAGAGTTTGCGGGACGTGAGATCGCCCGTGGCGCCGAAAATCACCATCACGCACGGGCCGGTCTGGCGTGGCTTGGTTTCCTGTGTTTCTTCTGTCGCGGGCAATTCTCTGTCAAGTACTGGCATTGGTGATCTCCGGATCAGGAAGCGCTTTCTTTTTTCTGGGTCAATTCGATGTGTCCGCCGAATTTCTGGCGCATGGCGCTGAGCAGCTTTTCAGCGAAGGTATGTTCCTGGCGCGAACGAAAGCGGGTAAACAGCGCAGCGGAAAGAACGTCCACCGGAACTGCTTCTTCGAGCGCCGCTTGGATGGTCCAGCGTCCCTCGCCGGAATCCTGAACAAAGCCGGTGTATCGCGAAAGGGCAGGATCCTCCACCAGCGCCATGGCAGTGAGATCAAGCAGCCATGAGGAAACCACGCTGCCGCGTCGCCAGACTTCGGCAATGTCGGCGACGTTCAGATCGTAGCGGTGTTCCGCCGGCAAATCTTTCGAAACGGCGTTGCGGAAAATATCGAACCCCTCGGCGTAAGCCTGCATGAGGCCGTATTCGATGCCGTTATGGACCATCTTGACGAAGTGTCCGGCGCCCGATGGTCCGCAGTAGAGATAGCCCTGTTCGCTGGTGCCGCCGACATTCTCGCGTCCCGGAGTGCGCTGGATCTCTCCAATTCCCGGCGCCAGAGTTTTGAAGATAGGATCAAGCCGGTCAAATGCTTCTCGCGGACCGCCAATCATCATGCAATACCCGCGCTCCAGCCCCCAGACGCCGCCGCTGGTGCCGACGTCCAGATAATGAATCCCACGCTCTTTCAACTTCTGGGAGCGGCGAACATCGTCTTTGAAGTAAGAGTTGCCGCCGTCAATGATGGTGTCACCCGCTTCGAATTTCCGGGCCAGAGCATTCACGGTTTGCTCGGTCGGATCCCCAGCAGGCACCATGATCCAGGCAGCACGGGGCTTTTGCAGTTTGGCAGCAAAATCATCGAGAGACGACGATCCTTTCGCGCCTTCTTTCGCCAACGCATCCACATTTTGAGGATTGAGATCAGAGACAACGCACTGATGACCTCCGCGAATCAGACGGCGGACCATGTTGCCGCCCATCCGCCCCAGACCTATCATTCCGAGCTGCATGCTTTCTCCTGTTTCTGAATTCCGGACTGCGAACCGGTTTCCGGAACGTCAATTTCACAACAACGACTTGGTTACGGATTTCTCCAAAGTGGCCAGCCCAGCCTTCACATCGGCCGGCAAATGCACGCGCAACACTCGTCGCTGACGTTCCGCCAGAACCTGGAAATCTCCACGTGCCTGCGCCGCTTTCACAATACCAAACGTGTATTTCTGGCCAGGGACGGGCAGATCAACGGCATCGTCACAAGTGATCTGGAGGAATACGCCCGAGTTCGGCCCTCCCTTATACGCCTGCCCGGTAGAGTGCAGAAATCGCGGCCCGAAGCCCAGGCACGTAGCTACCTGTCTGCGGTCACGAACAGCGTGCCGAATGCGCTGCAATGCATCTTCGTTTTTAGCATCCATTTGCAGGAAGGCCAGAAGGGCAAAGTAATCGCCTTGACCGAGTTGGCTTAAATGAGCACGCAGCAGTCCGGCCAACGATGCATCGCTTCCGGCCAATCTCTTCAAATTCGCCGCGTTGCGATCATCGGTGAACAACTTAATTCCGGCTTCTTCCACGATTGGCTGCTCAGAAGGAAGCTTGCCGGTCTTCTCGTATTCGGTAGTCAGTTCTCGGGTTTTGATTTTGGCTGCTTCTACGTCGGGCTGGTTGAACGGATTGATTCCCAGAATCGACCCAGCTACCGCGGTTGCGATCTCCCACCGGAAGAACTCCTGGCCTAAGTCGTATTTGTCGGCAATATCAATGCGGACCACCGGCTGCCCAGCCTTTCGCAATGCATCAACCCGAGCGTCCTGCGCAGAATCAGTGGCGCCCTGAAGACGCAGGTAAACAAAGACTCGGTCATTGCCGTAAGCATCCGAAGGCCCGAGCTTTTCACGGTCCACCGGAATCAATCCCTTGCCTTGCTTGCCCGTGCTTTCGGCTAGCAGTTGCTCCAGCCAGGCGCCCAGGTCGAAGATTGCGGGAGAGGCGATGATGGTGACCTTGTTGTGTCCGTTGTTGCCCAGAGTACCCAGCACCGCGCCCAGCACCGCTCCGGGATTCTGATCGACTGGGACGGTTGCCGCACAGGCTTCCACCATTTCCTCAGTACGATCCAGGAACCGGCGCAGGTCAAGTCCCATGATGGCCGCAGGCGCTGTTCCAAAGTTGGAAAGCGCGGAATAGCGTCCGCCAATGCTGGGGAGGCCATAGCAAATATGCCGGAAGCCGTCGGCTTGGGCAACCTGCTCCATCTTAGAGCCGGGGTCTGTAATCGCTATAAATTGCTTTCCAGCATTCGCTTTACCCGCAGTATCTTGCACGCGATTAAAGAAGTATTGCTTGAAGATATTGGGTTCCAGCGTGCTGCCGGATTTACTGGCGACAATGAATAGAGTCTTCGCAAGATCAATCTGACTTTCCGCGGCCTTGATTTGCGCAGGGTCGGTTGAATCCAGTACGTGCAGTTCCGGATATCCGGCTTGCTTGCCGAAGGTCATCTGCAAAACTTCAGGGCAGAGACTTGATCCGCCCATTCCCAAAAGCAATGCATGAGTGAAGCCAGCCCGGCGCGCATCTTCGGCTATGTCGGTCAGGAGTTTGAGGTGTGCGCTTTGGTCTTCGGCAACATGGAGCCAGCCGAGCCACTTGTCTTCATCGTCATTGGTCCAAAGAGTCTTGTCGCCCTTCCACAGGCGGGCCATTTTGTTGCTTGCTTGCCAGTCGTTGATGGTCGCGTCCACCGCCTGCTTCAGCGGAGCGGGCAAATCGCAATAAAGCGACTCGATTTTCGGCTTTACCTTGGCAGGTTTAGTTTTTTTTTCCTCGACGGCCTGCAACAGCTTGGTGAAGGCCTCGTCGAAGAGCTTGATGCCCTCTTCCAGCACTTGCTCGGTGACCTTGCGCATGCTGATACCGGCCTTTTCCAGGTCAGTCATGACTTTGTCGGCGGCGTCGAGATCTTTGTCGAGCGTGCGACTGGCTATGCCGTGGTCGCGGAAGGCGTCCAGTGTTGCGGGAGGAATTGTGTCGACGGTGTCCGGGCCGATCAGTTGCTCAACGTACATCACGTCGCGATAGCTCGGGTTTTTCGTGCTGGTGCTGGCCCACAGCAGCCGCTGGGTTTGTGCGCCCGCGTCTGACAATTTCTTCCAGCGTGCTCCGGAAAAGATCTGCGCGTATTTACGATAGGCCTGCTTGGCATTGGCAATAGCCACTTTGCCCGGCAATGAACGCAGCAGCTTCTCCTCTTCCGGCTTCGTAACGCTCTTCAGCTTCGTCGTGATGATCGAATCAACCAGCGTATCAATGCGGCTGACGAAGAAACTGGCAACGCTGGCTACGCCACTGATGTCCTTCCCACTCTTTTGCAGGGCTTCCAGGCCATCAATGAAGGCCGCTGCCACTTTGATGTAAGCCTCTTGCGCGAAGAGTAGCGTTACGTTGACGTTGATGCCCTCACTAATTATCTGGCGAATCGCCGGTACACCTTCCTCGGTGCCGGGAATCTTGATCATGATGTTTGGCCGCCCCACCGCCTTCCACAGCCTTCGCGCTTCTTCAATGCTGCCTTGGGTATCGCGGGCCAGTTTG
>WNFG01006181.1_pt1 | contig 12971 bp, 11 predicted proteins | sample 5400431 | NCBI WGS metagenome assembly WNFG01 (sample SAMN13153346, study PRJNA577476) | soil metagenome | isolation source: 120 cm saprolite under Douglas fir tree site 2 hole 3 replicate 2 | place: USA:California | collected 2015-04-18
GACCTTCCGCTTCGCCCCGCTCGTCACGGCGACGACATGCGGCATCGTCGCCTCGCGGCCCGTTGCCGGGTTGTGAATGCACAGAGCTTCGCCGCCGAAATAGATGCGGTCGATGCAGTAGGCCGCCCCAACGCACGGGCGGATATCGTCCTCGCGGCCCTCGGCGACCTTGCGCGCGATATGCGGGTCGGCCATATGCGCGCGCGTCATCCCGACCATGTCGAGCTTGCCGCTGGCGACGGCGTGGCGCGCCGTCGCGACATCCTGAATGCGCGCGGCGTGGAAGACCGGAAACTTCGTCGCCTCCCGCACCTCGCCGGCAAAGTCGAGATGCGGCGCGAGCCGCATGCCCATGCCGGGGATCACATGCGAGAGTGCCTCGTCGGTGTCGATATGCCCGCGGATGACGTTGACGAAGTCGATCAGCCCGCTTGCCGTCAGCCGCCGGGCGATCGCGACGCCCTCCTCCTTCGAGAGCCCCTTCTTCCAATCCTCGTCGCAGACCATGCGCACCCCGACGAGAAAATCGGACCCGACGCGCTCGCGGATGGCCTGGAGCACTGCCATCGAGAAGCGCAGTCGGTTGTCGAGCGATCCGCCGTATTCATCGTCGCGCTTGTTGGTGGCGGGCGACCAGAATTGATCGACGAGATGGCCGTAGCACTCGACCTCGATCCCGTCGAGACCGGCCGCCTGGCAGCGTTCGGCGGCGACGGCGTAGTGGCGCACGATGCGGGTGATGTCCCAATCTTCGAGGACCTTCGGGAAGGCGCGATGCGCCGGCTCGCGCACCAGGCTCGGCGCCACCACCGGGAGCCAGTCCCCCTTGCTCCATAACGTGCGACGGCCGAGATGCGTGATCTGGATCATCACCGCCGCGCCATGGCCATGGACATCGTCCGAGAGCTCGCGCAGCCAGCGCACCACCTCGTCCTTGTAGAGCATGATGTTGCCGAAGACCTGCGGGCTGTCGGGCGAGACCACCGCGGAGCCGCCGATCATGGTCAGGGCAATGCCGCCTTTCGCCTTCTCCGTGTGATAGAGGCGATAGCGCTCCTTGGGCATTCCGTCCTCGGTGTAGGACGGCTCGTGCGCCGTCGACATGAAGCGGTTGCGCAGTCTGAGGTGTCGCAGCTGGAACGGCTGGAGCAGTGGATCGGTCACAGTCATCTCGCCCTTTTCGCCTTCCTCGTGAGCGTCAGTGGTCGCTCGCGCCGCCGCGCCGAAAAACGCAACTAGCATTTATCCTAGCCGCTGCTTCCGATAGAGTAATCCACCAAAAAATTTGGGTAATGGATAAACCAGGTTTATGAAGCTCCTGCGTCGTGCGATCCCGTCTCCGGGCACCCTTCTCATTTTCGAGGCGGCCGCCCGGCTGGGCAGCTTCACCCGCGCCGCTGAGGAGCTCGGCATGACGCAGGCGGCGGTGAGCTATGGCATCCGCAGCCTGGAGCGCGGTCTCGGCGTATCCCTTTTCCTGCGCAATCATCGCATGGTGCGGCTGACCGAAATCGGCCAGCGCTTCTCCCACGATGTGTCGATCGGCTTGGCCCACATCCAGCAATCCGTCGCGGCGATCCAGCGCATGCAGACCGACCGTCATGTCACGTTGTCGGTTTCGACCTCCTTTGCGAGCTTCTGGATGTTGCCGCGACTCGCCGCGTTTCGCATCGCCCACCCGGATATCGAACTGCGCTTCCTGGCGACCGACCGGGACGTCGACATCGCCAGCGAGAACATCGCCCTCGGCATCCGTCGCGGCGACGGCGACTTTGCCGGCTACGAGGCGGCATTGCTCGCCGAGGAGTACATCTACCCTGTGTCGACCTCGACCTACCTGAACGGGGCTCTTGGCGGGCTCGGCAACGGCCGCCTGACGATCGCCGATCTGCCGCGGCTCAACCTCATCCATCTCGAGGAGCCATTGCGCTTTCGGCCGACCTGGAAGGACTGGTTCGCCGCACAGGGGCAACGGTTCGTGGACAGCGGCGAGGGCCTGTGTCTCAACGACTACGCTCTTGTCGTGCAAGCTACGCTCGAGGGCCAGGGCGTCGCCCTGGGCTGGGGCCATCTGGTCGACCACCTGGTCGCGCGGGGCGCGCTCACGCGCGTCGTCGATGTCGTCTGGCGGACAGGGTCGAGCTTCTGGGTGGTTTGGTCGGGGCAACTCACGCCCGAAGCGCAGCGCGTGCGCGACTGGCTCATCGCCGAAGACACGCGCCACGCCATTCCCCGGTCCTTCGCCGATTGACGGCGTGCAACCGGCCTCATTCGCTCCGCGCCAGATTGTAGACGACCCGCGCAACCATCAGGTCGAGATGTGCGCCGCCAGCGTTCTTGAAGACGGTAATCTCGTCGCGGCTTTGGCGGCCGGGATGGCGCCCCTTGCAGAGGTCGAAGAGGTCGGCTCGGATGTCGTCCTTCGTCATGATCCCGGCGGCGATCGGCCCGGAGATGTCGCCGCACTCGCCGACCGTGAACCAGCGGCTATCGACGAACACACTCGCCCGGCGGATGGTTTCGTCGTCGGCCTCGCGCATGTCGTTGGTGAAGCCGCCGACGAGATCGATATGCGTCCCCGGCGCGATCCAGCCGCCGCGCAGGAGCGGCGCGGCGGCGCTGGTTGCACAACAGATCACATCGGCCCGCCGCGCGGCGCCCTCAAGATCGGCGACGGCGCTCACCGCAACCGGAAGATCGAGACTCTCGGCGAGACGGCGCGCCTTGTCGGGGCTGCGGTTCCAGACCTTCACGCTGCCGATCGACGGCCGAACCGCGCAGTGCGCCCTGATCTGATGAGGCGCCTGCTTGCCCGCTCCCACCATGAGCATGCTCGCCGCGTCGGGACGGGCAAGGAAACTCGCACCCAGCGCGGAGTCGGCCGCCGTCTTGCGTAGCGTGAACTCCGCCCCGTTGATGCACGCCAGCGGCCGACCATTGCGCCCGTCGAAGAGGACGTAGACGGTCCAGATACTCGGATCCGGCAGCCCGTTTCCCGGAAAGACCGAAACGAGCTTGGCGCCGAGCAGGTCGTCATGCTGCCAGGCGGGCCAGATCAGGAGATGATTCGTCGGAGCCCTGCGTCGACTCCGCGCTGGTGGCCGATCCGCAGCGCCTCGACGAGGCGCGGATAATCGAGGGCCGAAGCAATCTTGTCTGCATCGACCATCAACATGGCCCGCTCCATCAAGAGGTCAGGGCTGTGGGATCATCAGAGGATCGCAAGGATCAAATGCCTCGGCAACCAGCATGCACCAATCACAAAGGTGACTTGCACATTTAACGATTCAAAGCTAGGATTTTCAATAATATGCATAAGATATACTTATGCGTCTCCTTATGCAAAAACGGTCGGGCAACGCAAGGAGGCCTTGCGTCGACCAAGGCGAAGGGAGCGAGAGAGATGGGTGAGAAAATCCGGAATCCGCATATCGACTCGCTGAAATCCCAGCTTGCCGAAGGCAAGATCGATCGTCGCGAGTTCCTGCGCTTTGCCACTCTCATGGGGCTGTCATTCCCGGCCGCCTACGCGTTTGTCGGCGAGGTCACCGGCGAGGGGTTCGTCGCCCCGGCTCGCGCCGCCATGCCGCAAGGCGGCACACTCCGTCTCGGCAGCCGCATCAAGGAGATCAAGAATCCCCACACCTATTCGTGGGGCGCCTTCGACAGCAACATCTCGCGCCAGGTCGTCGAGTATCTGAGCTTTACCGACGAGAACAACGTCACCCACCCCTATCTCCTGGAGAAATGGGAGGTGAGCGACGACCTCAAGACCTGGACGCTGCGCTTGCGCAAGGACGTGAAGTGGCGCAAGGGCCGGGCCTTCATGGCCGACGACGTGGTGTGGAATCTGAAGCACGTCCTCGACCCCGAGGTCGGTTCCTCCGTCGTCGGCCTGATGAAGGGCTACATGCTGACCGAATTCGATACCGGCGAGAAGGACGACAAGGGCAACCCCAAGCTGTCGGTCAAGCTGTGGGACGCGAACGCCATCGAGAAGGTCGACGATTTCACGGTGCGCCTGAACTGCAAGGAGCCGCAGGTCGCCGTTCCCGAGCATCTCTTTCACTACCCGCTCGCCATCCTCGATCCGGAGGAGAAGGGTGTGTTCGGCGTCGGCGCGAACGGCACCGGCCCCTTCGAGCTCGTCGAGTTCGCCGTCGGCAAGAATGCCGTCTTGAAGGCGCGCAAGGATTATTGGGGCGAGAAGCCCAAGATTGAGCAGCTTGAATTCATCGATGTCGGTGACGACCCCTCAGCGGCGATCGCGGCGATGGCATCGAAGCAGATCCATGGGCTGGTCGGCGCCGATCCCGTGCAGTTCGACGCGCTCAAGGCACTGCCCGGCTTCGAGTTCCACAAGGTCGTGACCGCTGAGACTGCGGTGATGCGCGTCAAAGTGACCCAGAAGCCGTTCGACAACCCGAAGGTCAGGAAGGCGATGCGCCTCGCGGTCGACCCGCCCTCGATCCTCGAGGTAGCGCTGCGTGGCCTCGGCGTGCCGGGCGAGCACACCCACGTTGCACCGAGCATGCCGGACTACGCCAAGCTCCCTGAGATGAAACGCGACGTCGCGGCGGCGAAGCAGCTCCTTGCCGAGGCCGGCTACCCCGACGGCTTCGACACTGAGATCACCGTTGCCAAGGACGAGGCGTGGCACGCTGCTCAGGTCCAGGCCGCGACCGAGCAATGGAAGGATGCCGGCATTCGCGTCAAGATCAAGCTGTTGCCGGGCGCACAATTCTGGGAGGTCTGGGACAAGGTGCCGTTCGGCTGTACCGTGTGGTACCATCGCCCGCTCGCCATCATGCTGCTCGGCCTCGCCTATCGAACCGGCGTGCCGTGGAACGAGAGTAATTACGCGAACCCCGAGTTCGACAAGCTCCTGACCGAGGCCGAGGGCACGCTCGACGTCGGCAAGCGGCGCGGGCTGATCGGCCAGATTGAGCGGATCATGCAGGAGGACGGGCCGCTCGTGCAGCCGGTCTGGCGCAGCAACTTCACCTTCATGGACAAGAAGGTGAAGGGCTTCACGATGCATCCGACGCGGTATATCTTTGGCAATAAGCTTGCCCTCGAAGCGTGATCAAGGCGGCCTCGCCTTGCGCCACGTGCCGCAAGGCGAGGCCGGTTCGCATCGTCGATGATCCGGTTCATTGCACTGCGTCTGGCGGCGCTCGTCCTGACGCTCCTCGCGGCCTCCTTTCTGATCTTCGCCGTCACCGAATTCTCCCCCGGCGACGTCGCGCGCAAGACGCTCGGGCCTTATGCGCTGCAGGAGCAGGTCGACGGGCTGTACCGTCGCCTGCGCCTCAACGACCCTCTGCCCGTGCGCTACATGCGCTGGCTCGGCGTTCTCCTCGGGCTGATCGACGATCCGCTGCAGGACCCGGCCCTGAAGCTCGATTTCAGCGACCCGCGCGGCAAGCGGTATTTCGGCAATTTTGGCTATTCGACACTCTACAAGGCGCCAGTCAACGACATTATCTGGGACCGCCTCAGCAACACCGCGCTCCTCGCCGGCCTCGCCTTCGCGCTGATCGTGCCGCTCTCGCTCATCGCCGGCATCCTCGCCGGTATGCGCGAGGGAAGCCGGCTTGACCGCACGATCTCGGTCGCCGGCATCGTCTTCACCTCGATCCCGGAATTCGCCTCGGGCGTGTTCTTCACCGCGATATTCGTCGTCGGGCTGGGCTGGCTGCCGGGAACCAGCCCGCTCAACCGCAATGCCGGCTGGTCGATCGCGGCGCAACTCGTCCTCCCGGTTGCCGTCCTCGTGCTCTATGATTCGGGTTACGTTGCGCGCATGGTGCGCGGTTCGATGGCCGAGGTCATGAACAAGCCCTTCATCCGCACCGCGATCCTAAAGGGTCTGCGGCGCCGCGAGGTCATCCTGCATCACGCCATCCGCAATGCGATGATCGCGCCGTTCACGGTCATCCTTCTGCAGATCAACTTCCTGATCAGCGGCGTCGTGGTAACGGAGATGGTATTCGCCTATCCCGGCTTCGGCCGGATGCTGCTCGAGGCGTCGCTGTTCGGCGATATCCAGCTCATCGAGGCAGCAACACTGATCGCCCTGACGGTGGCCGTTTCGACCCAACTCATCAGCGACATTGGCTACATGCTGCTCAATCCGCAGATCAGACTGTGATGACCGATATCACCCGCAGCGAAATCTCCCCCGAAGAGGCCGCCGAGGAGCGAAGTCCGCCAAATCTGATCCGGCGTCTGCCCAGTTCGCCGATTGCCGCAATCGGGATCGCGCTCATCCTTGTCTGGGCGGGCTTGGCGGCGCTCGCCCCCTGGCTGGGCTTGCCGTCGCCGAACGCGCAGGATTATGCGACGATTGCCCACCCCCAACCCTCTGCCCAGCACTGGCTCGGTGTCGATCCATTTGGCCGTGACATCCTGTCCCGCATCATTTGGGGCGCGCGGACGGTGCTCACGGTGGCGCCGATCGCGGTGATCGCGGCCTATCTCGTCGGGTGCAGCCTTGGCCTCGTCGCCGGCTATTACGGTCATGCGGTAGACGCGGCGATCTGCCGTCTTTCCGACGTCATTCTCTCGTTCCCGGTGATCGTGCTTTACGTGATCCTGATAGCGAATATCGGGCCCTCGATGCTCAACATCATCGTCGCCGTGGTACTCGCCTCGGCGCCAGGCGTCGCGCGCATCGTGCGCGGGCTCGTGCTCGAGCTGAAGAGCCATGATTTCATCGCGGCAGCGCAGCTACGGCGGGAGTCGGCCGTTTACATCATGGTCGTCGAGATCCTCCCCAACTGCCGTGGGCCGCTCATCACCGATTTCTGCCTGCGCCTCGGCTATACGACGATTACCATCGGCATCCTGGGCTTCCTCGGCCTCGGTCTGCCGCCGCCCGATCCTGACTGGGGTGGCATGGTGCAGCAGGCGACAGCGATGATCACGGTGTGGCCGCACATGGCGCTCGTACCATGCTTTGCCATCGTGTCGCTCGTCCTCGGGTTCAATCTGCTCGCCGACGGGCTCCGCGAGCTGTTGCTCAACGACTGAGGCAATGGCGGAACCGCTCCTCTCCATCCACAATCTCCGGGTCGAATACAGGACCGCGAGCGGCGTCGTTCCGGCCGTCCCGGATTTCTCGCTCGACATCATGACGGGGGAGAGCTTCGGCCTCGTCGGCGAGTCGGGCTGCGGCAAGTCGACGCTCGCGATGGCGATTATGGGCTATCTCGGCCGCAACGGCGGCATCGCCGCCGGCGAGATTCTGTTCGAAGGGAAGGACTTGGTGCGTGCCAGCGAGACCGAGCTCCAGCACATCCGCGGCACCCGGATTACCACGGTCTATCAAGAGCCGTCATCGGCACTCAACCCGACCATGACCATCGGCCGCCAGCTCATGGAAGTGCCGTTGACACATCGCAAGGTAAGCGAGACGGAAGCGCGCAAGCTTGCTTCCCGCATGCTGGCGGACGTCCACATGCCGGACCCGGTAACCGTGCTGGCGCGCTACCCGCATCAGCTGTCGGGCGGACAGAAGCAGCGCGTTGTGATCGCCATGGCGCTGCTCGCCAACCCGGCGCTCCTTCTGCTCGACGAGCCGACCACGGGCCTCGATGTCACCGTCGAGGCAACCGTGCTGGACCTCATCAAGGAGCTGCGCGAGAAATACGGCACGACACAGCTCTACATCTCGCACAATCTCGGTGTGATCGCCAAGGTGTGCGACCGCATCGGCGTGATGTACGCGGGCGAGCTCGTCGAGGAGGCGTCGACGCGCGACCTCTTCGCCAACCCGCGGCACCCCTACACGCGCGGGCTTCTTGCCTGCATACCACGGCTGGAGGGCAACAAATACACGACGGCGCTCGTGCCGATCCCCGGGCAGGTGGCCGCACCGCATCTACGGCCGTGCGGCTGTGCGTTCGGACCGCGTTGTGCCAGCTTCCGCTCGGGCGTGTGCGATGTGGCTGAAATCCCGCTCTATGAGATCGTCCCCAAGCACTACGCCCGCTGCGAGCGCTGGCAAGAACTCGAAGTGCTCGAGCAGCCCCAACCTGCCGCGAACGCAGCGCGTGGCGAGAGCAAGGAACCGGCCCTGGTGGTCGAGCACCTGTCCAAGACCTACGAGCTCGGCTCTCCCCTCTTCTCGGTGTTCGGCGGGCGCTTGCACCTGGTTGCGAACGAGGACCTCACCTTCAAGGCCGAGCGCGGGCGCATTCTCGCTATCGTCGGGGAGTCGGGCTCCGGCAAATCGACGTTCGCGCGCATCCTTGCCGGGCTGCAGAGCGCTTCGGGCGGATCGCTCCGGGTCGCTGGTGCGGAACTCGCCAAGGTGCCCATCGGCCGACGGACCGCGCAGCAGGTGGCCGGTATCCAGATGGTGTTCCAGAACCCGGAGAGCACGCTCAATCCCTCCCACTCCGTCGGCTGGCCGATCGCCCGGGCGCTCCGCAAATTCGGCATTCCCAAGAACCGCCGCGCGATCGACGAGCGGGTCAAGCAGCTTCTCGGAATGGTGCGGCTGCCGCCCGCAATGCGCTTCCGCATGCCGCGCGAGCTGTCGGGCGGGCAGAAGCAGCGGATCGCCATCGCCCGCGCTTTTGCCGGGAATCCAGAACTCCTGGTGGCCGACGAACCGGTCTCGGCGCTCGACGTCTCGGTCCAGGCGGCGATCGTAAACCTGCTGCTCCAGATCCAGGAGGAGCAGGGCGCCACCATGCTCTTCATCAGCCATGACCTCGCGCTCGTCCGCCATCTTGCCGACCATGTTGTCGTCATGTATCTCGGCAAGGTCATGGAGATGGGGCCGGTGGAGGCGATCTTTGCGCCGCCTTATCACCCCTATACGGAGGCGCTGCTTTCGGCGATCCCGATCCCCGATCCATCACTCCAGCAGAAGCGGATCCGCCTCGAGGGCGAGGCGCCGAGCCCGGTTGACCTACCCAAGGGCTGCCGCTTCGCGGGACGCTGCCCGCGCAAGCTCGGTGCCGTCTGCGACAGCGAGCCACCGCCCCTACGGCAGGCGAGCGAGGGCCATTCCATCGCCTGCCACATCTCGCTCGAAGCGTTGCGCAAGGTCGAACCGATTTTCGGAGGGCCGCGCGAGGACAGGAAGACCGCCATGCGCTGAGCCTCCGGCGGCGCGCGAGTATCCGGGAAAACCACGGCAACCAACAAGGGGCCGATCATGTCTCTCTCCGATCAGGGAACGCGCAACCCCATTCCACTCACCGTCGATGTACCGGCGCGTCTCGCGGCGATCAATCAGAGGAAGCTGCGCGCCTATCGCCTCGAGCGCCTGCGCGCTGAGTTGTACAAGCGCGACTATGCCGGGTGTCTGCTTGCCGATCCGATCAATATTCGCTACGCGACCGGCAGCCGCAACATGACGCTGTGGACAATGCATGCCCCCAGCCGCTGGGCCTTCTTGCCGACGCAGGGTCCGGTGGTGCTCTACGAGTTCATCAGCTCAATGCACGTCAACGAGGGGGTGGAAACCATCGCCGAGATGCGCCCTTGCACGCCTTGGCTCTATTTCCTCGCCGGCCAGCGAGGCGAAGAAAAGGCGATGCTCTGGGCCAACGAGATCGCCGACATGGTCGCGACCCATGGCGGCAAGAACCGACGGCTCGCCGTTGACCGGTGCGAGCCGATGGGCGCGTTCAGGCTCGCCCAACGCGGCCTCAAGCTCTTCGACGCGCAGGAGGCGATCGAGCAGGCACGCCTCATCAAATCGGCCGAGGAGATCGCCTGCCTGCGCCTCTCGATGGATGTCTGTGACGCGGCGATCAGGCGGATGGGCGAGGCGCTGCACCCCGGCATGACCGACAATCAGCTCTGGGCCATTCTGCACGAAGTCAACATCGCGCATGACGGCGAGTGGATCGAATCACGCCTACTGTCGTCAGGCGAGCGCACCAATCCCTGGTTCCAGGAATGCGGCAACCGCGTGATCCAGGCAGGCGATCTCGTCGCCTTCGACACAGACATGGTCGGGCCGCTCGGCTATCTCGCCGACATCTCGCGCAGCTGGGTCTGTCCCGGCAAGAAGCCGACGGGCGAGCAGCGGCGGCTCTACGCGATCGCCGAGGAGCAGGTGCTCTTCAACATGAGCCTCCTAAAGCCGGGCCTCAGCTTCCGGGATTTTGCCGAGACATGCTGGCCCGTGCCCGAGGAATTCCTAGCCAACCGCTACATGATGATGATCCACGGCGTTGGGCTCGTCGACGAGTACCCGAGCGTGGCCTATGCCCGCGACTTCGCCGACTGGGGCTACGACGGGGTCTTCGAAGAGAACATGGTCGTCTCCGTCGAGAGCTATATCGGGGAGGGCGGCGGCAAGGAAGGGGTGAAGCTCGAGCAGCAGGTGCTCATTACCCCGAACGGCACCGTGCCCCTTTCCAACACGCCCCTCGAGATCGCGCCCGTCGGCTCATGACTTTTGGGGACTTTGAAGGATTGGAGCAGCCAGCAGTCGCCGGCCCACGCGCGGACTAGCGGATCAGACCGAAACTTCGAGTGCCGCCGTCGTGTAGACAAGCAGCACGAGTACGCCATCGCGGGTGCCGGCCGAATGCGGCGCTCCGGCCGCTCGGCAGCAATAATCACCCGCTTTGAGCACCTTTTCATGGTCATAGAGCGAGCCCTCGAGCACGTAGATCTGCTCGAACTCTGCATGGGCATGGAGCGCCGCGAAGGCGCCAGCATCGCCCTTCATCAGCAAGGTCTTCTCGCCACGCTCCACGTTCTCGTAGAGAGGCTTGATCCAGAACCCTCCGACCTCCGTTGGCTGCCACTCGGCGACCGCGCTTTGGAGGTAGCGCGAGCCGGTCACGGGCGGCGTGACCGGGCCGCCGGTTTCCACTCTCTCTCTCGACGCTCGCTCATCGCACCGTTCCTTCCCGTTGCGGGGCCGTATTGCGCTCCGCCGCGACACGTGCGTCAAGATCGGCGAGCTTGGTTCGGCGGCCAATTGGAAAGCGGCGGTGTCGCCAGGGCTACGCCAACGCGATCCGCCTGCGGCTGCCGCGGGCCGGCGACATGGCTGGCAAATTAGGTGATCACCCTGCACGGCCCCCCGCGTACACCTGGTGGCCCGATCGGCAAAGTAGAACGCAGCGGCGGACTTGCTTCTGTCAGACAGACACCGGCCACCCGCGTCGCTGGTAGGCACCATCCCAGAAGAGCCATTCGTACTGGCTTGATCGGCTGAATGCCGCTAGCATTTTGGCGCGCATTGCAGGTGTGACCGCCGTAGCTGCTCGGTCGGTTATGGCTATGACCGTCCGCACGGCCTCGCCAAAGCCCTCGTCGGCATAGGTGTCGATCCAGGCTCGATAGGGGTTCGTCGGCGCTGCGCTTCGGCCAACGACACAGCCCACATCCCAATAGATCCAGAAACAAGGCAACAGCGCCGCCACCAGGATCTCCCAGGGGTCGTGATAGGCGGCTGCCATCAGGAAGCTGGTATAGGCGAAGCAATCGGGTGAGGCCTCAGCATCGGTGATCTTGGCGGGATCGACGCCGAACTCCTTCATGTACCGCTCATGAAGTGCTTGCTCGACCACCACGGCTTCCAAAGCCGACTGCGCGAAGGCTCGCAGCGTTTCTGCATCGGGAGCCTTGGCCGCCGCTATCGCAAGCGCACGGGAGTACTGGCTGAGATAGAGTGCGTCTTGGACGATGTAGGCTTGGAAGCGGGCTCGGCTGAGTGTCCCGGCCGCCAGCTCGGTGTTGAACGGCAGCTTATGAATCGCTTCGCGCAATTGTGCTGTACGCTGCCAAGCCTCGTCGGAGAAGCCGGTCATCTTGCGTCGTCCTCTGTCCAAAGGGCATGGAAGTGGTGGACCGGCCCGCGGCCTCCACCGACTGTCAGGCGATGGCCCGCAGTGAGTGCCGCGGTCAGGTAGGCCTTGGCCCGTCGCACCGCCTCGACTGTGTCGAACCTCGGGAGCAAGGCCGCAATGGCGGCGGAGAGCGTGCAGCCGGTCCCGTGGGTGTTTCGAGTAGCTATCCGCAGGGCCGCAAGCTCGGTGATGGTCTGGCCATCAAACAGCAGGTCGGTACTGTCCTGGCCCACGAGATGACCGCCCTTTAACAATACCCAGTCAGGCCCGAGCCGATGCAAGCCCTGAACGGCTTCTCTCATTTCGTCTAGTGTCCCTGGTACTGGCCCGCCTACCAGGACGGCAGCCTCCGGCAGATTAGGCGTGATGACTCGGACGATTGGCACCAGACGGTCGCGCAAGGCCACAACGGCGTCTTCGGCGAGCAGGCGATCGCCGCTCTTGGCGACCATGACGGGGTCCAGCACGACATTGCATGCCCGGTGATGCGCCAGTCGCTCCGCGATGACGGCGGCGATCTCAGCCGTGGCAACCATGCCGATCTTGACCGCATCGATCCGGATGTCGTCGTAGATGGCGTCAATCTGATCCGCGACAAACCTGGCCTCGACCACTTGAAAGGAGCGTACGCCGCGGGTGTTTTGGGCGGTGAGCGCAGTGACGACCGTCGTGCCGTAGGCGCCGAGCGCTGAAAACGTCTTGAGGTCCGCCTGGATGCCAGCGCCGCCGCTCGGGTCCGAGCCAGCGATGGTGAGGACGTTCGCGATCATCGCGCCGCTTTCTTTATAAGGGCCCGACGCGGCTCCGATGCCGAGTCGGTCTGTCCGTTGACGTCGGCTGCACGATCTTCTCCTTTACCAAGCGACAAGCGTCAAGGAGGGTCTCCAATCGTCTTCGTAGGGCGCACCCAAGGCAGCGCGGCCGCGATGCTCCCTTCCTACCTCATGACCCATCACCCTGGTGCTTCAGCCAGCGCTACCCGAAGCCGCCGGGCGGCGATGTCGTTTCCAGACCAATGCCGCCAGAATGATAGGCGGGATTGCCGGAGGCGAACGGTGCCGGATTGCGATCCTGCCTCATTGTGGTTTGACGGCACGCGGCCCTGCTTTGAGCGAGCTCCATAGCGCTCACAGCGCTGCC
>WNFG01003608.1_pt1 | contig 12968 bp, 7 predicted proteins | sample 5400431 | NCBI WGS metagenome assembly WNFG01 (sample SAMN13153346, study PRJNA577476) | soil metagenome | isolation source: 120 cm saprolite under Douglas fir tree site 2 hole 3 replicate 2 | place: USA:California | collected 2015-04-18
GCCGGCGTCGAAACCGTTGCCAGGCCAACCGGGTCAGCCGCTGCCGGGCCAGGCGGGTCAGCCGAAAGGGCCGCCCTCGGCCGCGATCGCGCCGGGCGCCCCGGGCACGCCACCGCCCACGGTGGCGCCGGGAGCGCCCCCGGCTCCGGGCGCCGCCGCGCCGGCGTCGAAACCGCTGCCGGGCCAGCCAGGCCAGCCGCTGCCGGGCCAGCCGAAAGGGCCGGCGGCGCCTTCGGCCGCGGTCGCGCCGGCCACGCCCGGCACGCCACCGCCCACGACGCCGCCGGGAGCAAAGCCCGTGACGCCGCCGCAAACGCCTGCGGCCACGAGCCCCTCGACGACGCCGGCGCCGGGCAAGCCCGCCACCGCGACGGCGCCGCCCACCGGTGCTCCGACAACGCCGCCGCCCGGCGGGGCGCCGAAGGCGGGAACTCCGACGCCGCAGACGCCTGCGGCCAAGCTTGCGCCGCCGCCGCCGGCGGCCCCGAGCAAGCCGACCACCGCCGCGCCGCCACCGCCGCCGGCCGTCCATGCGCCTGCGCCGCCGCCTGCGGCCAAGCTGGCGCCACCCCCACCGCCGCCGGCCGTTCGGCCGCCGCCGCCACCACCGCCGGCGGCCCATGCGCCTCCGCCGCCGCCACCCGCGGCGAGGATTGCGCCTCCACCGCCTCCGCCGCCCCCGAAGCCGGCGGCACCGCCGCCGCCACCGCCGGCAGCAGCCGCGCCAAAGCCGGCACCACCGCCGCCGCCCCAGGCCAAGGGGCCCGCCTGCCCGCCGGGCAAGACCATGGCGGTCGTGAACGGTCAGCCGACCTGTAAGTAGACATCGGCGGCGCGTCCGCGCTTCACGGCGGCCGACATCGGGGCGATCCGACGTCGGCCGGATGCGCGTCACCCGGCGACTTGGCGACGATTGCGGCGAGGACGAAAGACGTGCTCGCTAGGGCGCAGCTGATTCGCGCCCCCGCACCGGATGACCGTCCCTTATCTCGCGAAGCTCAATCCGGACCAACGCCGCGCCGTCGAGCACGGCGGCTCGGCGCTCGGCGAGGCCGGCCCGCTCTTGATCATCGCCGGCGCCGGCTCGGGCAAGACCAACACGCTGGCGCACCGGGTGGCTCACCTCCTGGTCAACGGCGTCGATCCGCGCCGCATCCTGCTGCTGACTTTTTCGCGCCGCGCGGCCGCGGAGATGACGCGGCGGGCGGCGCGCATCACCGCCGAGGCGCTGACGAGCAACGCGTTCGGTGCCGGTGCCGCGGCGATGACCGTCGCGCTCAACTGGTCCGGCACGTTTCACGCCATCGGCGCCCGGCTGCTGCGTGAACACGCCTTGCAGATCGGGCTCGACCGGTCGTTCACGATTCATGACCGCGAGGACTCCGCCGATCTCATGAATCTCGTTCGCCACGATCTCGGCTTTTCCGGCACCGAGAAGCGGTTTCCGGGCAAGGCCACCTGCCTCGCGATCTATTCGCGCGCGGTGAATGCCGAGATGCCGCTCGACGAAGTGCTCGGCCGCGTCTTTCCCTGGTGCGAGGACTGGGAAGCCGAGCTCCGCCGGCTGTTCTGCGCCTATGTCGAGTCGAAGCAGCGCCAGCACGTGCTCGATTACGACGACCTGCTGCTCTATTGGGCGCAGATGATGGCCGAGCCGGCGATCGCGGCCGAGGTCGCGGATCGCTTCGACCACGTGCTGGTCGACGAATATCAGGACACCAATCGCCTGCAGGCCTCGATCCTCAAGGCGCTCAAGCCCACCGGCAAGGGCCTCACCGTGGTAGGCGACGACGCCCAATCGATCTACTCGTTCCGCGCCGCCACCGTTCGCAACATTCTCGATTTTCCCGGCCAGTTCAGCTCGCCGGTCGAGATCGTCACGCTCGAGCGCAACTACCGCTCGACCGAGCCCATTCTCGCGGCGGCGAATTGCGTAATCGGTCTCGCCGCGGAGCGCTTCGGCAAGAACCTCTGGTCGGAGCGCGCGTCGGCGGAACGGCCGCGGCTCGTCACCGTGCGGGACGAGGCCGAGCAGGCGCGCCACGTGGCGGAGACGGTGTTGGAGCGGCGCGAGCGGGGCATCGCGCTCAAGTCGCAAGCCGTGCTGTTCCGCGCCTCGCATCACAGCGCCGCGCTCGAGATCGAGCTCGGCCGCCGCAACATCCCGTTCGTGAAATTCGGTGGGCTGAAATTTCTCGAGGCCGCCCACGTCAAGGACGTGCTCGCCGTTCTGCGCTTCGCCGAAAATCCGCGCGATCGGGTCGCGGGCTTCCGCGTGATCCAGCTGATCCCGGGCTGCGGCCCGGCGACCGCCGGCCGGCTGATCGATCGCGTGCGCGATGCCGACGACGCACTCCGCGCCATCGACGCCTTCGTCCCGCCGGCCGCCGCCGCTGCGCACTGGCCGGCCTTTGCCGAGACCATCCGGCTCGTGCGCCTCAGGGCCGCGCAGTGGCCGGCCGAGCTCGACATCATCGCTCGCTGGTACGCGCCGCATCTCGAGCGCCGGTACGACGACGCCGTGCTGCGGCAGGTCGACCTCGCGCAGCTCGCGCAGATCGCGTCGACCTATGCCGGCCGCGAACGGTTTCTGACCGAGCTCACGCTCGATCCGCCCGATGCGGTGAGCGGGGAGGCCGGCGCGCCGCTGCGCGACGAGGACTATCTCATCCTCTCCACCATCCATTCGGCCAAGGGCCAGGAATGGACGGCGGTGTTCGTGCTGAACGCGGTCGACGGCTGCATCCCCTCCGATCTCGCGACCGGCAGCAAGGCCGACATCGAGGAGGAGCGGCGGCTCCTCTATGTCGCGATGACGCGCGCCCGCGACCACCTTTCGCTGATCGTGCCGCAGCGGTTCTTCGCGCACCAGCAGCGCAGCAGCGGCGACCGCCACATGTACGCGGCGCGCACGCGCTTCATTCCGGCCGCGATCCTCGATCGCTTCGAGAGCTGCGCCTGGCCGCACGCCCCCGCCGCCGCGCCCGCCTTCGTCCCGACGCGGGCGCCGGTCGACATCGGCGCGCGCCTGCGCGGCATGTGGAAGGCGGGCTGAGAGACGGCCATGCCGTTGAGGAGAGTTCCGACCGTTTCGAAGAAATTTACCACTGCCGGTTCCGCCGGCGCGGTCCGGTTGCCAAAATTTAATTAACCTCGCCAATAAGATACCGCCGGCGGGCCGCTGTTTCGCCGTCGTTCTCGGCGATCCGGTGAACGGAAAGTTGGTGCGTTCAGTCCAGGAGAGAGACCAGATGCTGTTGCGCGTCGGTCGCGGCTTGCTCGTTGTCGGATGCGTCAGCCTGGGAACCGCGCCGCTCGCGGTCGCGGCCGATATCCGTCCGGTCAAGAACCCGCCCTATTCCGGCCCGCCGGCGGAACTCTTTTCCAGTTGGGCTGGATTTTATCTCGGCGGCCAGGTCGGCTATGGCACGGACAGCGTCCGATGGCGGAATCTGGGCGCATCTCCCTTGTTCTCGCCGCCCAATTCGTTGGTGCTCGACCGCGGCGGCGGGGTGATCGGCGGCGGGCAGCTCGGCTACAACTTCCAGCTCAATCGGATGGTATTCGGAATCGAGGGCTCGATGTCGGCCGCGGATTTCGATCGCAGCTTTGCGAGCCCGTTCTTCCCGGCGACCGACACCTGGTCCTCGAAGCTCACATGGCTCGGGACCGTGACCGGCCGCATCGGCTACGGCTTCGACAGCTGGCTGCCGTACATCAAGGGCGGCTTCGCCGCCGGCAACGTCGATACCAGCATCCGGAACAACGCGATCGGCGCGGCGTTGCAGGGCTCGGCGGTGCATTACGGCTGGACCGTCGGCGGCGGCGTCGAGTTCAAGGTCGCGCGCCAATACACGCTCGGCCTCGAATTCATGCATACCGACCTCGGCCGCAGCAACGACATCAGCGGACCGACCAGCGCGGGCACAACCGAGAGCTACGGGGTCGGATTGCGCAACAACAGCCTCATGGCACGCTTCAACTACCTGTTCGGCGGGCGCTGACCATCTCGCCGGAGTTCGCGGGATGAGCGAGCTCGGGCCGGATCCGCTCCCGAAACGTCGAAAAGCCGCCGGATTTCGCCGCTATTGAGCGCGGTGCCGAAGCCGCGACGGCGCCTTGCCGTCATATGAGCGTCGCGCCGAGCGGGGGTCAAAAAGCGTTTGTCGACGTTCTCATCGGAATTTCTCATGTTCGACGATGCGCGGCGACGTCTCCGGGCTTGCCGGTGCCGGGCTCGCGATCCATCCATCCTGCGGAAGAGAAGGATTCGCGACGCCGCCCGGGCCATCGCCGCCGCGCGCGTCAAGCCAGTCCGCCTCCAAGTCATCCTTTCCGGGCATCCCCGGCTTTCGGCTATGCGCTCTTGACGGAGAACGGGAGACGCTAATGGCGCAGCGGTTGCGGATCTTCATTTCATCGCCGGGCGACGTGACCGACGAGCGCCGCCGCGCGGCGCTGGTGATAAGCCGGTTGAGCCGCGAGTTCGTCCGCTTCTTCGAGCTTTCGGCGGTGCTGTGGGAGTATGAGCCGATGCTCAGCTCCGGCCACTTCCAGGACGTCATCGATCCGCCTTCGACCACGGACATCGTGGTGTTGATCCTGTGGTCCCGTCTCGGCACGCCGCTGCCCGTGCGCACCGCCACGCGCGAATATCGCGGGCGCGATGGACAAGTGCCGGTGACCGGCACCGAATGGGAGTACGAGGAGGCGGTGGCGGCGCGGGAACAGCGCGGTACCCCCGACCTTCTCGTCTATCGCAAGTTCACCGAGGGGTTCGCGCGGTTCAGCCGCGCCGAGCAGCTCGATCAGATCCGCGAGCAATGGGAGGCGTTGCAGCGTTTTTGGCAGCGCAATTTCGAGGAGGCCGATGGCCGCTTCAAGGCCGCGTTCAATCGATTCGTCACGATCGACGAGTTCGAATCCCAGCTCGAGGCGCACCTGCGCGAGCTGCTTCGTCGCCGCCTGCCGCCGCAGCCCTTGCGTATCGCGCGGGCCAAAGAGGGCGGGAAGATCGACTGGTGGTCGAGCTCCCCCTACCGCGGCCTGAAGGCTTTCGACGTCGAGCACGCCGCCGTCTTCTTCGGCCGCGAGCGGGCGGAGCGGGAGATCACCGAGCATCTGGTTCGCCGGGCGGGCGAGGGCGCGGGCTTCATGCTGGTGCTCGGGGCCAGCGGTTCCGGCAAATCGTCGGTGGTGCGCGCCGGGCTGCTACCCGATCTGATGGCGCCCGGCGTCGTCGGAGAGGTGTCGACCTGGCGGCACGCGATCGTTCAGCCGGCCGAACTGGCGCCGGACCCGTTCGCGGGCCTCGCCGCCGCGCTGATGCGGCCGAAGGCTCTGCCCGAGCTCGGCGCGATCGGATACCAGCCGGCGGAGATCGCGGCGCAGCTCGCCGCCGAGCCGGCGCTTGCGCTCGTCCCGCTGCGGCTCGCGCTCGAGCGCGCCGCCGCCGCCGACGAGAATTCCGCGCGCGGCGGGTTGCGGCAGGCGCGGCTGGTGCTGGTGCTGGACCAGCTCGAGGTCTTCTTCACCGCGGCCGCGTTCCCGGATCAATCGCTCCGGGCGCTCGATGCGCTTCTCGCAAGACTCGCGCAAAGTGGGCTCGTGTGGATCATCGCCACCTTGCGCAGCGATTTCTATCATCGGCTGGTCGAGCTGCCGCAGCTCAACGCGCTGGCGGCGGGGCTCGGACAGTATCAGCTCGCCCCGCCGAGCGCGGCCGAGATCGAGCAGATCGTTCGCGGTCCGGCCGAGGTGGCCGGGCTCGGTTTCGAGCTCGACGAGCAGACCGGCATCGGCCTCGACGCCGTCGTCCGCGAAGCGGCCGCGCGCGACCCGGCGTCGCTGCCGCTCCTGTCGTTCGTGCTCGACGAGCTTTACCGCCGCGACGTCGAGGCCGCCGGCGGCAGCACCCTCACCTATCGCAGCTATCGGGAGCTCGGCGGCCTCGAGGGCGCGATCGCGCGCCACGCCGACGAGCTTGTCGACGGGCTTTCGGCGGAATTGCTGTCCGCGCTGCCCGCGCTGTTGCTGTCGCTGGTGGAGGTGGACGAAGCCAAATCGACGGCGACCGCCCGCGTCGTGCGGCGCTCGACGCTCGCCGACGCGGCACAGCGCGAGTTGGCCGATCGCCTGGTGGCGGCCCGCCTGGCGGTGGCCGACGACGCCGGCGCCGGCGAGACGCTGCGGCTGGCGCACGAGGCGTTGCTCGCCAATTGGCCTCGGCTTGCCGCCTTGATCGAGGAGCACCGCGACTTCCTGCTCGTGCGCCGGCGCCTGCAGGCCGAAGCCGCGGCTTGGCAGCGTCACCAGCGACACAGCGACTTTCTGCTGCCGCCGGGCCGTCGCCTCGCCGAGGCCGAGGAAGCGCTGGCGCTGCGGCGCAACGACCTCGATCCGGAGATCGTCGGCTATGCGGAGGCCTCGATCGCCGCCGAGCGCGATCGCCAAGCCGCCATTCAGCGCGCCAAGGAGGACGCGCTGCGGCGCGAGCTCAAGCGCAGCCGGCGCTTCGCCGCGGTCGTCTCCGTGCTGCTGTTGCTCGCGGTCGCCGCCGGCCTGTTCGCGTGGCGGCAGCGAGGCATTGCGACCGCCGCGCGGCTGGAGGCGGAAAAGAACTATCAGCTGGCCCTGGACCAGGCCGCGGGCAGCATTCAGCTCTTGGTCGACAGCTACGATCAGGGCGCCATTTCGACCAAGCTGATGCAGCAGCTGATGGAAAAGGCGCAGCAGACGGTCAACGGCCTGCCCGACGAGACCGACGACGTGACCGCCGCCCGCGTGCAGCTGCTCGACGTCATGAGCCTCGCCAACGTGTCCGTCGGCCGCGTCGCCAAGGCGCGCGAGTTCGCCGAGCAGGAAAACGCGCTCGCCGAGAGATTGTTGGCCAAGGAACCGTCGAACGGCCTGTGGAAGAGACATTGGGCGATCGCGCAAGGGCGGCTGGCGGAAGCCTTGTACTGGCAAGGCGACCTCGACGGCGCGCTGCGGCGAGCCCGCGCCGGAGAAGGCGCGCTGGCGCGACTCGTCGCCGACAGTCCCGGCGACGAAAAGCTGCTGTGGCAGCTCATCCTCGCCCATCAGCGGGTCGGCGACGATCTGCGGGCGCAGGGCGATCTCGACGGCGCCGCCGAGACGTATCGCCTTTGGCTCGAGCGATCCTCAGGTCTGCAGACGCGGCAGCCTGCCAACGTCCTTTGGCAGCGGGGGACGGCATTCGCCTATCAGCGGCTCGGCGACAACCTGCAGATTCAAGGCAAGGCGGCGGACGCTGCCGGCCAGTATCAGGCTTATCTCGGGCTCGTGTCGCGGCTGGCGGCGGCGGAGCCCGACAATGCGATCTTTCTCGAGGGCCTGGTGTTCAGCCATCAGCGGTTGGGCGACGCCTTGCTGGCCCAGGGCGATTCGGCGCGCGCCATGACCGAGTACCGCGCCTATCAGGACCTGGCGGCGAAGCTGTTGCGGATCGATCCGTCGAATTTCAGATGGCAGGAGCTGCTGGAGTTCACCCATCAACGGATCGGCGAAGTGCACTTGCACGACAAGGATTACGGCAGCGCGCTCGCGGCGTTTCGGACCTATTTGTCGATCGCGCAAGAAGCGCGCGCCAAGGACCCGTCCAACAGCGCATCGCTCTACGACGTCTCGAATGCGTACGAGAAAATCGGCGACGCCCTGCGCGCCCAGGGCGATCTCGCCGCCGCACTGAAAGCGTATGAGGAGGAGCTGAGCGTCGCCGGCCTGCTCGCGGCCAAGGATGCGTCGAACGCCACCTGGCAAAAAAATCTGGCGACCAGCCATCACCGGCTGGGCGTGACGCTGCGGATGCAGGGCGAGCGGGACCGCGCCTTGGCGGCGTTCGAGCAATGCGCGGCGATTCCCGTCAAGCGAACGGCATGGACGCCGAGAAGCGCCTCGCCGCCCGATGTGCACGAGGATTGTCGCCGGCAGATCATCGAGCTCGGCGGCGTCCCGCCGCCGTAGCGCGCGTTCCGCCGGCGTAAAATCTACCCAAGCGCCGCCGCACGAAGGAGGAACCCCTCGTCCGGCGGCCTGGACATGAACGCAGGAGAGAAACGGCGGTCCGCTCCGCAGGTATGCGGAGCGGCGCCTTCGCTAGCGGCTCACTTGCAGTCCTTCACGCAACGCGGCGGTCCGCCGGACGCGAGAGCAGCAGGCACGACCGCCGAGAACAACCCCGCGGCGATCAGCACTGCGATAACGGCTTTTGTCATGATGATCCCCTCGATCCCCACTTTTGACGGTACCATCATAAGTTATGATGTGATTGAGTCAACAAAGAGACGTGCGTCGCCATGGTTGCGGGCGCGACGAGGCTAGCGCGAGCGAAAGCAATGGCGGAATCCTCGGTCGCGCCCAGGTCCTCGAGCATTGCCGCCATCTTCACCGGCGCGCCGCTCGACGCGGTGAAGCTCATTGCAGCCATTCTCATGGTCGTCGATCATGTGAACTCCATCTTTTTGGGGCGCGACGCGAACATATGGTGGAAGCTCGGTCGCATCTCCTTCCCGTTGTTCTGTTTCGCGCTCGCATGCAATGTGCGGCGCGGCGCGAGAATGCCCGAATATGTCGGGACGTTGCTGCTGCTCGGCGCCGTCTCTCAGCCGATCTATGCCATGGCGTTGGGCGGGGATGACGGCAACATCCTGTTCACCCTCGCGGTCGGGGCGACCATTCTGGCGGCGTTGCGGACGAAAAGCCTGCTGCTGCAACATGCCGTCTTCGCGGCGGGCGTCGCCGCGATCTTCAGCCCATGGATCAAAGCGCGATCAGGGCTCGATTTTGGTCTCGCGGGAATGCTGTTTCCGGCCGCCCTCTTCCTGGTGATGGACGGCCGACCATCCCACGTCGTCTGGCTGGCGATGCTGCTGGTCGGGCTGAACTGGCACCAGCCCGATCCGCTGCAGCTCGAGCCGCTGCCGGCCGCGCTGTTTGCGGCAGTCGGCGGCATCGCGGTCGTGCTCTCGGCGCTCGTGCTCCGCAATCGCCCGCGCTTCCTTCCCCGCTACGCGCTCCACGTCTTCTATCCGGGCCACCTGCTTGCGTTGGCGGCGATCCGCCAATTGACCTGACGGAGCCCGGTTGCGGCCGGGGAGGCAATGACCGCCGACCGACCGACTGACGGGATTGCGGTCGGAAGCGACAGTCGGTTAACGAGTCGCGAGTACAATATTGGCCCGGCAATTTCATTACGTCTCGTGAACCATTGTGACGCTTGCGAGGAAATCGACGGCTTTTGCGGCTGCGGGTCCGCCCGTCGATGCCGCGACCAGCGATTTTGCGCCGCGAGGAGCGCCGACGCACGAATCTCGGCTGGATCTCGGCCTGTCCATCCACAACGCCCTCGACGCGGTCGCAGCCGACTGGCGCCGATTTGAGCAAACTGCCGATTGCACGGCGTTTCAATGCTTCGATTGGCTCGCGACTTGGCACCGGCACATCGGACGACGCAACCACGTCATGCCGGCAATCGTCGTCGGCCGGTGGGCCGACGACGAGATCGCCTGCATCCTCCCGCTCGCGGTCGAGCCGGAGCGCCGGCCGAGGCGACTGTGCTGGCTCGGCCAGGACCTCTGCGATTACAACGCGCCGCTGCTGGCCCGCGACTTTGCGCAACGCATGACGCCCGACCGCTTTCTCGCCGCCTGGCACGAGATTCGAAATCTCCTGCAGCGCGATCCGCGGCTCCGTCACGATTGGATCGAGCTCGAGAAAATGCCGGAGACGGTCGGCGAGCAGGTCAATCCCTTCACCTATCTCGACGTCACGCTCAACGCCAGCGGCGCGCACCTGGCGCGGCTGGGCAGCGATTGGGAGCAATTCTACGTCGCCAAGCGCTCGGCGGCGACGCGCCGGCGCGATCGCACCAAGCGCAAGCGCTTGTCCGAGTACGGCGAGATCCGCTTTGTCACCGCCGCCGATCGTGACGACGCCGAGCGCACGCTCGAGGTGCTCATGCGCCAGAAAAGCAGGGCATTGGCGCGCATGGGCGCCGCGGACATCTTTGCGCGGCCGGGATACCGCGAATTCTATCTCGATCTCGCGACCAATCCGAATACCGCCGGCCTCGTGCACGTCAGCCGCCTGGCGGTCGGGACGACCTCGGCGGCCGCAAATCTCGGCCTCGCGTTTCGCGACTGCTACTACCATGTGCTGGCGAGCCACGACGACGGCGAGCTGTCCCGCTATGGTCCCGGTGCGATCCACCTGCGCGAGCTTCTCCGGCACGCGATCGAGCGCGGACTTGCGCGTTTCGATTTCACCATCGGCGATGAACCATACAAGCAGGAATGGTCCGACGCCGCCCTGAAGCTCTACGATCACGTCGCCGGCGTGAGCTGGCGCGGCTGGCCGGCGAGCCGCGCGTCCCTTGCGCGCCGCTCGCTGCGGCGTTTCGTCAAGCAGACGCCCGTCCTGTGGCGGTCCTTCCGCCATGTCCGATCCGCGGTCGGATCATTGCTTGTTGCACGGAGGTCGCGACCGTCGCCTGACGGAAAGGGCCGGGCGCTCGCCGCGGCCAGTGCGCCGTCGCCGCCCGCGCTCGCCTGCGTGATGGGCGACATGGACCTGTTGCGGCCGATCGCATTGGCCGGCATTCCCTGCGCGGTCGTGACGCGGCCGGGCGTTCCGTCGCTCTATTCGCGCTACGCCCGCTCTTCCCTTCGCTGGGACGACTTCTCGGAAAACGTCGAGGAGCTGGTCGAGACCCTGGTGCGCTTCGGCGCGGCGCAGCCGGAGCGTCCGGTCCTGTTCTACGAGGAGGACGCGCAGCTGCTGCTCGTCTCGCGCTACCGCGAGCGCTTGGCGCAGGCGTTTCGCTTCGTCGTCGCCGACGCGGCGTTGGTCGAGGACCTGGTCGACAAGGCGCGCTTTCAGGCGTTGGCGGAACGGCTGGGCCTGTCGGTGCCGATGGCGCGTCGATTCGAGCCCGCCGGCGCGAAGCCTGCGGACCTCGGCCTTCGATTCCCGGTCATCATCAAGCCGCTGACCCGGCTCGAGCGCTGGAACGAGACCTGGGGACTGCGCAAGGCGCTGCAGGCGGAAACCGCGGATGCCCTGCGCGCCCTGTGGCCGCGATTGGCGGCGACGGGCACCGAGCTCCTGGCGCAGGAGCTCATCCCCGGCCCGGAAGCGCACATCGAGAGCTACCACGTCTACGTCGACCAGCGCGGCGACGTCGCCGGCGAATTCACCGGACGGAAGATTCGCACCTTTCCCGTTTCCTACGGCCACACCACCGCACTTGCGATCACCGACGTGGCGGACGTGAAGGAGCAAGGTCGCGCGATCGTGCAGCGCCTCGATCTGCGAGGCGTCGCCAAGCTCGACTTCAAGCGCGACCCGCACGGCAAGCTGCATCTGCTGGAGATCAACCCGCGCTTCAATCTCTGGCATCACCCGGCGGCGGTCGCCGGCGTCAACCTTCCCGCGCTGGTCTATGCCGACCTCGTCGGGCTGCCGCGGCCCGGCGCCTTGCGCGCGCAGGCGGGAGTGCGCTGGTGTCGCATCTGGAAGGACCTCCCGGCCGCGCGGGCAGGCGGCGTGCCGCTGGCGACGTGGCTCCCTTGGGCGTTGCGTTGCGAAGCGAAGTCGGCCCTGTCCTGGGACGACCCGATGCCGGTTCTGCGCTCGACCCTGTTTCGCCTGCTCTGGCGGCGTGTCGGGCTCGCGACCTCGCGCCGCGGACGCAATTGGGTCTAATCGTGAAGCTCGCGCTGATCTCCGACGTGCACGCTAATCTCGAGGCGCTGGAAGCGACCCTGGCCGACATCGCCCGCCGATCCCCCGATCGCATCGTCTGTCTCGGCGACATCGTCGGATACAATACCAATCCCGCCGAATGCATCGCCCTGTTGCGGCAGGTCGATTGCCTGTGCATCGCGGGCAACCACGATCGGGCGGTGTGCGGCGAGATCACGACCGAGACGTTCAGCGACGTCGCCGCGCGGGCGGTCGCGTGGACGCGCCGGCGCCTCGGCGCGGACGCCATCGATTTCTTGCGCGGCCTGCCGCTCAAGGCCAACATTGAAGATAAGGTTCTCGCGGTGCACGGCGCCCTTCACCCCGAGAGCGGCTGCGAGACCGTCCGGCTCGACAGCGACGACCGTCGCCTCTTGAGCTTCGAGGCGCTCGTCGCCCATCCGTCGGGCGCGCGTATTTGCGCTTTCGGCCATACCCACCGCCATGGGGTCTACGAGCTTCGCGGCGGCCGCGCACGGTTGCGGCCGGAGGACGAGGTCGTGCTCGACGACGCCGCCTACTACCTCGTCAATCCCGGCACGGTGGGAGAGCCGCGCACGCGGGATTGGCGCGCGACCTACATGATGCTCGATACCGCGCGCCGGATCGTGACGGTCCGCTACGTGACCTATGACGCGGCGGTGCCTTTCGCCAAGACGCGCAAGGCCGGTCTCGCGCCTGCCTTCTCCTATCTTCCCGTCCCCGTCCGCGATGCGCTCAAGCGCGGCCTGCGCGCCGTCGGACTCTACGAGCCGGTCAAGCGGCTCACGCGGTGAAGGGCGATAAGGCTCGCCCCGGCGTCATGCGCGGGCTTGACCCGCGCATCCATCTTCTTCGCGAGAAAGTTCTTACGAAGATTGATGGATTGCCGGGTCAAGCCCGGCAATGACGACCTTAAGCCGATGGGGACAAGCCCGGCCATGTCGACACCGTGAGTCATCGGCCAAAACCATTGGTATAAGAGCCGACGACCACCTTCGACAACGCCTGAGGGGAGGATTCCATGCGCCAAGCGAGACGTTGGCGACGAAGCTTTGCGGTCACTGTCGCGCTGGTCGCGATTTTAGGATCGATCGGGAGCGCGCCGGCGCAGGTCTATCCGTCGCGCCCGATCACGATGGTCGTACCCTATCCGGCGGGCGGCCTGTTCGATGCGCTCGCGCGCATCCTCGCGGAACCGATGCGGATCGCGCTGTCGCAAACGG